>SDBU01002277.1_pt1 | contig 25865 bp, 21 predicted proteins | sample 2277071 | NCBI WGS metagenome assembly SDBU01 (sample SAMN10397929, study PRJNA504765) | marine sediment metagenome | isolation source: marine sediment core GS08_GC12, 126 cmbsf | place: Arctic Ocean: Gakkel Ridge, Loki's castle | collected 2008
AATTTCGTGCTTCGAATTTTACACGTTAATTACTCAACGTGCAGATCATGTGAGCTGTGACTTTTGTAAATAATTGCTGGGACATGACACTAGATAGGGGGTTGATTTCCTTGAAAATCACAGTCGTAAAGAACATCCTGGAAGCAAACGAGCGGATCGCCGAGGAAAACCGGAAGTTGTTTCAGGAGAAACGTGTAACAGTTATCAACCTGATGAGTTCTCCAGGTGCTGGAAAGACATCCCTACTTGAGCGTACCATAGATACTTTAGGAAACCGGATTCGTATCGGTGTCGTCGAAGGAGATATAGAGTCCACCCAAGATGCCGAAAGGATATCCAAGAAGGGCGTCCAGGTAGTTCAGATCAACACGGGTGGCGCTTGTCATCTGGACGGAAACATGGTGCGGGATGCTCTTCCGGCCTTTGACCTGTCGAAGCTGGATCTGCTCGTGGTGGAGAATGTGGGGAACCTGGTTTGTCCTGCCGAGTTTAACATGGGCGAGGACCACAAGGTCATGATCCTCAGCGTTGCAGAAGGGGATGACAAACCTGCGAAATACCCCCTCATGTTCCATGAGTCGAGTGTACTGCTCATCAACAAGGTGGACCTTCTTCCCTACGTGGATTGTAGTGTGGAGAGGATCAAAGAGGTTTCCCTTGGAATCCATCCCAAGCTGGAGGTTTTCGAGATATCGTGCAAGACGGGAGAGGGGATCGACCGATGGTCCGAGTGGCTGTTGAGCCAGATTCAGCCCCAGGGGTAAAAGGGCTGAAGATTCAGATCAAGGGGATTGTGCAGGGGGTCGGTTTCCGTCCATTTATCTATAATCTTGCCCTGGCCCGCGACCTGAAGGGTTTTGTGACAAATACGTCAGATGGTGTCCATATTGAGGTCGAAGGCCCGGCAGAGTCTTTGCACGACTTTCAGCAGGCAATCCCTAACGAGAAGCCTCCTCTGGCCCAAATCACATCCATAGATGCGGTTGAGCAACCGCCCCAATCCTATTCAGACTTTACCATTCGCAAAAGCCAGGCACAAGACCAACGGGCGACCCTGATTTCGCCAGACGTGTGCGTTTGTGACGATTGTCAAAGAGAACTTTTTGATCCAAAGGATCGGCGCTTTGGCTATCCTTTTATCAATTGTACCAACTGCGGGCCGCGATACACCATTATCATGGATATTCCCTATGACCGGCCGTTTACGGCCATGAAGGGGTTTCAAATGTGTGGTCCGTGCGAGGCAGAATACAACGATCCAACAAACCGAAGATTTCATGCCCAGCCCAATGCATGCTGGGATTGTGGTCCGATTGTGCGTTTATGGGATAAAGCGAGCCGAGAAGTTCCGACCAAAGAACCTATTAAGGAGGTCCAAGCCCTCTTAAAACAGGGACAGATTGTGGCTGTAAAGGGACTGGGAGGGTTTCATCTGGCTGTTGATGCCACCAACAATGACGCTGTTACAAGGCTGAGGCAGAGGAAACACAGGGAGGAGAAGCCCCTGGCCGTCATGGCTTTGAACATAGATCACATTAGGAAGTTTGCCTTGATAGGAGAGGCTGAAGAATCCCTCCTCACTTCTATACAGCGACCGGCCGTTCTTTTGGAAAAGAAGCCGAATCCTTATCTTGCTGAACAGGTGTCGCCAAGAAACCGCAACTACGGCGTGATGCTTCCTTACACGCCTCTCCATTACATGATGCTTCAGGACGAGGACCTTCTGGCTCTCGTCATGACCAGCGGCAACATAAGTGAGGAGCCGATTGCCATTGATAACGAGGAGGCGTTTGAGCGCCTTGGCGGTATTGCCGACTATTTCTTGAACCACAATCGAGACATCTACCTGAGAAGCGATGACTCCGTACTCCGTGTGGTGGGAGGCGTTCCCAGACACATCAGGCGGAGTAGGGGTTATGTACCGATACCGATTTTTCTTGATCGATCGCTTGAACCTATCCTTGCCTGTGGGGCTGAATGGAAGAATACCATCTGCCTGACGCGTGGGAAGGAGGCCTTTCTAAGTCAGCACATCGGAGATCTGGAGAATCTGGAAACCCTAAACTTTTTTGAGATGACTATCCACCATTTGAAGCGAATATTGGAGATTGAGCCCAAGATTATCGCTTATGATCTGCACCCTGATTACTTGAGCACCCAGTATGCCTTAAAGCAGACGTCGATGATCCAGATCGGCATCCAGCATCACCACGCGCACATTGTAAAGGGCATGGCCGAGCAAGGTCTCGCCGGCCCAGTCATAGGCATTGCTCTGGATGGCACGGGCTATGGCACAGACGGGCAGATCTGGGGCGGTGAGGTCCTGGTGGCCGAGGATTACCAATTTGAGAGAGTAGGGCATTTTGCGTACGTTCCCATGCCGGGCGGGGCCGCAGCAATCAAGAAGCCTTGGCGCATGGCTGTGAGCTCGCTCTACGAGGCATTTGGGGCCGATTTTCTCAAGATGGATCTCCCGTTCCTGAAGGGTATACCCGCAGAGAAGGTCAAGGTCCTGCTCCAGATGATAGAGAATCGTGTAAATGCCCCAATGACGTCGAGCTGCGGGCGACTATTTGACTCGGTAGCCGCCATCGCAGGTGTGCGAAACGATGTGGCCTACGAGGGCCAAGCTGCCGTAGAGCTTGAGGCTGCTGCAGAAGAGGATATGGAGCGCATTTATCCCTTTGAAATCCAAGAAGGGGATGGCGTAGAGCAGTTCTTAATTGAACCCATCATAAGATCCGTGGTGGATGACGTTCAGGCCGGACAATCAGCGGGCCTGATCAGCGCCACCTTTCACAACACTTTAGTTGCCTTGTTCCTGGAGGTGTGTCAGCGGTTGCGGGCGTCACGGAAGCTGAAGCAGGTGGTTTTGGGCGGGGGTTGTTTTCAGAACGCACGTTTGTTGGTCCAACTGACCGAGACCCTTGAGTCACAGGGTTTTGAAGTCTACACCCAGTCCAAGGTTCCCACCAACGATGGAGGGATTGCGCTAGGACAGGCAGTGGCTGCGGATGCCATGTATAAGGCCGGTCTAGTATCATGACCCGCAAGTAAGTTACAAAAGTCCCCCAGACCTTATCATCGTTTTCGAGTTGTTAAGATCTTAAATTCGAAGCACGTAATGTTTTCAAGGCGTGAGCCGCAACTCCGTACTGTTTTCAAGGCGTCAGCCGCAATCCCGAAACAAATTCGAATGATCCAAATCCAAATGACCGAAAAAATCTCCCGCGAAGCGGGACAGCAATTTGATCTGAATTGCCCTCCTCGCCCTGCCTGCCCCGTAGGTAGGCCTGCCCTGGTGCGTTCCGCCCTGCGGTCTGGGCCAGGGGACTATCGTACTGGGGTGGAATTCCCGACGTGTCGGGACTATTCCTCCGGGGTCACGAATTCAGATCAAGACTCTGCGTACTCCGCGGGCTCTGCCTGCCCTGTGGAACGCACTTTCGCTTTCTATTCCACCGGGGTGAGAGACAGGGGGAGAGGCTTTGCGCTCTTTGCGCCTCGAGCGAAGCGGGCGGTTAATGTTCAGTTAAAGGGAGCGGGCGAGAGACCCTCTTTATCTTGGCCAGTCAGGATAATCACCTGATGAACTCAGATGATTTGAAGTACTTCAAGACATGGTTTGCCGAATATGTGGCCGGATACTACACGGATGATTCGGGTCGCAACCAAACCATCAGGCTGAAGCAGGAGCATTCGGAACGAGTCTGCAAGGAAATCGTCATGCTCGGCCAGGCGTTGGATTTGCCTAAAGAGGACATATTGCTGGCTGAAACCATGGCCCTGTTTCACGATGTTGGCAGGTTTGAACAGTATGCCGCCTATGGTACGTTTAAGGATGCTGTGTCAGAGGACCATGCCGAACTCGGAAATAGGGTGCTGGCCAGGCACCAAGTACTCTCGATTTGCTCGGACATGGAGCAGTCCCTCATCACCAAGGCGATCGGCTACCACAATGTGCGCACCCTGCCAGAAGACGAAGATGAACGTTGCCTGTTTTTTGCGCGTCTTCTGCGGGATGCCGACAAGCTGGATATCTGGCGGGTATTTCTTCACCATTATGCACGTCAGGATGAAGAGCCGAATTCAACCATTGTATTGGACCTGCCCAACCAGCAATCCTGCTCACCTGAGGTCTTAGATGCCCTTCGCGAGCATAGGATGGCTGACCTCAAAGATATGACCACGCTCAATGATTTCAAGCTGCTTCAGATCAGCTGGGTCTTTGATCTGAATTTTTCACCCACATGTCACGCGGTATATGAGCGACAATACGTGGAGAGGATCGCTGTCACCCTGCCACAGACGAAAGAAATTTGCGAAGTGGTAGCCATGGTGCAGGGCTACGTAAAGGAGCAGAACTCTGCCCCCCAATCTTCTTGACAAAGAGTATGATAAAAGATAAATTACCAAATTGGAATATATAAGGAGTTTCAACGTCTTCGCCGTGGGTGGTGAGGGCGGGCGCGGCAGGCAGGGCAGGTGGCGATCAGAAAAAAAAGCTCAGCCTGGGGGCAATTTAGATCCCGCTTTTTATTGTGCCATCTGGCGACTCGTGCTATATGTTGTGGTCGGTTGACAGATGGCACAAGTGAGATCACAACATATGGTATCCTGAAGATGACATATGGCGTTATCAAAGGCGGGACTGATGGTTTTCATTTGGCGTCATCTCCCGGCAAATCAGTTCTTGTGAAGTACGACGACGATCTCCCGCGGGAGCGGGATAGCAATTTGATCAGATTTCCCGTCCTTGCCCCGTTAAATTCCCGACGTGTCGGGACTATTTAACCGGGGTCAGGAAATCTGATAAAGAAACTCTGTGTTCTCTGGGAGCTCTGCCTGCCCTGTGGAACGCACTTTCGCTTTCTATTCCACCGGGGTGAGAGATGAGCATAGACTCTGCGCACTCTGCCTGCCCCGCCTGCCCCGTAGGTAGGCCTGCCCTGGTGCGTTCCGCCCTGCGGTCTGGGCCAGGGGCCTATCGTACTGGGGTTAAACCTGAAAGCATTTAACTGGGGCGCCTCGAGTGAGTGAAACGAACGGGCGGTGAATATTCAGCTCTTTTAGGGTCAGATAAGCGCATAAATACATGCAATCTATTTTATGCCCCCATTAGTATGTGCCACTCTTAACCAGTTCTAAAAGGATGGGATTGAGGAGGAGGCTGGTCAAATGGAAGCTTTCGTTAAAGTGATGAAGGCTCTTTCCGATCGTAATCGGGTAACAATCCTAAAGATGCTACTCCAAAACAAAATGATGTGCGTGTGTGAAATCCAGGCTGCACTGCGCATAGCGCAACCGACCGTATCTAAACATCTTAAAATACTAGGAGATGCTGGTCTGGTCACTTGTGAGAGAGATGGTTTATGGATGAACTATCGCCCTAGTGACGGGGGGAGTTCTCCATATGTGGCCAGCCTGATAGGAAATCTAAGACACTGGCTGAGGGATGATCCAAAAGTCGCAAAAATCATGGAAAAACTTCCCGCTATTCGGCGTGAAGATATCTGTAATAAGTAGTTTTTGGTTTTTCCTGGCATTTCAGCATGCCCCCGCTTTCAAGACGGGGTAATTGGCTAAGTGATTAGCTGAGTAGCCCAGATTATGGCACTCAGCTTAAAAATACGTTAAAATTCATTGAGTTGTAAGCGATTATCGATGTAAGCCAAGGGGCGGAGCTGTGTTTTGGGAAAGGCCTGAGACGTTTGCATAACCCCTTCTCACTTAGTTACATGAGCTTTTTGACCCATCTACGGGCTTGCTCACTAAATCCTAAAAACTCGGCCTAACGGCCTCAAACAGTTCAGAATTTGCCCACTGACGTGGGCCGTTCGCTTTGCCCGGATGGGTACCCCAAGAAGCTCATGAGGACCGTTCCAAGGAGTTATGCAAAGGTCTCGGCCTTTGCACAATGTTCAGTTTTGTGCTAGATCAAGGACAATTTTGCACGACAGAGGAATTGAACAGCCGCAGGCCGCCCCAAGGGAGAGGGGCATGAATGCTCCGACGCAGGCACTTTAGTGAAGCTTTAGCGCTGTTTGGGCAAAAGGGGATGTTTTGCAGAGGTCTCAGCTATTAACTAGTCAGAGGGGGATGAACTGCTATGACACAGCTCAAAAATGGCTTAGCGGGAAATAGTCGGTTAATGACGATTAGAGGAATTCCAAAGCATAGAGGCACTGTAATCATTCTCGGTAGCATATTAATCGGGCTTGTACTTGCCCGGTTCATGATGATCTCTCCAGCAGCAGGCATCCTCGCCCTATCATGTGGAATAGTATTAGCCTCCACTGTTTTGCTGAGAAAAACAGACTATCTCATTTATGCCTGGTTTTTCCTAACAACCATTGTTTGGTTGGTCATGCTACGCTTGTTGCCCGAATATTATGCGTTTGTGGGTAGGGGTATCTTCTGGGGGCTGCTTGCCTGCGTGATCGCAGCCTGGGCTGTGGATAATATCCTTAGGCATAGGCAATTTGCGTCATTCGAAAATATGCCGTTGAAGACCATCATACTTATTTTCATGCTCTGGTGTACCATCACCCTGTTTACATCCATTGACGTTTTTAATAGTGTCAAGAAATTGTCCCATATTATCATTGCCTTCGTTGCCTCTTATATGTTCTATGACTTTTTTTCCAGAGATCAGAATAATATCAAAAAAATGCTCAATATTGTCTCATTAGTAGTTATTCTTGTGTCTTCTATCGTGATAGGTGTCGCCATCCGCAGCTACATATCCGGGATTCCGATTTATAAAGAGATTCAGCTCTGGTTTTTGAACCCCAATGTCTTGGGCTCATTCTTATTTGTCTGCAGCCCCGTATTGATCACTTCTGGGTTTGATTTTAGACCTATTAAACGGCTCAAATTTGTTTTGGTGTCTCTTATATTACTTGCCTTGTTTCTTTCATTTCATCGGACTTCGTGGCTGGCGTTACTGGTTTCCATGACTTATTTGTTGTGGAAAGGAAGGACAAGATTATCATTGGCGGCTGCCATTATTCCTGTCCTTTTTGTGGTGGGGTTAACATTTCCTCTTTGGGGGGGGGATTTCTATCACTATATTACCGGAGAACGGTATACTGGCAGAAAGATAATCTGGCAGGGAGCCTGGAGTACTGCCCGGGACTATCCAGTCTTAGGTGTCGGCCTTGGAAACTCTACAAAGATCATTCCCGAGTATATTGATCATCCATACTTTCAGTCCCATTTCACCAATGCTCATAGTGTATATTTGCAGAACGCTGCTGATATGGGGTTTATGTCGGTGGTAACATTATTAGCCTTTTATACTATATTTTTGTATTCTTCAGAGAGAATTGAAAAGAATCTGAAATCTCGTTATCTTAAGTTAGCAGTCAGGGGAGCTATAGCGACTTTCTGGGGACTGTTAGTCCATGGTATATTTACAAACTTTGGTTTCTTGACTTCCTTTGATGCTGCAGAGTTTCATGTCCTCTTTCCCTATATTCTGATGGCCTTGCCATTTGCTGCCAAAAGGCTGGAGGAAAACAGGCGAGAGGCCATTAGTTCCTGAATTGTGAAATCCATCTATTCGCCTTCGCCCGAATACCCTGCAGCTTGCTGCAGGGATGAAGGGCAAGGTCAACCGCGCCGTAGCTCGTTAGAGCGAAGGCGGGTTTGGCTACGGCGCAATTCCGCCTTGATACCCCGCAGGTTCTGCCTGACGGCAGTGCTTCGCGGGCTGCGGGGAGCTTCATTGTGTGGCAGGAAATTACAAAGTCCTCAGTTTCTCAACTTAGATTAGCTCCATCACATAAATAGCGCCTTGGTGTATGACTGGGGATGAACAGAATCCATCTGCCTATTATGCAGATTTCAAGATACTATAGTATCATTTAATTCGATGTATAGAGGAACATGATCATGGGGCGCATTTCTGTTAGACAAGCGAGGAATGTGGTCACAAACGCGGTCAACACCGCTGCCAAGAATTACAATAAATTGGGGAACCTTACTGCAAAACAAACACTGAACACGATTATTAACATGCTTGAGAATAGACTAGGATTGCAAACACTGCATTCATTGCCGCAAAACGTGGACGTTGTATTGACAACGAAATGTAATCTTGCGTGTATCTTCTGCAAAGTATACCCTGTATCGGGAGCAAAACAAGTCTCCATAGGAAACTTTAAGAAAGTGGCACAGCAGCTGTTTCCTTCAGCTCGCCTAGTGAGTATCTGCTCCGGTGGCGAACCATACTTGCATAAGGATCTTGAAGATTTACTACGAATTACCCGTCACTATAAGGTACCGACATGGGTACTATCCAACGGTATGTTGCTAAAAGAAGAACGCATTCGCAGCATCGTCAGAGAAGAATTAATTACACTACATGGATTTTCGGTAGATGGAATTAACCCATCAACAGTGGAAGCAATACGTGTGAATGCCAAATTAGATGTAATTGTTGAAAATATCAAGATGCTAATTCGAGTTCGCAAAGAAGAGGACAAACGAAAACCGTCGGTTGTTATCCGATATGTGTTAATGCGTTCCAATATTGAAGAATTGCCGGATGCTGTTCGACATTGGGGCGAAATAGGCATCGATGTAATAGACTGTAACTATATCTCACTCTCCAAGAATATTGATAAACAGCAAAGTCTTTACTTTCATCAAGACTTAATGGAAGAAGTCTTTAGTCAAGCGCAACGGGTGGCAGCTCATTATCCGCGTTTGACATTTAATTTGCCACTTACGATTCGTCAGCAGCAGCATTTTCAGAAGAAACCCAGAAAATGTAACTCACTATGGAATTTTGTCTTTGTAAACACGGACGGAGAAGTATTCCCTTGCTATTGCTTATTGGGGATTCGTAGTATGGGCAATGTTTACGAAGGAGACGGTCACTCATTTTGGAAGATTTGGAATAATTCACAGTATCAGCACTTGCGTCGTACCGCCAACGATGACACTCTGAAGAAACAGTTCTCCTATTGTTCCCTGTGTGAAACTCGTTTTGGATGGGGAAATCTGAAGGTCCACCTCGGCGACCAAACTTGGTTTCATCATCTGGACCTGGATGAAAAACAAGAAACGGAAGTAATTGCCAAGAGACATCGAAAAGCAAAAGCACAATAGGGACTTGATTCTAAGGACAGCGTAAAGAATGTCCTAGATTAGCTAATCCTGCTAGGCAAATTAATGCATTAGGTAATTGGATACACAGCTGCGAGAATATAGAAATGCACCCTTGAGGCTATGGGGTTTGAAGGCTGAGAATAGTGAATGGAAGATGCCATGAGGCTAGCGGTATTCAGCGGACAGTACTTCTGGTTTGATGGCAAGCATTATTCAACGGACGAGGCATTCGTCAAGTTTGTCACCTCCTTTTATCCCTATTTTGAAAAGATAGTTTTTTGCGATGCAGTAAGAAAGGAAAGAAAGACACAAGCCTATGTAATAGACTCCAGCAAGACAGAAGTCTGTCCTCTCCCTAACTTCAGTGTTTATTCTTTCTGGAAGAATATCCTGGTCATCTATCCTAAGATTTATCGTGTTATAAGGGATAACATTCGCCATTGGGACATTATTTGGCTCCCGGGTCCACATCCAGTGGCCCTGCTTTTTGCCTATGTCTGCCACAGACAGCGGAAACCCTTTTTTCAGGTAGTCCGCGCAAACCTGATTGAGCAAGTCAGACATAGAAACCAAGGGATAAAGATGTATTGCGCCGTGGCCGTGGCGGCGATTCTAGAACATGTCTCTCAAAGACTGGCAAGAAAGCACCTTACTTTCACTGTGGGCAAAGAGATGTATAATGCATATAAGATAAGGGGAGGCCGGGTTCATGAAATAGCTGTGTCTCTGGTTTCAGAGAGAGATATTGAAGATACTCTCAGAACTAAGAGTTTTGAACTCCACAAACCTATTAGACTGTTGACTGTTGGCAGATTGGATCCTGAAAAAGGGCTAAGTTTCTTGGTTGAGGCAGTAGAGGTGCTGGCCAAGGAAAAGCGATTAAGCGTGGTCTTACAAATTGTTGGAAAGGGCCTCAAGGGCGGAGAGGAAAGAAGGCTTCGCCAGGGGGTCAAGAAGCGCCGGTTAACCAGACACATCCGCTTTCTGGGTTATATCAGCTATGAACCTGAACTATTGAGACTTTACAGAGAGAGTGACATCTTTGTTTTACCATCATTGACGGGGGAAGGGTTCCCACAGACATTATTTGAGGCTATGGCTTGCGGCGTCCCAATTATAGCTACTAAAGTGGCAGGGATACCCTATTTAATTGAGGATGGAGAGAACGGACTATTAATTAATCCCGCATCCCCAAGGGAGATATGTGAGGCGGTAGATCGCGTCACTAGTGATCCTAAACTCAGAAACCGACTGGTGACAAACGGCCTAGCCACAGTGAGAAATCATACATTGGAGGTCGAAAGAGACCGGATGATTATTCAGGTTCAAGGATTACTCAATTCGGGCAAGAATGCGGGGGCTAATGCCCAATAAGAAGAACGACATGAAGGTGCTAACTTTGGGCGGTGCGGGTCTTATAGGTTGCAGTTTCGCCAATGATTTCGGAAAGTGGTCAGTCGGTTCATATCATTCATAGCCTTTCTCGCAAAGGATCGGAGCAGAACCTTGAATGGCTCCAACGCAAATGTCTCTTTCTGGTACCGCATTGCTGTTGCTTATACGAGTGACATTTGTATCATCACAAGATGTTAATGAAGGGCTTCATTGGATATTACAGGGTTCTCTTTAGAGCTGCAAGAAGACGCATAATAAAGGGAGTGCCGGGCTTCGCTAGAAATTTAGAAAGACGTTTTCAGGCTTACTGTGTTGGAATGCCGAGGACTGGAACGCATTCCGTTAGTGCAATGTTCCATAACAGCTATCGGGCTGGACATGAACCAGATGCTTATCACTTGATCAGCAGGATTGTAAAATGGAATTCTGGCAGAATATGTAGAAGAAAGTTCGAGAAATTCATTTTGAAGAGAGATCTATTTCTTCAATTGGAATTGGAATCTAGCTGGCTGATTCATTTCTATATAGACATCTTGGTGTCACATATGAGAGAGGCAAAATTTATCCTCACTGTCAGAGATCCTTATTCATGGCTCGATTCCATAATTAACTATCATTACTTGATGAGGTGGGATAATTATGCAGGAATGAAGCCTTGGCTCAAGGTGCTGGAGGATATTTACTTCGGCAGTAATGATTTGCATTACTCATCGGAAGACAGGTTTCTTGAGGAATATCATCTGCTGCCGGTGCGAAGTTATCTTCGTCTATGGAGAGTTCACAATCAAAGGGTGATTAGTAGGGTGCCGAGTGATCGGCTTTATGTTGTGAATACCATGGACATAGCTCGCGAAATCGATAACATTGCCTACTTTCTGAATATCCCAGCAGGCGAGATAGACGTGAGTGTTTCTCATTCTGGCAAGAATACGAGAAGGAAGTTTCAAGTCTGCGACATAATAAACAAAAAGTTTCTTAAGAGCTGTGTCGATGAGTTTTGTGCCGATTTGGTTCAGAACTGTTTTTCTGATAAAATCTCTATCGAGACAGAATGAAAATGAGAGATGGACAACTAAGCCACTCCGAGGACGCGACTTAGGATCCAACTTGCCTGCGGAAAGATATTCCTTGGGGATTGCGATTAAGCGCTCATGACAGCCAGTTCCGTGACAGTCGATCAAGAAGTCACGACACTAGCTAGGTCGATGTAACAAGACAGGGGAGAAGCGGGTGACAGCTCCTTTCATATCGGTATTTATTGTCAATTATAATACCTGCGCTCTTCTTGAACAATGCATAGAATCCATATTCTATACTAAGGGTGATCTATGTATAGAGGTGTTTGTTGCTGACAACAATTCAGCTGATGACAGTGGTGAGATGGTCAAGCAGAGATTCCCGCATGTATTTTTGACAGAGTATTCCCAAAATATGGGTTACACCAAGGCCCTAAACCCGCTACTGCCCTTAGCCAAAGGAGAGTATTATGTGCTTCTTCATGCGGATTTGGAATTATTACCCGATACACTTATTCAATTTGTCGATTTTTTTGAATCTCATGATCAAGTGGGGATACTTGGCGGGAACCTTTTCTATCCTGACGGTACTCCCAATCCAAGAGAGATATTATTCCCTAGTTTCAAGAATGAACTACTGTGTTTTGCCTTGAGACTTTTCAAGAAGCTGCCTGGCGGAAGTCAGTTGTTCGGAAATTATGACCCCGCGGAGTGGTCTCGCAGATCCACTTCCGCGGTGAATTGGGTATGGAATGCGTGTATGATGGTTCGGAGGGAGGTTTTTGAAAGGATAGGTTATTTCGATGAAGACTTCTTCGTGTGGTTTGCTGACTGGGATTTCTGTAAGAGGGCAGCCGACACAGGTTCGTCAGTGTATTATCTTTACGAGGCAAAGGCTATCCATCATGAACGGCAGAGTTTTGCGAAAGAAGAAATTATCAGTGATGAAATTCGGTACAAGGTTGATGGTTGGTACAGCGCACCTAGACAGATCAAGGATCGCCACATATTTCTTAAGAAACACAGTAGTCGAGTATCCATTTATGGTATTAAGACCATCTATATTGTGGAGAATTCACTGCGGCTATGGCTAATTTTGGGGAACCTTCTGTTGCGGAAAACCACGTTTAAGGAAGCTTCTTTTCAACTAAAGGCATGTCTCCAAACCATTCAGACCATCCTGAAGGCCTGAGTTTGGAATAGTTGGCTGTATATTTCAAGCAGACTGCCCACAAGTGTAAGAAATCATCACATGGACAGCTCTCCAGTAATTAATCCTGAAAATATTCCTGACGGCATGACTTCGAAGCAACATGTCTGGGACGACTTCGGTCGATGGGTTCAGTATAAGATTTCTCGGTCTCCAGAGTCATATATCATCAAATCGTTTCCCTATGAAAGTGAGCCGTGGGGCTTATCTTTTGTCGAAGCCCTGGGGAGCCTGGATGAAAAGGCCGTCTTAGATTTAGGCTGTGGTGTTGGTCATTTGTCTGTATATGCAGCCAAAGCGGGTGCAAAGGTTATTGGAATTGATCTTCAATCAGAAGTAATAAAGGCTGCCCGCTTAATTGCAGCGATTAATGGCGTGGAATGTCAATTTCAGCGCGGAAACATATGTAAACTTCCCTTGATTGACAATTCAATTGATATCATAGTCGGGAAAGAAATATTACATCATTTGTCAAAGCCTGACGTTATAACTGCACTGAGTGAGATACACAGAGTGCTGCGGGAACGGGGGAAGGCTGTATTTTCCGAACCGGTTGAGAATAGTAAGGCGTTCAATTTCATACAGAATCTTCTTCCGGCAGGGAAGAAACACTCTAGCTACTATCGTCCGTCCTGTTTATCTTCGAAAGCTTGGGCTAGATATCAAGCTAAACATGAGGATAGGGATATGACCAACCAGGAATTAGTGGATGCTGGAGCTGCATTCAAAGGTGTTTCACTAAGAGCATTTGGTTTGTTGAATAGGCTTGATAGGTTCATCAAAAGCAGACAGTTAAGATGTTTGTTGAATTCAATCGATCATTACATTTTCAAATGCTTTCCCTTTTTAAAGCGATTTTCCCGAGAAGTTCTTGCCGAATACCAGAAATAAGCGAATCTTGCAGTCATTGAACATCTTTGATCCAGCGTCCGGCATCTGCTGCCCGATACCTGGAAGATTGTCATGAAGAATATGCCCCCATTTCTCCCAAAAACACTGTCTTAGAACCCATGGAACCTTTAGTTAGTGTTATTATTCCAACTCACAACAGAGCGGAGTTAGTTGGTCAAGCAGTACAAAGTGTTCTGAACCAAACATACAGGAAAATGGAGATCATTGTAGTTGATGATGGTTCCACCGATAATACTCGTGACGTGCTGAGGAAATATCATGCGACAATCAGGTACATTTATCAAGAAAGATCTGAGAGGTCTAGGGCAAGAAATGAAGGGTTCAGGTATTCTAAAGGGGATTATGTTGCCTTCTTGGACTCTGATGACCTTTGGCTTCCAATGAAAATTGAAAAACAGGTTCAAGTCTTAAATGGAAACTCCGATATTGGGCTCGTTTACACAGAAGTCCAATATATTGATATAAATGGTAGGCCTTATATTGGAGATATCTGCTGGGATAAACCGGTAAGGCCAGCGCTGTATGAAGATCTGATGACACATAACGTTATTACGGGCACAACCTCCTCAGTCATGGTGAGACGAACATGTTTAGACAAAGTGGGACTTTTCGATGAATCGATGAACACCTGTGAAGACCTTGACCTTTATAGAAGGATTGCACGGTATCACAACTTTCACAAGATTGAGCTAACATTAACAAAATTCAGGATACATGCTGGGAATACACAGCATAATGCCAGCGCGATGGCCGAGGGATGGGAGATCATAATAAACAAAATATCACAAGATACCCCTCCTGATTTTGAGTATTATAAGAATGAAGCAATAATAAAGATTCTTTTCCGAGTTGGTGATCTATATAGTCAGGATGGTCAGTTGCATAGATTTTTTTCTTTTTGTGCCAAATCTATTTTCCATGGACAAAAATGGATCTTGACTTGTGCCTTTTGGAAGGAGCTTGTCAGGATGTGTATGAGAAAATGCGTCTATGAGAATCTTCTGCGAATTAAACATAGGTGATATAATAGCTGCATCTGTAGTTTGCAAAAGCCCTATCATTTGGCTGCAACTATTGCCTGCCTAGTGATGAAAAAGGCACTCAAAACAACCACGGAGGGCTTTGTACACGCTATCTAAATAGTAAAAGTGAAGTAATACATAGCGGTGAATTACTTCATGCTCTCAAGGCATAAACGATCCTCCACCACCTAGTAAAGTATGGGGTCAGTGGACGCTGAAGTCATAAGTCAGAGGAAAAGAGAAATCGTTGACCAATTTGGCCCATGGACTGCAAACAACATCCATGTTCGACTTGTCAGGCTTAACAGCGTTAGTCCCTCATTCGGCGAGATCCATACTGTGGCACGGAATGCTTTTGATCTTGGCTAAGTTTGCACAAGAAGGGGTCAATTAGAACGACGTCTTGGAGGAGCAAGTGTGAACCGAAAGGTATTGATTATCAATCTTGAGTTTCCTCCAGTTGGTGGACCAGGAGTCCAACGGGTCCTGAAGTTTGTTCGATATCTGCCTGAAGAAGGCTGGTCACCTACCGTCATATGTGGCGATAGGTCCACATGGCACAAGTGGCATGATTCTACTTTACTTAATGAGATTCCGCCTAGTGTTGGCGTCTCCCGGGTTCGCATTAGTACGATTGGAGACTACAGCACACTATCATCGGCCATGGTTTGTAGTATGTTATTTCCTTTTCGTCGAGTTTTGATCAAGGAAAAAATACGACAGTGTCTGAAGCAGATGTTTTTCAACATATTTTCCTATATGCATCCTGAACCTTTGGCATCTTGGGTATACCGTGCAACCAAAAAAGCAATCCAACGGCATAAAAACCACGGCTTCGACGCCGTGTTGACTAGCGGTCCCCCGCACATAACTCACATGGTCGGTTTTATGTTGAAGCGCCACAGTCCAGTAAGGTGGGCTGCAGATTTTCGTGATCCTTGGGTTGATAATCGGCGGCAAGCTGACAGGCTCGGAATTAGCCGGCAGTTGGATAGGATTTGGGAACGGCTAGTTTTGGAAAATGCCGACCGTATAATTTGTGTTTCGCCAGGGTGGGCGAAACTTCTGGGGCGAAAGTTGAATGCTGGCAAGGAGGGCAGGATCCATGTGGTTTACAATGGATATGATCCGGATGATATTCCTGATGATATACTTCAACCAAGAAGCAAAGGATTTTTCACTGATACTTTGCATATTCATTACAACGGAACCATCCAAGGAGCTACCTTTCCGAATCTGTTTTTTAAAGCATTAGCGAAATTGCAAAGGGAAGAACTCGATATTCCCAAAAAGCTAAAGTGTACTTTCACGGGTTTACCAACCACTGTGGCTAGTCTCGCTACTAGTTTGGGGTTGAACGAAATCATTAGAGATGTCGGCCCTCTCTCCCATCGCGACAGCCTAGAAATGGCAGCGAGCTCGGATGTATTATTGTTGATAGTGAACAATACCGACAAAGCCGCCAATGGTCTAATTACCGGCAAGGTATATGAATACGTGGCCATGGGGAAAAATATTTTGGCCATCATCCCACCCTATGGGGATCTTTATGCATTTTTGAAGGATTACCAACAGTGCTATCTCGTTTCCTGCAATAACTTAAGCGGAGTTGTTGAGGTGCTTAAAGTGCTGATGAAAAGAAAGAGAAATGGCGAACTGATTTCGTCTATACCACCGAAGTGGATTACACAATATTCGAGACAGGCCCAGACTAGGAGGCTTGCCCAAATTCTCGAGAGTTTGGTTTTGAATGGTTCATAGGGTCTCTCCATCATGATCCCTATCCACAGACCCTTGAGGAACTCCTTTTCACTTGTTTGTATGGACTTCTTGATCCCGACAGGATCGGGACTTGCTCACTAAATCCTGGCACGTGGTGCCTCTGTTCAAGCTGTCAGGCGCAACCCTTGCGCTAAACTCGGCCTAACAGCCTCAGACAGTTCGGGGTTTGCCTAGCAGGGTGGGCCGTTTGTTTCGCCGGGATGGGTGCCCCAAAGGTTCCACAAGGGGCGTTCAAAGGAGTCCTGCAAATCTCTCTTGACATCAACGAGATGTGTAGAAGTACGGGTGGTTAAAATGGCTAATCCAGGCGTCTCAATTGTCATAGTCAATTTCAATACGCGGGAATATGTCTTCGATCTTCTTGATTCGATTAGGCGCTTTACCAAATATGAGCCACTTGAGATAATTGTTATCGATAACTGTTCCACAGATGGTTCGCGTGAGGAACTGGATGTCTACAATGGGATTAGGTACTTTAAGGAGAAGTCCAACGTAGGTCATGGCCCTGCACTTCACCGGGGAATTCTTGCGTCTGGATATGAGTACGTGCTGTTACTTGATGCAGATACGGTCATTCTTAAAGAAGGGCTTATAGAAAAGCTCATCGGCGTTATAGATCCTGACAAGACATTTGCAGCTGGCGTACCCCAGTTGCTCAACAGCTATGGACTATGGGTTCATATTACGGATCCTAAGAACTTAACTGATTACTTACGCTCCTCAGTTTCTGTGATTAACAGACAAATATTTGACTCTATACATCCGTTCTGTTGCTTAATTAATAGACGAATGTACATTGAAAGAATAGATAGTAAGTTCATCGCGCACGGCATGCCCGGCGTTGATGTATATTACGAGATACACCTTAGGAACAAAAGAAATGGCGAAGGAATCGAACTTGCAGAGGTAGGAGACGTCAATGAGTATGTTCACCATTATTGGGCAGGCTCCAGGTCCAAAACGGGGGCATATATGGGTAAGAGGAAACTACAGAAGGCGAAAGGGGCACCTTTTCTTGCGGACATAGACTGTGCCCTAAAGCATACTGCTCTGGGAATTCTTGCAAAATTCAGGCTCCATGACATCATAGTGGAAGCCATTTTGCGCAATAAGAGGTGAGGAGGCATCCTTGGCTGTGGCGCAGAGACCATTGCATAATCAACAATTAATTATTCTGAAATGCTTGTTCTTCCTGCCTTTTTCAGGCGGTGATCCGGTCTAATACTCTATCACGTTTTGTGCAGTCGATGGGGTTCACTCCAAAGTACTCTGAGTACAATGCTTTGTTGCGTGCTGTTTGTCAGATCCACTACAACAATGAAAAAACTCATAGAAGAAAATTTGAAAGAAGGTAATTTCTTTTTCATAGTCGGCAGCCAAAGAAGCGGCACTACATTACTGAGATTAAGCCTCAATTCCCACCCCGATCTTATAGTTTATGATGAATATGACGCTTATGAAAGACTCGCATTAAGAAAATTTCCCCAAAGGAGGCTCTTGGGATTTAAGATACCGATTTGGACTCATAGATATCATTTTCTTATGGAAAGATACCCGAATTCAAAATTCATCTTCTTAAAAAGAGACATAAAAGGCGTGGCGGCTTCGATGCTATCTCTAAAATTTGAGGAAATAGACTGGACAAGAAAATGCAGGATCGATCGTGTGGGAGAACCCTTTTTTAGAGTTTTCAATATAATACTTGGAGGCTTATTCCAAAAACAACTTGACATATCCAAGAGAGTGGCTCGTTTAGTTTCATCTTTTGAGTTATTACGAGGCTTAGTCACGATTGATGAAATAAGCTGGATAGAGAAATTCGGGATTTTTGATATAGAGAGTTCCATTTATGCTGTTTCCAATGAATCAATCAGAGAACTATTTCAAGAACAATTCGAGAAATTCAGGAAAAATGAAGATTGGGTTTCTTTAGCAGTATTATGTGCTTATGAGAAAATGTATCTGGTGCACGAGTACGAAAAGCGGAACTTAAATGTTCTGCAAGTTGAATATGAAAGATTGGTTAGGAATCCTGAAGAGACCATGAAGAAGATCCTTGGTTTCTTGGGAGTGAAGTGGCATATGAATGTCTTTCACCATCACAGATTCCACAAAGGAACAGTCGTTGGAAAAACGGATAGTTCACGAAAAATTGATAGAACCTCTCTCGACAAATGGAAAAGTTGTTTTTCGGAAAAAGATATTGTGAAAATTGATGATCTAAATGCGTTTCTTGATGAACAGATAGAAAAGATTAAATGTGAATCAAACTGAGTCCCTATTGATAAGAATAACGAGAATATCTGTGTAGCTTTTGTATTGCAAAAATATAAGAACACACAAGGTATTATGTAGTATAACGGAGTTGAAAAGGTATTATATGGCTGAAGTGCAGCATAACTACACAGGGGCATGCTGCAATAATGCAGTAAGACATATAATGCTTTTCGGCAGCCTGAATCAAAGTTAGGTTTAATAATCTGGGAGGCTTATATGAAAGTCGTCGGTATTGGACTAATCAGGACTGGTACAACTACGTTGGGAGCTTGTTTTCGTTACTGGGGATTGAAGCATACCTCTCGGCACGACGAGGCTTTCGAACTATGGCGAAAGGGTGAATATGAACGTTTGGTTCAATTGATCGATCAATACGATAGTTTTGAGGACTGGCCTTGGCCTCTGATCTATAAGGAAGTTGACAACACATTCCATGGGACGAAATTCATTCTCACAAGAAGAAAGGATGCAAACACGTGGTACAAAAGTCTTTGCAAGCATGCCAACCGAACAGGCCCTACGGATTTTCGTAAATACATATTTGGTCATGAAATGCCGCATAAACATCAAGAAGAACACACCCGATTTTACCAAGACCATCTCAATTCAGTTAGAAAGTATTTCAAAAATCGGCCTGGCGATCTGCTTGAAGTTTGTTGGGAAGAAGGTGATGGCTGGGATGAGTTAGCAACCTTTCTTGGGTTTGAGCGACCAAATATTCCTTTCCCACACGCCAATAAATCTCTAACGTTATTGGATAGAGGTAAAAACCTAACAAGGCGTTACACCAGACAGCTTTTTACTTTGCTACATAGCCGCTAGTGAGCTTTGTCATTAGCCATAAATTAGTGAAGACAGTCTCTTCTGGAATAATTGTGGACAATTCGAAAGTTCTTTTCACTATAGGAAAACCCGTAGAGTCACTTTCCGGGTTAGCGGTTCATCGACCTAAAATTTTATCAAGTTTTAAATGAGAGGTTGACGTGGAAAAACCTGGCAAAAAGTCCAGTAAGATCGTCAAGACCAATACTTTCGTTTGAAAAAGAGAAGTTAAGGAAAAGAACTGACTATTGAAGAAATGAGAGGACCTACCCAAGAGAGGGGTGGGAAATGCTTTTCTGGCGTTTATGTGAATAGTCGGGTTAAACTTCTGTGGGAATGTTCAGAAGGCCACCAGTGGGAGGCGATACCAAATCATATACGGAGAGAATGTTAATGTCCTCACTGCTGAAATGCAAGACGAGTAGAACCCTTGAAGCCTAATATTGAAAGAATGCAATCGCGTGAAAAGCTTGGATATGTGGATGAAACATGATTCATCAATGAGACGCTTAATTCCTAGCTATATGAGCCAAGCTTCACACATCTGAATATAGCTCAGCCCAAAAAGTGATTCCTGCTAAGAGCCCCATGCGTGAATCGGCGATTTTGACCACTTCACAGGCTATAACGTTGCTGACATATTGATTCAGAGGATTTGCCAGAGGCTGTGGAAAGCTCCGGAAGCTAAATAGTTGCCGTGGATGTTTCTATCGTCATCAGAACAAAGAATGAAGCAGAGTTTATCGGAGAGACCTTAAAAAAAATTGAGGAACAGGAGTTCAGTGGCAGCCACGAAATAATTGTAGTAGATTCTGGATCCACGGATGCCACGCTGGATATAATCGATAAGTATGATGTAAAATTACTACAGATTCCGCCAAAGGAATTTACCTATGGCCGTTCATTAAATATCGGTGCTGGGAACGCTAAGGGAAGATTTATCGTCAACTTGTCTGCTCATGCTTTGCCCAGGAACAATAAGTGGTTAACACATTTGATCACTGGTTTTGAGAATCATGGCGTAGCAGCTGTCTATGGAAGGCAATTGTCAATCGGACACGTAAATCCTTTTGAGGCCCTTCAAAATGAGGTCTTTTTTGGGCGGAAGAAAATAACGTTCAATGAGAAAAATAAGCGGACATTAAAGCATATGCACTTTTCCAATAGCAATTGTGCTATCAGAAAAGACGTGTGGCAGAGATTCAAATTTGATGAGCATGTTCCTTATGCTGAAGATAGACTGTGGCAAATGGAGGTGATAGAGGCAGGATTTTCCATTGTGTATGCCGTGCAAAGTGCTGTCTATCACACTCACAAAGTCAGTATTTGTGGCAGATACAAGAATTCAAGAGACTGCGCCTACACTTTGGCTTTGATGAAAGAGAAGAGACAATCAATTCCCCTGATAATATTTGATGTAGGAATATTCTTGGGTTTAATTCCAGGTGCAATGTTTCAAAACATTAGATACATGTGGCGTAACAATTACCTTGAGTACCTTCCGATTGCGCCATTCATTGTTATGTGTGGATGGTTGGGTTGGCTCGTGGGGAGGATTAATTACAGATTGAAAAAATAATGAACAGCAGAAAGTTCAACCCCAGAGGAGAGACACTTCAGCCTAGCCATTGTCTATAAGAGAACGTGAGCTCGATGGGTGGGGAGGAAACAATAATGCAGGAGGTCTCAAGCGTTGGTCTGCCTATGGTGTCGGTAATAATTCCGATGAAAAATGAAGAACAGCATATTGCCCGGTGTTTGGAATCGGTAGTGGATCAGGACTATCCTATGAGCTTAATGGAGGTTTTGGTTATTGACGGCATGTCGCAGGACTCGTCACGAAAAATTGTTACAGACTTTGCTAAGAGGTACTCATTTATTGAGCTATTGCATAATTCCAAGCAAGCTACAACTTCAGCCTTAAATATGGGAATCAATCAATCAAAAGGGACGATAATCATTCGTGTCGATGCCCATTGCTCTATTGAGGAGGATTACATTAGTTGTTGTGTTAATGCTTTACAGCAGACTGGAGCAGAAAATGTAGGTGGTCTAATGAGACCCACGGGAACAACCTTTATGGAGAAAACTATAGCCTTTGCTATATGTTCTCCGTTTGGGATAGGCAGCGGCAGGTTTCATTATTGTGAGAAGGAGATGTTCGTAGATACTGTATATTTGGGCGCGTACCCACGTGAAGCGTTGGAAAGAGTCGGGTTGTATGACGAAAAAGCACATTACGGCGAAGATGACGAGCTGAATTATCGGCTGATCAAGAGTGGAGGCAAGATTTTTCTAACCCCGAGAATTAGGTCAAGATACTATCCACGCTCTTCCCTCTCAGCCTTATGGAGGCAATACTATAATTATGGGAGTGGAAAGGCACGGACCGCTAGAAAGCATGGAAGACCTGCATCTTGGAGACACCTGGTTCCGCCAGTGTTTGTGCTTTCTGTAATAGTCAGTTTACTGCTTTTTGCAGTCAATCCGCCGTTTGGATGGCTAATCGCTGGAATTTGTGGAAGTTACGTTGTATCAGCAATCCTTGTTTCTGCAACAATCTGTTTTAGGGAAGGCTGGAAATACTTTCCAGTATTGCCATTGGTTTTTGCTACCATCCATCTCAGTTATGGAATAGGATTCTTAGTGGGAATTCTCCGATTCTGTTTAAGGCCTCACCGCAAAGACGCAGAGGACGCAAAGGAGAATTAGATTTTCCTTTCTGCCGAGAGGGCAGAAAGAATAACCTTCAGCGCGCTTTGAGCCTCTGCGATCGACTATTACGATAGGATTTGTCAATGAAAGACAAAACGGACTAAAAAATTACCATGAATGAGGTAGAGCGCATAAGACTAGCTTATAAAAAGCGCCATGGCGATGGGGTTGTGTATTCCTTTTTCGATCCTGGCCATCTTTTTTTGGCTCAAGAGTTGGAAAGGGAACTGATTAAATTGTTTCAGCGGCATCAAATGAATCCACTTTCTGAGAAAAGGGTCCTCGATGTCGGGTGTGGCACGGGTTGGACTTTGCGGCAGCTCACCAAATACGGTGCTAGGGCGAAAAATCTCTGTGGAATCGACCTTTTGCCAAATGCCATTGAGGAGGCGGAAAGGATTAGTCGTGATATAGATTTTAGATGTGGAAATGCAGAGGTCCTGCCTTTCGGGAGTGAAAGCTTCGATATAGTGACGCAGTTTACCATGTTTACCTCTATCCTGGACGATGAGATGAAACGAAACACGGCTGAAGAAATGGTCAGGGTTTTGAGGCCCCGTGGCATTATTTTGTGGTATGACTATTTTGTCAGCAAACCTACAAACCCCGACGTCAAGGGGATTGGCAAGAGCGAGATCGTGAGCCTGTTTCCAAATTGTACCTTTGATTTCAATAGGGTCACGCTAGCTCCTCCTATTGCCAGGGCTGTTGCACGATATTCCTTTCTATTGTGTTATCTGTTGGAAAAGATACCCTGGCTGAAAACCCATTATTTATTGGTGATAAGGAAGGTAGTGTGAGCTCTTAGCAGATAGCTGTGAGCACCAGATTTGGATGTTGGTTGCTGGATACTCGATGGGCAACAGGTAATAGGCTGCGTTGCATGAACCTGGAAATTGGGCATTTGTTTGGGAATTTGTTATTGATATACATAAAGCGTGTGGAATAAAAGCATTTGAGTGAGAAACTGGTGTTCTTCGATATCGAAATGAGGCTGCAAGTCTTCAGGGCAGCGTTTTGCAGCAATAAGTCGTCCCTGTACAATAAAGCAATTGTTGACCGTAGAAAGGGTCTTAGGGTTTTGTGACTCCAAAAGTTTCTGTAATTTTATCCATATTTAATGGTGAGGAATTTCTCAAGGAAACAGTCGAGAGTATTTTGGGCCAGAGTTTTTCAGATTTTGAATTTATGATTATTGATGATCAGTCTATCGACAAAACATGGGAGTTGTTACAGCACTACAAGAAGATGGATGCAAGAATCGTGTTAATGAGAAATGAAAGGAATAAAGGTGAAACATATTCGATAAATATGGGGATACACAGATCACGATCGCAACTGATAGCTATAACACAATGTGGTGCTGTTTCTTATAAATCTCGGCTCGAAAAACAATATGAATTGTTTAGGGAAAATAGAGGATACGTACTTGTTGGGGCACAGGCAACTTACTGTGATGTTGAGGGGAAAACATTACAGCACAGCACTTTTCCACTGGATGACAAAGGCATCAGAAAGTCTTTATATGTAGGACGGATCATATTTGAGCATCCCTCAATAATGTTCAGGAAATTGAATGGCATGAATTACAGGGAAAATACTTTCCCGGAGCCGGATTTTGATTTTTGGCTGCGTGTTTCCTTTTACGGAAAATTAAGAAATATCGATGAAGTGCTAGTAAAGAGAATTGTACATCACAAACGTATTTCCCTTACAAGAAGATATGAACAGAAGAAAGTGCACTGGTGTATTCATAAACTGTTTTACGAACGCTTAAAGTATGGTGAAGAACGAAGCACATTGTGTGAAGAAAATAGCAAGAAGAAGGATTTATTTGAACCCTTTAGAAACAGAATGTTACACATACTGTCTAAGAGAATGTTTGAGACAAAGGGGGTTCTGCACTATTGTTATCTTATGCTGTCCCTAATGTTTTCCCCGGCTCCTGGCAAGGAGATATATTATTGGATAGTCAAGAGAGTGCTGATACATTTCTATTCAGATAAATTACTAACAAAATATCTTAAAATGGGCGAAACTGCAGATATGACCAATATGGGTTAATGGAAACATCATAATGGTTAAACGTATTTTCGATATACTATTGTCCCTCATGGGACTCTCCTTGCTTGCTCCTTTCTTCCTTGCCATTGCTATTTTGATTAAGCTTGATTCCAAAGGGCCCGTGTTCTTTCGTCAGGTCAGGATTGGGAAAAATGGCAGGCCCTTTGTGATGCTGAAATTCCGGACCATGATGGAGGTAGGGCACTGGACAGGGCCTCCTGTCTCTCCGACGAATGACCCGAGGGTGACGTCCTTAGGTGCAGTCTTAAGGAGATTCAAGATAAATGAGTTCCCACAGCTCATAAATGTCCTTAAAGGGGACATGAGCTTTGTGGGGCCAAGGCCTGAGATTCCCGAGTTTGTGAAGTTATACAGCCACGAGCAACGGGAAAAAATACTATCTGTGAGGCCGGGTATTGTGGGGCCAAGTCAGATTCATATGCGAAATGAGGAGGAGCTTTACGCGCAGGGCGTGGATCCCTGGCAGTATTATATGAACCACATACTACCTCAAAAGCTTAAGATCGACTCAGATTATGCAAGCAACCGGTCGCTCCTAAAAGATATTGGGTACCTTTTTGGGGGAGTAATGATTACAGTGACAGGGGCTATAACCAAACGACATCTTTTTGAGAATGCCGAACAGATTGGGCTCTTTATTTGTGATACCTTCATTTGCGCGTTTTCCTATTTCTTAGCATATTTCCTCCGCATGGAAGGAAGATTCCCTCCCATAGAGAAGATCATATTACTGCACACCCTACCCTACGTGATAATAGTGAGAATGGCCACTTTTACGTATTTTGGCCTTTACGCTACCCTGATCCGCTACATATCCTTTAGCGAACTCATCAAAGTTGTAAAAGGGGCAACGTTCAGCTCAATACTGATCATACTCTTGACTTTCTTTATTGGTGAGAGATCGCATCCCCGTTCGGTATTTGCCATTGACTGGTTTATTTTGGTGCTTCTCCTGGGAGGATATAGATTATCATTCAAGGCTGTGAGAGACTATTTAGACCGCAGCAAGGATGAGTCCAAAAAGAACATACTAATTTACGGAGCTGGTAATATGGGGGATCTTGCCTTACGCTATTTGAGAATGGAAGGTGCGGGCAAGGTAATAGCATTCTTGGATGATGATGTTAAGAAAATGAGAAAGAGCTTTCAGGGAGTTAAGGTTTTAGGGGGTCGCTACGATATCGAGGCTCTGGTCAGGCTGTACCATGTAGATCAGATTCTTATTGCCATGAACGAAATTAGCCCTGAGGACCTTGAACATATAAAGTCTTTGTGTGAAAAGGCGAATGTTAGTTATGAAATCTTTGCCCTCGCGAATTAAACAAGAACATGATTCACCGCAGAGGCGCGGAGGTCGCGGAGAGAATATTAGTTTTCCTTGTCTGCTGAGAGGGCAGCAAGGAAAAATTGACCTTTCTCAGCGTCTGGCGACTGGACCATAATGGATATCAATGAGTTAAGCAGTAAGATTATCGGTGCGTCAATAGAGGTACACAAAGCGCTGGGTCCTGG
>SDBU01002278.1_pt1 | contig 25860 bp, 15 predicted proteins | sample 2277071 | NCBI WGS metagenome assembly SDBU01 (sample SAMN10397929, study PRJNA504765) | marine sediment metagenome | isolation source: marine sediment core GS08_GC12, 126 cmbsf | place: Arctic Ocean: Gakkel Ridge, Loki's castle | collected 2008
AGCTTTCCGGCGTTGGTGCTGTTTGAGGAGCTGCAATTGAGGCTGGTTGAACGTGGCTGGTCCGTGGAGTGGGCCCGCCTCGAGGACGACTTGGATGCTTTGGAGGATGTGGCAGTCGAACGCTCCGGTCAACCGTTCATCATTCGCAGTCAGACGGGTGGCGGCGCGGGCAAGGCGTTGCAGGCTGCGGGCGTGGCGTTGGGACCCACCGCGGGCGTGGCCCAAGCCAAGCCCACTTGGGCGTAACCGGCCGTCCCACGACGAGACGCCCCTGTAGTGCCAACGCCTCTGCGCCCTGACCTAAGCTCCGGTCTTGCAACAACCTGCAAAACACAACTGTCGAAGACGGGTCAAAGAGGTGGGGATTCGCCGGGATTGGGTGGCATGTCCGCTTTTCAAAGCGGCCATGTCGATCGCCACAGGGTTCCATGCCCGCCCTGGAGCAGTGTGTGTTTTCGTGTAGTCCTGGCGCGCCGGGACTCCCCGTGGCGGCCGTGCAAAGCCGCCCGTCGTTCCCTTGTAGCCCCGCTACACAATGACCGAAAACTCCCTGAAGGCGTGCATGCCGCCCGAAACGGGATGCACCCCTACGACGCCCCCGGGAGTTTTCGGACTTGCATTTGTCCCCAAGGTAGTGTTGAAACATAGCGGCCACTCGGGGGCGGTCCGACCACGATCGCAACGGCGCCGCCGGAGAAGAGCGTATAAACGTGGAGCACTCGCCCGTGGCGTTCGAATACATCGCACTCCTATTCACCGGACTGTTCGCCGGGCTTACCGGGGGCCTGCTCGGCGTGGGCGGGAGCATCGTGATGATCCCGGCCATGACCGAACTGCTGGGGCCCAACCAGCACCTCTACCAGTCAGCCGCCATGATAGTGAACTTCTTCGTGGTCGTGCCCGCGGTCTACCAACACCACCGGGCGGGGGCGATCGAGGTCCCCACGGTGCGCCGGCTCATCCCCCTGGCGGTGGTAGCCGTCATCCTCGGTGTTGCTCTGAGCGAACTTTCCATATTCGCCGGTGCCCGGCAGATCTACCTGGCAGGGCTGTTCGGCCTGTTCCTCCTGTGCATGAGCGCTTACGACACCCATGCGCTGCTTCACGGTAGGCGCCGCAGGGCTAACGGTATCGCCGAACTCGATCGCCCCACGGCTTTCCACCGCCGGCCCGAGTCGCCCATCGGGTGGCGGTTCGCCGCCCTCGTGGCAGGGCCCACCGGTGTCGTCGCCGGACTGCTGGGCGTCGGCGGGGGCATAGTGGCGGTGCCCTTGCAGCGACGGTTCTTGAATGTACCCATGCGATCGGCCATCGCCAACTCAGCCACGATCATCATCGCCACCAGCCTGATCGGGGCCGCCTTCAAGAACTACAGGTTCATCACCGGGCACAACGGAAGCTGGGAGTCGCTGCGTATCGCAGCCATCCTGATACCCACTGCCGTCATAGGCGCGTCCATCGGCAGCCGCTTGACCCACCGACTCCCGCTTACCGCGATCAAGGTCGCCTTCCTGCTGCTTCTGTTCGTTGCCGGTGGGCGACTCGCCTACCGCGCCCTCTCCCCAGCCTCGCCGTCGCCGGCGTCCCCAAGCAATGAGGGCGCAGCTTCTGCGCAGGGGACCGGACCGGACGACCGTATCGCCACCCAAGCGGATGGGGTCGACTCAACTTTCGCACCGCTCTCCACCGATAGGAACGAAAGAGGTTACCCCGCCGCGGATCGCATCGCCGGCATGGAGGTCGGGCGGCAGCCACCACCAATCGGCGGTTGCCGACGCCAACCGGTGGTTGCCGACCGCAGGAGAAGTATGATGGGCAAACTTCCAGACAGACGCATATCGAAAGCGACGGTCACCGGGCTCGCTTTACTTGGCTTGACCCTTGGGACCGGCTGCGATTCGGAAATGGCCAAGGAGTTTCGTGAAGTGGCTACTCCCAGCCTGCAAAGCGGCGTCTCGTCGATCCTCAACGGCGTCGTTGACGGCCTCTTTGCGGTGGTCGATCCGGACACTTCCGAATCCGATAGCGGCGGCACCACCCCCACTACTCCGTAGACCGGATGATTCACCGTAGAGGGCGCAGAGACCGCCGAGAAGGGACAACGACGCTCGTTTCAAGAGCATTTCCTGGGAAATACCGCGACACGCAGAATCAGCACGAGCCCGCGCAGAAAACGCATAGAGCCGCCCTCGCGGGCGGCCCGGTTGGGAACATCACCCATAAACGGGTTGGCAGCGCTCTCCGCTGAAGCAGGAACGGTCCGCGTTATTGCGGCAAGGTCTCACCGTTCCAGGGAGCGAAGCAGCCCGCACCGTTGAGCAGGTCGATCACCGTCAGGATGTCGGCCGGGTTCGTCGCTCCACTACGGTCGCAGTCAGTGGACCACTCCGGAAACTCAACACCGGGGACTTCGTTGAGGGAGTCGATCATGTCCAGAACGTCGACCGGCCCGCTCGTCCCGTCACCGTTGACGTCGGCGGGCAGATAGCCTATTCGCGTGCTCGTATCACTGGCGATGTGCGTAAAGATCGTCCAGTGCCCCGTCGGAATCGCGCCGTCGAGCTGAACCGTAACGATGTCGCCGCTCGGATGGGTCAGGGCGAGGATAGTCGGAGGCACCCCGGGTGGATCAAGGTTAACCCAGAAGTCCGAAACGCCCACGCCGGACGCGGCACCGTCAAAGGTAATGTCGATGGAATCCCACCCGAACTCGATACCGCAATCGTTGATGTCCGACGGCTTGCGGGCGTCGATCGCATCCGCCGGCGGATTCGACCCGATGATCGAAATGGCCTCGCAGGGGTTCGGATCGCAAGGGATGTCGTCCCCCTGGTAGCTCCCGCCGGCGCCGATGCAGTCCTGCGCGGCTTGAATCGTGCACGTTTCGTCAATACAGCACGCACCGGAAGGTTCCCCGCAGGGGTCGGGGTCGCACAGCACACCGTCGCCGTGATACACCCCGCCGGCGCCGGTGCAGTCCTGCGCGGTTTGAATCGTGCACGTTTGGCCGATGCAGCACGCACCGGAAGGTTTCCCGCAGGGGTCGGGGTCGCACAGCACACCGTCGCCGTGATACACCCCGCCGGAAGTTACGCAGACCGGCTCGCTAACCACCGCGCAGACGTCGTCAAGACAGCACGCACCGACCACCAGGCATAGCCCCGCCGCGCACGAAGTCTCGTCTCCGTGGTAGATTCCACCTGCTGAAGCGCACGCCGATGACGTCACTTCCGCGCACTCTTCGCCGGGCAGGCAGCACGCCCCGACCGCATCGGGGTGCGGACAGGAGAACTCTGCGCAGTCTACACCAGGTTTCCAGTTCCAGTTCTCGTTCAGCGAAACGCACGCGCCCTCCGAGGACACCATCACGCACGCCCCCGACAGCAGACAGCACGCCGACCCCGACACCTCGTCACACGAAACGTCGGGGGGGTCTGCGTTGCACGACTGGCCGTATTCGAGGAAGACTCCGCCGGGCCAGTCCGTGCAGTGCTCCGGCGGTAACCCCTCCAGGCAGCCGAAGTCAGCGCAGCAATCCCCGAGACAGCCCTTCTCGAGCGAGCCACAGTCGGTTCCTTCGCCCTGGAACACCGTGCCGGGGGACCCCTGGCAGACAACCTCAGAAAGATCTGAGATGCACCCCACGTTCGGCACGCAGCAAGCACCGAGCCCGCAGCCGGGCGACAGCGTGATACAGGCCGTCCAGTCACCACGGTAAACGCCGGTGGCGTCAGTGCACTCATCCGCAGTACGCTCACCGAGACACTCGTCGTCTGCGCAGCATGCTCCACGCGGCTCGCAGGGATCGTCCGTACAGTCCGTTCCCGTCCCGACAAACGACCCGCCCTCGTCGAGGCAGGCCTCATAACTACCCGCGACAAAGCACGCGGATTCGGTGCAGCAGGCCCCCGCGGTGCACACAACCGGTATCGAGTCACACGCGGTGAGGTCCCCGCGGTAAACCCCGCCTTGCCCGGCGCACTCATCCTCGGTCAGCCCGTCATGGCAGACCCAGTTCACGCAACAGGCCCCGAGCGGGATGCACGGATCGGGATTATCATCACAGGTGGTTCCTAGGCCTGCGAACCAACTGTCCCACTCCAGGCAATTCTGCTCGGTATCCAACCAGCAAACCTGCCCCGCACAGCACGCACCGAGAAAGCAGGGTGGTGTTTCCGACCCGCACTCCGTGCCGACTCCCCTGAAGCTGCCTTCCCCCGCCAGGCACTCGCCCTCGGTACGCTGCTCGCATCCCCCGCTGATACAGCAGGCCCCGTACTCGCCGCAGGGATCGGGATCGTCCCAGCAGAGCGCCCCTTCGACCCACGAGTCGCCGCCTTCGCATTCACACCTGTATTGATTGTGAGGCTTGCAGCCATCGCCGAAGCAACATGCCCCCTGGACCATCGGGCACCCCTCTACATCGGTGCAGGTGAGCAGCGGAGCCGCGAATACACCTCCGGCCACCAGACACTCGAACAGGTTGAGGTACTCGCAAGTTGCATCATCCAGACAGCACGCCCCCGGATCGAGTCCCAGGCATACCTCCATCGACCACAGCCCGACGGGAGAATGTCCCAAGGTAGGACATTCGTCCTCCGGGTCTACCGGCGGACCGCCGACCGGAGTACTAAGCGAAACCGCCCCGAGAATCTGTCCGTGCGAGAAATCCCGGGGATTGGATAGGAGATCCCACGCGTAGGTGATTGACGGCCCGCCCCAGGCCACACCCAGCACGTATGTAGAGCCCGCGGCGAGCTCTACCCCGGTCAGCGAACCGGTTGAGTAGAAGGCGCACCCCGGCCCGGCGTTCTCGACCACCACATCCCCGTTGGTGTCCGGATCCTTATTAATCCTGACGCGGCAGAACCTGCGGTTATCCTCGTCATACTCGAACACCGAGAACCACAAGTCCATCTCAGTGTGGATGCACAGTTCCATCGAAAACTCGAGCAGATCGCCCGCGTATTCGAAACTGAACTTGTTCCCCCGAAACCGATCCGGGAACGTGTACTGCGAAACGAAGCCCCCAACGCTTTCACAATAGTCCGTCCCACACCCGTCACGCGTCACGTCTCCTTCCGGGTACTGGGGAGGCAGGACAGCCAACGGATCGCCTTGCGGATCAGCCGGTGAGACGAGCGAGGCTGATGGGGATTGACCCCCGGCATCAGCCGGTACAACCATCGCCAAGGGCGCGATCACCGAACACAGACAGGAACAAAACCCCAAAGTGCGCATCTTTCCAGCTCCACATCTACACCTGCGGGACGGTCGCCGCGCGAGAAGGCGTGTGAATAAACCCGCACTCCCGCCAGCGAGGGCGCCGAAAGTCACCACCGCCGTTTGGTGGGACCGCTTCGCCCATTATAACCCGCGGGTCGTCCCATTACCATTGCGAACCCCCGTTTCTTCGCCCGCCGCCGGGAACGAGCCCCGCCCGACTCCCGCTGGATCTTACCGGACGCAGCTACCCGATAACCGAGAATGCTCTACAGCGTTCTTCGTTTTCGTATAGCGGAGCTATGAGGAAACGACAGGCGGCTTTCTACGGCCGCCACGGGGGGTCCCGGCGCGCCGGGACTACGCAAAAACGCACAATGCCCTAGTCGCTTCGCAGGTCGTTGTACCGGGTCAGCACGCGCTCACCGATGCGCACCGGCGCGGAAGCCCCGATAAAGGTCGGCAGACGATCCACCGTCTCCTGGAAACGGATCGCCCGGGCGTCGACATCGTCCGCGACGGCAGCAGGCGGTAGCGTGGGGTCAGGATCGCCGCGAATCGTCCCGTAGATCGTGAACACGTGCGAGCGGACCGAAACCCAATCGCCAAGGGATACAAGCCGGGCAATTGCGTCCAGATAGCTCCCGCCGCCCTCTATGTAGCCGGCGTCGATCAGGAATGCCGGGTCCGGTGCGCCAGGCGGGCCGGCGGGATGGCGCACATTCGCCAACTCCCCTACCGACATGAATCCCGTACCACGTCGCCACGCCGGCGCGTTTACGTTCCACCCGCGACCGGTCAACTCCGCCGCGTAGTCCGCGCTACCGGCAACCTCCCGAACCTCGCGATAGGCGACGATCGCTTTGGCTAGGTCGGACTCGATAGCGGCGGCTTCGTAGTCTTTGACGATCTTCTCGTCCTCAGTCGGATCGAGGGGGTCCAAAGCCCCGCCCGCGACCAGCCCGAGGGCCAGGCGAATTCTCGCCCTAAACTGGTCCGGGATCTTCTCCATCGGTATGAACGGCAGGCCCCTCAGAGCCATCCACGGGGCGGCGTTGATGTTCATTCGCCCGTGGACCCGCAGGCCGTCGAGATCGACCCTGGGTCTCGCGGCTTCGTCAACCTCGAAACCCTGCTCGCCCTTCGGGTTCGAGTAAGGGCCCGGGTTGGAAAGCGGCAAGGCCGTGAAGTAATCAAACACGAGCTGCCCCCAGGGCAGGTGGTACAGCTCCCCGGGTCTTTTCTTCTGCCATGAAATCGGGCCACCGCTGACCGGATCGACCTTGGTCGGATCGTAGTCCAGGTCGAAGTGATGCACTTTGGCGTCATCGAACACCGGCATTCGACCGTTGTCGATCTCGAGGCTGCGCTCCGGATCCTGAGGGGTCAGGTTCGGGGTATCACATATGTTCGGGTCGGCATTCCACGCGTAGCAATCGAACTCCTGGGTGTCGTCCGTACCGACCAGCTTCGTGGTAAACGCGAGGTTCGGGTCGGGGTCATCGATATTCCGGTTGGCGAATCGCATCAGGAGCAACAACGAACCTGTCGTCGGAAACGCGCCGGCGAAACTGCTGCCCCGATCGTTCGCAAAGAGCACTTCGACGGGCAGAACCCCCCCCGCAGCCGCGTTCGCGGTGTTGTCCTCCCCGATCGAGTGCGTGCCCGCCACTGTCGGAAACGAAGTCGGAACCGGGGCGAACCACGGCGTGGCCTGGGTCACCGAACCACGCTCGACGCTTCGTAGTTGAGCAGGATTACCCACCGGAGGAACCACGCCGACTCCCCCCGCGACCGTGAACTGGTCGAGGACGATCATGGTGTATTGGGGATCCCCGGTATACCACACTCGCCGCAGCAGGTAGACCACTTGTCCGTTGCCAAACGTCAGAAGATAAGGATCCCCGGGAATCTCGGGTTGTCCGGGGAGGTCCCAGGCAAAGGTGCGGTCACCACCGAGGACCGGCAGGAAGTCCCCAGCCGGAATGACGTACTCGGTCAACTCAAGCCCCTCCAGGGGGATGTCACTCCCGTCCGCCCCGACCCGCAGGGCAAAGACCCACTCGGATATGCCGTCCCCATCGATGTCCTGGTAAAGCTCGATATTCCCGTCGTAGGGGTTGAACAACTCGACCGCGTACGCGTCGGGGCCGTTCGGATCGATGAACGCAGCCACCTCGGTGATGAACGGCTGGCGCTCCAGGCCGTATACGTATTCCCCGGCAGTCCCGATCCCGCTGAGCCCCGCGTTCGGCTGGCCGAACTGTGCCGGATCGGTTATGTCAGCCGAGCGAAGCTCCACCCGCGTGGGAAGATCGTCCGCATCGGCGAAGTCCCACATGTTGGCGGCCAGGGCCGCCGCGGTGCGCTCGATCTCCGGAAGCCTGTCGATGTCCATCCCCGTAACCGCCTCTTCCCACGACCAGACTCCACCCGGCTCGAAGTGCCCCCAGTAAGGCGATCGGGCGTTGAGCAGCATCATGGTGAACACGTCCTGGATCAGCCGGGGAAGATCCTCCGGAGCAAGCGGGAAGCCGGGGTCCTTCGCAGCCTGATCCAGCGCCTCATCCAGCCAGGGCAGGCTCAAGCGCAATCTGCCCTTGCGAACGTTGAACTCGCAGCCCGCGTCCGGGGTTCCGTCGAAGCAGTCACACCAGCCAAGGGGCGGCTGACCGGGCACGGGGAGATATCCGTTCGGGATCGTGTGCGGGTAGTCGGCATACTCGAACGGAAGATCATCCGTACACTCGCCAACGTTGACCTCGATCATCCGGTCCAACAGGTCACCTGCATACCGCTCGTTTGTGTTCGCGTTATACACCTGCATCCACCCGCCGCGGGAGCGCAGGTCGTCATGGCTGATCGTGGTCACCAGGTGACGCCGGTCATAGCTGTTGCTCACCATGGCGGCCGGGTTCATTCGCTCGCCCCATATCTGGTAGTCGACGCCGACACGGAACGGCCAATACCGGTGAAAGTCCGTCCTGACATCCTCGCCCGGTGGAAAGAGCCACTGGGCGAAGTCGCCGTCGGGATTGTCGGGATCGCCGTACAACGGATCGCCCTGCACGACCGTCGGAGACAGAGCCCGCGGCAGAAGGAAAAACCGGTTGCGCAGCGACGCTTCCTCCGCGTGGGCTGAGTAAGGAATCTGGTTGCGCGACGGGGTGTGGTAGTTCGCCAGCGGCTGGGTGTCGTCAAACAGCGTACGGATCAGGCTCGGGTGGGACTCGCTGAGGTTCACCATCCCCCCGTGAGCGATCACTCGCACACCGACGTAAGGTCTACTGTCCCACGGAAGCGACGGCCCGTTCACCACCCGACTCACCAACGCCACCTGCGCTCTCGAGATCCCCAGGCCGCTCGCCCCCAGGTCAACCTGAACCGCGTCCGCAATCCCATCTCCGTCCGAATCGACCGTCGCCCCGGACCCGAAACCCAATGTTGTCTGAGTATTGATCCTCCCACCCATCGGTGACCAAGGCGATGCTCCGCCAAAAACCCCAAGGTTGGTGGAAAAACCGTAGACCCGCAGGTCATCCAGGGGATCGGGCGTGCCGTTGTCGTCCACATAGGGTTCGATCTGGGCGATCAGGCCGTGCACCACGGGCAGCTCGGCCCAGGCGAGGCGATTGGGCTTAAAGGACGTGCCCCACTCGCCCAGCTTGCTGGCGTCCTCCCCCGCACCCTTGATGGGCATCAGGCTCTCGCGCAGAATACGGTCGACGATCGACTCGACGAGCTCGACCCCCACTTCGTCCTGATCGGCCTCCCGCTCGATGGCGATCCGCTGCGACTCGAAGTTCATCGTCGCCAGGAAGGTCATCCCGGTGACGAACAGAATCCCAAGTATGGCCATCACCAGGATCAGAGCGGAACCGCGACGCCGGGCCGGACCCGAACCCGAAAAAGACCTGCAAACCGATACGCTGTCGAAAGAGACAGGGGTGGCCCACCTCTTTAGAGGTGGGGGAACTGATTCCGTCCGCGATTCGCGTCCCCCACGGCTAAAGCCACGGGCCACCCGCGTTTCCCTGTCAAGAAACCTCGTCATTCGATCAAACATCCCCGCACTTATCACCACCCCACCGGCAGGATCATCACATGCCGGATAGGCCGCTCCAAACGCCCCGAGTCGTCGTACACGTCCACCGTAATCCTGAGGGCGCTCGGAAAGATCTCCTCATCCATCTCCACACCCGACGGTGACCGGCGCCTCGCACAGAAAACCGCGAGGTTCGGACGATCCGCGTCGCTGTAACGGTGATCGTTCCACACCGAGCCGGCACGAAACCGTTCGCTTAAGGTATAGGTCTCGGGGTAGTTCCTTCCGTCAACCGTCTCAATCCGCCCACCAAGGGGATACTCGAGCAGAGCAGCCAAACGGTTTGCACGCGCGATGTCCCCCAGATCCTCCGCTTCCTCGATCGCGTTTCGAAGTGTCCGGAGCGGATCGGGCTCGTCGGTCGGATCGCCCGGATCGGCCAGGTCCCCGGGATCGAACCAGTAGATCTCCTTCTCGCCGTCGAGTCGCCCGCCGACGAACTCGCTCCGCGGATCGAGCGTCCACTCAACCTTGAACGACGCACAATTGGGCAAGAAGGAATGCCCTAGCGGATCCACCAGATCGCCCGACGCATTCGTACGCCCCGGAGGGGGCGTGGGATCAAGCACACTTCTTTCGAACGGAACCACGTAGCCGATAAAAATGCTCGGAAAGTACCAGGGGAAAAACATGGGCTCACGCGAGTCCCAAAAACCCGGGGTTAGTACCCTGTCCGCGTAAGAGAACCCGGCCACCAGGTCCGTGCTTCCGTTGAGAATCGTCGGCTGCCCGGGCTCCGAAGCCGAGGTCTCGCCCGCCAGTGGGGCAACCGGCAACAGCAGCACGCTTCGGCGGGCCAGATGCCACTGGGCAGCCGGAACCAGCGAGGCAATGTCCGGATCGACGTTGGGCCCGTACGACCCCGCCAACGGAAAGGCCTCCGGCCCCGGCGCGAAATCGTAAGCCCCGCCCCCCCCGCCGCTTGGCACATATTCCCCCAAGGCCGCGTGTCCGTAGACGATCTGCCCAACGTCCGCGATCCTGTCCGGATAAACCGCGCTTCGGGCATCCCTGGCGGAGAAGATCATCAATATGTCCGCCCGGGGGCGGACCAGAACCATCTCGCGCGTCGTGGGGTCCTCACGCTCGCGCTCGGGGTCCCGCGGATGGGGGTAGCCCGATCTCGGATCGCCGTCGTCATCGGCATCCTGGCCATCCTTTGTCCAGTACGCGTTGACTGGGTTGCCCTGGAGGAGAAGCACCGAGTTTCTCCGATCGACCGATCTGAGGTCTTCCCGGAGAGTACGCTCGAGCAGCCGCAGCCGCTGGTTGACGTCGGTGAGGGCTTTCGCCTGGCCGGTCGAGCGAACCGTCAGGCTCAGAACCTGCCCGGCAAGGGTGAGGATCATCACAAGAACCCCCATGGCCACGACCAACTCCACCAGCGAGAACGCCCCGCGGCGAGCCTCCCGGGAAAAGCGGCGTTGTAAGTTTTCTCCACTGCCCATGTTGCGCATAGCCCTGCCGACCGATAACACCGACTAGATACGACGCCCCCTAAGCCGATCGACCAATTATTACGTCAGACAGGTGTCGGTCCAGCCCGCCGGCGGCCTTTTCCGGGGTGGCACCGTCAAAGGACCGATCCCGCCCCCGGCGGGATCGGTACTTTGACAGTGGGCAAGGTTTGGACCTTCCCACAGCCGGAGGCCAAACGGTAGGGCAAAGAAGATCCTTGCCCCCTCACGCCTGGAGGGCAAAGAGGATCTTTGCCCTACCCCCTGATCGTGTCACCCCTCAAATCACCAACGGCGGAGGACGAGAGTCTCAATCGTCAAGGGAACACGCTCAGGGACCGAATCTCGATGCTCACCACCGGCTGGGAGCCCGAAAAAACCGGAACATCACCCGGTCCCCGGACCGCATCAACCGGCGGCGGAAAAACCCAGACCGTACGCCGTCGTTCTTCCGGGTCCTGGATCGTGCCGTCGAAGCAGGCTCCGCCGCACGGATAGTAGGTAACTGGGATTTCCACGTCGTCAAAGGTCATCTCCCGGTGCAGCGTGAGGAAGGCCTTGTTCCCGTCTACCGAGACCCGCCGCTTGGTGACCCGATAGATTTCGCCGCTGATCTCGTCGATGAACCAGGCCCCGGTGGGGAACATGTCCACCAGAAAAGCCGCCCCGGGTGGTGCACCGAAAACGGGCACCTCGATCTCCGTCGGGATCCCGGACGAAAGCCAATCAATCCTGTTTTCCGGTATCTCCGTGGCGGGAATCCACACCTGAACGCGCCACGGAACCGGAAGCTTCACATCGTCGGTAGACGGGAGGGCAGCCGGGGCTACCACCGGCGCCGACAGATCATGCGGGTTCGGCACGAAGTCCGGGTCTTGCTGTGCGTAGCGGCTCGTGGACCGCGGGCGCCGCAGGGTCACCGGATACACGTCGAACACGCGAGTGGTGTTGATTGCAGCCTCAGTCTCATATTGGGGAACGTAGGGCGGACCCAACGGTGCGGAGGGATTATCCGGTCCTGTGGCTTCGTGCAGGCGATGAAACACCGCCCAGGCGAACCGCCGGGTGCCCAGGGCGGCGTCCCATGCAGGGTCCGCGATGCTGAGATCCGGACTCTCCCGGGCGGGAAGAGGCGGATAAACCCGGGAGCGGAAGCGAACCTGGTGGTTAAGGAACAGGGCATCCCCGAAGATGCCCTCTATGTCAGCAAATGGAACCAGGAAAGCGTCCCGGATGCCCTCACGCTCAAAAGGGTCTTCCTCGACGAATTCAGGTGTTGACAGACGTCCTGACACGAGAATGTTCTCGAGATTCAGGGCGTGAACCCGGGTGTCACTGAATACCACAAGCGTGCCGGGATAGGGGGGGGTTGGGGTCAGGTTCTCCGTGTCGTTGTCATACAACAAATCACCGGCGAAGCTGCCTATGTTGAGCTCGAGGCTGTCCACCCGGCCGAGCAGCTTGACCGTGGTGTAGGCCGTCTCGGCGATCGCCTCCTGGCTGGTGAACTCGCTGAGCTTCCGGGCCCGCCCCCAGGCGACGGGGAACACCGTGGCCACCATGACCAACCCCAGGCCGAGGACGATGATCGCGATCATCATCTCCATCAGCGAGAATCCGCGCTGCGGGGCTCGGAAAATGTGCGTAATCGCAAGGGCTTTCGCCCGACCGACCGGGCGCCACGGACAAGCTCCTGCTTGTCCGTGCGCCGACGGAACCCGCCCGGACTGACCTCCGCGACTCGCTCCCACGCTCATCGGACTGCGTTTGGGTTGGCTCACGGCGCGACATTCTCCCCACTGGGTCCGCGGACAACATCCCCGGTCAGCCTGTTGATGTAGAACGGCTGGGCGGACTCGAGCAGGTAGTCCCGCTTGTTGCCCGCATCGGTGAAGTCGTTGAACAATGCATCGTCGTAGACCAAGAGCCCGTCAACCGAGGGCAGGTTGACGGCCACCGGGGTGGAAGAAGGCCCCTCGTAGCCGCCGGTTATCAGGTAAGGGATGCTCCGGCCGAACTGCGGGTCGATCGGGCCGATGCCCCCGGCACGCAGGTGATAATCAGCCACGTCGGCGTCGCCCACGGATTCACCCACCGCCAAGCCGGTTCGATCCCCGAATCCGTTGGCGTCGGCGTCCTCGTCGTAAACAAGCACGTCGCGCCAGGTCAGAAGGTCGCCCGCCCGCGAGTAGATCAGCGTAAAGAAGTTGCGGTGTCGCTGACCGGCGTTGGCACCGCTCACCGGATTGCCGAAATCGTTGTTGGCCAGTTCCTCTTCACTGAACGTGTCCGGATCGCCGACCGTCTCCGCCTCTCTGACCACATATCGCGGAACCACCCGCATCGGTTTGGGAAGGGCGATGTCCCGGTCCGGGGTGACGCCGAACACGTTCCCCCACGCAGGATCACCGGTCTGGAGCTGGGCGATCGAAACAACCCGCTGCTCGCCGTTTGAGTCGACGAAGAACAGCAGCCCGCTCTCTCCTCCGGTAGCCTGCCGCGGAGGATCGGCGACGTCCTCGTAGTACATGAACTGTTGGTTTCCCGCGCTGCTCGCACGCAGGGCGTTCGCCCGGGCGGTCATCAGCAGGCCTTGGATGGTGTTTCCCGCCTCGGAGATTCGGCGCTGCCCCCAGAGGGCGGTCGCCGCGGGAAGGACGAGGGTGACGAGCAGGACGATAACCGCGATAACCACAACCATTTCGACCAGCGTGAATGCCCTCCGCCCCGCCCGGCAGACGTACCGTCGGGGCGCCGTGTCTATCAGACTTGGCTGCTTGATCGTCATCATCGTGAGAGCCCTTTGGCGAGCTTCTCGTTCAAAGCCTGGTCCGCGTAGACGTTGTCCGCGTTCAGCGGGTGATCGATCCGGTGTGGATCGGGATCATCATCCATCCAATCCGCCACCAGCGACGCCTCGCCGGCGCCGGCGTTGCCCATGGCCTCCAAGGTGAGCTGGTCTTTCCCGTCCGGGCCGTAGGACATGATGATCGGCTGACCGCCGTTGAGCCGGATCATCTCCGTGGAAGACTGGTTCCAATCGGAGTGGTTGCTGGAGACGGCAGGCGGGGCTGCCGGGTCGTAGTCCCGTTGGGCGAGGTAGCTGATCGGAATCCCCCAATCGTCGACTATGTAGCGGATCTGGAAGTCGTCCACGTCCCAATCGCCGCCAAGATCGCGGTCCAGGAACTGAACAGGCTGACCTGAGCCCACGTCAAGAGGACCCTCCGCCCAATTCCGTTTGGGGATCCCCGCCAGTATCACGCTTGCCGGTTCGCTGAACAGCTCGATCGCCACGATGAGGGCTGCCAGATCGCGATGCTCCAGAGCGCGCTCCGAGAGACTGAGCCCGTCTTGGTGGAACGTCATCGGGTCGTCGTATCCCCCGGCTCCACCAGGAGCGGGCACCATATTTGCGCCGCCAACGGCGAGGCTGGGCCCGCCCGCGCTGCCGGGAAGTCCAACCGGGGTAAATGGCTCGAGCTCATCCGGAGGAAAGTTGCCGTACCGATCAACATAGCGGACCCACTCCGTACCAGAAACCACCTGCGTGGCACGGGTTAGTGTCGGCTGGTCGGTCTGCTGGCGGGAGAATTCTTCGATCGCGTGGCGCACGATCCCCAACACCGCTTGCGTGTTCTGCGTCTTGGCCTTGTTGATCAAGGTGGTGCTGATCGCCAGGACCGCGGTCACCAGGATGCCGATGATCACCATTACGACGAGCAGCTCAACGAGCGTGAAGGCGCTCGCCCTTTTCTTTGAAAAGGATGGGGCACCCAACCCCCGTGGGGCAACCGCCTGGATGGATGGACCAAACCGCACCGCTAGTCCCTTTCTCGGTCCCAATTCGTGATGTCGTCGTTGGTCCCGTAGCGTCCGTCGGGCCCGGTGCTGATCAGCAGATAGGAATCCTTCATCACCGGCGTGTTGCGCACCAGAATCGAGGAGTCGAGTATGAAACGGGCTAGAGAGTCTTCATAGGTGCCGTCGTCCGTGAGGATGTCGTTGATTCCGCTGCTGAGGACCGGTGCCCGCGGAGGATACGCGGCCACGCTGATCTTGTGGTAGTGGTTAATGGAATCGTACCCGCGACCGAAGTCAATCCCCAGGCTGGTGTACCCAGAAGCATCGCTGGCTGTGATGATCCCATTATCCTCCTGCTGGTAGACCCCCGGGGCGTCAGTGTTGGGGTCGCCGAGCATCCACCGTGCAGCCGGGTTCGCCCGATAGTACAGGATCGGATGATCCCACGGATCAACAAAGAGCAGTTGCTCGGCGGTATCGTCCTCGATCTCGCGCATGGTGATGATCGTGCCGCGCTCCTCAAGCTGGCGAAGCGACTTGGCTTGCGCCTTCATCTTGTCGTCGACGTAGCCGGCGCCGCCATACCGAGGTTTCAGCGGCTCGGTCGTGTCGTTGTCCAGTGCATAGGCCCCCACATAGGTGTAGGCCTGATTACTGTTCGTGTCGTCAGACCACAGCCCGTCCTGGTCGGTGTCAATAAACCCGGGGGTGCCCAATAGGTCCGCGCCGAGCATCGCCTGGAACAACAAGTGCGCTCCGGCGACTGTCATATCTCGGCTGTCCGAGGTGCCCTGCGGGTTGGCGATCAACTGGTGGTTGGCGTTGTTGCTGTCGGTGTCGCTGGCCGAGGGTGGAAAGCGTCCGCCGGCCATTGACTCGCCGCGGAACATCTCGATCCCCACGTCGAGCGCGGTGAACTGGGTGTTGCCCTTGGCGACCCGCGCCTTGGTCCGAACCACCCCCATCGCGGGCACCAGGAGGCTTACGAGCAGGGCAATGACCGCGATCACCACCATGAGCTCGATCAGCGTGAAACCGCTTCGTTGCGTTCGTGTCTTGCAGGTGTTCATAACCCGAGTCCCTTGTTGCATGTGGGTGCCCCTCCGTCCACCCTAGTCCGAAAACAGCGGGAAATTCGCCACGTCGTCCACCGTGCCGTAGCGTCCGTCGCGTCCGGCGCTGATCAGCAGGAATGTATCGGAGTTGAACGGCTTCAGCGGGCTTTGCGGAGTCCAGTCGGGGGTCGCCCGGTGGGCCTTGCCGTCGTGGATGAAGTGGGCGAACGTGTTCGAGTCGTCGTCTATGTTGGTCGCGTCGAGGTCTTCCCCGGAACGGGCGATGGCGTGGTCGCCCCCGCTGCCGAAATCCCACCCCACGTTTTCGTCATTCCCGGTGAACCCCTCGTTGTCCTGGTGGAAGTAATACGGTGGGCTCGGCTGGTAGCCGTTCGCTCGCTCCTCTTCCAACAAGTTGGCGGTGGTGCCGTACGTGTTCGATACGTAGTACAGAATCGGTTGGTCGAACGCGTCGACGATCACCGGCAAGTGCGCCATGGCGGTCCAGTTCGGGAAAAAACCGGCTAGGTGACCCGATGGACCCGGGCCGCTAAAGGGCAGCTCCTCCGTCGCAACCGTCTTCAATCCCGTGGGGTCCAAATAAAGCGGCGAGCGCTCGAGCGGACCGCTTCCGTTTCCGAGCGGATCGGACGTATACCACAGCCAGGGTCGGGTACGGACCAACGGTGGCACCGCCCCGCGGGGGACGATGCCCAGCACGTCAACGCCCATCAGCATCGCCGGAAGCCAGTGCGCACCGTAGACCACGGGAGGATCATTTTCCGACGCTTCCAGGAATGGAAACTCCCCCTCGTACGGGTCGAAACCAAACGTCCCGATCGGCGGATGGGCGAACGAAGGCGGGTATCCGTTGGTTTGTCGGAAATCCTTGCTATGGTCGTTCTTGAACGCTTCCAGCCCGGTGGAGAGAGCCCCAATCGTGGCCTTGCTACTGGTCTTCTTGGCGGCGTTTCGCACCGCAGTAAGCGACGGAATCAGGATTCCGACCAGCAGCCCGATGATGAAGATGACCGTCATCAGCTCGACCAGGGTAAACCCCGGCGCTTGGCTGTACGATCCTCGCGCGCCGCCGCCGCCGACCCGACGCTTCGCGTGCGTGTAAGCCATGATCTCGATCTCCTTGCGACTACCCTTCCACGTATCCTGGATCGACGCCGCGCTCCTCACAAGCAGCGTCGCCCCTTGTGGGCGACGTTCCGGCCGGCCACAAGGGCCTGCGCTCCCCGGGCTACCCCGAGACCGACTCAATCAGCTTGACCAGCGGCAGGAACAACGCGAGCACGATGAACCCGACGATACAGCCAAGAACCACCACCATGATCGGTTCAAGCAGGGAGACGAGGCTGGCCACCGCCACGTCGATTTCCTCGTCGTAATTATCCGCGACCTTAAGCAGCATCTTGTCCAGCTCGCCGGTCTCTTCGCCGACGTCGATCATGTTGACCACAATGCTGTCGACCACCCTGGTCGCCCGAAGCGGGCTGGCGAAGGTCTCCCCCTCGCGGATCGAGTTGTGCACCTTGCCCATCGCCCGGGCGAGCACTTCGTTGCCCGAGGTCTCCTTGGTGATGTTGATCGCCTCGAGAATCGGCACGCCGGCGTTTATCAAGGTGCCCAGGGTGCGCGTACACCGGGACACGGAGGCTTTCTGGTACAGCCCCCCGAAGACCGGAAGCCTAAGGGCGATAACATCAGTGACGTACCGCCCTCCCGACGACGAACGAATCAACTTGAACAGCAGCATGGCCGCGATCGGCCCGAGCAGGACGATCGTCCACCCGGGCGGCTTGCCCTTGATGAACCAGTCCGAGACGGCGATCAGCATCGTGGTGAGCCGGGGCAGCTCCACGTCGAAGTCCACGAAGATGGTCTTGAACTTGGGAATCACCTTCCACATGATGCCGGCGACGATCAGCACCGAGAAGCTGACGACGACGATCGGGTAGATCATCGCTCCGACGATCCGGCGCTTGAGCTTCTGGGCCTTCTCCATGAACTCGGCCAGGCGCTGGAGGATGGTGTCCAGGACCCCGCCGACCTCGCCCGCCGCCACCATGTTGACGTAAAGCCGGTTGAACGCCTTGGGATGTCGGGCGCAGGCTTCGGACAGCGTCGCCCCGCCCTCGATCTCCTCACCCACACCGCGCAGAACGTTCTTAAGCGCTCCGGGTCTCTGCTGCTCTTCGAGGATGTGCAGACTTCGCAGGATGGGCAGGCCGGCGTCTTGCAGGGTGGAAAGCTGGCGGGTGAACTGGGTCACTGCCTTGACCCCGATGCCGCCGATTACAAAACCGCCGCTCTTCTTCCTCCTGGCGGCGGCCCCGGTCTTGACCTTGCCCCCGCCCTTCTCCCGGATGCGCGTGGGGAAGTACCCGAGATTGCGGATCTTGGCCAGAGCGTCCTCGCTGGAGGAGGCCTGGATCTCGTCCTTGACCTCCTGCCCCGCCTGATTCATCGCCTCGTATGCGAACGTCGACATCTCCCACCTCTACTCCTCGATGATCGTCTCCCGTACAACCTCATCTATCGCGGTGACCCCGTCATGGATCGCCAGCAACCCGGTGTCGCGCAGGGGCCTCATGCCCCGCTTGAGAGCCTCGCGGCGTAACACAGCCGTGGAGGCCTTCCGCATAATCAGCTCACGCAGTTGATCATCAAGCACCATGAGCTCATAGATGCCCAGTCGCCCGCGATAGCCGGTGTTGTTGCAGTAGTCACAACCTTTCCCGTAAAAGAAAACCCGATCCCCGACGTCCTCGGGGCGAAGCTCGAGCGGCATCAACTGCTCTTCGGTGGGACGGTATTCCGCCTTGCAGTTGGTGCAAATCCGACGCACAAGCCGTTGAGCGACGATTGCTTCAAGTGTCGCCGTAACCAGGAACGCCTCCAGCCCCAAATCGAGAAGGCGCGCAATGGCAGACGGGGCGTCATTCGTGTGCAGCGTCGAGAAGACCAGGTGTCCGGTCAACGATGCCTGGACGCTGATCCGAGCGGTCTCCAAGTCACGAATCTCACCCACCAGAATGATGTCCGGGTCCTGTCGCAGAAAGTGCCGCAGGGCCCGAGCGAAGGTCAGACCGATATCGGGGCGCATCTGGGTCTGGATCAGACCGTCGATGTCGTACTCGACGGGATCCTCCGCGGTCAGGATCTTCACTTCCGGCGTGTTGAGCTCGGACAGGGCGGCGTAAAGCGTGGTGGTCTTGCCCGAGCCGGTCGGGCCGGTGTTGATGATGATCCCGTTGGGTTTGCGCATCAGTTGCCGAAACGCCGCCAGATCGTCGTCCCGCAGCCCGAGCTTGTCGAGACTGAGCTGAATGTTCGACCGGTCCAGAACTCGGAGCACGACGCTCTCCCCGAACATCGTGGGAAGAACGCTGACCCGCAGGTCGATCGGAGAACCCTTGACGAACAGTTCGATGCGCCCGTCCTGCGGCAGGCGGCGCTCCGCAATATCCAGATTGGCCATTACCTTGATACGCGACGTAATCGCCATCGCCACGAACCGTGGAGGAGGTACCATCTCGTAGAGCACCCCATCGATACGGTAGCGCATCTTGAACTCGTCTTCGAACGGCTCGAAGTGAATGTCGCTGGCCTTGTCTTTTATCGCCTGCAGCAATACCAGGTTCAGGAGCTTCTTGACCGGGTTGAGCCCGGCCATCTCCTTGAGTTCAGCCAGGTCGATGCTCTCGCCCCGGTCGCTGAACCTGGCCAGATCCTCATCGTCGGCCAGCTCCCCGATCAGCCCGGCGATCGATTCCTGGGCGCCCTCGGGGTAGTAGCGGTCCAGGGCGGTTTGAACCTCTTTGGGGCTGGAAAGGTAGGGCTTGATGTTGAAACCCAGCAGGGTCTTCAGATCATCGGTGGCGACGAAGTTGTCCGGATTGTCCACCGCCAGAGAGAGCTCGTTGCACTCAGGATCGAGGTCGAAGGGTACGACCCGATAGGTGTTGGCCATCTGCACCGTCATCACCGAGATAACCTCGGGGGGGACGTCGATCTTGCTAAGCTCCACCACCTCCATTCCGCTCTGGGCGGCGAGGGCAAGATTCAGATCGTCTTCGGTGACGTGCCCGAGTTCGACCAGGATTGCCCCGAGCGGTCCACGCCGCTCCTTCTGAATGTCCAGGGCCTCGTGCACCTGGATGCGGCGCAGCTTGCCCATCTTGATGAGGATTCGACCGAGCTGCCTGCCTCGAAGCTGCTCGATCGCAGGCACCTTCCGCGGGCGAGCGGGGCGGGCAGGGGCAGTGCCTGCGGAAGGTTGGCTGGCGGAGGCTGACTCGGTCATGATCCCAGTGTCTCGATCTCAGACACGTCCTTCTTGCTTTCGTCCGTTTCCCCCTCTTTCTTCGGGGCGCCCATTTCGGTCAGGTCAAGCCCGCGGCGATGGGCCTCGATCTTGTCCTGCATCTGAGCCGGCTGGGTGGAGCGATCGATCGCATCCGTGGGGCTGATCTCACCCTGGTGGTAGAGGTTCCACAGGTGCTCGTCGAGTAGCTGCATGCCGAACTTCTTGCCCGTCTGAATCGCCGAGTCGATACGGTAAGTTTTGTTCTCCCGGATGAGGTTGGAGATCGCCGGGGTGACCACCATGAACTCATAGGCGGCGACCATTCCCTTGGGCAGGCGGGGCAGGAGGGCCTGGGAGAGACAGGCAATAAGGTTGATCGAAACCTGAACGCGAATCTGTTCCTGCTGCTCGTGGGGGAATGCGTCTATGATCCGGTTCACCGTGCCCTGGCAGCCGGTGGTGTGCACCGTGCTGAAGACCAGGTGGCCGGTCTCGGCCGCCCGGATCGCCGCTTCCATCGTCTCCAAGTCACGCAGCTCACCGACGAGAATTACATCGGGGTCCTGCCGCAAGACACGACGCAGGGCCTCCGAAAAGCTCGGCACGTCGACGCCCACTTCGCGCTGGTTCAAGATCGACTTCTTGTGCTCGTGGTAGTACTCGATCGGATCCTCGACGCACACGATGTGGCGATCGAAGTTGGTGTTGATGTAGTCCAGCATCGTCGCCAGCGTGGTGGTCTTTCCACACCCCGTAGGCCCGGTTACCAGGAACAGGCCCCTGGGCCGCCGGCACAGCGCCCGACAGATTCTCGGCAGGCCGATCTCCTCGAAGGTCATGATCCTGTAGGGAATCAGCCGCAGAACCACGGCGACGTTGCCCTTCTGTTTGAAGACCGCCACGCGAAACCGCCCGGCATCCCCGAAGGCGAAACCGAAGTCCGTTCCTCCTTCCTCCTGCAGCTCCTGCTGATTTCGCTCCGGGGTAATGGCCTTCATGAGAGCAGTGGTGTCCTCCGGTACCAGGGTCTTCGTCTCCAGCGACCGCAAGTGGCCGTGCAGACGAATGACCGGAGGACGACCAACGGTCAAGTGCAGATCCGAGGCGTTCTGCTTTATGACAGTCTCTAACAAACGGTCTATGTGTAACGAACCCATTCAATCGTCCCTTAAAGCCTGCGTCTGTCGTCCCCGCCGGACGAACGCATCCATCCAATCCAAGACATCATCCCGCTAAGCGGCCACGATTCCTTCAGCCTGGGTGACCCGAAGAAGATCCTCCGGAGTGGTAACCCCGGCGAGGATCTTGAGCTTCCCGTCCTCCAGCAGAGTGCGCATCCCGGAAGCTTTGGCCGCTAATCGTAGCTGCCCCGTCGGGGCACGGTTGAACGCGAGCTCTCGCAGCTCGTTGTTCATCGAAACCATCTCGAAAACCCCCTGCCGCCCACGATACCCGGTTCCGCGGCAGCGCTTGCACCCCCCCCCCTTCCACACGGTCTTGCCGGCCAACTCCTCATCCGTGAAACCCAAGAGCCGCAGCGTCATCGGGTCCGGGTCGGGGTCTTCGGCCTTGCACTCCTTGCAGATCACCCGGATCAGACGCTGGGCCATGATTGCCTGGATCGCGCTGGCTACCAGGAACGGCTTGATCCCCATGTCGATCAGACGGGTGATCGCCGAGGGGGCGTCGTTGGTGTGCAGGGTACTGAACACCAGGTGGCCGGTCAGAGCAGCCTGGATGGCAACGTCACCAACCTCGCGGTCACGAATCTCACCCACGAGGATGATGTTGGGCGCCTGGCGGAGCATCGCCCGCAGGATCCGCCCAAAGGTAAGCCCGATCTCCTCTCTCACCTGGCATTGATTCATCCCCGTGAAGTTGTACTCGACGGGGTCCTCCGCGGTGATGATCTTCTTGTCCGGACGGTTCAGCTCCTGCAACGCCCCGTACAACGTGGTCGTCTTTCCCGAACCGGTCGGACCGGTCACCAGGAAGATGCCGTTGGGACGCTTGATGATCTGACTGAACCTCTGGTAATCGTCCTCCGCGAAGCCCATCGCCCGGATGCCCATCTCCGCCGATTCAGGCCGCAGAATACGCAGGACCATGCTCTCCCCGTGGTATCCGGGCAGGGAGCTGACCCTGAAGTCGATGTCACTACCCCCGATTCTCATCTTGATTCGGCCGTCCTGCGGAAGCCTTCGTTCCGCAATGTCGATTCCCGAGATGATCTTCAGACGTGCGATGACCGCCGCCTGCATGTTCTTGGGGATGTCGTCGCGAACGTGGCACACGCCGTCGACCCGGTACCGGGCGCGGACCCGGTCGGCCATCGGCTCGATATGGATGTCGCTTGCCCGGCTGTGCACCGCCTCGGAGATCAGCAGATTGACCAACCGGACTATCGGGGCGTCGCCTTCCTCCATTTCCAGCTTCTTGGCTGAATCACCGTCCTCCTCCTCCGGAGCCTCCTGGTCGATGCTCGCCATCGTCTGGGACAATACGTCCCCATCCGGGTTCACGAACTTGTCGATGAAACGTCTGACCTTGCTCACCGGGGCGAGTGTCGGGACGATCTCGCGGTTAAGCCTGAACCGCAGCAGATCCAGCGTCTCCAAGTCGAGCGGGTCGGTGATGATGACCTTCAGCCGCTCGCCCTCCTCCGCCAGCGGAAGGACCAGATGGTCCTCGATGATCTTCGGCGGGATAACATCCAGGATCTCATGATTGACCGGTCGCTTGTCGAGGTCGATGTATTCCAGCCCGAATTGACTCGCGAGGGCCTTGACCACGTCATCCTCGCCGCACAGCTCCAGTTCGACCAGGGCTTCCCCAACGCGTTTGCCCTGCTCCTCCGCGAAATGGAGGGCGTCAGCCAGGGCGGAGGCATCGATCACCCCCCAGCCCACCAGGATCTCGCCGAGTTTCTTGCGTCTCTTGGCCATTGCTCGTAGCTCGGGTCTGCATCGTAGGGCAAAGATCATCTTTGCCTTACCCGCAGGTTTCAAAAACGCGCCGGCTCGCCTCCGAGCAGCCTCTGAGGCGGGCGGGTAGTACAAAGATCACCTTTGTACCTGCCGCGCCACCGGGGAATCGGCCATACTGCTACTGATTCTACTTCCCTAACCGACCCACATCAACAAGTATGTCTCGGAGATGAGTCCGCGGACTACACCGTGGCACCTGGCAACCGCGGGTAAGGCAAAGATGATCTTTGCCCTACATGATCGCCCGCGTACCCTAACGCTTTCCGGAGCGAGTTCGCCCCCCCCCCCCGCCGCCACCGGGCGCGGGATCAGGAGGAAACGAATGATCAGTGGGACCCAACGGCAGTCGACCAAGACCGTGCGCGGTTTCCGCGGGGTTCTTCCTGATCTGACCTTTCTCGCACTCCTGGGCGTGTTTTGGATCGTCTGCGTAGCCCCGATTGTGATTGACGAACAACGTCGCGGGTTCGACGTCTTCCGCGATGTCGCCTACGCGGTGAACATCCAACATGGACAGTGGCTGTCCGACCCCGCGTATCCAGGTCAGACAATATGGTACCCGCCGTTGGGCCCGGCGGTGATGGCCGGTCTAGCGGGACTTTTCGACGTCACCCCAACGGATTGCTACCGCTGGTCTCAGTTGCTCTTCAACTGGACGCTGCCGCTGGGGTTGTTCCTGATCGTACGCCTGGGCTGGAGCCGGCGATCAGCCATGGCCGCAACGATCGCTTTCCTGCTCGCGGTACCCTGGTGGCAGTCGGAGGTCGCCCACGGGCAACCCTCGATCCATTCGGTCACCTGGGGGTGGGTAGCCCTGCTGCTCTACGGGCTGCAACGCAACCGGGGCTCGATGGGATGGGCAATTGGCTGCGGTTGTTTTGTGGGGCTTGCCTTTTGGCACCATCCCTTCATACCCGCTACGCTGATCGCAGTCTTTGCCCTGGAAACCGCCTGGGCCTGTGGGACCGGCTTCCCAGCCGGCCATAATGGGGGGTTCAACAAGGCCCCTATGGCGCGAACCGCGTGTCTCCTGGCCGTCGCCCTGGTGGTCGCCGCTCCGATCCTCTACATGATGCTCCACGGGCCGGTGCTCAACCGAGAGCCGCGGGAGTACATCGCCAGCGAGCTGGGCACCTTCGAGTTCGCTCTGATGCGGGGCAACCTGTGGATCTGGGCGACGGGGCTGATCGGACTTATCTGCTCGATCCGGCGGGCGGACTTGGGTTCGCGCCTGCTGATTCTGGCTCTTGCCGTGAGCGTGGTCGGGCAGCTTCCGGGCTACGGGCGACTCTTCGAGCTGGGTCTGCCGTCTTTCATCCCCACGCTGGTGCCGCACGAGTTTCAGCGGATGTTTCAACTCGGCTGGGCGATCTGCGTCGGGGTGGGGATCGACGCCGGGCTTACCGCCCTGACCGCGCGATTCAACCTGCTGCGCGTCCGCCCAATTGCTGTCAGCGCGTTGACACTGCTCGCTCTGGTTGCCACCGGTGTGTGGGGACTTCCCGGAGCCCCGAAGAACCTGGGCCGCTTCCTGATCGCCGAACCGCTTCCCCCGGCGTTTGTAACCACGATCGGATGGATCAAGGACAACACGGACATCAACGACGTCTTCGCCTGCGAGCCGGGCTGGTCATTCGCCTGGTTGAACGCGGAGACGGGTAGAAAGGTCTGGATAAGCGCACGAGGCCACAGCAATCCGCGCGTGGATTGGCTCGCCCGTCAGGAGGTGCTGATCGAACTGCTGGAGACCTCTTCGCCGGAGACATTCTGGCGACTAGCCCGCGCCCGCGGCATCGACTACTTCATACCCTCGCCGAGTTGGAACCCGAAGGTGCTCGCCGATCCCGAGCTGTTTGCCCAGTCCGTGCCGCGATACTTCACCCTCGTCCTGCCGGGAGGGCCGGAAGCTGTTCCCGTCTTCCAGGTCAACCCGACTCCGCGACGGTAGATTGTAGACTGCGGATTGCAGATTGCAGGCAGATGGCAGAGTTCTGTAGCATCCGCCCTCCGTGGCAGACGTAGCGCAGGTCCCCCATTCTTCGCGCAGCGAGGCGTGGGGAATGGATTCTCGTGCGGCGTGTCACCCGCCGGCCAATCCGTTCTCCATCTATGAAGCAGCGTTTGTCAAGGGGCCGGTGCAAGGGATTTGGTGGAGAAGCTCGCGCACACTCCCTCTCGCCGTCGGCGTCGGTCGATTTGTCCCATCTCAGCCGGGGCCGGAGAGGGTCGGGTTGTGCCTTCTCCGCCACAGTCTCTTGAGCCCGAGTAGGTCAGCTGCTATGACGTGGCATAGCATGCCGTCGCATGCGCAAGGAGATGGGAGCCAGATGGTCAGCTCACGCTCTAGACTGCGCGTGCTTGCTTTCATCGCTACCGGTGCGATTATCGCTGCCTACGGGGTGTTTCTTCTGCTTATGGATCAAGGATCGGTGCACGACTGGATCGACGTTGAGAACTCCCTGAAACTCAGACAGATCTGCGGCTGGTGGGCTGCATTCGGAGCAACGGCGTGGGTCGTAGCTACCTTCGGAGCCGGACCCGCACTCTGCTCCGCGCTCACGCGCCTCCGAGGTTGTTTCCGGCCGTTGCTTTTCGCCACCATCCTTCTCACTTCGATCGTCTATGCCTCATCTCCTTAATGGTGCCGTCGCCAGCGGTGACGCAGCCCTTTACAACACACAGATCGAGGAAGGACGCTTGCAGGAGCGCGCAATCCACTGGGGCTATTATGTCTTCGGAATCGTACTGGCACGACCGCTACCTTTGCAGACCGACTTGGCAATGAATCTCGCCTGTGCTGCATCTGGCCTCCTAGTACTACAACGCTAACACCTCGGCCATTTGCAGGTGCGTATGTTCTTGAGCCATATCCCAATCCCGTGTAAACGCTTGATGGTTCGCTTCCGGTGCG
>SDBU01002279.1_pt1 | contig 25857 bp, 17 predicted proteins | sample 2277071 | NCBI WGS metagenome assembly SDBU01 (sample SAMN10397929, study PRJNA504765) | marine sediment metagenome | isolation source: marine sediment core GS08_GC12, 126 cmbsf | place: Arctic Ocean: Gakkel Ridge, Loki's castle | collected 2008
CCGCGGCCGAGCCGAACAGTTCAAGCCGGGCGACGTGGTGCTTGGAACACAGCGCTTCGATAGCGGCGCGGTTGTCTTGGATCAATCGGATCATCTCGACTTCTCCTTACCAAGAGCATGACCCAACGAGCCCAGATGATCGTGAACAAAAGGGGTCAGGCTTAGTTTATTTTAGTTTTCCCCGGCTTTCCTCTGGGGCGTACCGTCGCATCGTCAGCCCACTATAGCAAGGCAGCCCTCCAACGGAAGCCTGTTTCACAGTCATGTCAGGTCTTCAACGCGGCCTGGGCGGGCGACCGGGAGCTTGGACTTTATAGGACTATTTCGGTCACGGCGGGCATTGGTGGCCGGGTACGCTTGCTCACAGGGGTGCCATATAAGCCTCGACTGCAATCGATCGATTTGTGATTTATCGAGGTCGAGCGAGGATTGGGCCGTGGGTTTGTTTTTTTAGGTCGCCTCTAGCATTCCAGGCGATCTACTGTTAAACTTATCAAGCTTTACGGCGCGGGCCTGGTGTCGAAGCGCTCGCGGGCATCGAAGTAAGCTGAGTCGTCCCCGGTTGACGCCGGTGTTTCGATCAGAGTCGGTGGGATATTTGGAAGGGCTTTGAAAAGAGGGGTGCTGGTGGCGGCCGAGGGCGCGTGGGCTGGACGGCGGCCATTGGTTTGTGGAGCGGAAAGCTTTCACGTTGAGAGGGAATGAAGATGCGGCTAACTTGTTCGGCTGGACCACTCGTCGCCGTAGGCTTGGCGTTTGGGATGTGCTCCACGAGCTTCGGACAGGATCTGTTGTCCTTCACCTACAGCGACCTGGACGGCGACTTCACGGCGTCTTCGCAGCTGTTCACCGCAGTGGATGACGGAGACTCCGACGGCGACGTTACCAGGCTGATTGACCCGATCGGAGACGCTTTTTTTGCGGCGACGATCCCTGACGGGGGGTTCCCCGGCCTGGCATCGTTCGGCATTTCAATGATCGTGACGGACATTGACACGGAGACTGCGGTGGTCGCGCCCGGCGGCGGTAGCCTGATCCTCTCAGACATGAATGGCGACGAGTTTACGTCGTTGCTCGAGGGGACATGGTACAACGTGGGAGGATCGGCGAATTTCACAGGGTTGATCTCCGATTTTCTTCCAATCAACACCTCCGGTGACGACACCTTCGACGGAACTGAGGGCAGTTCGATCCTTATGACATTTGGGGATTACGACCCTCCGTTCCAAGGCAACATTATCACGCTGGCGTTTGGTGGGTGGTTCACCACCCCGGACGGTACGGTGCACGATTTTTCCGACGCAACGACGCTGACCGACGGCGTTGTCGTGCCGGAGCCGGTCTCGCTGTCCCTGCTGTCCCTTGCCGGACTTGCGGTCCTTGGGCGCCGACGGCGCTGATCGGCTTAGCCGGCCCACATCCACATTTGGTAAATCACCGGAAGCTCGGACTATTAGGACCATGCGGTCACAGCAGGGCATTGGCGGCCCGGTGGGCCTGCTCACAGGGACGCAACATCAAGCCCGGATGCAATTGATCTATCTGTGGTCTAAGAGCGCGGAATGGTCATTGGCCTGTATTTTTTTCCATAGTCTCTGGCATTCCATGCCACGCACTGGTAGAATGGTGTAGACTTGCGACATGGTCTTGAGTGTCGCAGGGCCAGCGGGCACGGAAGCAAGCCGAGTCGTCTCCGGTTAACGCCGGTGTTTCAATCAGATTCGGTGGGGTGATTATAAGGGATTCACCAAGAGGGGTGGTGATAGCTGCCGAGGGCGCGTGGCGTGGACGGCGGTCACTGGTTTGCGGGGTTGGGCGGCTTGCGTTCTAGGAGGGGATTAGATGCGGATTTTCAATGTAACGGGACCGATGGTCGCTCTGGGCTTGGTGCTTGGGCTGTGCCCCACGAGCTTCGGGCAGGAGCTGTTGTCCTTCACCTACAGCGATCTGGACGGTGACTTTACGGCGTCTTCGCAGCTGTTCACCGCAGTGGATGACGGAGACTCCGACGGCGACGTTACCAGGCTGATTGCCCCGACCGGAGACGCTTTTTTTGCGGCAACGATCCCCGAAGGGGGGTTCCCCGGACTGGCATCGTTCGGCATTTCAATGACCGTGACGAACATTGGCACGGAGACTGCGGTGGTGGCGCCGGGCGACGGTAGCCTGATCCTCTCAGACGTGAATGGCGACGAGTTTACGTCGTTGCTCGAGGGGACATGGTACAACGTGGGAGGATCGGCCAACTTCCTCGGGACGATCTCCGATTTTTGGCCGGACAACTCTTCTGGTGACGACACCTTCGACGGGACGGACGGCAGCTCGATCGTGATGGATTTCCGGAACCCTCCGTTCGATGGCAACATTATCACGCTGGCGTTTGGTGACTGGTTCACCGACCCGGAAGGTAGGGTACGCGATTTTGCCGACGCGACGACGCTGACCTCCGGCGTGGTCGTGCCGGAGCCGGTCTCGCTGTCCCTGCTGGCCCTTGCCGGACTTGCGGCCCTGAGGCGGCGCCCGGGCTAATCGAATTCAGCAGCAGGGCCACATCCACTCTGGGACATCACCGGGCGCTATAGTGAAAGCCCCCATTACGGGATATCCGCGCGGGCTGAAGCTCGCGGCTCGGGAATAACGTGGCTCGGGCTCCGCCCGACAACCGCATCCAGATGTCGGGCAAAGCCCGTCCTACCCGCTTCGCTCGCCAATCCGGCTTCGGGCAGAGCCCGACCTACGCTCTACCGCACCGCGGGGCCTGGCCGAAGGCCCGGGACAGGGTCCAATGCCCGCCGGACCATTGCCCGGCGGGACCTTCCTTGGCGTGACGGCTGAATTGCGTATACTTGCCCCCAGTGCCACGCGTACGTGGGCGTGAGCCGTTCGTCTCCCACCGTAGGAACCGGTCGATGCCCGACAGCAGTCACCCGCGAATCGTTCTTGTTGGATCGTACGTACCCCGCAAATGTGGAATCGCCACCTTCACCCACGACCTCGCGACCGCGATAGCCCAGGATGTGTACGGCCAGCCGCTTTCCGGTTCGAATTCCGTGGGCATCGTGGCGATGAACGACCGGGAGGGGGAGTATGTTTACGGCCCCGAGGTCACTGCTGAGATCCACCAACACCGCAGGGAAGACTATCGCAAGGCCGTGGAGATACTGAACACCAGCCGCGTTGACGTAGTGAGCCTGCAACATGAGTACGGCCTGTTCGGCGGCGACTGCGGGAGCTACGTGTTCGAGTTGCTGGACCGGCTTCGCAAACCGGTGGTGTGCACGCTGCACACCGTGCTGAGCGAGCCGTCTGCGACTCAACTCGATGTGCTGCAGCGGATCTGTAAGCGGAGCAGCGTCGTTGTGGTCATGGCCACCCGAGCGCGAATGCTCCTCCATGAGCGTTACGGCGTCGCCCTGGATCACATCAGACTCATTCACCACGGCGTCCCTGATGTTCCGTTTTGCGCCTGCGAGCCTTTCAAGGAGCGATTCGGCCTCACCGGGCGGCCCACGGTTCTTACGTTTGGCCTGATAGGTCCGAGCAAGAGCATCGAGATCATGCTCGAAGCCCTGGCCAAGGTGGTGCCGGCTCATCCGAATGTGGCGTACATCATTCTGGGCGAAACGCACCCGGCGATAAAACGTGAGTCCGGCGAGCTGTACCGCCTGTCGCTGGAGCGGCGTGCGGTCGAGCTTGGCATCCAGAAGAACGTGCTCTTCCACAACCGCTACGTGTGCAACGACGATCTGCGGGAATACCTGCAAGCTGCTGACATATACGTGACCCCGTACCGGAGGAAGGAGCAAATCACCTCCGGGACGCTGGCGTACGCCCTGGCGTCCGGTCGGGCGATCATCTCGACTCCCTACTGGCACGCCCAGGAGCTTCTGGCCAACGGCCGGGGGCAGCTCGTCGGTTTCGATGATGTCGATGGTCTCGCCGCTGCTCTTGGGGAATTGCTCGACGACAAGGAGAAGCGAGAGAAGGTTCGGCGGGCGGCCTACGACTTCGGGCGGGAGATGGTCTGGCCGCGGGTCGGGGGTCAGTACGTCAAGACCTTCGAGCACGCCCGGCGCAGCTTCGCCGACGTGGCCCGCGACCTGATCGCCGAGCAGAAGGTCCTCATGCGTTTGTCTCTTCCCGAGGTTTGGCTGGACCATCTCTTCGCCATGACCGACGACACCGGGATGCTTCAGCATGCGTTGTACGCCACCCCGGACCGCCGGCACGGCTACTGCACGGACGACAACGCCCGGGGCATGATCGTCGCGGCCATGGCCTGGTCGCTCTTTCAGGACGAGCGGGTGCTGCCCTATCTGCACATTTACCTTTCATTTCTGCACTACGCCCAGAAGCCCGAGGACGGGCGGTTCCTCAACTTCATGTCCTACGATCGGCGTTGGCTGGAGACCGACGGCAGCGATGATTGTCAGGGACGCGTGTTCTGGGCTTTGGGTTATCTCATCTCCCACGCTCCCAGCCAATCCGCAGGCCGTTTGGCGACGGACCTGTTTAGAAGCTCTTTGCGAGCGTTGCCCACGTTGCAATGGCCTCGCTCCTGGGCGCTGGGTATACTCGGGCTGCACTACTACCTGCGTGAGCATGGTGACGACACTGAAGCGCGGGAGTTGATGACCATGCTGGCCAACCGGCTGAGCGAACGGTTCGCCGAAGGCTCGTCGGATGACTGGCCCTGGTTCGAGGACACGGTAACCTATGACAATGGCAGGATTCCGCAGGCTCTGATTGTCTCGGGGCTGGCGCTGGGGCGGAAGGATCTGGTCGAACGCGGGCTGGGCGTTTTGCAATGGCTGTTCGATGTGCAGACCGCAAAGGAGGGTTATCTTTCGGTCATCGGCAACAGGGGGTGGTATCGCCGCGGGGGCAAGCCGGCGGTCTATGATCAGCAGGCCATTGAGCCCGCCGCCCTGATCGGGGCTTGCAAAGCCGCCTACCGGGCATCGGGCGATTCCCGCTGGCTCGTCGAGATGCGCCGCTCCTTCGAGTGGTACGTCGGGCGCAACGCTTTGGGGCTGCCCATGATCGACTTCAAGACGCGTGGGTGCCGCGACGGATTGAAGGAATCGGGGCTAAACGAAAACCAGGGGGCGGAGTCGTTGCTCTCGTGGCTGCTCTCGCTCTTGATCATGCATGAGATGCAGACCGGCGACATGCCGGAAGCAGGATAAGTCGTAAAGGCAGAAAACGTCGAAACGTCGAAACGTCAAAACGTCGAAACATCGAAACGCAGAAACGTAGAAACGCAGAAACGTAAGAACCTCGAAACGTGGTAGCTGACAACTGACAACTGATAGCTGACAACTGCTCACTCTTCGCCCCTCGGGAGGAATCTTGGGAATGAAACCTGCAAGGATAGATCCGCGGCGACGGCTGCTGAAACGCCATGAAGCCAACCCTATCCTGACGGCGTTCGATTGGCCGTACTTTGTCAACACGGTGTTCAACGCCGCGGCGACCCGCCTGGAGTCGGGCGAGACGCTCCTTTTGTGCCGGGTGGAGGACTGCTCGGGCCTGTCGCACCTATGCGCCGCCCGCTCACAAGACGGCGTGACCGATTGGAAGGTCGATCCTGAGCCGACGCTCCCTGCCGATCCGGAAAACCACCCGGAGGAGCTTTGGGGCATTGAAGACCCACGGATCGTCTGGGCGGAGGAGTTGGAGGCCTATGCGGTGACGTACACCTGCTACTCGCAGCTCGGCCCGGGCGTCTCCCTGGCACTGACCAAGGACTTCCGCAGCTTCAAGCGGCTGGGCAACATCATGCAGCCCGACGACAAGGACGCGGCTCTGCTGCCCCGAAGAATCGGCGGTAGGTGGGCGATGATCCACCGACCCGTTCCTCGGGTCGGTCGGGCGAACATCTGGCTGTCGTACTCACCGGACTTGAAGCACTGGGGCGAGCACACGATGGTGCTGAAGGCCCGGCGCGGGTCCTGGTGGGATGCCAAGAAGATCGGGCTTTCGCCGCCGCTGATCGAAACGCAGGAGGGCTGGCTGATGATGTACCACGGGGTCCGCATGACCCCTGCAGGCTGCCTCTACCGTCTCGGGCTCGCCCTTTTGGACCTCGAGGACCCCCGCAAGTGCTTGCTGCGCAGCAACAAGTGGATAATGGGGCCGGAGGCGGAGTACGAACGGACCGGCGACGTGGGCGACGTGGTGTTCCCCTGCGGCTACACCCTGGCCGACGACGGCGACACGCTCAACCTGTACTATGGGGCGGCGGACACCGCGATCGCCCTGGCGACGGGCAGCGTGCGCGAGATGCTGGGGTGGCTCAAAAACAACAGCACACCCGGGGATCAACCGGTCGATTGACAATGTGGGACCGGTTTGTAACCGGTCGAACCATGCGTATCCCTTGTCCGTGTTTTCATGCACCGGTCGATTGTACGGCCGCCACGGGGGGCGGCCGCTACAACGCTGGTGCGAGAGTCCCTTCTCGCACCGACGCCGGGCGCCCGCTACTGGGGATCTTCCATGCGTATCGCGATGCTCGCTCCGATAAGCTGGCCGCTGCCGCCTTCTGGATACGGCCCGTGGGAGCTGGTCGCATACAATCTGACCGAGGGCCTGGTCGACCTCGGCCACGACGTGACGGTCTTCGCCGCAGCCGGCACGCAGTGCCGCGCTCACGTCGTGGAAACCTGTCCGTACGCCCTGGAGACCTGGCCTGAGTCCGAGAAGAGCCGCCCGCGGGCCTACGATCCCCAGACCGGCTGGCTGGAGGGTCCCCCCGATGCACGCGCCTGGGAGCAGCTGCACATCGCGACGTGCATGGAGCGCGCCGCGGCCGGCGAGTTCGACGTGGTACATTCGCACCTTCACGTGCACGCCTTGGTCTTCGGACGTTTGATCAAATGTCCGCTGGTATCCACGCTGCACGGGTCCGCCTGGGTTCGGGCGACCCATCCGGTCTTCAGGGCGTACAGAGAGTTACCCTTCGTCTCGCTTTCCGACGCCGAGCGACAGTTGCTGCCGGAACTCAACTACGTCGCGACGGTATACAACGGCATTCGACTCGAGGACTTTCCCTTTGAGCCAAAGAAAGATGATTATCTTCTCTTTGCCGGCCGGCTCGCCCCGGAGAAGGGCGTGGCAGAGGCCATCGAGGTCGCCCGGCGGTCGGGCCGGCGGCTGTTGATCGCCGGAATGATCGAGCCGCAGCATAAGGGCTATTTCGACGAGAAGGTCAAACCCTACATCGACACCACCCAGATCGAGTACCTGGGCCTGCTGTCGCAGCGCGAGCTCGCCCCGATCTACCGCAAAGCTGCCGCCGTGCTGTTTTTGATCAGTTGGTGCGAGCCGTTCGGGCTGGTGGCGGTCGAAGCCCAGGCGAGCGGAACCCCGCTGATCGCTACGCGCTACGGCGCCTTGCCGGAAATCATCATCACCGAACCTCGGACTGTAGCATCGCACCCCTGTGGGCGACGTGGCTCCCGCGCAGATTCCCCTCCCGAGCCGCAGGCTTTACCCCGGGCGGACTCTCATAGCGACCGGCGCGCTCCGCCCGGCGAAGGCCCCACCGGCTTCGTGGTCGATTCCATCGACGAGGCGGTCCGTGCCACGGACAAGCTCTCCACCATCAGCCCGGCCGCCTGCCGCAGAAACGCGGAGACCCGCTTCAGCGCCGCCGCAATGGCCCGGGGCTATGAACGCGTCTACCGATCGCTCTAGAGGTGCCAAGGGTCTCAGGAAAAACTTCCTGACACCATCAGGCGCTTCGGTAAGCGCTTTGACACCTCGAGCCTCTCGACCACCTGGCGCAAGAACTATCCTGACGCCTCTTCCGGTCGCGCCCGACCGAGCCGCGCAGGGCAGCTGCCCGACCGACCTCGCGGCGCCTCGAAGGCGTTCACCGCACTTTTTCGATTCTCTTCTTGACAAGCGGGGGAATTGTCTATATTCCCATGGACGTATGTTCGGGGCCGAGCATCTATGTTGTCCTTGACCAGCGAGTATGCGCTGAGGGCGATGATCTGTTTGACGCGACATGCCGACGAGGGCCGGGTCCCCACGCGCAGTATCGCCAATGAGGCGGAAATCCCGCGAAAGTACCTTTCAATGATACTCCGTGACTTGGTCCGCGCCGGGTTTCTGAGTTCATCTCCCGGGCCGGGCGGAGGCTTCCGGCTGGTTCGGTCGCCCAAGCGTATTCGCCTGATTGAGCTGCTGGCGCCGTTCGAGCCGATCCTGACTACCCGACGCCTTTGCCCGTTTGGCAACCAAAACTGCGCTGACAACGATCCGTGCGCCGGGCATGATCGGTGGAAGCGGGTTACGGACACATACTCTCAGTTCCTCGAGAAAACGTCAGTTTATGACTTAACCGTCAGGCCGCGCGAGCGCAAGAGCCGTGGTTCGCGCAAGAGGAAGAAGTGATGAGTTACAGCCTGCAAACATCGGGACAACGTGTAGGTCTCGGATCGCTTGTAGCCGTCATCGCATGTGGCTCGCTGGTGATGTCCGCGTGCGCCGGCAGGGTCGCCCAACCGGCCTCCAACGCTCCTGCGTCTGGCAGTAAAGCCAACAAGGAGTCCTCCGCAGTGGTCGAAATGAAACCGGCGACGTCGGCAGGATCCGGCGGCGCGCGACCCAGGGGGCGTCCTGCGGATTCCAGTTCCAGCGGAGCGAGCCGGTCAACACGCCGCGGTGAGAAACGCGATAATCCTACCGTTGCTCGTGGGGCTGAGCTGTTTGGCAAGTACTGCGCGATTTGTCACGGCGAGAAGGGCGACGGTGCCGGCAAGTTTGCGTACCTGATGAACCCTCGCCCGCGCAACTTCCGGCAGGGCGACTTCAAGCTCTCGACAACCAGGAATCAGATTCCCACGGATGACGACCTGGTTCGGGCGATCGGTCGCGGCATGCCCGGATCGGCCATGCCTCCTTGGGACCACCTGCCTCCAACTGATCTTGCGGCGCTGGCGAAACGCGTTCGGCAGTTTCACGTTGAAGGGACGGAGGCCAAGCTGCAGGAATGGGTAAAAGAGGGCTCGATGGCACAGGAGCAGGTTGCGAAAGCTCTCAGGGAGCGTACTGAGCCCGATGAGCCGCTGATGGTCCCACCGGAGCCGCCGTTCGGTGAGATCCGGTGGTTCCGCGGCAGACGCCTCTACCTTGAAAACTGTGCGAGCTGCCACGGGGCGGATGGCAATCCCGTACCCGAGGAAGTGAAGTTCGACGCGGAAGGTTATCCGGTTCCACCGCGTTCTTTTGTTAACGGTATCTTCAAGGGAGGTTCTGACGGGCATCATCTATATGCCCGCATCCTCAAAGGGATGAGGGGGACTCCCATGCCGGCATCGGAAGGTGTGTATACCGGCCACGAGCTGTGGGACGTTATCCACTACGTGCAATCCCTCGCACGGGTCGGGGCGCAGGAGCGTGCCCAACTCCGGCAAGGCACGTTCGTGGCCCCCAACGTCCGCGGGCCGCTACCGGACGGTCCCATGGATGAAGCGTGGGAGCAGGCCCGACCGCTATACGTGGGGCTCACTCCGCTGTGGTGGACCGAGAACAGGATTGAAGGACTGGTGGTGCAAGCGCTGCACAACAATGAAGATCTCACAATTCGGCTGTCCTGGATCGACCCCACGGTGGACGATCGGGCGGTGCGCCATGACGAGTTTCGTGATGGAGTGGCAATCCAGTTCTCTCTCTCCAGTGATCCCCCTTTCTATATGGGGGATACCGGCGAGCACGGCGGGGTGAACATATGGTACTGGAAAGCGGATCGTCAAAAAGACATCGCAGCAGGTTACCAGGACGTTGATGCTGCGTTCCCCGACCGGGCGGTGGACATGTATCCCGAGCAGCACGTCAGTGCTGCGGCCTCATCCGCAGGGGAGTGGCCGCGGGCCCGGATCACGCAGTTTGATCCGCAGTTCATAACTTCGTGGGGTGCGGGGAATCTCGTGGCGGATCCGACTCTTGACACTCCCGTGGAATGCCTTGTCGCTCGCGGGCCGGGGACGCTCTCCGGAAAACCGGCGAATGTCCAACGCGTCAAAGGACAGGCGATCTACGAGCGGGGCGTATGGTACGTGCAGCTTACCCGGAGCATGGCCCTCGCCCACGAGCATGAGCACGGAGACGATGATGAGCGGGCGTTTGGACTCGGGGACTACCTGCCGGTGTCGTTTGCGATCTGGAACGGCAGCGCCGGCGACAGGGACGGAAAGAAGAACATCAGTATCTGGCAGAAGCTCGTGATTGAATAGTCCCCAGGACGACAGATGGTGGAGCTGAGGAATCAACAGGCTGCTGGGCAAGAGGATTGAGTAATGGTGCAGAACAACGAGGGAACAACGCGGCGTGAATTCCTGAAGACAAGCGGCGTTGTCCTGGGCGCGGCAAGCACATGGGGTTGGCCGTTACGAACGCTGGCCTCTCGCCCGGACATCGAGAACCCGCTCGCCTTTTATCCGGCGCGCGACTGGGAGAAGATCTACCGGGATCAGTACCGCTATGACGGCACGTTCAGTTGGGTGTGCTCGCCCAATGACACGCACGCCTGCCGGGCGCTGGCTTATACGCGCAACGGGATCATCACGCGCATGGGTTCGCAATATGATCACCAGACGTATGCCGACCTCTACGGAAACAAAGCCACGCCCAATTGGAACCCGCGTCAATGCGCCAAAGGATACACCTTTCACCGGATCGTCTACGGGCCCTACCGTCTGAAGCACCCTATTATCCGGAAAGGTTGGAAGGCGTGGGCGGACGCGGGATTTCCCGATCTTGACGAGGACAACAACCGCTCGAAGTACAAGTTCGACAGCCGCGGTACGGACGTGCACGTCCGCATCGGGTGGGATGAGGTGTATCGCTATATCGCCAAGTCCTACGTAGGCATTGCAAAGCGCTACAGTGGCGAGTCCGGGGCGAAGAAGTTGCGCGCCCAGGGTTATCCGGAGGAGATGATTCAGGACATGGGCGGGGCCGGCACGCGCACGTTCAAGATGCGCGGCGGCATGGGGTTGCTCGGGGTTATCGGCAAGTACGGTATGTACCGCCTCAACAACTCGATGGCCCTGTTGGACACCCATGTCCGCGGGGTGGGCCCCAAGGAGGCCAAAGGAGGGCGCAACTGGAGCAACTACACGTGGCATGGCGACCAGGCCCCCGGGCACCCCTGGGTGCACGGCCTGCAAACCTCGGACTGCGATTTCAACGACCTGCGGTTCAGCAAGCTGATTATCCTTGACGGCAAGAACCTGGTCGAGAACAAGATGACCGACTCGCACTGGTTCATCGAGTGCATGGAGCGCGGGGGGCGCATCGTGGTGATCGCCCCGGAGTACGGAGCGCCCAGCACAAAGGCGGACTACTGGATGCCGATCCGCCCGCAGACCGATGCGGCATTGTGGCTCGGGATAACACGCTACATGATCGACCATGAATGGTACGATGCGAAGTTCGTCAAGCAGTTCACCGACTTCCCGCTGCTGGTGCGGACTGATACGCTGAAGAGGTTACGCGCCGATGAATTCTTCTCCGGCTACAAGAGCGATCTGTCCAAGGACGGCCCCAGCTTCAAGGTGCAGGGCCTGACCGATGAGCAGCACGCCATCATCGGCGACCGCGTCGTCTGGAACGCCAAGACGGACAAACCGGTCGCCCTGACCCGTGACGACGTGGGCAAGCGGATGGAAAAGAAGGGGATCGATCCCGTGCTTGACGGGGAATGGACGATCACGCTCACTGACGGCACCCGGGTCGAGGTTGAGACTCTCTGGTCCATGTATCGGTTGCACCTGAAGGACTACGACCTCGACTCGGTCGCGGAAATCACCCACACGCCAAAGGAGATGATCGAGCGTCTGGCCCGGGACATCTGGGAGACAACGCAGGACGGCGGGCCGGTCGCCATCCATCAGGGCGAGGGGATCAACCACTGGTTCCACGCCACCGAGGCCAACCGGGCCGCCTACCTGCCGCTGATGCTGACCGGACAACTCGGCAAGAAAGGCGCCGGTGTGCACGCCTGGGCGGGCAACTACAAGGCCGCCCTCTTCCAGGGAAGCAAGATCACCGGTCCGGGGTTCAAGGGTTGGGTGGCCGAGGATCCCTTCAATCCCAACCTCGACGAGAAGGCCCACGGCAGGGACGTTACGGTCCATGGGTATTGCAAAGGCGAGGAGCCGGCGTACTGGAATCACGGTGAAGTGCCCTTGATCGTCGACACTCCCCGGGCAGGGCGGAAAGTGTTCACCGGCAAAACCCACATGCCCACTCCGACAAAGGCCCTGCACTTCAACAACGTCAACCTTTTCAACAACGCCAAGCACGCCTACGACATGCTCAAGAACGTCAACCCCGGCATCGAGATGATCATCGCCCAGGACATCGTGATGACCGCATCCGTGCAATACGCGGACATCGGGCTTCCGGCCAACAGTTGGGTGGAGTTTGAGGATCTGGAGCTCACCGCCTCGTGCTCGAATCCATTCCTGCAAATATGGAAGGGCGGAATCAAACCCGTGTTCGATTCCAAGGATGACCTGACCATTCTTGCGGACATTGCCAAAGCCCTCGGCGAGGAACTCGGCGACGGCCGATTCCACGACTACTTCAAGTTCGAGCATGAAGGAAAACGCGGCGTATACATTCAACGACTCCTCGACACCTGCACGACGACGGTGGGGTATAAGCTCGAGGACATCATGGCCGGCAAGTATGGTCCATCCGGTGCTGCACTGATGCTCTTTCGAACGTACCCGCGCATCCCCTTCTGGGAGCAGGTCCACGACGATGAGCCGTTCCATACCGATACCGGCCGTTTGCACGCCTACACGGATGTACCTGAAGCGATTGAATACGGGGAGAACTTCATCATACACCGTGAGGGGCCCGAGGCGACACCCTATCTGCCCAATGTGATCGTGTCGAGCAACCCCTACGTCCGCCCGGACGACTATGGCATTTCACCGGACGCCGAGCATTGGGACGAGCGCACGGTCCGCAACATCAAGATGCCTTGGTCCAAGGTGAAACAGACCAGGAACTTCCTGTGGGAGCGGGGGTTCAAGTTCTATTGCCTGACGCCGAAAACACGTCACCGGATCCACTCGATGTGGAGCAACGTGGACTGGCACATGATATACGATAGCAATTTCGGCGATCCGCATCGTATGGATCGGCGAAGCCCCTATGTGGGCGAGCACCAGCTCCACATCAATCCCCAGGCGGCCAGGGACCTGGGCATCAATGACGGCGACTACGTCTATGTGGACGCCAATCCAGCCGATCGCCCCTACCGCGGCGCCCGGCCCGATGATCCGTTCTATAAGGTGGCCAGATTGATGCTGAGGGTGACCTACAACCCGGCCTATCCCTACAACACGGTCATGATGAAGCACGCCCCGTACATCGCCACCGAAAAGAGCGTCAAGGCCCACGAAACCCGCAAGGACGGGAGGGCCCTGTCCGAGGATGGCTACCAGGCCAACCTGCGCTACGGATCGCAACAGAGCGTGACTCGAAACTGGCACATGCCCATGCACCAAACGGATACACTGTTCCACAAGCGCAAAGTGTTCATGTCGTTCTTCTTCGGCGGTGAAACGGATAATCATGCGGTCAACACGGTTCCCAAGGAAACGCTGGTCCGCGTCGCCAAGGCCGAAGACGGCGGGCTCGGCGGCAAAGGCATCTGGCAGCCGGCGACGACCGGCATGTCACCCTCCAATGAAAACGAGGTCATGACGCGGTATCTCGCCGGCGGGTTCATCGGCGAATACGACACCGGCGAAGAGGAGTTCCTCGAGGAGGAGTTTGATTAGGGATTGCGGATTGCGGATTGCGGATTGCGGATTGCGGATTGCGGATTGGAGATTGAAGATTGAAGATTGAAGAGTTAGAGCCTGTAACAGGACCTGTGGCACCGGTTTCCAACCGACGCGGTCCACGGGTTGAAACCCCGTGGCGCACTTGTTGTATTAGACGCTCTTGGTCACGTGGGTCTGAGCAGTCAACAATCGACGATCCTCAGGTGTGAGCAATGCCATACCATGACCCCGATGCCACCGACCCCATGACGCTTCACGGCGTCGTGGTTGAGACCGAGGACGGTGGACCCATGCGCGAGATGGCGGAGTGTTTCGTTGAGGAATACCTCCGCAGCGGCTTTGACGCTCGGCGCGTTCTTTGGATGTTCAAGACGCGCGGTTTTGCCGGGCCGTTCCTGGCGTATTGCACGCTCGGTGAAGACACCATCCGCAAGATCATAGATGAACGGATGTTCCCCGGAAAGGAGTGCGGATCGCAAGCGGGGCCGCGTCTCGGCGCGGACCAGGATGTTGCGATCAGCCTACCGGTAGTGGATAGTTAGGAGAAAACCATGCCATCCGTGTATAACTGGCAGCTGGGCCGAAACATGCGGTTTCCGTTCAAGCAGGCCTCGCCCAAAGAGCAGTTTGCGTTCGTGATCAACATAAACCGTTGCCTCGGCTGTCAAACGTGCACGATGGCCTGCAAGAGCACCTGGACCTTCGCCAAAGGCCAGGAGCACATGTGGTGGACGAATGTCGAGACGAAACCCTATGGGGGATATCCCCAGCACTGGGACGTTCGGGTCCTGGACAAGCTGGAACAGGCCACCCCCGGCGAGCAGCGCTGGAATGGCAAACCCAACGGGAACCCGAAGAAGCCGTATGGCGGGTTCCAGGGAAAGACGCTGTTTGAAGTCCCGCACGAGGTCGCCCGGGGGGACCAGCCCAATCAAGTGCTGGGCTATCTCCCGACCGACGAGGAGTGGCGCTTCCCGAACATCTATGAAGACGCCCCCCAACACGGGCAATCCAAACCCATGGATTTCGGGCCCGGCGAGGACATCTCCGGGAATAAGAAGCACAAGGCGTGGTTCTTCTATTTGGCGAGACTCTGCAACCACTGCTCTTATCCCGCGTGCCTGGCAGCCTGTCCACGCACGGCGATCTACAAACGACCGGAAGATGGAATTGTACTGATCGACCAAAAGGAGTGCCGCGGATACCGCAAGTGCGTAGAAGCCTGCCCATATAAGAAGTCACTCTACCGCGGCACGACACGGACTTCAGAGAAATGCATCGCCTGCTACCCGCGCGTCGAGGGAAAGGACCCTGAAACGGGGGGATCCCCCATGGAGACGCGGTGCATGGCGGCGTGCATTGGGCAGGTGCGCATTCAGGGCCTAGTCAAGGTGAACCAGGACAACACGTGGGTCGAGGACCGGTACAATCCACTCTATTATCTCGTACATGTAGCCAAGGTGGCCTTGCCCCTGTATCCGCAGTTGGGTACCGAGCCCAACGGCTACTACATCCCGCCGCGCTGGGTACCGCTGCCATACCTCGAGCAGATGTTCGGGCCCGCAACTGCAGAGGCTGTCGCGCGCTATCGGAGCCCGGACCGCGAACTGCTGGCAGTGTTGCAGTTATATCGACGCTCCAATCAGATCATCTCGCGCTATCGGATCGAGGAGGGGCCCAAGGTGTGGGAGACCCACCGCGACGGCAAGAGGTTTGAGATGTACAACGATACTATCATTGCTCTCAACCGGGGTGGAAAAGAGATATTCCGCACGCAGGTCGAGGAGCCGGTATATGTGCGCCCTGCAAAGCACCCCAACTCGATTTGAGTCGGCCCGGTGTATGGGCTCGCCCTCCCCCACGTGGCGACCTGTCCTCTGTAGCGGTCGACCCCCTGTAGTGGCCGACCCCTGTGGCGGCCGAAGGAGCAGCCAGGAGTTAGCTCATGCCCACCCCTGAATCGAACGGCGATTATGAAACCGCGCAAGCGCGCCGGGTGGCATACGGGCTCATTTCCTACGGGTTTCAGTATCCCGAGCGGGCGGTCGTTGATGCGGTTGCCGACCCGCAGCGTTGGTCGTCATGGCCCGACGTGCTTCACGGGTTTGCTCCTGAAGCTGCGGCCCACTTAGCTGCTGTTAGGGCGTCCCTCGCAGCAGGTGTTCCGTGTAGAGCCGGTATCACCGCGCCGGGCGGCGAACCCGTCGTTGAGCCGACCGAGTTGCAGGAAACGTTCAACAGTCTGTTCGGCCACGCCGTGCGCGGCAAGTGTCCGCCCTATGAGCTGGAATACGGGCGGAGCGAGATCATCCAGCAGGCATCGTTCCTGGCCGACGTCGCGGGCTTCTACGCCGCGTTCGGGGTGGAGATGAGCCACGGCGCCTGCGACCGTCCGGACCACATCGCCGCCGAATCGGAGTTCATGAGCATTCTGTGCGCCAAAGAGGCGTACGCAATTGAGCAATGTGCGATTGACCACCTGGCCATCTCGGTCAAGGCTCAGCGCGATTTCCTGAGGGATCACCTTGCTCGCTGGCTTTCGGCTTTCGCTCACCGCGTCTGTAAGGCTGACCTACACGGCTTTTATGGTGCGCTCGCCCGGTTTGCCGCGGCATTTGGTGCTGCCGAGTGTCATCGCTTCGAAATCTCGAGCGGTTCACAAACCCTGGGGCTGAGGCACGTCGACCCGGAGCGGGACGCGTCGATTGGCTGCGGCACGACCTCCTGCGGATCGGGTGGCGTGGGGGATGAACTTGTCGAGCTTGGTGTCCACCCCCAGCAGGATGGGGCCGGTGGATCGACGTGATTACCGTCGAATACGATAGTACCTTCATCGAGCAGGCGACCCTCCTGGCCGCCCGGCGGAGCGACCGTTTCGAGGGCGAACTCCACCGGGCCATCGACCCGGTGTATGAGATCGCCGACGAGGAACAACGGCAGCAGGCGTTTGCTCGGGTCTTTCAGGAGTTCTTTGCCAGGTTTGGCCTCGACCGCCCGGTCGCCGACTTGATTATGGAACGACCGCTGATCAGCCGGCATGTCGGACGGTGCATTGTCCGTGAGGCACCGCGCGCGAAAGACGAGTCCGCGGAGTTGTTCGTTCAGACCGACACACCTAAAGAGGCAACGCCCGGGCGCACCCTGGTCATCCACGCTTGCCCGCAGACCCTGCTTGACGCGCAAGAGTTCACATCGCGGATGCGACGTGAGTTAGTGCATGTAAGCGACATGCTCGACGAGCGATTCGCCTACAGACGTGAAGCGATCGCCGGGTTGCCCGCACGGCAGAATCTTGTGCGCGACCGCTATCGCGTGCTATGGGACATCTACATCGAAGGTCGACTTGAGGGCGAGCGGTTAGGCGAAAAGCAGAGGGGTTCGGCACTGAGGCATGCGTTTGGACGGGTCTTCGCCGAGGGAAACGCAAGCCGCGGTTTGGCGGCTTTCGATCGAGTCTTCCAGGCTCCGACGCTGACCCATCACCAGTTGCTTAGCTGGGCGCACAACCCCGAAGCGCTTTTCGGTGATGGAACCGACTCGCCGCAGGTTTCGCGCCCATCCCCCGGCGAGCGATGTCCGCTCTGTGGTTTCCCGACGCACGACTGGTTTGAGTTTGGGAGTGATTCGGCTCACACGATAGCGAGCACAATCAAGACGAGCAACGAGAACTGGTCGGCGGATCAAGGCGCCTGTCGCCAGTGTGCGGAGTTATTCGCCGCAACCTCCGCGCCTCGCGGAGGACAGTACGCCCCTCAGCTTTCCGGTTCGCGGGCGCGCATCAACGACAAGTAGCCTAACCCCTTTTCTCCATTCTGAACGAGCGATTGCGATCACGGTCGTCGAGATGCTGTGAGCGTGTTTCCCCCTCTGCGGTAACGTATACCGCCCGGCGATCCCCCACCACGGGGCACTCACGTTCACATATGCCGCAGCCGATGCACAGGCTGGTGTCGATGTGCGGCACTGTGAACTCCAGGTGCAACACGACCGACGCTCCGGAATCAGGGTTGCGGGCGAACTTCCCCCCTATCATCAATGTGTCCGCGTCGTTTCCAACAATGCGATGTGTCTCGGTCAGTCCGCTGGCGTGGCGAACCACAATGTGGTAGGATGTCGTTTCATCACCACGCCATTCATTCGTGTTGAAGCGCACCGGCTCTCCGACCGACCGGCCGGACTCGGGCCATTCGCTTACGGTTACGGTTCTGTCCGTGCCGACGAGTGCCATCTTTCTGCCACTGCGTACCATACGCATCTCCCGCTGTCCATAAATGGCCTTGGGACTTGTCGGACAGACCTCCTCACAGACCATGCAGGGGATGTTCTTGCTGTAGGGCAGGCATCGGCCGGTGTCGAAGTGGGCGGTGCCCAGCTTGATCGGCCCCTGCTCGGCGAACTCGCCGATACCACGTTTCTTCTCGATCGACACGCGCTGGATCGCCCCGGTGGGACAGACCTGCCCGCAGGCGGTGCAGTTCAACTGGCAGTGGCCCATCCGGAAGTTGAGCACCGGTGTCCATATCCCCTCCAGGCCCCCTTCGAACCAGGCCGGCTGCAGGACGTTGGTCGGGCATACCCGGATGCACTGGTCACACTTAATGCAACGCTCGAGAAACTCGAGCTCCTCGACCGCACCCGGTGGGCGGATAACTCTGCTGGAAAAATCACGCGTAGTCCGCCCCGACGCGCGGGCAAATGGGAAGAACAGCAGACCTGCGACAGCCGCAAAGATCGCCTTGCGCCGAGGGAAGTCCGGAGCGGTCACCTCGTGCTCTTTGGGCGGCAGGAATGCGAAGCTGAGGGCGCCCTCGGGGCAGTCCTCGATGCAGTTGAAGCATACGAAGCATTCACTCATGCGCAGATTCTTGTGCGGGTCGGACGCACCCTCGCAGCCTTTGAGACACAGATCGCAGTCCGTGCACCTGAGGGGATCACGCTCGATCCGCCACCAGGCGAAACGGCTGAGCAAACCCAACAGAGCCCCCAGGGGGCAGAGCACCCGGCAGAAGAATCGCGGAATGACGAGGTTCATCGATAGCAACGCGAAGATCACCGCCCCGATCACAAAGCCGCCCTGGTGCAAGTTGTAGTCGCCAAAGAAGGTCTGCGTCGGCATATTCGCAGCCGGCACCAACGCACCGGTAAGCGATCGGTAGATCAGGCAGATCGGATCAAGCAAGCCGATCTGCAAGCTGCCGAACAGGGCAGCCACCAGCATCGCGATCAGAATGTAATACTTGACGTGGTAGAGCTTGCGGTACCGGTTGGCTTCGATTGTCTCTTTGGGTATGAGTCCGCGAAACAACCACCCCACGAACTGATGCAATACACCGTAAGGACATATCCAGTTGCAGAACACGCGCCCCAGAAACAGCGTCGGGATCAGAATCACAAGCGACCAGAGCAACCCCTTGTAGACCGTATGGGTGGTAATCGCGGTGGAGATCGCCACGAGGGGATCGATCTCCAGCACCTTGCTGACCCAATGGCGCAGGCCGGGGAACTCATCCAGTGTCGCAAACGAAGTGAGCAGCACGAACGAAAGGAACATCGCGAATATCACCGTCTGGACGATGATCCGGATCGTGGTGATCCGCAACATGTTGCCCCACGAGTCACGAAACCTGATGAGTTGTACTTTTCGTTTTCTCGGAGGGGACTCGCTCATGTCGTTACACGCTTGCCGTTGCGACCAACCCTTGCCGGTCATACGCCTGCCAGTCGCGCTGGCCGAAACGTCTGGCTCCTCCGGCGATCAGCGACTCGATCTTCGTCTCGGCGAGTTCGAGGTACGCGAGCCTGGCCGGGTCGCGCCCGAGCAGATGCTGATAGCACCACGCGTCGCAGGCCACGGGGTCGACGGAGGCGATGACCGCCGGTGTGCCCAACTCCCCGCCGGCCTTGACGTCGCTCGCCCGTCCGCCGGTCGGGCCGTTTCTCATCATCACCCGGGTTGCGTCCGCCACTACCAGAGTCGGGCTCATCATCATCCCCAGGTCCGAAACGACGTTGTGGATCGCCTGATGGAACTGGTTTCGCCGGCCGCCTAATAGGCCGTACCAGTTCTTCATGCTCATCGACGCACTGCACAGGTTGTGATCCTTGATCGGTGTCACGCCGATGACTTTCGTCGCCTCCGCTAGGGGACGATAGAAGATCGGCCAGCTCCCAAGTGCTTCCCCCTTGCGCGGGTCGGGGGCGTGGTCGCGAATGGTAAGGCTCTGGAAACCACCCCGTGAGGGGAGAATCAGGCGCGCCCCTTCCGCCCGGACGACTTCCTTTATACCTGATTTCGCAAAGCAGGCCTGGGGCGATTCGATGGGGTTGTCCGCCACGATGACTGTTTTGGCGCCGGCCTCTTGGCAGAGGCGGATCACCCAGCGCAGCACCTCCGGGTTGGTGGTGGCTCCCAGATGCGGCGCCCGGTCAAACCCTACGTTGGGCTTGATGAGCACTACGTCTCCGCGAGAAACGAACCGGCGTATACCTTTGGACGGGTCAAGCCCTTCGATGGCTGCCCGAACCATCTGCTTGATGGCCCGCTCGCTGCCCGTGGCCACGGAGATCCGCGGGCTGGAAGCCGGAAAGTCGATCCCGGCGAAGTAATTCCTGAGCGTCAGTTGACTTCCACCGGGTCCTGGAAGACCGGCGTCCCCCTGGGGGTCGTGCAGCAGATACCCCGCAGTCGCCGCAGCCCCGGCGGCGACGACAGCCCCCGCACCGCGGGTAAGGAACTCACGACGTGTCACTTTCCTGTCACTCACCGATCTTTCGCCGGCACTTCTCTGGTAGAGCGTTTCATGAATCCTGCGACTATTGTCGGGTGGGATGGGCACACTTTTTGTGCCCGTGTGCTCCCCGAGTCGTTGAAGGTTCCCCACGGGCAAGTTGCGCTTGCCCATGCCACCCACCGTATCAGTTTCCTGTCACTTACCGATGTTCCGCCGGCACCATTCTATGGCCCGTGCACCAGTTCATAAAACGCAGCCGCCGCCTTGCGAGCCGCGGTGGAATCTTCGGCGCCGGCCACCCCGCCGAGGTAGCGCCCCTTGGCGAAAACCACGTCGATCATGCCGGCGACGTTGCCTTCCACGATGCCCCGCGACGCATCCGGGTCGCTCCAGCTCAGGCGACCGTAGCGCTGGAAGAACGCGACGTATCGATCGAGCAGCGCTTGGGCCGATTCCTCATTTTGGGCCCGATGGATGAACAGCGTGAGCCGGACACCGTCGGTATCATAGTCCGCGGTGAAGACGTCTTCCAAGAAATCCAAACCGAAAACGTCGCTCGCCGTGAACTGCAGCGAATCCGGGACGCGCCCGGCTTGGGGAAGAATGGTCGAGGCCCACAGGTCTTCGTCGCCGCCTTCGATGCGTTTTGCGATCCGGCGGGCGACCTCGAGGGCGACCTTGGCGTCTGCCTCATCCTCGCCGGCGGGCAGGACCTGCACGTAGTCTGCCCCCTTCCAGAAGAAGACCGCCCCAACGGTCTGATACGCCTCACGGCCCAGTGAGACCCGCGCAGGATCGTGAGGGGCCTCCGAGCGATAGATGCCGAAGGCATTGAGTGACTCGCCCATGTCATACCAGTAGACGTCGATGGTCCGGTTTGGATCACTCTGATGAAAGTACGTTCCGAAGGTCAGGCCCTTGAAGTGAAACTGCAAGAAAGCCGCGGCCCGGCCGTTTATCTTCTCATACAGGTTGGCGGGCGTGAACCGGTCCGCTTTGCGCGGGCGGCGCCAGCCGGCTGTTCCGGGTTCGGGGAAGGGGCTCATTTCGGATGTCTGCTGTGGAGAAGCGTCCGCCGCGACCGTCCATTCCCCACCCTTCGCTGCGCGAAGAATGGGCCACCCAGCGCGCTCCTCGGGCGGAAGCGTTTTCTCTTGGGAAAACGGCCCGCCGTAGCTGAGCTGGAGAGAGGCGATCACCGCCGCGGCTTCCGCGAGGGCCGGGCCCCCGTTTGAGAGGTCATCCGAAGCGCGGAGTTCCGTGTAGTATCGCCCATTCCAAAAACCCACCGACAGTCCGTCAACAGCCCGCCAACCGCCCCGCCCGATCTCGAGTGCCTCCGCCGTTCCCTCACGGTCGCGGCTGGGACGCGGCCGGCGAGCCCGCCAGAGCCCGAAAGCCTGGGTCGGCGAAGTGACGTCGCAAACGATGATCGTTAACTCGCGCGTCGGTGACTCACCTGTGGCATAGCGTCGTCGGTATACCCATTGGGTGTCGAAGGCAAGAAGTGCCGCTGCCGTGTCGCCAAGTTTCGCGGAGAACTCACCGGGTGGAATTGCTTCCGCTTCGGTGGCGTCCTTCCAGGTCGCCGCGGTCTGCGGCCATTCTCCTTCGCCGATTGCAGGCAGCATCTGGCGGGCGATCGCCCGTTCACGCGGTTCCGTATTCCCCAAGAGAGCGGCCTGGTCCACGTTGAACAGGTACTCCCTGTTACCGGCAGCCTGCAGGAAGTACGCGATAACGATCCCTCCAACCAGGAGCAAAAGGAATAACCCCAACAGCTTCTCGGTCTTGCCGATGCTGGTGAGTTTTCGATAGTAGGGCCTGCGAAGTAACGTGGGCATTGCTGGTTGTGACCCCGATGAATGTCGTATGCACCCGCGGCACGACACCTTCGGGCATCTTCTATACGCTCTTGTGGGCGACTTCGCCAGTCCGGAGGCCTCCGCCTGCTGGTGGTGCACGCCTCACCCACCGGACCATTACGGAATCAGGTCTGTGCTTCCGCTGTCGCCATCAGTTGGAGAGCCTCCCCGGATGGGCAGTTTGACGTGGAAGGTGGTGCCCTGGCCGACCTCGCTTTGAACTTCGATCTCGCCGTCGAGTTCGCTGACGATCTTCTGGGCGGCGGCGAGCCCCAGGCCGGTTCCCCCATGTCCCTTCGTGGAGTGGAATGCCTTGAAAATATCATCCAGCTCTTCGGCGGGAATGCCCGGTCCGTTGTCGATGATGGACAGGACGACCTGATTATGGTGCTTGCGGTAGCTGGTCCGCACGTTAACTCTGCCGGTCTTGCCGTCTACCGCCTCGATGGCGTTCAGAACGATATTGTGAGTCACCTGGTGCATGCCTTCCTGATCGAGCGGGATTGGGGGCATGTCCTCCAGCTCCGCAAGGAGCATTACCCCTTTCTCATCCGCGCGCCCCTGGGCTAAGGAGATGACGTCTTCGACGATCCGGTTCAGCCGGGCCGTCTCGATGCATGGCTCCCGCTTGGTGCTGAAGGTGAGCATATTCATCGCCAGATGAAAGGTGCGGTCCAGGTTGCGGCGGACGAGCGTCCAGCCGTGCTGGACGGCCTCGATGTTCTTCCTCTTTATACCCAGCTCGACGACCTCGGCCCCGCCCTGCATCCCTTGCAGAATATTGCGAATGCTATGGGACAGATAGGACACCGTTTCTCCCGCCGCCGCCAGACGCTCGGTGCGCACCCGCGAATCGAGCAGCCGGGCGTTTTCGATCGCCATTCCAGCCAGTCGGCCGATCGCGACCGCCAGGCGGAGTTGCTCCTGCGTGTAGGTGTGGTGGGACATCGAGCAGTCCAGGTGCATGATCCCGTGAACCTGGCGACGGGCGACCAACGGGACGCAGATGATGCTGCGAAGCCCGAGCCGATGGATGCTATCCTGCTTGCTGTCACGGCGGAAACGATCGTCATTCATGGCGTTGGCGCACAGCACCCCGTCCTTGGTGTCCAGAACGTGACTGATGATGGTGCGCGAGGTGAAGATCTTCGGGCGCGGGGCACCCTCCTGGCTTCTGTACCGGACGATTTGCGGAATCAGCTTTCCGGTATTGCGGTCACGCATTAAAAGCACCAGCCGGTCGACGATCAGTTGCTCGAAGGTGATGTCCGCAATCCGCTCCAGAAACGCCTCGATCGACTCGGTTCGCCCGATCTCCTCGGCTATCCGGTAGACGACGTTCCAGGCTGCGACGGCGTCGGCGACTTCCGGTGACTGCAGAATGACACTGTCCGCAGAGGCGTCAACGGTTGACAGGATCGACGGGTCGACCCCGCTTGTACCGAGTTCGAGGTCCACGAGGTCTCGGATGTTGTGCGCCCCGGTGAAGCTCTCGACCTGCTCCTTTCCCTCGAAAACAAGCAACGTGCTGCCGACCTTGATCTGATCCCCGTGCCTGAGGGTGGTGGGACCCAGCACGCGCTGCCCGTTGAGGTACGTGCCGTTCGAGCTGTGCAGATCCTCCAGAATCCACGAACCGTTTACCGGACGGATCTGGGCGTGTCGGCGAGAGGCACTGTCGTCCGACAAGGGGATCTGCTCGGATGACCGCCCGATGATCGCGGGCTCGTCCGTCGTGTAGTACGTACGACCCTTGTCAGGCCCCTGAAGGGCGTGAAGTGTCGGCAAGGCGAACGCTCCCGTTTGTGGACTTGATTCGGTCCAGACCTTGTCTCTGCACCATAGTACTGTCGACGGGCGCGGGTGTCAACGTCGTGCCCGTGCGACGGCTGCCCACCGCACGATATCGGACGCCTCGGCGGCAGAGAAGGACACGGATGGCGTCTCCAACGGCCTGACCGGCGGTCGTGTCAGGAGACCGGCGATGCCTGCTCAAGGACGCCGCCGCGTGGACCGAAATGACGATCAGGAATGCAGCCCGCACAGGCTCGATGTCTTGAAGTTTTCAGACGATCCGCGTGTCGTATGCTCAGGCGGCGATGGAGGTTCGACCTTGCCCCCACCAGGATCAACAAGCGACTACCAGGATCTCGTTCGTCGAACGCGCCCTCCGGGCCCGCCACCACCTGCGGCTTCGGAGGACGAGCTGGACGGACTCATCAGCCGATTGAAGGAGCGACAAAGCGGCGACGACACTGCGGTTACCCCCGACCCGATCGAAGCCCTCCGCGAGATGACGCTCAGGGAACTCATCCCCATCTTCGTCGAACTGGTCGAGAAGTACTCCAAGTCCGGTATCTCTCTGCAGATGGATGCCTCCAACTTCCTCCAGGGAGGCCGTGAGATGTGGTTCGAGTTCGGCATCGGGGAATACCGGGTACAGCTCATCGGCACCGTCACGAATGAGGCCATTGCGTTCCAAGAAACCCGGTTCTCTCCGGAGACGCGTGGAGAGCTGATCAGTGGACCGATGCTTCGCCTGCGACGCCTGACCGGGGACGGGTTCAGGGATTTCATCTGTGAACGACTGTGTGTATTGTTGAGAAGCGCGATGCGCCGAGGCTGACCCGACCCCACGCGGGTGAATTCCGTGAGCGACAAACCCGTCAGGCTGATTCCCTCAGCCGGTATGATCCTCCGCAATCATGGAAAAAGAAACATCCGGCTCCACCGCCCGTTATTCAAACGGGGAACGTCGCCGGATGTTCACCTCCCCTCCAGGAAACATCTGATCCAGCTTCTCAGCGCCAGGCCGCTCGGGGTCAGTCGGCTTGGAATCGCGCCGGACAATTCACACTGTGAAACCCTGGCTGCGCAAGCACTCGCCAACCGCCCATAAACCCACGGCCGCGCTCTCCCCCTTTCCCCTCAACAACAGTGTCCGCACATGTCGGCCAGTAGGTTTCTCTGATGCGAGCAGCCCATGATACCAGCCAAATTAACTTGCGCTATATTACCTGGCCGCCGATCCCGCTGTCAAACCTAACCTGCCCACATTCCCAGTTTTTTTTACCTGCCAGGTTCTCTACTCCTCTCGTTCGCTTGAGTGGCGGGCGACATCGCCGGTTCCACAACACAACAACTATGTTCATCCGGATTCGCAGAAGGCCGGCGGACCAGCTCCCACGTCGCCACCAAGAGGGTGTTTGATAAACGCGTGTCCCCCCGGTCGATGCGATGCGACCGGCCGACGTTCAGCCGTCAGCCATCCGCCAGAGCACGGGGCATGTCACGCAATTCGTTGTGAGACAAAAGGTTGCGCGCAGTGGTCGTTGTAAGGATTAGCCCGGATTATTCGGTGCGCCGTGCAAAGGCGTGGATCTTCAGTGGGTGAGATTCCCACCCGGCAACTGGTCGCTCCAGCCGGTAGCAATCGGAGCG
>SDBU01002280.1_pt1 | contig 25853 bp, 33 predicted proteins | sample 2277071 | NCBI WGS metagenome assembly SDBU01 (sample SAMN10397929, study PRJNA504765) | marine sediment metagenome | isolation source: marine sediment core GS08_GC12, 126 cmbsf | place: Arctic Ocean: Gakkel Ridge, Loki's castle | collected 2008
ACCCATTACAAACACTCTTTGGGATATCCCAAAGGAGCTTCCGAATTACAAACCTCCTCGATCTATATTTGATCTTTCTATCCCCCCTCTCAGGCACTACAAGATTTCTTATAACAATGCGGCGCGAGACTCTCATTGGCAACAGTATCGTGTTCAGACTCAACATAACACACATATCAATAGAATGAATAGAGCAACTTATCGGCGTTATAACTTGTAAATAGCGGGGGGGGGGCAGTGAGCAATATAAGACTTGTATCCTCCGGGGTGCAAGTCTTATATTACGTTCGCAAAAAAATGAATTCTAGAGGCAACTATTGGATGCAAGAAGTGGATGTATACTATATATACTACTATACCCTAAACAACCATGACAACTATGAGATTCAACAGGCGCAGTTGGTCACCTCTTGACCGCAAAAATCACTTGCGGTGGAAAGAAAATGACTCGGTCAATCTCGCGTTCCTTCTTCTGGTAGAACATATCGGATCCCGCTTGGAAACGATGTTACCAAGACAAGAGAAGAATATCACCGAGGAATGCTTTGTGGTTACTCTCCGACGTATAGCCCCGAACGCTGATAAGGAGACTGTAGCTAAGATCGTACGCGAACTCCTGAGAGTCTGGACTTTCGCAAGCATCTTACCAACTACGGTCAAGGAGATGCAGTACCATGGTATTCTACCTTTGGTTTTCTCAACGGCCGTCTCACTAAACTCTTACGTTATAGAGCACTATGTAGAAGCAATGTGAGAAGAGATACGCGGAGAGAGATATAAGTAATATAAGGTGCACTACCCAAGGGTAGTGCACCTTATATTACGTTCAGTCGAGTCAATGAAACTCGCGGTTGCAAGGCCCGAATCTTTGAGTATCCGGCTACCTTCAGAGCATGCTTTCTAGCTTTAACCATTTAGTATAACAAAACAATATAACAAAACATGGACTACGATTTTTTCTTTGGTCTTTCCATTCCACAGCAGTTAGATTTATACTTTCCTCTACCAACTCGAATAACTAGTTTCTTTTTCACCATCCGGGACATTGTTTCACATAAATATTTCTTGGATCTGTAACAGTTGCAGAGTGTTGGGTTATGTTCCAACATTTCATCCAACGTGGCGGCGCATTCTGGTCTAGTATTTAGAAATTCTATAATTACTCTCTGCTTCTGATATACGGGCGCATTTATGGGCATATATAACAACTTTTCGGAAAAGTTGTCTGTCATTTTTTTATTTAGGAGGTGAGTATTTCTAAGAATATCAATTTTCATTTCTTACTATCCATGCGCATGGATAGAATAACCCCATTTCATCGTTAGGATTACATCTAAGCAGCTCTTCATGCAGTACTTCCCAATCTTGATAACATTTGTTCTGATAATCTGCACTCTCATCCTCTCCGAACGAGTTGTGAACTAATAATTCACCCCCCACCTTTTCCACAAATATATAATGTGCTCCTACCGAATTATCCCATTCTCGAAAAGAGTACAGAATAATGGCTGAATTTCCAATTTCCAACTCCTCCCCTATGGTCGATATCTTGTAAGTAGGTTTTTGAGAAATCCCTAATATGTCCTTCAAATTTAGATCCCACCTCTCCGTTCCTCTTACCTCATTTGTCCCACACCCCTGGGATAGTTTTTCTATATCTATACTAGACGAACCGTTTTTCCAAACGTCCGCGTTGATTATAGCCACAGGACCACACCTGTAACCATCAGTCTGTAGGATATAAGCCATAAATCTATATAGAATCTAACTATATATTAGAGCAGTATCCTCTAAAAACAATTTTCTTTTGTTATTTTCCTAGAAAAATGAATTTTTCAAATAGATTTTATTTAAAAAGAAGATGTCAGGATTCTTAACAACATGCCTGTTAAGTGAGAGTTTAAGTAGTTTCTGTAATATAAAATATGGAACGAAACTCTCTAGAGTTGATGTAACTAAAAAAATTCTGTTTTATATTAGAGATAATAAATTACAAAATCCGAGAGATCGTAGAGAAATTTTGCCCAATGATGAACTAATAATAGTATTATGCTATAATGAGGAAACAGATGGTAAACTTACCTATTATAGTCTTCAAAAGTTAATACAACCACATTTTGGACCGAATGGATCGAAATTTAAAAGCGAGGAGGCGTATAAAAAAGCTGAGGCAGAATTTTATAAATTATGCATATATACTATGGTACTCCTTGGGATAATAAACATAATAAACAGGCTGATGCCCAACGAAACAAATTTGAATTTTGATATAATTAGATTACAGTAAATTAGATACTAAAATGTCAGAAACTCCGCAAACTGAGAAAGCTCTCAATACATACTACGATGTGATTGACAAGACAATTAAGTCTATCGAGAATCAGGAATGGGAAGGGGGAATGCTCAAAATGCTGATGGATGCCGCCCGGATGGTACAGAAGGAGGTTGGAGATGATAATGAAGCCGTCGCTGGGGCGCGCGCGGATGTTGAGAGGATGCAAAAGGAGCACAACGATTGGATCGCTTTCCATAAAGAACTACGCAAAACCGCGGAACTGGCCAAGAATATGTTAGTGGAAATAACCGAAGGGAAGGAGACTGAAGAAACCGACCAATAAGAAGAAAGGATAACGATATAATAACGATATAATTTGAATATATCGTTATGGTAGCCCACCACCGGAGTATCTCACTGAGTAAACACTCCCATCGTCCGCCCTTTCAAATAAAGTTCTCTAAGAACCTGACAATCCTTTAGAGAATCGTGCAATCCTGAAGGAGTCGGTTTCATAAGAATGGCCGAATACGCTTCTGAGAGTTTTGGCCATTTCCAGCCGGGATAGTTCGCACCCAATCCTGTCTTGGGAAGATGGCAAAATTGGACGGAATTTTTCATTGTACAATAAGTAGGCACATCCGCAACATAGTTGCGGCAGTTTTGCGAATATCCCCGTAACTCCAATTCATAGAGAATACATCCTATGTCAAAATCTACGTTGTGGGCCACAATCTTGTCTGTATATTCTAAGTCCTCTAGGAATTGTTGGAGAACGTCGTCAAATTCCGTTCCATTTTCGTTGAGAAAGTCCACCGTGATTGTATGGGGAACATCTTCCGATATCCTCTCTGCACCCTTAATAAAATAATTTCGTTCTTCGTTGTTATCCGTAATCCACGACATCTGAACGATTCTCTGCCTTGGTGGTCTGAAACTTCCGAGTCCGTCTGTTTCGGTGTCCAGTATAAGAAATTGAGACATAATGATTTGTATGTATATTCGTCTTAATCTCTTTAAGATGTTTGTGGGCTAAACGTAATATACTGAAACTCCTTAGCTCGATACTCATTAATTCGTTCTAGTCCAAAAGGGTAAAAGTGCGTTACCCCGTAACACATACGTGTAGTCGCATTATAGAAATCGCTGTGTGAGGCGGGATTTCCATCCAGATCGACCGGTTGTGTTGTAACAAAACAGACATCAGAATCTCGGATAATTTCTTCACCATATTTTATGACATCGGAAAAGTATGGACAAAAGGAAAAAAAGGTTCCATCGTGATAACCATAGACTTTAGTTGGTGGGTGACAGGAATCCAGGAAAATGTTATCATAATGATCTGTAGCTCTTCTTGGAATTATTTCTCCAAGATACCCTTTAGTTTCTAAAGTGGCAAAAGATTTTGGAGGTCTCTTAAAGACTTTTTTAATAAGAATAGGATCTTTATTTTGCCAATAGAAAGGTCTCACCTTTTTGTACAATTTTCCCCAATCTTTTGGAGGAAGAATATGTCTCTGACTGAAAAAATATCTCATGATCTTGTCTTTTTGACTTTTTATGCTTAAATCATGATTGCCCCATAATCTTGTCAATCCCGTAAGTGTAATAATCCAGATTGTTCTTCTGATTTGAGACAATGATCATCCCTAACCACAATACAGAAAACAAGAGGATAAGCGACGTAACTCCGATAGCGGTATTTATACCTATACTCCTACTATTCACAACCTTCATCTTTATACAGTTCAAGATTTTTTTCTTTTTTCTCTTCTTCCTTCCCGAAAGTTATATGCTTCTGGAACAGAGAAGATATGTCGTTCAGATTGAACTCCTTTATATCTCCCGTTGTCTTGACGAGTTCCATATTCGCCGCCAGGAGTAGCTTCCTCTTCTTCAACAATTCGATCCAGGTCTCCACGCTGTTGTTCATAATGAAGCGATAGATCGTAACCTGATTCTTTTGTCCAAGCCGATGCACTCTTTCCTCTGCTTGTTTCTCCACAAACGGATTGTACCAAGGTTCCGCGATCAAAACAGTGGAACATGGGGTCAGATTAAGACCTACGCCACCTGCCATCAAGCTCACCAACAGCACGCGCTTGTTTGTGGCCCTACGGAATCGTCTGACCACTCTGTCTCTTGATTGACTGCTCATACTCCCATCAAACTGCAATATCTCGACATCCGGCATCACCTGGCCGATTACCTTTTGCAGCACCCTCAGGAAAGTCGTGAACTGTGAGAAAACAACAACGGAAGAAGTCGGATCTTCCTCAATACCCTTTTTCAGAGTATATATCATCTGCTGCACCTTAGAACTGTTTTCCAAGACCTCCTTTATCTCTGCGGCAGTCTCAACGCCGTCAGGACATTGATACGAATCAGAAATCTGACGCAGTTTCATGATCAGACCCAACAGCTTTCCCTGGAAATCGGCCTTGCGCATGTCATCAATCACCTTCTTCTCCTTTGGGCTTGGATCGAATTCGAGCGTGTGGTACTTGGGAGGAGCCAGCAGACCCTCCTTGGTAGTGCGAATAAGATATTTACCGCTCCATTCCTGGATCTTTGCCCGCGACTGATTCTTCCACCAAATAGGATCGTTGTATGGTTCGGTGCCAATAAACTTGCACAAACTCGCAATATCGGACATCCCGTTGTTGAACGGAGTTCCGGTAATGCACCACTTGAACTTGCTGTAGAGACGATACGCGTTAGTGGCGCACAGCGGCGGCTTGCTTTTCTTGAGGCCGTTCTTGATGTAATGAGCCTCATCCAAAACCACACGGCCCCATCTCATATATGCCAGCTCTGCTCTTCCCAATATCCCGTAGGTAGTAAGCACATAATCGCAAGGAAGGGATAGTTTCTCTCTGCGACCCGGTCCATGATATCTCACAATACTTACTTTTTCATTCCCGTAAAGTTTGCGGATCTCCTCCTCCCAATGAGGCAACAAAGAGAGAGGGCACACGATCAGATCGCGCACACCCTCAATCTTGTTAGCCTTGAGATGAGATATCATGCTTAGGGTATTGTGAGTTACAGTAAAATCATAAAGCAGAAAACGGTGATTTCCGTCTATCAAAAATCCACAATAATCTCCTACTCCAACCGCCTCAACAGTTACGTTGGTAACAAGAGGGTTTTTGCGTTGTGTGCGCATAACGAAACGTTTTCTTGGGATTAGTACCGGGATTTCTTCCATACCATGACCACTAAAAACACACTTGTAGTAGGTTCCCTCTCTTTTTTCGCCTTTGTACATACAAGATTTTTGGACTGCCCTGAAGGATGTGGCAAAACCCAATGATCTTGTTAGGTAGGCAATATCTTCTGCCAATCTTTTGTTCTTTTGTATGATTTCACAACAACAGCCATCCTTCGTTCTGTATCCATCGGTGTCTATCAAACCTGCCAGAAGAGCAAGTCTCGCACTTCTCGAATTGTTGAGATAAGTATTTGGTATGTGTTTATTTTTACGAAGTTTATAAAATTGCAGATTTTTGAGAAATGGATTTGTATGTCTTTTTGTGCCCGATATCCTGTAATATATTTCCTTAGCTGGAATCAAGTCACATCCTATTTCAGTCATTTTCTTAGCAAAATATTGAATGCACTCATTATCGACATTCGTGAATCCGTAACCAGAGGAGTCGCCATCTCCAAGCCATGCCCCAAGAACATAAGGGTCTATAATCACTTCTCGTTCAGGAAAATCTGCGCAGACCTTAAACCCTTTCATCACCGCTTGTGTTGTTTTGGAAAGTTTTAGGTATTGCTTAACTGATATGTCAAGAACATCATTATCGGGTATAGTATCTCTAAAAATTGTCATTGCGTTAAGGGTTGACACCTTAGTTTTATCTCGAAAACTTTTTTTTCTGAACCTTGCTTGTTCTCTATCAAACCATGCCAAAATATACACCTGATTCTTTTCATCCCAAAAATATCCTTTATGTCCTGAGATTTTAAGAGAAAGAATATGTGGCTCGTTGACAGTATAGTCAATTCCTTTATGTTGATGGATTGTATACATCATTTCTTCCCCCTTGCATGTTGAAAGAACTTTTCTTGGAGTTGAATCATCTCCTATAAGGAGATCGCCTTCTTGTATATCCTTTGCGAGTTTATATCCACCTTCCCACATGAGAACTTTTGTATTAGGGTCCAGACATTTACCAAGTCCCATCTCGTCGGCGAGCACGCCACCCTTGCCGCTTTCTTCCATCTCCTTCATCCTGCGGCACGCCACGACCTGATGCGGGTAAAGAGTCACCATCTTCTCTGTGTAATCGGCTTGAGTCATGTATTAAATTGAAATTCATAAGGAGACAGTAAAGTCCATAGAGTTACAGAGTTATAACTATAGAGTTGCTCTGAAATTTCAATTTTACTTGAGAGAGAAATTTTTGTCAACTATACGACGAAAATTGTCTCCCATTTTATACTTATAAAGATAATAAAAACATATAAATAGAATGGAAAATAAAAAAAAATTATCAACCAAAATCCTAACTACTTTGAACGAACCAACCCGTATTGTCAACTTTGGCGTTGTTAATCTAACGGCCTTGAGAAATGATGCGAGTACTCCAAAAGAGATTTTCAAACTAGAACGTGTTGATATGCCCGTTACGAAAGACTTCAAGGAAATAATAGATTGTCTGGAAATTATAAGTAGTATAATGGACGATTCGTTAAACAAACGAAGAGAAAAGGACAAAGGAACCTTCATAATTCCTGTCCCCATTATCATCGCAAAAGCTTCAGATCTCGTCTATCGACGCCAATTCATAGGTTTCTTTTACAGTTCCCCGTGGGCTGTAGAGGAAAATCAGCTGGAGTATCTTAGAAAGCTATATGCCGGTTTCTGCAACGTCACACAATATCTACCGATGTTCGTGCTGGCTCAAGGTGACGTGATCGACTCGGAGCTGTTCGAAACTCTCCAGAAAAGAATCGGAGAGGTCATAAGGGCGGATAAATCGATTATCATCAAGAAGGAGAATGGAGATTTTGCCGAGGAGACAATCGACCAAATAGAGAGTCTAATTGAGCTGTGGAAAATAATGTGAAAGACTGTGAAAATTAATCCGCATCTTATATTCTGTAGAATATAAGATTTCTCATATTTCTTACGCCCACCACTTGGAGTCCCGAGATTCTCCACTTTCTACTTTATGCCAGTATGCAGTATTTGCCAGGAACTGTTTGAACTGTTGCTGCGTAGTTTTAGTATAGGGGTGCTCGCACCCCAGATTTAGGCATTCCTCGGGGGGATTTCCACTAGGGCATTGCCTCCTGATTTGATAGAGATAATTTCTGGGGCTACCTGAATGTGGAATGCCCTTGAACGCTTCGCCACTAAGGGCTTCTACTATCTCACGGAAAATCTCATCTTTACCTTCGAGAAATTGGCATTCTGTTAGGAATATCGACGTAGGGCGATCGTTGACCTGATTGAAAAGAGAAAGAACTTTGTGGATTCTATCTCGTCTCAATTCATACTTTCGAGTTTCTCGTGTCACTTTCCAGGATTTGGGTTGGAACAAATCCAACACCGAAGCAACTACAACCGCTTGGGTAATTCTCTCACGCTCATTACGCTTCCACCTCATCATCCATTTCGTCAACTGTCTTTAAACAGTTTGAAATTAAGGTAGTAACCCTAAACCCCGCATCCATTGTACAACATCTGGACGCCCTAGAAGCTCAATCCTGGCAGCAGCCTCCATCATCCGTCGTGAATAATTGAACTCTAACCCTGAATTCTTCCACCACTGTAAAACATTTAGATGTCCATTCCTGGAAGCTGTCTCAATCGCCCAATCTGAATATTTCAGCTCTAACCCTGAATCCTTCCACCATTGTAAAACATTTAGATGCCCTTCCGCACTAGCATAATCTATTGCCCGATCTGTATATTTTAACTCTAGCCCTGAATTCTTCCACCACTGTAAAACATCTACACGCCCATTCTCGCTAGCATCATCTATTGCCCAATTTTCATATTTTAACTCTAATCCTGAATTCTTCCACCATTCTAGAGCATCTACACGCCCATTCCTACTAGCCTCATCCATTGCCCGATGGGAATATTTTAGCTCTAAACCTGAATTCTTCCACCATTGTAAAACATCTACATGCCCATTCTCGCTAGCCATATCCATTGCCAGAGTCGAATATAGCGGTAACCCTGAATCTTTCCACATTTGTAATGTGGCTGTCAACCCCCACTCACTGGCCTGATCCATCGATGCTGTTTGACTAACCTCGCCAAACGCTTGATTTAATCCTCGTAGATAACCGACATTCACGTCTCTAGCGAGAACTGATTCGTCACTTTCCTTTTTCTTTGCCTCTGCTCTTGCCTTTTCTTCTTCCGTTTCCTCTCTTCCTTCTGCTCTTATCCTTTCTATTTCTATTTCCCTTTCCCGTGGCCTTTCCTCTAATCTTTGCTCTTCTCTTTTTATCACCCTTAAATTATCGTCATATTTTACGATTATATAGATCAGAGGAAACCCTAATACTTCTCGATTTTTATTATTATAGAGGTATTCAACGATACTTTTCTCGTTATTTGCTACCCCCCTCGGCAGTTTCTTATACTCCGAAGCTATAAATCTATCTAAATCTATATATACATCTATTACCTCTAAGATCCTGCTTATAGCTTGCTTTTTCTTCTCTAGCTCCGAAATGTGATATTCCGCGGGTTTTTCAAAGAGTTCTTCTATCGCTTCTGCTAAGGAAGTTGTGTCTTTCGGAGCAGAATCTTTCTCTTTTTCTAGATATTTAATAAATTCGGGAGAAAGAGCCATCCTTGTATAAGGGTTTCGTGGTGCTGGAGGTCTTCCGTTCTGGGGATAAGCTATCTTTTTTAATAATGCATTCATTGTATTTCTATTTTTCACGAAACAATAGTTTTTACCTCCTTCCTTATAGACCATGATATCATTATCGGCATAAAGGCCGATATCCTCCATGGTTAAATAATCAGTAAAATTGTGACAAACTCTCTTTTCTATTCTAGCTCTATTTACCATTTTCAATGTTTTATCGAGATTTTTAGACTGGCTAAGTTTTCTAAAGGCTTCTATGCACTCTCTTTTATTAGTTGCTTCTGGAACGATTTGCAATAACTTTTCCATTTATATTACTCTCTAGAATTATTAAAATAAGTAATATAAGTTCTCGAACAGAAATATAAGGTCTTTAATCTTTAGCGTATCACCGCCGTACAATGGCTATAAAATCGGTACCCTTTTTTTTTATAATCTTCTGCTTGGTCAATCACCTCCATAAGCTTTTGCAAAAGTATTAAAGTATCTATATCCAGTTCTCCAAGATTTTCAAGACTTTTCCCATCCATAAGTCGTTCTGTAGCTTCGCGAAGACGCTTAATTACTGTTTTCGCTTTTCTACCTTGGATATTAATTATACCCCAGTCTTTATGATAAGGAATAGATCCTCCTTCCGCCCCTATAGGAGATTCCTCCCTATCTCCATCCAACCATCGATAATCATATTGTAGACTCATTTTTGTGCTACTAACTTTTTTTTAAGGAAAATTTCAATTATTATTTTCCTTAAAATGATTATCTCTAACGATCATTTTCCAAAATGAACAAATATGACGAACAGTTATCAAGCATATAAAACTGAAGAGGTTTTATATCTCAAATTTTTTTGGTGTGAAGGTGGCACCACAACCACACGTTGCCTCAATGTTAGGATTCTCAAAGCGAAACGATGCGCCCATAAAGTCGTCCTGATTAAAGTCGATTTTGGTTCCTAAAAGATGGAATAGACTTTTTCCGCAAACCGCGAGCTCCTTTCCGTGGTCGAGTGAGATAATCTCATCTCCTTTTTGTAGAGGTTTATCAAGAGGTTCAAGCATATACTTCAGCCCATTGCAACCTCCGCCATTCACATAAAATATTGCGGTTTTCCTGTCCCTTTTCTTCAACATCCCTACTAATTGTTTTCTCGCCCCTGGTGTAATAGAAACTACGGCTTTCAGCATTTTATTAAAGGGATAATCTTTTTTTTTAGATTATTAACCGATAAACCTGTTTCCCTTGCTTATATTGTCTTTTGCCCATAATGGTTGACAATTTGTGTAGTGCAATCTTTCTATAACTTCTTCTAGGGTCGGGTTCTGATACTGCAGGGGGATTATATGATCAATGTGCCAAACCTCCCCGTGGTTTTCCCATACCATACCTTCCTTGAATTGCGCCTGAATGTGTTCCTTAAAGGTTTGGATATCTATGCCGAGATACTCAATAGAATGTTTAGATTTATTGGAATTTAGAGCTTTTGAAACCCGGTCCCTAACAGCTTGTACTAAGTGCCCAGTTGGGTCGCATATTTTACAACGGACTTTTCTAGTATCATGTTCGCAGATTTCAGATCCCTTGCAATCTTTGCATCTTGATCTGAATTTTTCGTGGACGCAGATCTCACTTCCCCCACATTCCTTGCATCGTGTCTTTCTCTTACCATGTTGGCAATTTTGACTACCCCCACAATCTTTGCAAGCATATTTAATTCTTTCGTGGACGCAAATCTGACTTCCTTGGCACTCCCTGCATCGATATTTCCGTTTTTCGTGGACGCAGATCTGACTTCCCCCACATTCCTTGCATCTTGATCTTATCTTATTATGTTGACAAGTTTGTGCCAATCTCGAATTTTCGTTGCATTGTATACATCTCTTATATAGATCCCCGCTTCTCTTCTTTAGAAAATGTTCTTTTGGAAGATTTACTTTACACCGTGTACATTTTGTTCTTTCAGAATTGCCATTCATTGCGGTCTTTTGCTATTAGCTGCCATTTCTTTAAGTCATTTAAATCATAATCCCCAGCTTCCCTGTCTAACATGCCCTCGGTACACAGCGCCGCCGTACGTATTGCCGGGGATAATTCCCCCTGCGCTGAGTATATTACTCATTCCGCTACTTTTATATCGCCCCCATTCAGGCAGCGATAAGGTTACAGGACCTCCGTAAGATTCTTTATTCTCCGATCCTTGAAAAGCGAGTGGTAATTTATTCTGCATTTGAAAGACCGAGGGCCTGTTTATATCCCAGGGCCTTTGGGTTGAGAGCCACGTGTATATATAACAACAAGCTTCTGTCATATTCCTTTCTATTTCCTTTCTATATCTGCAAGTTTTTATTGAAGCTAGACATTTCAAAAAGATTGCGAACGACGATGAGTTGTAACCGATCCGAGTAGACAAGGTATCTTGCGAATCATCAAGTTAAAAATCGGTCCATATTCTTCATATTCTTCTTCGGCAACAGGTTCTTCTACTAAAGGGGATAAGGAACTATCCAGAATACTTCGCGGGGATATTCTTGGAGATTTCAATAGAGATTTTCTTGGAGATTTCCTATCAGATCTAGGTGTATTTGGGGCACTTGAAGCTGTAAAAAAGTTTGTCCAGGAAAGAAATTTGGGTAATGAAGGATGACTTTTTTCATGTCTACATTCCTCCAAGGGAGATTTTTCGCGGATTCTCATCGAAGTTTGTAGCATAATCAAATAATTACGTAGCTGTTTTGAAACTCGTATATTTGTCTTATCTTGTCCATCAACTCGGTATCTCCCATATTTCCACCCAAGTCCGACAGGATTTATTGTCTTCCAATAAAAAACTATACGAAGTTCCTCTTTAGGTTGTAAACGAATAGGTTTAGAATTTTCAGTAAGGCATTTGATATATTCGGACGTATTGTCCCGTGCATAAGATTCCAATACAAGATTGTTCACGTGTCTGTTCACATGATCGTCTATATTGTCAATGCTTGGCAGACTAGACCATACAGAGATTTTAGCTATTATGTTTAAATCCATGCGTCTAAGTTACTTACTTTTAAAATTGAGTTTTAATCTCAATTTTAAAAGATATTTCCACAATCAAACCACAAATTATCATGGAATCATTGCAGAATTGGCAAAACAGGTTCGAAGGATTTGCGGAACTCTCCGCTACTGCAACCGGTCCTTACGGTGCTGTTCTCGGTCCTCGTCGACCCCTTGGGATAAACGGAATGTGGGATCTCTACTTCGATATGCAGTCCGCAGGCCTTAAGGATGCGGCTCTCGGAATAGCTGCAGAATATCTTCCACAGATCTTGGAAAGGGGTGAAATAGAAGATCTGAGCACTTTGGCCACTCTTTTCGCGGAGGAGAGTTCGTTTACCGAAGAATATAATGAGGTTTGTGCCAAGATAGCGCAGAAGATACAGAAATGAAGCTCTAGTTGCCTACTTTTTTGTATTCGCAAATCCTCATACACTTCTTTTCTATGTGCGGGGTAAAATAAATTTTCACCTTTTTATTCCACTCTCTGTCTTCCGCCTTAAATAATATCCCATTTGCAAAAATACCTCCTTTTTCGCATGTATCCCAAGTCACGTCCGCCCAGTTTACAACTTGATTTTCCAGAATCTCACCCCATTTAACTCTTGGTGGTCTGAACGCATAATTCACTTTTCCTATTTGGATTTTACATATCGCCGGGAAATCGCTTTTCGTACAATATATATATTCCTCAAATTTGTCATATTCAATGTCCGTATATCCTTCGTTCAATTCATTCAAGTTCCTGTCACTACTACCAAATCCTCCCTCTCCTCGTTCTGTGTCGTCGAGACTCTCTACTTCTTGGAAATCTGGATATAGCGCGGGTCTAAGGATAAGCTGGCAAACCTTAAAGGGTGGTTGAAGAGGTTGGATAACATCAACATTAGCGATAGGGCTTAATGCCACCTTAATTGAACTTCTGTAATCTGGATCTATCGTTCCCACTCCGTTAGCTAGGAACCAACCTGTCTTGTAGATTGAACTCCTGGCTACAATCTCGAAATAATATCCCTGGGGAGGTTTTACAGCGATTCCCGTATCGTATATCCATGTTGCGATACCTGCGGTCATTTTCCCGTGAACATAATGTTTATCTATTCCCACAACTGTAAGATCGTATCCTACATCGCTGGGATGCGCCCTTGTTGGGATTATGGCATCCTCCCTAGTCTTTTTGAATTGTACGGTAAGGTTTGACATATTGTTTGGTAGTTTTTTTGTATTTTGTGTAAATACAAAAAAATTTCAATTTTAGGTTATAAACTTTACTTTACCATTTTCTTTGTCTGCCATAAGAAGATCTCTTCTTTTTCTTTCCTCTTACGATCATCCACCATATAAATAATGCGATAAAAAGAAGGCCAAATGTTCCCCCAAAAACGATAATTATGATTTCCCAGGCCGAAAGCTTCTTTGCGGGGGCCGAAGGCGCTCCTCCATTCCCTCCATTCCCTCCATTCCCCCCATTCCCTGTACCACTAGCTGTAGCACATGTGGGACCGGTCCAACCTGTCTGACAGGCGCAAACGCCTTGCGCGCCACATGTACCTTGGTTCAAACAGCCGCAAACATCGCAGATGACGCCTGTTCCCGAAAGTTGTCCAGGACACGCTGCCTCTATACTGAGAGCGTTTGCGCCCTCTGCGAAAACGCTCTTAAATTTGCTACTCGCGACTCCAGAAATTATTTTACCCTGAGAGGCGTCCCAAATAATGGCAGCATCAGATTTAGTTCTCGCCGGGGGTAGTGTTGTTGCTACCCACCATAGAAACATGTATTTTTCTGACGTTTTTACGGAGGTTGTCATGCCTTTCCCAGGAGCTAGTTTATATTGCGCATTAACAGTTGAAGATAATACGGCTTTTGGTGCGGTTGTTTGATAATAATTCCAATAAAGAGTTTGCGAACCATTATTGGAAAGTGATATGGTTGTCATTTTATTTAGAGGTAAATAAAATGTTTAAAGAATATCTTCATACTTATCCCACAAATCGATTCCCTTTGGCGAGATTCTCTGGCGCCCATAGCGGTTGACAATTCGTGTAATGGAGACGTTCTATAACCAATAAAGCAAATTATCCCTTTATAGATTTTTTGAAAACATCCAACTCCTTCTCTATACATTTGCTGAATTTCATATTCCCAAGACTTTTGATTCCTTTTTCTATATCAGAAGTTAATTCGACACAATAACCCTCATAAGGAGATTTGAGATTTTCTCCAAATCCTGTCAATTTATAATCAAGAAATGATATCAAATTTGCAGCAATAGGAATAATATGCAAAGCCCCTCCATAAATTAAAACATTGTCTCCGCCTTGAAGAGCAAGAGTCATAATATAGATATTTATCATATCCAATATATTATTGTACACTTTAAAGAACAGTTCATTAGCTTGATAAAAGGGTATTTTATCTGTTACTTTTTCCAGCCGACCATAACATTCTTTGGATACCTTATGCACCTGTCCAATCAGAGGTTTCAAGTTTCCATATATTTGTGGACGCTGCCTACCCAATCTATCGAATGATTGGAAAACAATATCTCTTTTTTCTATAAATGTGGTCAGGAACTGTTGTAAAATTTCTGCGATAGTTTTGGCGTTAATTGTTCCATTTGAAAATTTTTTGATCCATTTCAACGTAAAAACATTGTTACCATTAGGATTTCCGTATGAGAGAACTATGTTGCATTTTTCTTTATTCTTTAGATAATGGTCCTGATATGTCTTTAATAATCTCATTAACTTTCCAGACTCTTCGTTTGTCTTTTTAGAATCTAGATCGGTGCTAAGCTCAAGAACTATATCCGTTTTAAAGCATTTTTCTCGGATCATTAATCCTTTAAATAAACCGGTAAAATTTTTTTCTCCTTGCCCGCAGGAGGGAATATCGCCATGAGATTCTCCAAACAACAGAATTGTTTTATTTCCTTTTTGTAACTTTATAGCGGTATTAGGTCCGTGGATAATGATTTTATCTTTTTCCATTTTTTTCCAAAATTGCAGAAGGGTTTTGGGTTTTCCATTTTTTTCCATTTATATAGGGGAAGATTTTATTGACTTAAGTCAATAAAATAATCTAATTACCCTGAAGAGATGAGCAATTCTATCCCACGAAGCGATTGCCCTTGGCGAGATTTTCTGGCGCCCAAAGCGGCTGGCAATTGGAATAATGGAGTCTTTCTATAACTTCCTCCAGCGTGGGTTTCTGATACTGCAGCGGGGTTATGTGATCAATGTGCCAAACCTCTCCATGGTTCTCCCATGTCATACCTTCCTTGAATTGGGCCTGAATGTGTTCTCTGAAGGTTTGGATGTCTGTGCCGAGATATTCTAGAGAATGTTTGGATTTTTCTGACTTTAGAGCTCTCCGTACTGTGTTTCTGACAGTATGAACTAAATGACCTTGTGGATCACATATTTTGCATCTACTTTTTATTCTATCATGCTCACATATGCTGCTTCCTCCACAGTTCTTGCAATTACTTCTTCTCTTATTGTGTTCGCAGATACTACTCCCTCCACATTCAACACAATGACTTCTTTGCCTGTTATGCTCACATATGCTACTTCCTCCACAGTCCTTGCAAAGAAGTCTTTGCCTATTGTGTTCACATATGCTACTTCCTCCACAGTCTTTGCAATGACTTCTTTGCCTGTTATGTTCGCAGATGCTGCCTCCTTTACAGTCAATGCAAAGACTTCTTCTCTTATCGTGTTCGCAAATTCCACCTCCCCCACAATCCTTGCACTGACTTTTTCTCCTATTATGCTCACATATGCTACCTCCTTTACAGTCCTTGCATGTACTTCTTTGCCTATTATGTTCGCAGATACTACCTCCTTTACAGTCAATGCAAAGGTTTCTTCTCTTATCGTGTTCGCAAATTCCACCTCCTTTACAGTCCTTGCATATACTTCTTTGCCTATTATGTTCACAAATTCCACCTCCTTTACAGTCAACGCAGAGACTTCTTACCCTATCGTGTTCACATATACCACTCCCTCCACAGGCCTTGCATCGACTTTTTTGTCTGTTGTGCTCACACCTGTTCTCAAATCTGTATTGTCTGACTTTTTCAACACATCGGGTGCATCTCTTATAAAGATCGCCACTCCTCTTCTTCGAAAAATGATCCTTTGGCAAGTTTACCAAACATCTGGTGCATTTTACTCTTTCCGAATTGACATTCATTGTTCCTTTTTGATAATAGTTGTCACTTCTTTAAATGCTTTTTAAAAAAAAATCAAATTTAGATTTCAGTTAACTTTGCAAACATTATTTTTCCACCTCATCGAATAATTTTGTTCATTCATCTTGCGCATTTGACGGGACATTAAGGATTCTCTAAAATCGAGAGTGTCGGCGGTGAATTGGTCCCATTCCATGCTCTTGTGAACTCGTTTCGACGATTCCATTTTAGGCGTGCGATGATACTGAGGTCGGACCGCGCTCATTGGATCAATCAGGATTTCATGGTGTACTTCCGCTGGCAGCACAAACAAGGGTTGGTAGTAGGCGTCAGCTATACTGTTGTCGATGTAGTATTGGATCTGTCCCCCGGTGATAGTGGAGTAATTCGAATAACATTGCCCGTATTTAGCATACTGGTCATTATAAATCTGGTCTAAACAGACATTTCCCACCGCAACGTCGCCAGTTAGAGGAGGTCTATCGAGTTTTATATAATCTCCAGTGACAGCATTCAGGAGTCTCGGGTCGTGGTTCAAATAAGTTGTCCCGGGGCATCCTCCGCTACCGTCCTTACACTCTATCTCCGTATATCCCGGCACGATAGTGAGTCCGAGCTTATTTAAGGCATGGATATCACTACCAACAGGTCCGAAACCCAATGCAGAAGTGTCTTTAGTCCACAACGCGGGTTGCTGATCTTTCGCATAGACCCTTCGGTTATAACACTTCTCAAGGGGTTGGCCTTCATAACAATTGCCCAACCCTAAACTCGTCGGAACCACATCGTTCCGTTCCGGTTGAATAAAGTATTCAGCCGAACCTTTTCCACACGACGTCCCGTCTATTCCGGGACAGTTCTGGCACAAACAAGAAGATTTCGGATAGTCTTGTATCTTATAAAGTTTGTCGATATCGGTTCCAATTTTGTTGCTTTTGGCCATTTCTTTATCTATAACGAGAAAATTTCTTTATTATACTAAACAGTACTGAACAGAATGAGCAAGTGCGATTGTCTAGCAGCTGGTGTACAAGGCACCCAACCATCCGATTGTAATTGTCCAAATTTTTGCACTGTCAGGGAAAATAATCAGTGTCCCAATTACCTACCGAACTGCGTTTGCGGTTATCCTCAGCCAAGGAAAGTGGCGTCGGGAGGATGGGAAGATATTCACAAGGATTGTGGAACCGATTCCGCAGGGGTTTGTTCGTGGTTTCGCGGAGAGGATTACCAAAGATCTCCTGTCGAGGAGACACAGAAATGGAAAGTAGGGGATGTTTGGCACCAATGCGTATTAAATTCGGAAGTCCTACCAGACGAAGATAATAGGACGATCTGCGCCAAAGTTCGGAAGAGAACCGGTTTAGACTCAAGCTGGCTTCCGTGGGGAAGATGGAGTCCTAATACTCAGGACTATACGGCCCAAGAGTATCATCGTCAAGGAAACGAATTTCACAATAATTTTTACTCATGGGACCGGATATTATCTAAGTCCAATCCAGACCAGCCAAAACCCTTCCCAGCGTTTAATACATGCGTTGATCCCTCCGATCCTACCAAAACTATCAAGTGTCCTCCTACAAATGTAAACCCATCGGCGACTCAAATGAGAGAATTAGATTCTTATTACAGAATAGCGCCCGCAGGGTGGACCGATCGAGGAGATCAGTGTTCTATTTTCTACAATCAGTGTGGACCTACTGGGGCTTGCGGTTTCGAGGCCCACGGAGCTTGTAAGCCAAATGAAGAAATCGTGAATACATGTAAAAGCAAAGGAAGCCCGGGTATTTGTGCCTACTACCAAATTGCACCGCAGGTCCGCCAGAACGTCCAAGATTACGGAAATGTTTACAATAAGGACGAAGTTACCTTGGTGTGTGCTCCTACAGGGTGTACGGAAAACGTAAAGAATTGTTGCCCTCCTTGGGTTGGAGAACCTACTGACCTTGGGACAAATTGGTGTCCTTTGGGACGTTTAGACAACCCAGATGTCGGAATAAAAGCCGATTTCTATAACAACTTCTATACAAATGCCGAAGTTCTCCGCGGTTTGCCAAATTCTAACCCCGACTATCGTTATACGTCTTGGCCAGTAAGTTGCAAGCCCGTGAATAAGGGTCAGCCTTGGACAAAAGATTCGAAATATTACGGGTTATATATCCCCTCTCCAGATTTTTGCTCTCGTGAAATAGACCCTCGAAAGTGTGCTACGTGTCCAGATATAGATCCTAACATAATGTATACAGGAGGTTGTTACGGAATGTATGGGCAGAAGACCTGATTTTAAATTATTTTATATATGAGCCCGTATCTCATATATAATAAATCTGTTTAAGCCGCAGCGGTGACCATATTTCCTATTACATTGTTGGGAATATGCTCCATTACGGGTTCGTAGATCCGTTCACATACTAGAGTTATATTTTCCGTAAGAAAATTCGCGAATCCATCCAAGAAAAAGTGTGGATGTTCCCGACAATGGATCAGGTAGTTCTTAGTATCATGGTCTATCTCATGTAAATCCATTGCATCTTCGACGAGGTCTCTAAAACTTGTAGAGGGGAGAATATCATGACTATTGGCAGTCTCTTCAAATTTCCCGGGATGTTTAATAACCAGAACATAGCTCGGAGGTTCGTCTGGATAGTCGTAACCCTCCGGATAATCCTCTTCCTCTTCGTCATTCTCTTCGTCATTCTCTTCAGATTCTGCTCCGCCGTAGGGGTATCCGGGGTATTGCTCCCATAGGTGGACAATTTCCAAATATTCCTCATCGCCACCCTCTTCGTTGTGGACCACTTCCAAGACCGGTTGCTCTAAAACAATCTGCGGTGAATATCTCCTATGCTCTTCCTCAAAACCTGGGTAATTTGCCACAACCATCGTTTCTTTGTTATTTTCAACAAAAATAAGAAAATAACAAACCTAATTTCAATTTTCTTATCTTTAACAAAATGAGAATAGTCTGGATTATCCTTTTAGTGCTTTTGGGTCTCATTATTACTGGGCTTCTCACAGTTGTCATTATATTATGGAAAAAGTGCCCAGAAGCAGTTAAGATGTTGAGTAACTTTGCCGATGGGAAATGCGAGAAGTGCCAAGAAAAATTAGATAGAAAATATCCCAATCGGAGAAAGAGAAACCTAGGTCAATACGCGCTGACCATAGTGAAGTGGGGAGCTATTATATCCATCCCCATTATTCTGAAAATCCTTCTGGAGTGGAAAATCAGACGCCATGTGCCTATGGGACCATCGAAGAGAAAAGGGAGAAAATCTAAGCGTTAGGAGATTATAATATTCCTTCTCCTTCCCGATATCCGAGTTCTTCATATTTTTCATTCTGTCTTTTTCTTACGTAATACACGAGAGCAAGGATAAGACCTATCACAAGAAGAACCGTTGAGATTATGAAAACAGGTAGATGCCAAGCGATTTTTCTATTTGCCGTAAAATATGACACACCAAAAGATATCGCAATAACTACCATACACACGTTAAATGCAACGAAGAGTGTTTTCAAGCATTTTTCCTTTACCGAAGTCATAGTTCGTATCCATATTATATAATTGAATTCTTTAGTCCATTTTAAAACTAAAGAAAATAAAATAAAACAAAATGGAAACTTTTGAAGAAGAAACTAGAATTCAGGATTTTGTCGATCTTGACGAATTCTCCGGAGATGATACCGTAGACATTAGAAAAGTTGTTTTTAGCTGTCCTGTGTTTGGAAGATTTGAGACAGAAATAGACATAATTCCTCTAAACTCCAAGGAAGAGTTCGAGAAAACTGCTATAGAACATTTAAGAACTGTGCTCAAGGAAAATAACCTAGACCATTTGGTTTCGAAACTTGATACTATCCATTACCATATCCACAATCTTTCCTGGATGGATATTCTTGTGAAATGTCAATGCGGTGACATAGTCTATTTATGCAATCATCCAGAGAGTTCAGTCTAAAGAATAGACTGAATATATAAAGAAATATGGGACCCGCACCGTCTAAGATCCACACAGAAGCCTGTCAGAAATGGCTCGATACGATTTATCACGAAGATGAGAAGAATCCAAAATCGGAGACACCGGAGTTAAGAGAAGAGCACAAAAGAATTATGTTAGAAATTAAAGAAGAATGGGATTTGCTAGATACATTTATAGAAAAAGGAAGAGAGAAATACAACGAACTCCCATTTCCAGGTTGTGGAGCGCCTGAAGAACTCGAAAGAATAGTTGTAGAATATAAAGAAGTTATCCCAAATATGGTAGGAGAGGATCCTAAATCAATTTGTCATGAACTAAAACAGAACACTGGATTTAATCTTCTTGATTCTGAAATGAAGAAAAGAATGCTCGAGAAAGTTATTGCGGTGGAAGATCTTCCTTTCAACGAAATGAGAATAACATTCAAGAAAAGTTTGGGAACATTTATGGAATTATCCCTTCCTTTCATGGAAAAATATGAGTTACAAAACTTTCCGGCGGCTCTGGCTATGTTTGGTCAGGGAAATCTTCATCGTCTAGGATAGAAAAATAAAAATGTTGGCATATTCTAAACTATCTCAAAAATATGCCAACATCACCAGGAATGATTATGATTATCATCGCTTTCGCAATTATGTTTATTCTCCTACTCTACCTTTTCCTAGCATGCCAGGGAGGATTCTGGCCTTATCAAAACAGGGCCTGTTCATGTAAAAAAGAGGGTTTCAAAGGGGATTGTGGTTGTGGGCCAGGGTGTAAATGTAGAAAGCTCTAGTCTTCGTCAGAGTCTTCGTCAGAGATCAGATCCGGTAGATCGTGAATTTTCATATCGCACCGACCTTCTCGCTCCTTATAACCGGGTTTTCCTTTTTAATACGCTTACGTTCCGCTTTCTTATAATCATAACTACAGTTATGCTCTATAAAGAACTGATGTTTCATGCAAACAGTTTTGTCGCATTTGCAAATCTGATTGAAGAGTTCTATTCTATTGCAGATGTGGCACGGGAGCTTATCTAAGCCTTTGGTTGAACTTGTCATAATATTTTTATTATAGATAACATATTCTTAACCATTTATAAAAATGAAATTTGGAGTCAATTCCGGCTCTTGAGTAGTGTATCAACAGCAATCAACGAAGTACAAAGTAAGTAGGACAAGAGGCTGAAACGTACTAACTTGCGACCTGACCTACGACTCAAATAATCCACCGAACTTACGTAAGTTACAATTGCCAAGATGTGTTTGAACTGTAACGTTCGGGATATGGCGGACAAGTTCTGCACCGAAGATGGAGTTAAATCATGCCACGGGGTTGCTATGGTGCAAATGCACTGCGAAGAATGCGATAGACAAGTAGACGAAGATTCTCCAGGTTATGATGATGCTTGGGGGTTTCCTCGACCATGTTCTTATTGCATGAAGATGTTAACTAAAAATTGTCTCAAAGAAGCGACAACTCACTGTGATGATATTTTTATCATCTGCCAAGATTGTGATGATGCTAGTGGAGATGTCAGCCCAATCACCTTTATTATCAACAATATGTTTAAGGCCATTTCTGATAGAGAGGAGAAGATCGAATCTCTGGAAGAAAAGTTGAAAGGAGTGGAAAAGGCTTGAGAGAGAAAAAGAATAATCCTTAAGATGAACCTAAAATAAAAATGAATTTCACTCTTTTTTGAAGAGTGAAATATAAAATGACAGATCCTATACAAGCGGAAGTTCGGAAAACATTATTTGTAAAAAATGCAAAGGAGTTTCATTTGACTAAGTCGATAGCCGAATTTGAAGATATTATGTCCGAATGCGAAAAGAGATCTGAAGAAGGATACTCCTTTGCAATGTTTGATACCGAAAATTGCGATTATTTTGACTCAAATGTTCAAAAACTTGTAAAACAGGAGAAATTAGATATGAAAGAGTATAAACGTAAAGATTCAAATAAATCAAATTGCACTTGTTCTCAATATGCGGCTGTGACTTGCTTTCATCGCCAGTCAGTTATTATAGTTTCGTGGGGAGATTATGAGACTGATAATTCTGAAATAAATGAAAAAGAATATAATATTCAGAATTTATCCCTCGCCCCTACCCCTACCCACTACTACTACCCCCCTACTAAGAATGAATGCGCATTAAAATGAATCACGTCTATTCCGTGTCTGAAACTTTCTCAGATTTAATAAACTCTAATCTCCCTGCCTAATAGAGTAATTCACACCCTTGAACGGTACTGTAAAGACCTTACTTCCCTGTAGCGGTCTGACGATCGGAACCCCTTTCCACATATACTGCAAACCTCCAGATGGCTGCCTAAGTCCTCTGGGGGCGTTGAAACCCTCGAAGAGTGTTGTATTAACAATAGGAACTATGGGAACTCCGGTATAGGGGTTTCTGGGAATCTTACCATAGGCTCCAGGACCTGCATGATAGGTATAGGGCATTTCTGTTACGATGTTCACACCCTGGAAAGGGATCTGGAGGTTTCCATAACCCCGAGTTTTCGCACATTCAATCCCTGCCAATTGCTGTTGATAATTTATTTGAGAAGATGTCATTCTTTGTTCTCTTTCCTTATAGATCCCATAATATTTTTATTTTATTACTCCATCCTCGAATTCCTCATCCTCTAATTCACAAACGGGACAATCCCCCTCGTTCCATATTGCCTCGCGGTGTCGACGCGCATCTCTTGACATAGCATCCAGATCGTCTTTGCGTGTTAGATTATGCCAACTGCAATAATGACGGGCTTTTCGTCTTTTATATACCGCATACGTCATGGCCCATCTATCTTCGTTTGTTGCTGGTCCTGGCATTTTTTATCTATCCGGAAGAATTTCAATTCCGTAAAATTGAAATTTTGAGAATACTCTATAAATAGATAACCAAAACTGATGCGATGTTGGATGTCCGTTGTTACACATGCGGAAAAGTCATTGGGCATATGTGGAGGAGATATAAGGAATTTCTTCAGACGGTTACAAGAAATGAGGCCTTAAATCGTTTGGGCCTAAAAAGATATTGTTGCAGAAGAATGCTCTTGACCCATGTTGATCAGGAAAGTGAACATGAACCTGATTCAGATGAAAGTGATATAGAGGATCCGCACGGTATCTGGAAAATTATTAAAAATTATTTTGAGACGGTTGGTCTGGTTCGCAATCAAATCGATTCTTTTAATGAATTCATCAACCATGGTTTACAAGAGATATTTGACGGGGTGGGACAAATTACGGTCTCGATTACAAAACATAAAAAATATGTGGTTTGTTTTGACCAGGTATATGTGGATTTTCCATACGCGCTTGACCTCGATCGAGTCGTAAAACCCATAACGCCCAACGAAGCCAGAACTAGAAAACTTCATTATGATGCGCCGGTATCTGTCGATATCACCACGGAGTCGATCACTGAAACCATCGTACTCGATGGGGAAGGGCTCCCCACAACTCATACTGAAGTAGAAACATTTGTGTACAAAAAACAGATTATTTTCAGACTGCCCATTATGATTGGTTCTTGTAGATGTAATCTCCTCAGAATGACATCAGAAGAAAAGGGGAGGGCTGGAGAATGTAGCAAAGATCAGGGAGGATATTTTATTATCGGGGGAGTGGAAAGAGTTCTAATTACTCAAGAAAGGTTTAATTATAACTATCTTCATGTGACAAAAAAGCCGTCTACGAAGCCCCAAAAAGCCCCGAAAACCACAAAACAACAAAAACAAAAACCCGGATCAAAACATGAATGCGTTGCGGAGTTTAGAAGCATGTCAGAAGAAACTGGGCATTCTGTTCTTTTGAAGGCCGCTGTGAGTCATGAGGGTAGAACCGTAAAATTCTCGTTGCCTTATATCAAAGATGAAATTCCGGTTGGAGTAGTTTTCAAGGCTCTAGGATATTCGGACACTGACATTCGCAAAATGATCAATCCGATCACTCCAGAAATGGAAAGAATTGTTAATTTCATTATTCGAGACTCTTTTTTCACGGCAACTGGAGATAACGACGACACAACGGATTCAGAGGAGGAACTTCTTTCTGAGGACGAGGAGTCCGTTCCTCTCGAAGAAGACGACGGAGAGGATGGAGACGAAGGGGAGGATGGAGGTAATAATAGGAATGATGGCGAAGATGGTGAAGATGGTGAAGATGAGAATACGGAAAACGGCGTGGAAAGAGTGGAAAGAGTGGAAAGAGTGGAAAGAGTGGAAAGAATCGATGTCGATCCTCTTGCGGATGCTCTCGACCCTAGCGATGTTCCCCAGACGCCGATGGGGCTTCCTAAGACATCAGCAACGGAGAGTCGTTCGCGTTCCAGGCGCAAAAAACAAGTCTATTCGATTGAACAGGAAAAAGCCCTGAAACTTATAGGAAATGCCAAAAAGATACATGCGGTACCCGCGGACAAACATGTTGAGTATGCCAATCAAATCCTTGAGCATGAATTATTCCCCCATCTCGGAATTGCATCTTCTCCTTTGCAAAGGGCGTTACATCTTGGAGATATAGTTCACAAACTCCTCGTTACGTATTTGCATCCTGACAAAAGACCGGAAGATGAAAAAAGTAATATTTCGAACAAACGAGTGGAGGGGGCCGGTGAATTGATAAGAGGACTTGTAGAGGCTTTGTTCAAAAGATTTATACGTTCTATCGAGCAAAATCTACCAAAAAGGCCCGACTTCCAATTGATGTTGCAAAGGTTCAATATCTTCAGTCGCTTGATTAACTGTTTTGCTACAGGGAATTGGGGTACTCCGAAGAGCTATACCCGTTCTGGTGTCTCTCAGGTTGTAAACAGACTTTCGTATGCGGGATTTTTATCTCATCTGAGGCGAATAGTAATTCCCACCGGGAAGGAGGGTAAGAATACGAAGATAAGACAGCTCCACGCAACACAGCTCGGATTTATTTGCCCTTCGGAAACCCCCGAAGGGCGTCAGTCAGGTCTTGTCAGGAATCTGTCGTTAATGACAAAAATCTCGCGATGTGTATCCAAACAGGTAGTTATGGAATCGATAGAACAGGAAGGAAGAAAACCCGAAGCAAATATCATTAAAATGGATGAAATAGATATAGATCTTCACCGAGATTTAACCAAGATATTTATTAACGGTACTTGGCTTGGAGTGGTTAAAGACGGTAGCGATTTTATAAGAAGATTGAAATCCCAAAGAGAAAACAAGATTATAGACCCAAACGTCTCAATCTCTTACGATGAATGCGACGATGAAATCAAAATTTTCAGCGATGAAGGGAGAGTTATGAGACCATTCTTTACTCTGAACGAAGAAGGTTTATTAAAATTCACAGAAGAAGACGGTACAAATTGGGACAACCTCGTGGACAATGGTTTGATAGTCTACTTAGATGCTAATGAGATAGCTGCATCTGTAATAGCAATGTTCCCAGAGGAACTTGAAAAAGAAGACTATGATTATTGTGAGATTCATCCTAGTATGATGCTTGGGATCTGTGCAAGTAATATTCTTTGGCCAGATCATTCTCA
>SDBU01002281.1_pt1 | contig 25851 bp, 40 predicted proteins | sample 2277071 | NCBI WGS metagenome assembly SDBU01 (sample SAMN10397929, study PRJNA504765) | marine sediment metagenome | isolation source: marine sediment core GS08_GC12, 126 cmbsf | place: Arctic Ocean: Gakkel Ridge, Loki's castle | collected 2008
GTGTAAGCCAAATTCGTGTATCAGACCGGCGCCTTTACTATAAGATGGCCGAGAAAAAATTCTCAGATGCAAAAATGGGACGTCTGCGGAGTATCCTGAATTCTCCATCTGTTGCGAACTTCTTCAACCTTTCAGCGGCATACGATAGGGGAGGTTTCGGTCTAACGCAGAAGATCGGTCTGATACAAATACCTTGGCTTGGAGGTTGGATTGCCGCTAAAACCGTCATCATCTCAAGAACCAAAGAGACATTGAAGCTTGTTCCTACAGTCTTAATGACCTCGGCACGCGATACAACCATCAACGTTCTTTCTTTCTGGTGGTCAGTCATTGCCATTTTCTTCTTCCTTTCCGTCTTGGGTTTCGGCTTCTTATGCGTCCCGTCAGCGTTGTGGTCGTGGAGCAGCCATGTAATCAACTGGCGGCCCAGCTTATTACCTTCCGCTGCTTTCGGTAATTTCGGCATCTCCGTCCTCCTTAAAAGGAAACCTCGTCATCTTCATCTATCGGAGGAGGCACAACGCGCTGCTCCGAACTCTCCTCGGCGACCTCACCCTTGCCGCCACCGCCGACCGGGCTACCGATAAACTGAAAGTTCTCTACCGTAACCGTATGCTTCGAGCGCTTCTGGCCGCTCTGGCGATCCTCCCACTGTTCGAGACGCAGCCTGCCTTCGATAAAAACAGGACGTCCCTTGGAAAGGTGCTCGCTCATTACCTCAGCCTGCCTTGCAAAGGCCGTGACGTCGATAAAAAGCGTCTCCTCCCTGTCGGAGCCGTCACCGCTTTTCCACTTTCTATTGACGGCAAGACCGAAATTCGCAACCGCCGTGCCATTTGGCATATAGCGCAGATCAGGGTCGCGAGTAAGGTTACCCATTAGGAACACCTTATTGAAATTAGACATTGCGGTCTCCTTTTAGAATGCTGTCATATCTTCTTCAGTTTGACTGGCGCTCGGCGGCTTATCTTTACCCTTGGACTTATCCTGCCTGTTGTTGTCGGGTTGCGCCTCGGGGTCGTCCGTGGAGACCAAGTTGAATAAACATGCCCTGAGATACTTCCTTGCACCCGTTATGGCGATGTATGTTGCCTTGTCCGCTCTGTGCTGTCCCTCTCCAGCCGACTCCACCTCCATACTCTCGCCCGACTCCGCATGTACCAATGTGCCTTTGACGATGACCACGCAGGCGTTGGCGGTTCCCTTTGATGTCTTGCGACCGTCAATGCCTTCTCTTTGTGTGATGGACTCAAAGAGAATGAGCCCATGCCTTTCGAGCGGCCCGTCAATTACCTTGGCGTAGTCTCCCATTGTGGAATAGCTATAATCGTCGAACTTGTTCGCTCCTCCCTTCTGAACAGCACTCATCTCCGCCCTCGCTGCCGCGAGAGCCTTGAACAGGTTGACCGTGGGTTTGGAGTCAGCTTCCATTGGTGGACTCCTTTGCTTTGGCTTTCGCCAACTCTATCTGCTCATCAAACCACACGCGAGAGTCCTCCTCCCGCTCGTATAGCTTGAACACTGTCTGATACCACTTGCGCCCGAAAGCAAGGTAGTCGTTCGGGCATTGGGTAAACCATGTCTCTCCGGTCTGCGTAGACGCGCAAGCCCACACCCACGGCAGGTAGTCACCGGTGATCGCGTGGTACAGATCAACGTAGTATGCCGCCTGTGCAGCGTAACCATACTTGACGATGACATCCTTGAACTCTGCCGGGCCTATCTCGTATGTAGACTTCAGGTCTACGAGCACGGGCCTACCGTTGGAGCCAGAGCCCACCTTGTCGATCCGACACTTGCTTAGATGCTTGAAGCCTTCAAGCTGCGCGATGATGCTGACCTCTGCGTCACCCCCACGATCCCGGAAGAGGGCTTTCATCTTGGGATCACCAAGAATCTTCTGTGCGAGCCAGACGGCATCGGCCTTCTCTTTAGGCTTGACGCCTATCTTGCCGCAGCTCTTCTCGAACTCTGCCATTTGGTGCTTGCCAACCTTGGTTGACAGGTTCCAGTCCTCCGGGGCCGTAGCGTACTCCTCCTTGACCACGTCCATACCCTCAAGGATGAGGGAGTGAAACAGGCTGCCGCCTATACGGACGGCCCGACCAGGCTTCCCCCTCGGCTCCACGAAGTTCTTCAGGTCGCTTTGGGATACGGCGCAGTCCCAAGAGAAGTATACGTCGCTTGGGATGCCTTTGTATATGCCGGGGGCGGGCATGCTACTTGCCTGGGGCTTCATCGCGCACCCTTTCTATTCATCTCCCGAGCCTGAGCGTCCCGGTCTTGGTCGAGCGAGAAGCCCGCGTCATCGCCGTTCACGACGTCCTCGCGCTCGGCCTTGAACTCCTCAAACGCTTTCACGACCTCTGGATGTTCTATTTCGGCCATAAACTCTGCGTATGCGTCCCAACCTGCGCCGCGAGACGCAAGGAAGTCTATGAGTTCCCCTTGAACGCGTGAGTTAAGCAGAAATATTTGTATGAGAGTTTCACGCCGCCCATGGTCATGCTCATCACCTAAGTCTGGCCACTCCTTCAACCACTGCTTGAGCGTGTACTCTTCTTCCTGCGGCTCTGGCGATTCGTGATGCTGCCGGTCGAAGTGCTTCATACATTCTTCGTGAATATCCATTACTCTGCCTCCTCCTTTGCCAATGTATTAGAACCAACTTCCGGTGTCAATTGAATTTTCACCATGTCGTGCAAATAAACCTTGTAGACCCGCGCCAGCTTGACGAGGGATAGCAGCCTCGGCCATACTCTGCCCGTCTCCATGCGAGAGATTGCCGCCTGAGTCAAGCCAGACGCCTCCGCCACGGCTTCTTGCGATAGTCCCCGCGCTTCCCGGAGCTTCGTGATGTGCGCGGCGAGCTTTTGTTTGAGTTCGTCAGTGGTCACCCTGCGGCTCCTTTCCTCGCAAGTCCTCGCCCATCGCAACAGCCCGCTTGATCAACCTGCGATCCTCCACGCCGAAGCTAACGTCCTGCTTGAACGCGATTGCATCAAGCCTCTCGTCTTGGGTTATCCCGCAGGCAGCGTCAACTTTTGCAACCCCCAGCAATAGCCCTATTGCATCGATCCTCTGCTCGTTCGTTGCCATTACTCCTCCTCCTTCCTGAAAAACACCCAAACAGCAGCCACATTAAACTGCCCTATGCCGAACATCGCCCACCCGGTCCCGGGACGCTTTGCGACGATACAGGCAGCGGTGAGGCTTGCCAGGAAGCCGAGGACGCCGATGAATCGCAGGAGCGGCCAGCGGTTTAGCTTGTTTAGAATGCTTGTGATTCGCATCATGACGCGGCCTCCCTATATTCGTCCCGAACGGCCTGTTTTTCCTCCTTTGATAACATCTTAAACGCTTCGGCGCAGACCTTGCAACGGTGGATGTCCATTTGTACCAGATAGTACGGCGGCTGATCCCGGTGGTATTCGTAAGACTCCCCCCCAGCCTCCTTAAACACAGTTTGCGGCCAGTCGCCCTTTACATTACCCTCGAATACCGCCCCGCAGTCGTCGCATTTAATCACAATGCTCATGCCTTGCCCTCCTGCTCGATAAATATACAGTGGTACCGAGATTCATCGTGGCTATGGCCGGAACAGGGCCACTTGTAGCAATCGCTCACCAAAAAATACCGCTCGTCCTTTTTGCAACAAGTGCCACATATCAGCTTGTCTCGCCTTGAATCCTCGTCGGTATCAAACAGCAGGCGCAGTTTGCTTCTTTTGAACACCCGGTGACACGCGTTACACCTTGCTTCTTTCTTCCGGTTCATGGCTTGCCCTCCTTTCCTATTGCCTCCTTCAAAGCCTTCTGATGATGAGTTCCAGGGAGCGCGGTTTTGCTCTCCAAACGAGATACCTGCGGCGTTTCCCATCGTCTAATCCTCCTGCTCGAATAAAGCCTTCTGTTTCTCGTAATACTTCTCGGCGGCTTGCCATGCCTCGGCCTCGGTGTCAGCGCGGCAGATACAGAAAGACAAAACTGAATATGCCGGCCCGTCATATGAAGCCCAACCACCGAGCCACTTTTTTACAACCGATGCCTTCTGGTTCATCGCCCGGACTCTCGCCTTCAGCGCGTTAAGCTCCTTGATTGTCGGGGTTTCCTTGCTCATTCTGATTCCTCCCCGTCCCAGTCCCAGTCCCAGTCATCATCATCCAGCGCAGTCGGGCAGTCTTTGCCACCGCAATCATCGCCCATTAGGCTGCATCTGGCGCATATCGCATCGTGTTCAGATTTCGTCATCGCTCAATCCTCCTGACTTATAGATTCCAAGGAGCAACCGCTTGCGCTCCAGGCTTCACGCCGGCAATCCCCGCAAGCTCTCTTTCAAGCGAAATCCCAAAATCCCGTCGCGCTTCCGGAATCATCTTCCCGCGATATTCGCGCAGGAAGTTGATGATGGGCGCCCTTGCGGCGATAAGCTCTTCTGATTTCTTGCCCCCTCGCGTACGCTCCAGAATTCCACGGAGCCGTCTGCGTAATACAGGGCTTGAGATTTTCTTTACTTCTTGCATCTTTACTCCTCCTCCTCCTGCCCTTCCGCATGGGGCTATTGTATTATTAAATGTGTCGATGGCGGCCTGTATAACTGTTAACTTTACCTTACTCTTTTCCATCTTTCCTACCCTCCTTAGTTAGTTCGCAAAACCAATCTTTATATTCTATAGTATATAATCAATATCGCCCAGTTCAAGGGAAAAATCAAGAAATTCTGAAAATAATTGAAAATACTACGCGGGCGAATGCATAAGTATCTACGGTGTAAAGAGTTGTGGATTTCGATTTTTTTAAGCTACGCGTAGACTACGCCAGCATCGTATAAATAAAAATGCCCCGGGCTTTTACACCCGAGGCTATTCGGCCCACCCGGCGGCTGATGGACCGTGCGTAAGCAACAAGCCTACGCGGAGATATTACTTTTTGGCGGCTATCACCTTATCCTTGCGCCGATTATCCCACACAGCGCCACCGCCGATTACCGCGAAACCGATTGACGCCAACGGCATTGCCCAACTGGCGAACGGCGGCGGTATATACTTCTGTGCGATGTCTCGGAAGAACAGCAACGCGTCGGTTTTCAGCTTGTCTTTATTATTTAACTCTGCAATGGCAGCCTCGTACTTCGCCATGAAAACCGTAGCCTCGACTTCCACCTGCGGGCGTGTCATGTCGTCGCCGAGCGCGGCTGTGGTAGACTGGCAGCCTATTGTCCAAGCCAAGGATGCGACCAGCCCAAGGGCAATCGCAAGCCCCCTGTTATGTTCAAACCACTTCGCCAACCTGTGTATCAAGTCCATCTTCGTCCTCCTTTTCTGCGGCCTTGTTGGCCGAACCACGAGTCATCTTATCCCTCTTCAATCGGATTTTCTCAAGCGGAATCTCCGGGCCTTTCTTCTCGTCGTGCAAATGCGGGATGGAATCAAGGAACTTGACCTCATCTTCGGGCGTCCACGGTCGCTTGACGCCCTTCCGCGCCTCTTTGATATGCTTCATTATTATCCTCCCATCCACGCCGCCGCGGGATACGCACCATTGCTGGAATTTCGTCTTGCCGAACATGTAGGTCTCAAGCGTCTCCTCGGAGAAGATACTCGCCATGCCGAAAGCGATGTTATATACCTTGGCGCTGCCAGCCGTCGGGCATGGATTCGCCCTGCGGTACAGATGCCGGGTGTAATGATCCCGCGAGACGTACACGGGGATATCCAGCAGATGCGCCTTGGCGCTGAATGGTGCCAAGAGGAATCCCCACAACCCCACTGGCGTCTCCCACAAGCGGCCTGTAGGCTCCATTAGGCGATTAACGGTTGCCTTGCTATAGGCATAGAAGGCTCCGAGGGGAACTTGTACCTGCGCCCATTCTTCTTCGGGCATGAAGAATTTCTTCTCTTCGTTGAACGGCCACTTTCCGCCAAGCCATTTCGGCTCGATGAGATTGTTCGGCATTTTGACGAGATAAGCGGCCCATTGAGCGAACGCGCTTTTCTCGTCCCATCCGTAGGTAGCCGAGCAGGTGACACAATCCTCGACCATTGCGCGACGGGCGAGATAATCGACAGCGCCGGCGAGAATCTTCATGTGTGCATCGGAGACGCCGATCACATCCGCGCCCATCTCGATTGCCTTCTTCGTGCCGATGTTCAGGTTGTATCCGATACCCATCGGCTTATCGTTACGGATGACGGTGCAGTCGAGCGTGGAGTAATCCTCCTTGTCGCTGCCGTCGTCCACGAGGATGACGTCGAATTCAATCGCCGGGTCGATGATGGACTCGCGCATCTGCTTGATGGTCTCGGCGACGTGGGGGTCGTTCCACGCTGAGATGACAAAGATGACCTTGATGGGGTCAACCCATCCGGGATGCAGGGGAAGCCATCGGGGGGTGCCTACATCGAGGCAGGCGTAGCTGGCGCGATTCAAGCGGGCCTTTTCAAAACAAGCCGTGCAGTTGTGGAGCGGGCAGGACGTTCTGTCACAAACCCTGCAAGCCACCTGACGCTTTGCGACTTCGTTCTGGAATGGAGTCACTACCCCCGTCTCGTTCTTGCCGATGAATTGCCGCTTCGGTACCTCGTCGTAATAGCCGACCTTCTTTAGATATTCATCGGCCTCTGTCTCGTCAAGACCCGCCCACTGTCCATCCGGGCAGTCTGAGTCTGGGCCGTCGAACGCATCGTCTCGAAGCTCCAACCAGCCGCGAGGATTGCTTCGGGTGTCGGGGTGCATACAGCGCGGCCACGGGACTTGCCTGTTGTTTAGGAAATATTCGCAGCCGCTTTGACACTGTTTGGTTCTTACCATCTTTTTTGGATTCATCCGCCGATGTCCTCCTATGAGAAAACTGTTACTGTTAGGCTGCAATTAGTACATTCTGGCAAAAGATGCACCAGTGAATAAACGCCGGTGGGGCATTTGCTTTGAGATGTGATACCTTTTCGGTATTCGCACGCTTCGCTACCAGTTGTTATAAGGAGCCTCCAATCTTTTGGGGTACTTCCTACTCCATCAACACAGTGGATAAGTGCAGAACATTTGCGAATAGGAATCAGTTCACACGGATCTTTTGTCTCGTCTCTGGCAAAACAAGTTGGGCCGATCAACGTGTATGTGTCTCCACAATCTGAAAAATCAAATATTGGGCCTGGTATAATGCCACACAAGCAAAGGCCAGTTACGAGCGTGACAAAAAATGGCGACTCACAAGCATCGCATGGGCAATCGTCAAGAGGTATATCACAACAGCAATCATCTGCATCGGTGGAAAACTTCCCATCGAAGATAAACGCCTTTCCGCCCGGCAATAATACAGGAGTAGTTGGAAGAGCCATTACCCGGCACTCAACAGCGACATCTCTGCCGCCTTCTCTGCGGTGATGGTCTGGCTATACACGAGGGTTTCCAATAGGTCATCGGTCACTTGGACGCCTGCCATCTCCCGCACCTTGGCATAACAGTTTGCAAGCGTGGCCTCGTCTACGCTGCGGGCCTTGGAATCGAATGGCCCCGGCACGATACGGTTGAAGCAAAGGTGTGCGATTCGCGCACGTAGAACCGGATTGATATCTCTGTCGGGTGTGCCTGCCGCGATACAAACCTTGCAGGATACGCCGTATATCGTAACCGCGTTTCCCGTCTCTGCTGTTAGCACGGAGCAGTAGCCGTCATCGTCTCCATATTCATCATGCCGATAAGGACAAGCGGAAGGGTCAGCTGCAGCCAGCTTCGCCTTGTCATAATCTTCGTCCGCGTATTTTCCTACGTCACCGCCATTTAATATCATCTCGTCTCCTATGTACTACACGTATCGCTTGTCCAGATGTAGCCGCAGTCTGCCGGGAAGCACGGCTTGCCGGGGTCTACTCCGCAAGTGTCATCTGAATCCACAACCTTGGTATAAGTGCAATCCCCGATGACCGCGCCGCAACCGCTTTCGACGTTGCAGGCAATAATCTTTTGCGCCGGGTCGCAAGCGGTTGGTGGTGAGGGGGGTATGGTGAAGCACTTGCATATTGGGCAACAGGCTGATTGCGCGGTTGTGGTCGTTGGGCCAGCAGTCGTTGTGGCAGGCGCTTCTGAGGTCGTAGTCGGCGCAACCGTAGTGGTAGTAGGGACTTGCGTCGTAGTAGTGGGCTGAACTGTCGTAGTCGTCGGAATTTCCGTCGTCGTGGTGGGGGCCGAAGTCGTGGAAGTCGTTCCTACCGTCGTAGACGTCGCCCCGGACGTAGTGGATGTCGTCCCAACGGATGTGGATGTAGTGGCAACCGTCGTCGTCGTGACGCACTGTTCAGTAGTCTCAATCCATATTGGAATGCCGGTTCCGGTAAAGTCAAAGGCAAGCACGGCGTCGAAGACGGGCGTAGCCAATACCACCCATGCAGAGCCGTCGTGATATAAAATCTCGCCTTTTTGCCCCGACGGCAATAAAAGGCTGCTGCCGCCTAAGCGAATATGCGTCCCCATCGCGCCGACTTCGGCCTCAAGGGGGGGGGATACGGAAATGCTGTATCTGCCAAGATTCGCGGCTTGCAGTATAGCGTTGAGGTCTTCTGCGCTCAATCGCTTCTGGCCTTGAAAGAACGGCTCCACCTGTTCAAGAGGCTTGGGCATTAGAAAAGAATCCCGAAATTGACAGACTCGTATGGATGCGGATCAAGCTCCCACCATCCATCAGTATTGCCGAGGGACGTATCGCCCCGGAATATCTTGTTCCAGCTTATGTCACGCGCCCTGAATCTATATGTTATCGACCAGCCAGGTGCGCCTTCGGACGTTACGACTCTGCGCGTAGGGGCACCCATAAATAAAACTTTCCCTGCGGCGTATCCAAAAAACAAGGCATTGTTCACTCTTCCAAGGGTTGCGCGAATGTTGGCCTCTCCAAGCTCAGGCTCCCAGTCGCTCTGGAATGCCATCTCGACCGTGCCGACGAGCTTGCCTACGGGCTGGTCAACAGCAGACGCGTCGCTTGCAAATGTAAAGTTCGTGCCGGGGGCAGATATGAACTCCGCTCCGAAGTCATAGCTCTCGTGTATGAATCTCGGCGCGTCCTCTTCCGGGTCGTCGGTCTCCTCGGTCGAGAGCGGCAAATTCCACAAGCGGTATGTAGCCGTCAGCTTCGCCTTGGGATAGCTGGCGAGGTTTAATGTCTCGCCTAATTCACCCACGCCCTCGACTGTAACGTGCTGGCAATAGAGAAAGTCGAAGTCGGGGAACCTCTGCGCCCGCGTCCTCAACGGCACATGGCCGACTGCGGTTGTATATCCCAAGAGGACGCGAGCGAATTCCTTTACGTCCGACCATGCGATATAGAATATCCGCTGGGCAGATATGTCGTGAGGATCGTATTGCATCCTCGCCGAGCCTGAAATCTCCGTGTAGTCCATGCCTGATAGTTGTGGCATCTCGTCTCCTTATTGCACCATTACCATGCCGCCGCCGAAGTCCGCAGCCGCGATCTTTTCGCCAAGGCCGGTGACGGCATCGGTGTTCTTTTTAGTCTCCTTCGACTGCTTCTTCAAGGCGTCGGTGTTGTCTTTCAGCTTGGCTTCTTGCTCCTTGCGGAATACAGAGCGTTGAAGGTTGCGGGATAATTCCTCTATGCCAGAGAATGCAGATCCTGTAGCAGGTTTGGTCGCCTTGCCGAAGAAAAAAGCATCTAAGAATTTAATGTCTTCTGGCGTTGGCATCGGGAGGTCTTTAAGAAACGTTAGTGGGCCAAACACTTTGCCCAAATTTAACCCAGCGTCAACAGCAGCTTGCGCCATATCGCCAAGGGCTCTCTCGAATTCTTCAGCTTTGCGTGCGTCAGCCCCGAACGTTAGATCGCCGAAGGCTTTGTCCAACTCTAAGCCCGCGTCCCTCGCAGCATTAGCAACCCTAAAAAGTTCTGCTTGTAATTCTGGGGGCCAGAGATCATCTTCTAAGGCACTTTCGATTCCAGATGCAGCGGCATCAACTATGGGGTCGAAGTCTATCTCCACATCAACAATAGACTCCAATGCTCTTCGCGTGGATTGGATACCCTGCTCCAGTCCTTCCATTTCCGAGGTCAATAATTCCAACCTCTTTGACGTTTGAAAAGTGCCTGTTTCGGAAAGGTCTAATGTAAAAAGGTCTTTTGCTGCAATGGCGACAGTGCCCAAAACCCCTGGTCGCAAGATTTTCTTCGCTTTAATTATCTCCTCGGTTAAGCGAAGTTGCTCTGCAAGCTGTAGCGTCAACCTGCGTTCAAGAGCTTCTCGGCTCCTCCCTATGCCAAGCACACCGGCTGCCGTCTTTTCTATCTGAGCTTTTAGCGCGGCCATGTCGGATGTTATCTTCAATATTTTGGCAGCTATTATTCCGAGCAATAAGGTGATCGCAGCTATGGCCGGGTGCGCTGCCAAGAGCGTGAGCCCGGCAGAGATTTTGGGCAGAACAATCAATACCGCAAGCAGGGCGGTAGAAAGGCCCAGCACGGATGCTATAAGTTTCTCGTTCCCCTGCGCCCACTCCGCAATGTTGGATATGATTGGCGTAAGCGTTGTTACGAATTCAGACAAAGCTGGTAATAATGCCGAGCCAAGATTGGCAGACATCTCTTTCAGTTGAGACCTTAGTGCCTTTATCTGATTTGCAAATGACCCTGCCGTGCGGAGCGCGTCACCCTGCGCGTCGGTGGTAGACCTCATGATAATGCTTAGACGAGCTAAGACCTTTTCCTGTTCCGTCATCTCTGTTGCAGACTTCTTTATTCCCTGCGCTAACAATTCCTGCTCAAGGGATGCCTGCGTGATGATGATTCCATACTTTCGAACTGTCTCAGTATTGCCGACCAGGGCAGATTGCAGGTCTTTTATGACAGATGCGTCGGACGTGTTGTTGAATGATGCCAGGTCAATCGAAAGCACCGTCAGTTGCCTTGCCAGCTTGGCAGCCTCACGCCTCGCGAAGCCCATCGGCACAAAGGTATCCTGTAACGTAGACGTATACGCTTTCAGGTCAACCTTGGCACGGCCAAGTGCCTTGCTTTGAGCGTCTACCCACTCTTCCATAGCTTCGGTCTGTTCCTTAAAGACAGCCTCGAACTTGGATTGTATTTCTTGCGCGTCGCTGGCTTCTTTCGCAAACAACGCAATGGCCGCTGCCTGCACAAGGAACATCCGAGACGCCGCCCGAGCAAGCTTTTGCATAGACACTTGTGTTCTTTCGAGCTTGCCCCTGATGCCGGTCAGAGACTTATTAAGCCCTGCGTCATTTACTTTAATGGTTGCGAATAGTTCCGCGACTTGGAAACCCATTATTTAAGCCCCTTTTTCGCTCGGACTTTGCGCGTGAAGTCGTCCATTTCTTTACGGGTCATAACCTTACCTCGCTTGCCCTTTTGTTTGTCGTCGTCGCGCAGATACATTTCTGCTTGAGCCATTGTCATTCGTCCCACAACTTCAGGGGACGCCCAAGGAAACAATTCTCCGAGGACTCGGAAGAGGCTGCTCCAATTTACTGGGTCGCCTCCTCCGTAGGGCGGTCGCTGTCGTCATCGTCTGAACTGCTACTCATGCCTGAAACGTCGTCCAGGGCTTTCTGCCAATCCTCAAGGGTGTCTGCCGATATCAGTTCTGCCGCTGCCTGCCTGGTTATCTCAGGATATTCTTTCTTGATTGAAAGCCAGAGAATCATTGCCGTGCCCTCAACCGTAGAGAGACCCGAGGCAGCAGACTCATGCCCAATGCCAGCTGCCTTTGACTCCTCCTCGGCCTGCGCGAGAAACAAGTCTTGCATTGTTTGAGTTAAGGCGTCTCCCATTGCGGCCATCTTTCCGGCGGCCCTCTCAAACGGGAGCATCGTAAGCCATTTATCCACCACGCCATAATCAAACAGCGTGAGGGGTGAGAGGCGATATGCCTTGTCGCCTATCTTGATAGTCGTGGGTGCCTGTGTCGCTTCCGCCAAAGTAGCCATGATATCTCCTGTGGGTTATGGGCCTTTTGCTGCTGTCTCTCCTATTTGAATCTTTAACTTCTCGAAGTCGGCGTTCAAGTTCCATGCCGTAACGCAGATAAACACAAAGGCCAAGGCGGCGATAGCCACCATAGTCCAAAGCGCAATGTCCTTAACGCGCTTTTTACGCATAGCTGTACACGCCGCTGGACTCGAAATCGAAAGAGTACGAAATCTTGTCTCCTGCGGGCTGCGTCCAGTTGAGCGTCAAGACTTTTGCTGTGGCGATGGTGTAGGCTCCGCTGGTGTCGGTATTCAACACGAGGGCGATATCGGTACCAGCCTCTATTGTCGGTGCAGCCTTGGGGCCGAGTGCCGCATCGAAGTCAGCCTCGATGGTACCGCTAAAGAACTTCTTCACGAGGATGGACGACTTGAAACCTCCGTCGCCTGTGTTCGTGGTTTCCGAGTGTTCGCCGTTCTCTGTACCCGTCCAAGACGTTACATCGAGCCGAACGCCTCCAACGGTTACGAAGCCAGCATTTCCAGGCAGATAGGCCATCTCTTGACCCTCCTATTCTTGAAGTATCATTGCGGGACGAGCACCATTGCCCGCCCCGCTGTATCCATAACTCTTTTGTCTGTAAAGGCTTACGTCGTGGTCGTAGCGGCGGCGGTCGTCGTTGTAGCGGCTGCCGTGGTCGTTGTCGGGCCAGCCGTCGTAGTAGTAACGGCGCTCTGGATTGATTCTCCGATTACGACTATCTCGTAGGTGACGGCATTAACCTCGTCGTCGTTCGCAATATGCAAGATGTCCGTCGCGCCTGCGCCCACGGGCCAGCCAGTATCAACGCCCGATGAGGCAAGGATGAATCCGCCAGGCGCTATCTCGATGGTGTCTGTCGCGGGGATTCCGAAGAACCACGGGAACGGGGCAGCGTCGGCACCGACCACGAGGATCGATTCCCCGGCAGCCGCGTCGGTAGTCGTGTTCTTGATGTAGATGGAATGTACCCGGCTGAACTGGCATTTCCGGACGCCATCATCGACGCCCCAAAACTCCATGATTCCGGCGGCGGCAGCAGCATCGTTCAAGTCGATGTCTACGTTTGCACCGCCCCCTGCGATAGTGCTTATGTTCTGCCATATCAAGTCCGTTGTGAGGCTTGTGGCTGCCGAGTCTACGATCATTGTTGCCGTCTTACTCAACGGCACTGTTCCTGTAGCCATGTCAAAAACATGAGTCGCGGTAACTGAAAGTACGGCTTTTACCGTCCCTCCCAAAGTCATTTGAGCCATTGCAAGTTCTCCTTTCTTATTCCAGTGGCAGAGCCACAAAATGCGTCAGCTTGATTTCAGCTGTTTGTCCTGAGTTCTCCGAGCGGAATTCCGTCTCGAAGGTTTGTAATACTGCTGTAAGCTCTTCCACCTGCATCGTGGCGAACATCATGAAGTCGTCGGAGTCTATGTTCTCGCGTAGCTGCTGTGACGGCGTGCCACCGTTGAGAGCAGTTCGAGCTTCAATGCTGAATAGCATAGTCGCCTGCTGTCTCATCCTCGATGTTGAGAGGATCGCCCAGTCTCCGGTACCGCTCGGCGTCCATGTGTGCGTGTCCTTATTGACGAACGTCACAGAGTTGGTCGTCTCAGATGCGTCGTCGGTCGATGATTCGTAATCAGCAAAGAATCCGTCAAGCCGCAGGGCTACAATGCGCGAGCGCCTAATCTGCTCGTCGCCAACCTCGGCGCTACCAATAGCCTCAAGCGTAAGCGTTTGCAGTACCGCAGACAGCGTGGCTACGTTTACGCTCGTAAACGGTACAGCATTCGAGGAGTCTTTAAGTGACAGGACGCCGGTATCTACTGCAACGCCACCCACGTTCGAGTTGATCGTAAAGTCCGTTGACGTGTTTCCGGTAATCTCCCCGTGATAAATCAGCAGGTAATCTTCCTCTGACGCGGGCGTAAAGGTCAATGTGACGGCGTCTGTTCCGGCAACGGTGATTGCCTGCGGCGGTTCCGTCGCATCGTATTCCAGCGTGAAGGCGGCTTCCTTGATTGCCAATATCCGCGCTCGGCCTATCGTAGCGGTTCTCGACGATCCGCCTGCGTGGTAGTCGATGGTTATGATGTGCTCGGTGTTGTCGAGATTTTCAACCTTGGCCGCGAAGAATGGCGAGATGTCGGTAGTGTCCTTCATTTCCCGGATGACCTCAGCCTCGACAACGCCATCGATAGTCAGCCTTGTAAATGCCGATACATTCATTGAGTTCTGGCTCACCTCAGCAAAGCCGAGAATTATCCAGTTGTCTGTATCATCAGGCGTCCATGTGAGCGTCACCTTGTTTTGATACGTCGTGCTTTGCGTTGTGCTGTCTGCATCGCTTGCGGCATATTCATAAACCGGCGCTACCGGGCCAGCCGTCGTAGTTGTCGGAACTGCGGTCGTAGTCGTAACCCCTGACGTCGTAGTTGTCGGCCCCGGCGTGGTGGTAGTAACATTACCCTCGGCGACGGGGTTACGCTGCACCATAAATTCTAAGTCGATGACGCCGTGCCAGATATCGTGTTGCGAATCCGTATCGAGGACAATCGTCATGGGGTCAAGCGATATGTCATCAAAGCTCTTGGTCGTTTGAATATGCGTACCGCTATCCAGCGTGAGCGTTGAGGATATTGAGAAGATGCCCTCTATGCGTTCGATGGCTGCGGCAACGGAGATAGCATCCGGCCCCCAAGGTTCAAAGCGAATTGCCACGCGCTCTACCTGCTGCTGCCCGGTATAGTATTCAGGCATCGGCGAGGAGAGCCGGTTCCATACGATGTAGGGCGTGTCTGTGTTCTCAGCGGCAAGCCCAAGATGGAATCCGTTGGTGGCAAAGGCTATCAGGTCAACATCGGCCTCAAGCCTTGTGCGCACGGCTTTCATTAGCGATATCATATTTTACGTCCTACTCCGAATTGCCTGCGGATAAAGGAGGCTTCCATCATTAAGGTTCTGCGTAGCCAAGGGCGCGAGCGCATACGCCTTGTTCCGATCTCCAACCATTTGCCATAGGGAACATTGGTGCCAACTCGGGCTATTAGCCGCCTCCTGTCAACCTCGTGATTGACCCTGTTTCTCAGGAACCCCGATACCTTCTTCGGAAACTCTCCGGGCTGTGAAGGGTCGAGGCCGATGCGCCTGCTGCCCCCCGTTCTTGGATGTATGAGCATTGTCGGCTGCGACTGGCTAATATTTATCTTGGCTTTATTTTTGACATGGATTGCCGCCTTTGTCAGCCGGTCGGCCAATTCCTTTTCAATCCGCCTTTGGGCTTCTGCGCCATGCCATTTCATAGCCACGCTACACCCCCGTCCCTATCTCTTCAGCTTCAATCCTCGTCCCCTTACCCATCCCCCCGAAGTCAACAACGCCTCGGACTACAAGCTCTCTGGTGACGCCTTGAGGGTCGTGCCAGTGTAGATGGTCTCCAATCCTTACGTCTCCACTATCAGCGACATACGCGAAGTGGGTAATTGATATGTTGTTGCGTCCGTATCGCTCGATGGTGAACGACGAGGCCGCCTGTACCCATGTGTTTTCCCCGCTCTTGATTACCTCGTATGTGTATTCACGCCCTCCGATATCGTCCTTGGCAATCATGGACGGGCGGTGAATGTCTATGGAATGCCCGCTCCTCTCTACGAGTCCGGCTATCCAAGGGAATGTTGGGATAGCATGGGACATCAGATATGCACCCTTCGATAGGGATTCAGAAGCGTTTTAACAATCGGATCCAACGAGGAGAAACCAATAGGACGATATCCCTCTTGGAAGTCCCCAAGGCGCTGGCTTGCAATGGCGGGATCGTGCGAACCGTCGGAATACATGTGCAATATTATCTGGCATACCGCCTCCTGCACGTCCTGCGGGATCGTCGCGAAGCCAGCCGTGTAGTTCGCCTTTATGTTCTGGAAGCCAGACGGAAAGTAGCAATACGTCGCGGAGCAATTACGCTTGTATTTTATCTCCGCTGTATTGCCGTCGGAATCAAACTCCGTCCCAACAATCGTGACTTCCGTGCCGTCGGCTTCGACGACCACGATGGAGGTCAAAGTCGTCAGCGGGAAGTTATCGAGGAACATCACTCGCGTTCCGTTGCCGTCATAAGCCTGGCTTACATAGGCCGTTGATGTAAAGAACCGCTTGCAATATCGCTCAGCCCAGGTGGACGCGGCGGTAATGAGCGATCCAAGATATACGGCGTCAACATCCGCCAACTGCGGCAACTGTCTTGCGCGGGCTTCATCTACGAGGTCAGCCATTTTACTTCCCCTTTTCCCTCTCTTCGATCAAGGCTCTGATGACTTGCGTGTCAGCACCAATAGAGTTGATTTTGTCCTCCTGTTCGCCGAAGGCTTTTTCGAGCTTGGTGATGCGGCCTTTGATGGAGCGGTGGCCTACAGCGTTGGCCTTCATGTCGCCCCCGATTGATACCCAAGCCAGAATCAAGGCTCCGAGCAGCATGATGTATAGGGCGTTCATTATCTTTCCAGATGTCGTTTGGTTATCACACATGAGGCAATCTCCTTATGGAGGGGGCAGGCGGATTCCTACCCCCTCCGGTTTCTGGTTGTTTAGTCGATTATGGCCGACGGAGTCGGGCTAACGCCCTGAGCGTATCTCGAAGGCTCAAGGATGTAAGTTACCTGCGCGATGTTGTTCGCGTCAGATGCACCGAGCTTGACCTGTACGCAGTCAAAAGCCGTGCCGAAGGCGCTGGCACCGGTGATGAGGTCTCCCGAGAATATCTCGATAGCGTACATCGAAGCGCCCGTGCCGGTGTTCGAGGTGGTAATCGCGGCAGCCGAAGCACCGGCAACCCATGTATCGGAGTTCGTTCCGGCATCGGTACCGATGGCGGTATCCTCTATTGACCAGTTGCGAGAGAGCGTTATGCCTGCGCTCACGCCCGTTCCAGCAACGTCAGTTGCCTTGTCTACGGTAATAGCCGTGGTCGCGGCATTGCCCTGCGTCAGATGCACCAGGACGACGAGCCTGTGATATCCCTTCATGGATACCCAGTCGCCATCAGCTGCACCTGCCATTGTCTGAGGAGCGAGGCCCGGAACCACCTTACCCCTTTGTATCAGAAGATGAGCCATTTCTTGGCCCTCCTATATTCGTGTATTGGGGTGGCAGGGCAGGCCTTGTGCCTACCCTGCCGATTCCCTTACTCTTTTATCCTCAATGGCTTACGTCGTGGTGGTGGCGGCAGCCGTGGTGGTGGTGGCGGCAGCGTCACCGAGTATTACGAACGGCGAGGTCGTCACCGTCGAGTAACGCGGCGTCAGCGGAGCAGGCCACCAAGGCTGGTTATCAACCCGGATTTCACTCCTGAACGCCGTCTCGTTGTAATCGAAGCGGAGATGCATTGAGGAGTCCGACTTGACCCCGCCCTTTGTACCGAGGGTCATCTCGCCGAGGTCGGCAAGGATGATATCGCCAGCGGTTCCAAGGGTCTGAGCCAGCTCGGTCAGGATGAGCGGTCTGCCCATGAGCGTTCCGAACGGAGAATCCGCCGCGCCATTGGCGGGCAGATAAACCGGCGCGCCGCCTGTACCGACGGCAAGGCTCATGGTAGCCAGCTGCGGGAATGTATCGGGATTCGCGTACCATACCGCGTTACCGGCGCTTCTCGGATAGAGCCTTGACCACATATTGATTATGTCGGCAAAGGCTATCGCTCCGGCTCCGGCTCTCGGATGGGTGATAGTCGCAGGCGCGGGGATAACTCCAAGGCCCATACCGGCACCCGTACCATTCAAGATATCGTCGGCAACCGTGAAGTTTATGGCTTCCGGGAACATCTTGGCAAGCATCGGCTCGATGGTGATCGGGCTGTCCTCGATAAGCTCATCGGAGACATACGTTAGCACCGTCAGCTTATGCAGCGTGAGAGTGCAAAGCCCGAAGGTCGGCTTGCTCGCCTGCTTCTGAGCGGCCTCGCCAGTTCTGTAAACGGTTACGCCACCGAATACGTTGGCAGCATGAGAGGTCTCGTTTACATACGGGAAGCTGACTTGGTTGACCTGCATCGGGAGATTCGTACATCTGCCCGGTATCCCGTCGTCGATGATGGAGTTCATGTGCAGGTCTGCAACGAACTGACCCGGCACAAGGAAACCGCCCTGCGCGTCGTCACCCTCGGACATGTGTCCGGCGACCTTTACGGCCTTCGTCCAAGACGCCAGCTTCGGGGTGATTATCCCGTTGGGGCGACCGGCTATGGCGATATCCTTCAGGAACTGTCCTGCTCGGATATAGCCACCCTTGGGGTCGTCAGCGAGACGTTCCTTGACATCGGTCACGGTCGGCTTATCGGCGGGAGATGACAAGCCCTTTACGATGGCTTCCACTGACTCTTTGAGCTTGGTCTCGAAAATGCCCGTTATTTCAGAGGCAAGATCGGATTTCTTCTCTGCTTCAGCAAGGCCAGCGTCGATAAGCGTTTTGGCAACGCTCGCCTCGACTTCGTACTCCTTGCCCTTTTCTCGCTCGCCTACGTCGGCAAGCATCGTGATTTTTACATTCACGGCGATACTCCTTTGTCTCTTGCGTTTGGGGTATCGCCCTGTTATCTCTGGTGCTCTGGTGCCTTGCCTTGCGGCTCCGGCCCTTCAGACCTGATAACTCCAGGCTATTTATTAAACTCGACCGTGCATTCGGTCGATCACATCTTCAACTATCTTCGGCGCGTCGATAGACTTCAGGCTCTTGAGGACATCTGCCCTCATTTCATCGGCGGTCGGCTGCTTCGCTTCAATCTCATCATCGTCCTCGACCGTAACGTCGTCCTGAATTACGATTACCTCTGGCTCCTGGGCATCCTTCTGCTTATATCCAAGCGTCGGAACTCTCGTCGGAACGTAGATGCCCATCTCCTCGGAGATAATGTCGGGAACCAGTATACCGCTTTCCGCCGCTTTGCCAACAGCGACGACGAAAGCATCGGGATTCGACTGCACCGGCGCGACGGCGTACTCAAGCACAAGCCACTTGCGGATGATGGTACTCACCTTTGCAAGCTCCGGCCTGTCCTGAATCTCCTTCTCTTCCGGTGACGACATCTCGGTGGGGATAAATCCGACGGACTTGCCGTTCAAGTCGCCCGATTTTACCAAGTGGTATACGGCATCGGGGAACCATGAGCCTTGCCAATCGCCCGGCCTCGACGTATACTGCGTTTTTGCCAGCCAGCCGTCGGGCTCTTTCGACCGCTTGACCCAAAGGCTCCGGCCTACCGGAAGCTCGTCGTAACGATGGGCGAACGTAACTACGGGATTCTTGTTGAACTGCGCGAAGTCTGCGCCGCCGGGAATAAGAACCTCGAAGTCCCTGTCTACTGCGTCGGTGCTGATAAGGGATATATCGGCCCGTTCGCCCTCCTGGATTTCCATGCCCTTGGGGACAAAGGCAAACCGCTTAAACCCCATCTCTCTACATTCCTGCGGGAGCGACGGCAACTGCTTCTCGATGAAGCGGGCCGTCTCCTCCGGCATTACCGCGCCACCCGGCCCGGCGACAACTTCACCATACAGCTTGCGGCTTGCGTATTTGCTTGTCATCTTCTATACCTCCACGATTCCAATACCCATTAGCGTGTCTCGATGCGACAGCACCTTAGTCTTTAAGCTCTCGTCGGCCTCAATGTCGGCCCACAAAATGTCAACTTCCTGTTCCTTGTGTCCGACTCCCCGCACATCGTGTATTGCTATGATGCCGCCTTTGCGGACGAGGGGCGAATATCGCTCCCAATCGCTCCGGACCCGCTCCTCCTCATGGCCGCCGTCTATATGTAATAGGTCGAGCTTCTGTCCGTCGAGGATTGCCAACACCTTCGCCAGCGATTCCTCCGACTGGCTTATGTCCTCGATGAGCGTGGTCGAGTGCGTCTGGTTAAGCCTCCATATTGTGCGCCGCAAATTATCAATGCGGATGACAGGGTTCTCAAGATTGTCGATGCCGATGATGGTTGCGCCATTAGCAAAGAATGGCTCAAGACACCATAACCATCCACCCTCGCAGACGCCTATTTCTAATACGCGCTCAGGCTGCAAATTATACACCATCACGGCAAGGTCATATAGTTCCTCTTTGTCTTGCGAACAATATCCGCCGACCGTACCCCATTGCTCATTCAACGTGTTTCGTAGCGCTCCCATTACATCTCCACCACGCCGATTCCGGCCTCTTCGATATGCTCGTGAGTGCGTCCGGGGTATTCGGCTTTGATCTCCTCCCAAAGCTGCTTGACGTTCATCTGCGACGTTTGAGTTCCTACGTCGTGGAACACTACAAGCCCGCCAGACCTTACCATCTTCCCGTATGTTTTCCAGTCGTAATGAGCCCCGTCATAGGAATGCTCCCCATCGATGTGCAGGAGGTCTATTTTCTTATTGTATTCATAAACGGCCTCTATGGTATCGAAGTCGTCGCTGCGTGTCTGGAACATTTTCACATTGAAGCCGTCGATCCTGAGGCAGTCAAGCTCGTATTCAAGTTCAAGGTCACCGTCGTCTTGCTTGTGCCTATCCATTGAATCGATGCCGATGATGGTCGCATATTTCTCAAACCACGGAGATAGGACGTGCTGCCATCCCGCCTTGTAGATGCCTATTTCGACAACCACCGAAGGCTCCAAGTCCTGGATAAACGGCGCGAGCCAGACAAGCTCCTCTACCGATTGCAGGCACATAGCCGTTGATCCGGGTTTGCCCTCGTTCGTGCCGATCTCGGCTGTGCGTTCCTCGATAATCTCTCTGATGCTACTCATCCGCCGTCTCCTTTACATAGACCATCGAGCCCGTCGGGGACTCAATCAAATGCGTTCGCTCTATCCCGTCCGCCGTAAAATCAGCACACGCCTTGCGCGGCCCCGGCAGATAGGTCGCATCATCAACCACCATCACGCCCCCCGGATTGACAGAGGGCCAGCACAGGTGCATATCGTGGAGGCACCCTGAGTATGTGTGGTCGCCGTCGATGTGTATCAGGTCGTATGTACCCTCAATCTCGTGTATCGCCTGGGAGTCCTGCCGGATGATATTCACATCCGCACCGACCGTCCATGCCAACATCTCCTCAGCCCACCAGAGCCACGGCCCACCGTACAGCTTCCGGTCGTCGTTATCCATCCCGGTAAAATGCGTAACGGCATTGCTCCCGGTGATGAGGGCGTGTGCGCTATACCCTGCCCTGACGCCAATCTCGAATATCGTCTTGGGGTTGTATATCTCAGCCGCCTTGAATTGGCCGTCGTATATCGCCTGCATCCTCGGCACACGGGCCAAGTTCTGCGTGTCTTTTGGACACATGATGTCCTTAATGCTATTCATTCTGGCCCCTCCACTGCCGACTTCTTGCACAAGCCGCACGAAACAAAAGAGGTGCTTCCATCTTGTTCGTTCCAAACCGTCATCTTGCCATGCATCAGAGCGCCGCATAATGCACATAGCGGGTAGCTTGCTCTGATGAATCCAAGTGCCGCATCTTTTGGCCGCAAGGCTTCAATAGCATCGAGCCTTTTCTTTATGGCGTCCAACTCGTGCGGAACACAATATGCCTTGGTTTCCGCCTCGGTTTGGCCGTAGCCAAGTATTCGCCAGACGCTTTGCTCAAACAAGTCGTTATGCAACTGTTGTTTATCGAGCCTGTCCTCAATGTTTTCGGCATCGCTCTCCTTTGCCAACAATGCTACAAATCCTATACGCAAAGCATCTTCCATTGGCTGAAACATCGCCTTCAAGGTTTCTTCATTCATTCCGCCGCCTCCCTATGTTTCATTCTTCATCGCCCCTACATCCAGAGGCCGCCCGTAAAGCACGTCATAGGCGATATCATCGACTATCTTGCCGGCATCTATGTCTTGGCATTCACGCGTCGGGCAACGCCGCCAGTACGCTCCCCGGACTTGGCACTCCTCCCGGCATTCCAAGTCTTTCCTGCCAACAAGCACCGTATTGGCATGGAACCGGGAATCATAATTCTTGACCCTTGACGTCGCGGTAAATATTGCAAAGCTCCTTTTGCCCAATGCCCCGGCTGCGTGGTGGGCCATCGAGTCGGTGCAGACAATGAACCTGGCTCCCTTTATGAGGGTGAGGGCGTCGAGGATGTTAATCCCCGTGAAGTCCTCTGTCCCCGGTATAGTTTCCGAGCCGTCCTTGCCGATGCTGCCGATTCGATAGCCCGGAAAGAGGTCACGCAATCCGGTAGCGATATCTTGAAATCCCGGGTACCCCTTGACGTCCCAGTATCCACTGTCCTTCCGGTAGTACCCGTTTGCTAATACGATATCTACTCGCTCGGGATAATCTCGATTCCAGTTGATGTCACCTTCCCATATCAAATCCTCCTCTGGTACGCCAAGGTCTCGACAGGCGTTCATCGATACGTCAACCTCGCTCTGCTTGAAGTTCACGGCCTGCCGCATGGTATCGTTCAGCACTCGCAGACCGTTGTAATATGTCTTTTGCTCTCTCGGCCTTCCGTATCCGAGAAAGACGATCCCGTCGTAATCGTCCTCTCCTATCTGATCCCAGTTGCCGTTGTTGTATACCTTGCATCCTTGCGTCTCGAATATCGGGTCGATGTCTGCGTGGCTCCAAGGCGTTCCGGTGGTGTGGACATCGACCTCATAGCCCAACCGCTCCCGCATGGTGCGGATTGCTGCGGTCATCTCTATCATGTTGCCCATGCCGCCTGCTATGGATGCGATGATTTTCATCCTATCCTCTTTTAGACCATCTCAAGAAAGACGCCTCTCTGCACCGGAGTTCATACTCAGCGAACGACTCGCCGGGCAATCGCTCTGGATTTCCCGGATAACCATCGACCGCTAAGTCTATTCCTTCATCTACGCACAGTTCGCACATTTGGCCAGCACATGGAGGGCATAGAGGTGCATCACATCCCATGCAAAACGGCGTCCTTCGCGTTATTGCTACTCCGTGGCCACATCCAGCATATTCGCCCGTAGAATGGTTCGCGCAAAAATACCTTTTCTTTAGTGTTTCTCCTATGCAACCCATTGCCACCTGAGCCATGATCAGCCCTCCGCCTAAGCAATAATCTCCGTCATGGTACACGCGCAGTTGCTTGACACCAGCCCGTTGGCAATGTATAATGAACTCTCTGTTTCGATGTCGTATACAGGAGCCTTGATATGAGAAAACTCAACCTTGAGGATTTTAGTCAGGCGTATCTTACCGGAGAAAGCCTCCTCGCAATTAGCAAGCGTATTGGGGTCTCTCGGCCTACTGTGCGCCGCCGTCTCGTCGCTGCTGGTATCGGTATCAGAACTTCCAGCGATGCCCAATTCATCAGGAACGCCCGACTCTCGCCCGAGGAACGCAGGCGAAATGCCGCGAATGCTCACGCCGCCGTCCGAGGCGTCACGCAGTCTGAGGAGCATCGATGCAAGATTGCCAAGACCAGAGAGGCCCGGCAGCTTGGAATCGGTCGCGCCGAGCTTGATCTTGCTGTTGGGCTCCGTCATTTCGGACTTGGCGTCCTTCCCCAAAAGGCTATCGGGCGCTATAATGTCGATCTCGCCGTCTATAAAGGCCGCGTCGCCGTGGAGATATTCGGAGGACACTGGCACACTTCCAGTAGTCATGCCGCTCGATTCCGCAAGCGTTGTGACTACCTCCTTGATCATGGCTGGATTCCCGTTATCGTTTGGGTCACCAAGCACTTCCCCCTTAGAAGAGGGGCAATAGAGTACATCGTCGCCCTCTCGGAGCGTCGCAGCAGAGGCGAAGCCGTCGGGCGTCAGGAACATGTGATTCGGGGTGACGGATACAATGCCACCCTCAAACACAATCCTGGCAATGGGGCCGTCATACGATCCAATGAATCCTTTTCGCGCACCAGGGGCAAGGACGGGCGTTTCGCCAAGTAAGCAGTTTGGATGCGCTGGGGGGTGCATTACAATCCCATATACCCCATCGCTCTGCACCGCAAATGGCGATTTCATATCAACCACTGGCTGGCTCGCCTCGATATCAAGGCATATCGGGCAGGCGTCAGCTGACAGAAGCCACTTGAAGCCGATGACAACCCCGGAATCAATAGCGGCTATCCTCTGCCCCTCGTGTATCGCCCGGTTCGACTCGGTGACGGCGATCCTCTGCGCCCTCCAAGTCTCGGCATCCTGAAAGACGCCCTTCACCCGTGCGGTCAAATCTGCTGCTGATGTCTCGGTAGATACGATGCCAGCGGCCAAGTCCTGTCTCATCTTTGCCATCGCCTCGTTTAATTTCAGCCTCGTGGTGGCGTTCGTCTCGGTCGAGAATCTAAATGCCGCCTCATCCATCGCCCTTTGTATCTGGGCCGGGGGGACAGTCCATGTATCGTACTCGCCTGGGAACCGCGCTATCAACTTCCGCTTGAGGTCGTCAACGCCCTGCGTTGCGTATCCGGCGAGATGTCCGGCGCTGGCTGCTGCCATCTCCTCGTCGAATGCCTTCCAATTCATGTCGTCGAATAGCTCCGGCGGGGGTGTCCATGCTTTCGTGATAGCCTTAAACCGTTTGAGGGCCGCGACTTCCTGCCGTTTGAACTGTTGCCGGAGGCTCTTGGCAAGGGCGCTGCCTCTCGGTAGCCGACGGGAATGGCCTCGTATCTTCGTAGCCACGTGCTTATGCCCACATCCGCAAGCTGATTTCTCGGATTCGTCGGGCTCTTCATTCGGTGGCGGTACCACAACTGGCTCTGGCGCAGGCGGCTCATCGCCCAACGGCAAGAGGTTCGCAGGCAGGAACGGCACATCTGCGTTGTCTATCGGTTCAAGCCCGTCTTGTTCCCTCGCCTCGTTGATGGATATCACGCCTTGACGGAGGTCTGCTTCCCGCTTTTGAAGCTCAAATAGCTTGTCTTGAGGCACCGGATTATCGAAAGCCACGAACAGCCGGGGGTCAAATAGCGATACGAACCGCTGCGTCAGGCGTTGGTCAAGCCGCCTACATCTCGGCAGAATGGCATTCTTGGCAAGCTGGAAATGCCCGGCCTCAGCATTCGCCCTGTTCACGTCCTTGGTCTGCAAGAGCGACATCGGAACGCCGAAGCTGTTGGCGATATTCTGCTTGGTAAGCTGTTGCCATACCGTAGCCTGTACGTCCTTCGGTGGGAAGGTAATGGGAGTTATATTGATATCATCGGATATGATAAGCGCCCCGCCGTTACCGCCCTTGCTGAACTTGCGCCGGTACTTGCGTTCGAGTATCTTTGATTCGTCCTCTCCGAGCGTTCCGAAGTCACCGCTGGCCGAGATGATAACATCGGGCCTCGCCATATTCTCCATCGTCGCCAGCGAATGCGACAGCCCCATCTCCTCAAGAGAGACGGATTCATACACCGCCCGTGTCGGCGACCATCCCTCAAGGTAGGGATTATTGAGGTTCGGGAACGTAAACGAGAGCACATCATCGACTTTGAGCGATATCTTCTTATTACCCACGCCGTACTTGTAGCCTTTGACCTTTCCGCGTTCGTCTTGGTCGATGCTGACGTACTGCGGCTGCAATACCCATATCGCTTCGATCATGCCGAGGGAGTTGCGCGGGAACCACCAGTAGGCAATGCCGACTATCTCCTCGTACAGGTCGGTAAGTTCAAGCAGTGTGAAGCCGTCGAGTTCGGAGTTGACCGATTCGAGCAGGTCGAGCAGAGGGTGTTCTACGACTTCCTCGACGTTCACCGCGCCGATAACGCGCTTGGAGTGTACGCTCGATGCCTGGAATCGCTTCATTGTCTTACGCCCGATGGGCCTCGTCGGCACCTTCGGCTTCGCATCTCCCGGCCCTGTAACGACGTAAAGGCGCAACGGTGTAGCCGCCACGCCCTGAGCGCACAGGTTCGCGCAGGCGTATACCGTGT
>SDBU01002282.1_pt1 | contig 25834 bp, 21 predicted proteins | sample 2277071 | NCBI WGS metagenome assembly SDBU01 (sample SAMN10397929, study PRJNA504765) | marine sediment metagenome | isolation source: marine sediment core GS08_GC12, 126 cmbsf | place: Arctic Ocean: Gakkel Ridge, Loki's castle | collected 2008
CTTGATCCCGTGTAAACGGGATTGTGACCTGACACATAAGTACATGATAGACAATGGCGGCAGGTCACACACCCCCGCCATGACGGGGACGCAAGACCTGCCGCAACATCGTATCGGGACTTTTTCAACAAGCCTCAAGAGGTGCGCTACCCAGTCAACCGGGCCGTGATACTGATCTATCAACTCTCATTTCATCTTCTCCGCAGAATCTTTCCTTCCCCGGCTGTTCAAACGGTGCCCACTGGAACTGATCGGGGTTATTAACCGGCAGACATTCAGGCAGATAGGTTTCCTCCCATAACATTCTCCCACCGGAGCAGTATTTGCTCTATCAACCGGCAGAAATACAAGCCACAACGGGGAAAAACCCGAAGGGAGAGACCAAGTGAAAAAAATCCTGATATTCCTGCTGATTCTTAGCTTAGTGCTGCTGGCTTTCGGGTGCGACAAGGAGAGAATCGTCACCACCACGGAATATGTGCATGATATCGAGTATGTCGAGGGGGCTACGGACACTATCCTGCTTATTGATACCTTGATGCAGGTAGACACGGTCTGGGGTTTGGATTCTACCATCGTTTACGTACACGACACGGTTGTCAGAATCGACACTACCGTAGTCACGGAGTATGTGCACGACACCGTGACGGTTATTGACACAGTGACGGTCTACCAGCAGGTTCATGACACGGTAACCATAGTTGACACCATTGTCAGCCAGGAATGTGAAGCGTATGTGCACTTCGCCTATGTCGCCCTGGAGGCACAACTTGATCCCCAGGTGATCAATCTCATCTACACACAATATGGATATACCGACGGCTGGATCACTTACCTGTCGCTGGCGATGACCTACGTCGACAATCCATCCTACGGCGTGTACGACATGTATGGCTATATCGATTACTGGACCCCGAACTGGTCCGCCTACGCTCTTTTTGAATACTACTGGCGAGTTACCTATCAGGGAGGTGATCCCGCCGATCCCGCTAACTGGAACCTGTCCGAGCCACCGGTCGGAGCGGCACCATGGCCGGGCGGACTGCGGCTGGCGCCCGAGCAAGAGTTGAAGGCTCCTCCGTCGGGATTGAATCGAGGTATACAACTGCTCTCGCCTCAACAGCGTTAGTCGGCAAGGAACCGACCAGACAAGTAATCCCCATTTCCCGTCAGCAGCAAGCATCCCCTGGCGCTCTTTACAAAGCCGGGGGATGCTGTTTATATTGGGCCAATATCAAAATGGCCTGAGGACGGCATTATGCCGCCAGGCTGCTGGAGGTTGACATGGATCCCCGAATAAAGAAACTGGCCAATGTGCTGGTCCACTACTCAATCAAATTGAAAAAGGGACAGCTTTTTCGGATAGAGGGTGAGATCGTCACCCGGCCGTTGATGCAGGCCGTCTTCGAGGAAGCACTGAGGGTCGGTGCTCATCCCTACACTCTTGTCCGGTTACCGGAAGCGGAAGAGGTATTTTTCAAGCGTGGCACTGATGCGCAACTGAAGTACATCTCGCCGGTCACAAGGTGTGAAATCAACAAGATGGATGCCCGCTTGGTTATCCTGGGCAGCGAAAATACCCGGTATCTCTCCGGAGTTAACCCGAAGCGGCAGGTGCTGCAGCGCCGAGCCATGCGGCCGATCATTGACCGCTGGTTTAAGCGGACGGCGGATGGTTCGATATCATGGTGCGTGACGCTGTTCCCGGCGCCGGCCGAAGCCCAGGAGACCGATCTGTCTTTGTCCGACTACGAGGATTTCGTCTACCGCGCCTGCCATGTACATGCCGGTGATCCCATCAAGCACTGGAAGAAAGTCGCCCGAGAGCAGGCTCGGCTGGTGAAGATTCTCAATCGCTTTGATCGCATCCATGTGCGCACACCCGATACTGACCTGAAACTGCGTGTCAAGGGTCGCAAGTGGGTCAACTGCTCCGGCACTGAGAATTTCCCGGACGGTGAAATCTTCACCAGCCCGCTGGAAAACTCGGCCGAGGGATATATTCGTTACAGTTTTCCGGCCGTGTATATGGGTCGGGTGGTCGAGGACGTCCGGTTGGAGTTCAAGAAGGGTAAGGTCGTCAAGGAAACAGCAGCCAAGAACCAGCGCTACCTGACCAGCATGCTCAACACCGATCCCGGTGCCCGTCGCCTGGGTGAGTTTGCTATCGGCACCAATTACTCGATCAAACGCTTCTCGAAAAATATCCTGTTCGACGAGAAAATCGGCGGTACCTGCCACCTGGCGGTAGGGGCGTCAATCGCGGATGCCGGCGGCAAGAACAGAAGCTCGATTCACTGGGACATGATCTGCGACTTAAAAAAGGACAGTGAAATCAGAGCCGACGGCAAGGTGATCTACCGCAATGGCAAGTTCACCATCTGAAGTGGCGTCGAGAACGGATTTCGGCGAATTCGTGGCCGCTGTCGGGCAGAGAGAGGCTGTCCCAAAAGGTCCATAAGTGCTGTTCGGGAGGCCAAGTTAGTCATGCTGAGCGGAGTCGAAGCATGGCAGCCTTCGGCTGATTTATGAGGCTCCCAACTTCAGTCTCACATCCATTACGCGAAAGCAAAGGGTGGCGACGCCACTCGCCCTTCGACTCCGCTCAGGGTGACGACTTTCGCTGTCTTAAGAAACTTGCTTAGCGGACAACCTCGAGTTGACTGATGGCGATGTCAGGTCATCAAAAAACCACTTGTTGAACTTCCAGCCAATCTATAGCTTATCGGCAATCTTTCTGTGAATTTGCCGCAGAGTATGTAACGGCGTCACAGAAAGGTGTTGGCGGTCACAACTTGATCTTGTCTGTGGAGGAAACATGCGCCTGCTGACGCAACGAAGATTCTTTTTCCTCATGGTTATAGCTGCCGTCTATGTGCTGTACGCGGTCGCTTTTGCCTCCAGCGGGGAAACCGGTCAGGGAGCCGAGCAAGGACACGGCGGCCCGGTACTGGAGCTTCTCCTGCAACTGGTGGTCATCCTGCTGGCCGCAAAACTCGGCGGCGACTTGTTTGAGCGCTTCAACCAGCCGGCCGTGCTGGGTGAACTGGTGCTGGGCATGGTTATCGGCAACCTGCACCTGCTGGGATTCGATGCTTTCGAGCCGTTCAAGCATCACCTGACACTGGAGGTTCTGGCCGAGTTGGGCGTTATCATCCTGCTTTTCGAAGTCGGCCTGGAATCAACCGTCAAGGAGATGATGAAGGTTGGTCTGACTTCGTTTATGGTGGCCATCTTCGGAGTGGTCGCTCCTTTCTTTCTCGGCTGGGGTGTCGGCGCGCTGTTTCTTCCGGACGAGTCGATTTACGTGCACGTATTTATCGGTGCCACCCTGACGGCCACGTCGGTAGGCATTACGGCACGAGTTCTGAAAGACATCGGTAAAATCAAAACCAGGGAAGCCAAGATTATTTTAGGCGCGGCCGTTATCGACGATATCATGGGGCTGGTAATTCTGGCGGTCGTGGCCGGAATCATTACCGCCATCAATCAGGGAGCGGGCGAGGGAGTCAGCTCTGCGGCGGTGTTGTGGATTATTCTCAAGGCGGTGCTCTTCATCGTCGGCTCTATAGTTATCGGAGCCTTCGTCCTTCCTCAGTATTTCAATCTCGGCTTCAAGATGAAAGTCAAAGGAGTGCTGCTGTCGTTTAGTCTTTTGGTATGTTTTCTGATGTCCTACCTGGCCGGCATAATCGGGCTGGCGCCGATAGTCGGCGCTTTCGCCGCCGGACTTATTCTTGAAGACGTGCACGTCGAGAAATTCCGTGAACGGGGAGAACAGAATCTGCATGAATTGATCGCTCCGATAGCTACTTTCCTGGTGCCGATATTTTTCGTCAGGATGGGCATGCTGGTGGATTTGACCACTTTCGTCAGAGTGGAAATCCTGGGCTTCGCGGCTCTGATGACAGTGGCCGCCATAGCGGGCAAGCAGGTCTGCTCGCTGGCGGTGTTTGACAAGAGCATCAACCGGATAGCGATCGGGCTGGGCATGATTCCTCGTGGCGAGGTGGGGTTGATATTTGCCGGAATCGGCGCCAAGCTGATGCTGGACGGTGAGCCGGTGATCAGCACCAGCACCTATTCCGCGGTCGTTATAATGGTAATCGTTACAACTCTGGTGACCCCCCCGGCCCTGGTCCACTCACTGCTGAGGGGCGACCGGAAGAAGGCTCAGAGAGCCGAAGCCACCCCAGGCAAAGCATAATACAATTTCATGCACCGTCACGAATCCTTTCGTGACGGCATACAGGTGGTACGGTCAGGAAAGGATTCCTGACCACGCTTAAAAGATCAAGTCACCCTGAGCGGAGTCGAAGGGCGTGCTGCGCATGGGTTAGGCACAGGCAGTACCACCATAACCGGTTCCGTGGGAATATCGTCTCTTTCAAAGGGGGTCAGGCAGGCTAAATTACCAGTCCCTTCTGGAAAGGACGGAAAGAACTCTTTTCATAATCTTCCCCGCCAGGCTTCAGACTTATCTCGGTGCCGTGAGGCAGCGACGGATAATCAGCCGGAGACACCAGTGCCTTATTCTCGATCGCTTCCACAAACGCGACCGAGAGCTTGAAATGCTTGCTGTATTCGGTCAGCAGACGGGTCCGCTCGCTCTGTTGTGAGAGATGGCGGGATTTGCCCGTAAACGAAAAAACGAATTCCGGGTTGGAGGAAAAGATCTGCAAGGACTCAACCCTGACACCGGTAAGACGGGTCTTGACGAATCTCAGCAGGGCAAAAAAGGCTCCAAACTCCAGGTCGACAACCGGTCCCTCAGCCCGACACCGAAAGAGCACTCCAAAAGATGGTATGGCAAAGACAATCATTCCCCTGGTAAAGCCCCTGTGCTCAAGGGCGGGGTCGATAGAATGATTGTGAAAAGCAGCCGTGTAACCCTGGACCGGCCAATCAGGTTTTTTCATACCGATAGACAAAGCAAGCCAGGTGCCGCTCGGTTAGAGTCGTCGCGTGTTTTTAATTGATTGAATAGCAGGCGGTTAACGGATGTCGCGGGGTGTATCCGGCAATTTCCGGCAATCTGGATTCAATAATACTGAAACCGGATGAACAGAACTGCCAAAACAGCCGTAACGGGCAGTGACTGAAATGGAACAAAAAAAGACCCGGTGGTTACCGGGTCTTGTATGAATCCGTGGTATTTTCAAAATCAGTTTATCGGCGGTGAACACAACTGGGTATTATACGTCCAGGCAAAGGAGCCATCGTTAACGGTCGCCGACATATTGCCGCTGACGAACCCCAGATTAATCGTCCAGTTAGACGTATCGGGCGCGTCAGAATCCTTCTGGTAGATCATTTGTATCGATGCAGAAATTGAGCCTCTTACCGGGCAACCCTGATCCCAGCCGATCATAGACTTGTCAACCTTGATATCGGTAGCCGTGACGTTCAGACTGATATCACGCCAGACGGTGGAATCCGGGGAAACGAACTTGGAGTGTATCTGCCAACTGTCGCTTCCCGAAATCGTGGCCTGATCGGTATCCAGCCCGCCGAAGTAGAGCCCGGCATGCCCTTCATAGGAACGGTAAGTGACCGTTGTGTCGAACGGTGTGTAGGCCCACTGGTGTTTGTATACCAGGCTGTCGAGACCGCTGGCCACCTGCTGTGGGACTCCGGCTTTGACAAAACGAATGGAATCCCTCAAGAAAGCATCATACTGGCTGTCGTGAATGCCAAAATAGACCTCATGCCAGCCATCGGCATAAGTGGCGCTGGCGCTATCCCTGTCGGGGTCGTAGTCAGGCGGCAGAGAACCATACTGGATGGGATCGATAGTGGTATCCGTAGCCAGTTGATAAATGTTCTCCAGTCCGCTCTCGAAACAGCGGAGAGTGGAGTCAACGAAATTGCCGACTTCCTGCTGAACCAGCAGGAACTCCGGATTGCTGTAATCGACAGAGCTGCCGGTAGAAGTGTTGTCATCGGAACCGCAGCCGGCAAAGACAACCAGCAAGCCGACCAGGAGTGAGCCAACCAGAATCAAAGCAACCTTATCCCAGCGCATTATGGATCTCCTTTCCTGAATCACAGCCGTTGCCGGGCTGCCGGTCCCGTCACTCAATCCTCACTGCAGGAGGAAAGTCATGATCGCCTTCTGTATGTGCAGTCTGTTTTCTGCCTGATCGAAAACGACGGATTGCGGGCCGTCCATGATGGTATCGGTAATCTCACGACCCCTCTCGGCAGGTAAGCAGTGCATCACAATGGCGTTAGGGCTGGCTGCGGCCAGCAACGTCCTGTTCAATTGATATTTCTTCAGCTTTTTTGCCTTTTCTTCTGCCAGATGCTTTTGCCCCATAGAGGCCCAAACATCCGTATAGACTACATCGGCATTGGCAACGGCTTCTTTAGGATCTTCGGTTTTCATAACTGAACTGTCGGAATTGGCCTCGGCACGGGCCAGTATCTGTTCATCAACCAGACAGTCAGCGATGGTGCCGATCCGAAAGTCCAGCGGTATCAGCGAGGCTAAGTTGAGCCAGCTGTTGGTGATATTGTTGGCGTCGCCGACATAGGCCACTGCAAAGCGGTCCTTTTTGGGCAGGTGCTCCAGCATGGTAAAGTAGTCACCCAGAATCTGGCAGGGATGGACCAGATCGGTCAAACCGTTTACGACCGGAACCGAGGCAAACCGGGCCAGTTCTTCGACATCGGACTGCTTGAAAGTCCGAATCATGATCAGCCCCAGGTAGCGTGACAGCACCCGGGCGGCATCGGCCACGCTCTCACGCTGACCGAGCTTGATTTCGTTGTCGGTAATATAGACCGCTTGGCCGCCCAACTGGTTGATACCGACTTCGAACGAGACCCGGGTCCGCAACGACGGCTTGGTGAAAATGCAGGCGACCGACTTTCCCTCCAGCGGGCGCGGCGCAATCTCCCCCTTTTTCATTTTGAAACAAAGATCGAAAACCTTTCCCAGCTCCTCTGCTGAAAGATCGGTTATCTGACACAATGACCTTGGCATATGACCTCCTGGTGATAGATGAGATTGACACTGGTCAAAACTTCGCAGAAGTAAAACGGCCGGGCCAACGTTGTCAAGGTGAGAGATCGGCTCAATGTTTCTTCGATGGCAAAGAGTGGAAGGTTGACATAATTTCTTCCACCGTCAGGAATCCCTTCCTGATGACTCAGGAAAGTGCGGTTCAGGTAAGGGGAGGCTGTCCCAGAAGGTCCATAAGTGCCGTTGGGGACGCCAGAGTGGTCATGCTGAGCGGAGTCGAAGCATGGCAGCCTTCGGCTGATTTATGAGGCTCCTAACTTCAGTCTCACATCCATTACGCGAAAGCAAAGGGTGGCGACGCCAGTCGCCCTTCGACTCCGCTCAGGGTGACGACATTCGCTGCCTTGTTAAACATACTTTTGGGACAACCACAGGGCTCCTGACCGCGCGTTGAAAATACAGGATAAAGTGTAGGCGAAGATGATGTCGGTTCTCGGCGATTATCTTTTTTCTCCCAACAAACAACCGATAGTGTCCGGGCAACCCACCAGCCGGAGGCGGTTGTGGGAGTCATTCTATGTTGACGCACAATCAATTAGACCGGATTTCGTCAGTAATCTCTTGCCGGAGGCAACCCCAGCCGACATATTACGTACTGTCAAAAGAGCATTTATGTCCGGAAAACAATAGTTATGAGCCACAGAAAAGTAGTTTTTGGACTGATACTGGTATTGATAGGGGTGCTCCTTTTGGGTCGCTCGCTGGATCTGTTTTATTTCAGTTTTGGTGATCTAATGGGCGTCGTTTTGCCCCTGGCCCTTATCTTTGCCGGGGCCTGGATGATCGTGCGCAAAAAGCAGCAGGAAGACAGACTCCGAGCTCAAATGGAATCCGGCTCTTCCGCGACTACTGCCGCCGCCGACCGGCAGCGGCAACAGAGCGCCGAACCGGTTCGACCGGGCGGCTTCCAGGAAACTGCCGGCAAATCAAGCGGCGCCGGCGACCGACCGCAGGCCACACCACCAACGGGCGGCCTTCACGGAAGTGCGAAGTACAGCAAGGCTATTGGTGATCTGGTTGTCAACTGTAACGGAATCAGTCTTGAGAATATCGAGGTATCGTCCGGTATCGGTGATATCGACATACAACTGCATGGCGGACGGTTGGCTTCCGGACTGAACCGCATGATCATATCCGGCTTCATAGGCGACATTCGCATTTTCATCCCCCGCGACATGCCTTACCATATCCACTGCTCCAACTTCATTGGTGACATCAACGCCGGCGGACAGCAGGCCGGCGGGCTAAGCAACACCGTCGAGAATCAGTCATCCGACTACGACAGCGCTCAATCCAAACTCTATATCGCGGCCAACAATTTCATTGGCGACGTCAAGCTGTTTGAAGGTTAGAGGTTTTCCCAAAAGGTGCCCATTCCTACTCGCGTAGAGTGGGGGCTTGTCTCCCACCAATAAAAGTGGCGATGCCACTACAGGATATAGCGGCTGAGGTCTTCATCGGCGACTATCGCCGAGAGGCTTTTGTCGACCGCTTTGGCCGTAATTGTGATTTTTTTTCTGTCGGATGGCGGCTCAAAGAGCAGGTCTTCCAACAACGTAGTCAGGACCGTGTGCAGTCGACGAGCACCGATGTTCTCGGCCTCGTTGTTGACCCGTTCAGCGTAGCCGGCTATTTTTTTGATCGCTGCCGGGGCAAACTCCAGTTGCACTCCCTCCGTCTTCAGGAGCGCCTGGTACTGCTTGACCAGCGCCGATTTCGGTTCGGTGAGAATTCTCCGGAAGTCCTCGGCTGTCAGCGAATCAAGTTCCACCCGAATGGGGAAACGGCCTTGTAACTCGGGCACCAGATCGGACGGTTTGGACCCGTGGAAGGCACCGGCTGCTATGAACAGGACGTGATCGGTGCGGATCATGCCGTACTTGGTCGAGACGGTGCAACCTTCAACAACGGGCAGGATGTCGCGCTGGACTCCTTCGCGGCTGATATCGGGACCGGTTTTGCTCTCACCGCCGACAATCTTGTCTATTTCATCAATGAAAATAATACCGGATTCCTGCGCCCGTTCCAGCGCCTCACTCACGACGGCATCCATATTGATCAGTTTGTTCAATTCCTCATTCATGAGAAAACGGCGCGCCTCCTTCAGCGGCAACCGGCGCCGTTTGCTTTTTTTCGGCATCAGGCCGGAGAACATCTCCTGGAAGTTTACCCCCAGTTCCTCCATACCCATGGGAGAGAAGATTTCGATAACGGGAAACTGGGTCTGGGGGGTTTCCAACTCTACTTCACGGCCGTCGAACTTTCCTGCCAGCAGGCGTTGGCGTAGCTTTTCGCGGGTGCGGGCGATGGAGTCGCGGGAGGTCACCTCGACGCCCGGGGCGGCAGTCTTCTTGCGAGGTGGCACCAACAGCAGATCCAGCAATCGTTCGACCGTGTTTTCTTCAGCCTGGGACTGCACCTGCCGGGACTTCTCCGTCTTGACCATGTTGACGGAGACGTCCACCAGGTCACGAGCCATCGACTCGACGTCGCGTCCCACGTACCCGACTTCGGTGAATTTGGAGGCTTCCACCTTGACGAAGGGAGCCCGGGCCAGGTCGGCCAGTCGGCGGGCGATCTCTGTCTTGCCCACTCCGGTGGGGCCGATCATAATGATGTTATTGGGCAGAATTTCCTGACGCAAATCGTCCGGTACCTGCTGGCGTCGCCAGCGATTGCGCAGGGCAATCGCTACCGACCGCTTGGCGTTATCCTGGCCAATGATGTACTTGTCCAGGTGTGCCACAATTTCCCTGGGAGTGTGATAGTCGTTATTCATTTGAGGATTTCTACCGTGATGTTATTGTTGGTGTAAACGCAGATGTCGGCGGCAATTTCCAGCGCCTGGCGGGCGATTTTCTCGGCCGACATTTTGGGATTGGCCAGAATCAGGGCGCGGGCCGCCGCCAGCGCGTACGACCCGCCGGAACCGACAGCAATGATCCCGTCATCCGGCTCCACGACGTCACCGGTGCCGCTTACCAGGAAGATATGCTTCTTGTCCGTAACGGCGATTACCGCTTCCAGTTTCTGCAGCGTCTTGTCGGTACGCCAATCTTTGGCCAGTTCCACCGCCGCCCGGGGGAGGTTCCCGGACTGCTCGTCGATCTTTTTTTCCAGCAACTCGAACAATGCCAGCGCATCGGCGGCGGCTCCGGCGAATCCGGTCAGAATAGTGCCGTCGCGCATGGTTCTGATCTTGGATGACTTCGCTTTCAGAATCGTATCATCCAGAGTTATCTGGCCGTCTCCGGCCATAGCCGCCCGGCCCCGATGAATAAGTCCCAATATGGTAGTGGCCCGTACGCGCATAATTACCCTTTCACCGCTTGGCGCCTGACCGCGGGTGTGCCCTCCGGTAGGCGTCCTTTAATACTTCGGCGGTCACGTGAGTGTATTTCTGTGTAGTTGTCAATGAGGCATGCCCCAGGATTTCCTTGATCAACATGATATCGGCTCCATTCTCCAGCAGATGGGTGGCAAAAGAATGCCGCAGCATATGCGGAGTAAGGTCGAGTCCCTCGCGGCGTCCGTACTCTTTCACCAGGCGATCGATGGACCGCACGCTCAGCGCCCCCCCTCGACGATTGAGCAGTAGCGGAGATGGGGTGCTTTTGTCGCCGGCCGGCATTTCCTTTTGCCGGACAAATTTTTGTCGGACCTCCAGGTATTGGCCCAGGTCTGCCAGGGTCTTCTCGCCGACGGGAACTATCCGTATCCGGTTGCCTTTGCCGGTAACGGTAATCAGCCCGGCCGGCAGATCGAGGTCGGTCAGCGTAATGCCGGCCAGTTCCTGACGGCGGATACCGGTGGCATACAGCAGAGCGACCATGATGAAGTCACGCCAGTAGAAGTAGCTGCTTTTATCGTCGCGGGCGTTACCGTGCTCGAAGAGTCGGGCCGCCTCCGCCTGAGGCACAAAGCGCGGCAGACCCTTTTCAAACTTCATCCGGGGCAATTTGAACACATACCGTTTCCCGTCCGGTCGTCGGCTGAGGTAGCTCTGGAATCCCGACAGAGCCGACAAGAACCGCGCCAGCGTACGATTGGATACACCCTGATCAAGGCGCGACCGCAAATACAGGCGCAGCAGAAGCGGATCGTTTTTTGGCGCCGAGGGCAACGCCGCGTGCTTCTGAATCAAGAACGCCACCCACGGAGTCAGGTCGCGGTGATAGCTCTCGATGGTTCGTGGCGCGTGCCGTCCCTCCGCGACCAGGGATTCAAGGTAATCTGTCAGCGCCTTCTGCAACATGCAGGCAGTATACGAAAAAGCCAACCCGGAGCAAACAGTTTGAATCCTGCCGGTCTGGTTGCACTATCACCTTGCAATCGGTATGACGGTGCAGTACTATTGCTTTCATGAGGTTGGGAATTATTGGCAAACCACAGTCGGGCAAAACGACCGTTTTTAACGCTGCCTGCGGCCGACAGGAGGCGGTCGGCGACTACAGTAAGGCTGCCCACCGCGCCGTTATCAAGGTGCCCGACGAACGGCTTATGAAGCTGGCGGCTCTTGTCAAACCGCCCAGGATTACCCAGGCCGAAATCGAGTTTCTCGATTTACCCGGTCTGTCCGGCCAGGGTAAGCAATCGACCACTTTTGATCTCAGCCCGGAACTGGAAAAAACCGACGCCCTGATAGTGGTTATCGACGCTTTTTCAGAGGCGGCCCGGCCGGCTCGCGATATTCAGGACGTTACCGACGAGTTGATTTTGGCCGATCAGGCAGTGCTGGAAAGCAGCATCGACAAGAAAACCAGAAATCTGAAATTGACCGGTGACAAGTCACTGGTTCGGGACCTGGCCCTGCTTGAGAAACTGCTGACAGCGGTGCAACAGGAAAAACCACTGATAGAACTGGACCTGCCGCCCGATGAAGCCAAGCTGGCCAGAGGCTATACGCTCCTGACCCGCAAGCCGCTGCTGGTGGTGCTCAATATCGCTGAAAAGGACCTGGCAACTATGGCGACAATCTACCGGGAATTCCAGCATTTGGTGGCGTCGGGCAAACGTGAACTGGCGGTTGTGTGCGGCAGTATTGAGATGGAACTGGCCGAGCTGGAGGAGGACGAGCGCCGGGCGTTTCTTGACGAACTGTCAATCACCTCCCCGGCCGTAGAAAAGGTGATACAGAAATCCTACGACCTGCTGGGTCTGATCTCCTTCTTCACGGCGGGGGGACCGGAACTGCGGGCCTGGCCGCTCAAGAAGGGAACGGTGGCCAGAAAGGCGGCGGGCGTGATCCACAGTGATATGGAACGCGGCTTCATTCGGGCCGAGACAACAGCCTACGAAGACTACCTGGAGTATAAAACTCCGGCGGCACTGAAAGCGGCCGGAAAAACGCGCCTGGAGGGCAAAGAATACGTGATACGGGACGGCGATGTGATTCTGTTCCGGTTTAACGTATAACGGCCAATAAAGACCGTGAACCTGAGCAAGGAATCTGCGGTTCAAAGAATAACAAGCCCTGCCGATACAAGCGATGAGTGTGACATTCGCATTGTTCGTATCAAGTTGAGGTAAGCGTGGTTGACGTATTGGACAATACCAAACAATCGGAGACAACAGCCACCCGGGTATTACCGATTCTGCCCCTGAAGGGAACGATGGTTTTCCCTTACCTGGTGGTGCCGCTGATGATTCAGGACCAGGAGCAGACGCGCCTGGTGGATGATGCCCTCATGCGCGGCTCGCGTATCGGACTTTTTCTGCAGAAAGATCCGCAGTTGAGCAACCCCTCCCCGGACGACCTGCATCATTTCGGTTGCTCCGGCAACATCCTCAAGATGCTGCGTTTCCCGGACGGCACCGTGCGGTTTTTGATCCAGGGGCTGGCCCGCATCCGGATTCGTAAGTTCATATCCGATGCCCCGACCATGATGGCCGAGGTGGAGGAAGTCGAGGAAGTCGTCGATGACACGGTCCGCATGGAAGCCCTCCAGCGCAACGTGCTGGAACAGGTCAAGACACTGGCCGACCTGGCTCCCTACCTCAGTGATGAATTCCATGTATCGGCCATCAACCAGGACACTGATTCCAAGCTGGCCGACTTCATAGCCTCCAGCATCAATATCTCCATCGAGGAGAAACAGCAAATGCTGGAACAGCGCAACGTATTGAAGAGGATGAACAAGCTGTACCTCGCCCTGAACAAGGAGATTGAGGTCCTGCAGCTATCGCAAAAGATTCAGGCACAGGCAGCCACGGAACTGGGTAAGTCACAGCGGGACTACATTCTCCGCGAACAGATGAAAGCGATCAAGAAGGAGTTGGGCGACGGCGACGAGGCATCCGATATTGACGAATTCGCCAAGAGAATCGAACAGGCCGAACTTCCCGAGCATGCCGAGCAGGTAGCCCGCAAGGAACTTGATCGCCTGTCACACATGAATCCTTCCGCCGCCGAGTATACCGTTTCCCGCACTTACCTGGACTGGCTGGTATCCCTTCCCTGGAACAAGTCGACCACCGACAAACTGGACCTGAGACAGGCCAAGAAGATCCTGGATGAGGATCATTACAACCTCAACAAAGTCAAGGACCGCATCCTGGAACACCTGGCGGTGCGCAAGCTGAAATCCGACGTCAAAGGCCCCATCCTCTGTTTTGTCGGTCCGCCCGGGGTGGGCAAAACCTCGCTGGGCAAGTCAATCGCGCGGGCCATGGGGCGGCAGTTCGCCCGAGTCTCGCTGGGCGGTATGCGTGACGAAGCCGAGATTCGGGGCCATCGCCGTACCTATATCGGCTCCATGCCGGGACGGGTGATTCAGTCGATCAAGCGCTGCGGTTCCAACAATCCGGTCATCATGCTCGACGAAGTCGACAAGCTGGGCGCCGATTTCCGCGGTGACCCTTCATCGGCACTGCTGGAAGTGCTCGACCCGGAGCAGAACAACGCCTTTTCCGACCACTATCTTGAAATAGCGTTTGATCTGTCGCGGGTGATGTTCATCACCACCGCCAACTGGCTGGAACCGATTCCGCACGTCCTGCGTGATCGGATGGAAGTAATCAACCTTCCCGGTTACACCGACATCGAGAAGTGCAAGATCGCCGAGCGCCACCTGATCCCCAAGCAACTTGACAACCACGGACTGACGCATGATAATCTGACGTTCAAAACAGCCGCCATTCAGACTATTATCGACGGCTATACCCGCGAGGCCGGTCTGCGCAACCTGGAGCGCGAAATCGCGGCGGTGGCTCGCAAGGTCGCCCGCCGGGTAGCCTCGGGATCAAAAAAGAAAATCGTTGTCGGCGCGGCCGAGATCGCCCGACTGCTGGGGCCGGAGAAATTCACCCGCGAAGCTCTCTCACGCCAGGGACAGGTAGGAGTCGTGCCCGGACTGGCCTATACCTCGGTCGGTGGTGAGTTGCTGTTTGTGGAGGCGACTTCGATGCCGGGCAAGAGAGAACTGACCCTGACCGGACATCTGGGTGACATTATGAAGGAATCGGCCCAGGCCGCCCTGTCGTTCATCCGCAGCAACGGCACCGATCTTCACATAGCAGCCGAGCAGTTTGAAGATCGTGAGATTCATATCCATGTTCCCTCCGGAGCAATTCCGAAAGACGGACCTTCGGCCGGGATCACCATGGTGGTGGCGCTGTCTTCCCTGCTGAGCGGCCGGCCGGTCAAACCCTTTCTAGCCATGACCGGAGAGATCACTCTCAGGGGACAGATACTGCCCATCGGCGGACTTAAAGAAAAACTGCTGGCCGCGTACCGGGCTGGTATCAGGACGGTTATTCTGCCGCAGGACAATCGCAAAGACACCCGCGAACTGCCACCGGAGATCAGAAAAGGTCTGAAGCTGAAGTTTTTTAGCCAAACCCTGGCGGCAGTGAAGTTTGCCCTGGAAACCACTCCCCCAAAGAAATCGAAGCGTTCCCGCCGGAAAACGAAAAGGACAGCATGACCGAATCTCGTCTCCGACGTATGCAACTGGTCACGTCCGGACAAATGCGCGATATCGACCGCGCTACCATCGAGGGTGGGCTAGTTCCCGGCCCGGAATTGATGGAAAACGCCGGACGGGGGATTGCCGAAAATATCCTGCACGATATCCTCAGCGGTTCACCGTCGGAAAAAGTGGCTGTCTTCTGCGGCAAGGGCAACAACGGCGGTGACGGCCTGGTGATTGCCCGGCACCTGTACCAGGCTGAGGTGGAAATCACGGTTTACTTTCTTGGACCGGTGGACAAACTGTCAACCGATGCCCGTCTCAATTTCGATCGTGCCGCCGGTGTCGGTCTCAACCTGGTGGAAGTCACGTCGCCTGACGCCCTGCCGGAGCAACCGGAGTGCGAGTACATTATCGACGCCCTGTTCGGTACCGGTTTTACCGACGCTCCCCGTGGTTTGGCGGCTGAGATCATAAAGTATATCAACCGCAGCCGCGACGCGGGGAAGACAATCGTAGCAGTGGATATGCCGTCGGGACTCAACGCCGACACCGGACAACACGAAGGCGAGGTCGTCAAAGCCGATTACACTTTCCCCCTGGCGCTGCCGAAATACGGTCTGTACGTTTCACCCGGCCGGGAACTGGCCGGACAGGTAACGGTTATTCCGATAGGCATACCTGACGACGTGATTGACAAGTTTGATCTGCCGATCGAGTTGATCACACCGGAACTGGTTGCCGCCCGACTGCCCCATCGTAAACCCGACGGACACAAGGGAGATTTTGGCAAGCTGTTGATCCTGGCCGGCTCGACCGGCCTGACCGGCGCGGCGGCTATGGCCGCCAAAGGTGCGCTGCGCTGTGGCTGTGGCCTGGTCAAAGTCGCCTGTCCGCAAACGTTGTTGCCCACTATCGCTTCGCTGGCCATGGAAGCTACTTCGTGGCCGCTGCCGGATGTCGCAAAAAAAGGCGCGCTGGCGTTGCGCGGTCTGGGGGAGATTCGTAAGCTGACTGCCGAGCATGACGCGGTCATTGTCGGCCCCGGTCTGGGACAACACCACGAAACACAGGAACTGGTGCGCCGTTTCCTGTCAAAACTGGACAAACCGGCCATTGTTGACGCCGACGGTCTCAACGCTCTCGCCGGTCACACTGATCTGCTGAGGAAGATAAAAGTGCCGCCGGTACTGACACCGCATCCGGGTGAGTTTCGCAAACTGACCGGCCGGACGGTGCCGCCGGAATCAGAGATACACGAACGCATTAAAGTTGCCGTTGATGCCGCCTGTGACCTCCACTGCGTTATGGTACTCAAGGGCAGCCCCACGTTGGTGGCGGTGCCTGACGGCGTCTGTTACCTCAACCCGACCGGCAACAGCGGCATGGCTACCGGCGGTTCGGGTGACGTTCTGTCGGGTGCTATCGGGTCGTTTCTGGCGCAGGGGATGTCAGGACTTGACGCGGCCGTGGGTGGTGTCTACGTACACGGTCTGGCCGGTGACTTCGCCGCGGCGGACCTGTCCCCGCGCTGCCTGATCGCGGGTGATTTGATCGACTATCTACCCAGCGCCTTTGCGTTGTTGGAGTAGCCCCATTACAAATGGCGATTATCCCCTTGATGCACGTCACAAGGGGGCTATTATGGGGATATGCGTAAAGTTAATTTCCCAAGACTCTTAGCGCAACTGCCCTTCTTGCCTTTCCTAGTTCTCTTGGCTTCCCTGACTTCCGAGTTTCTCAAAGATCAATTTGATGCGTTGCTTCCGCAGTCCTTTGTGGACTGGAAGGAAGAAAATACGATCGAATTTCTAATTATCTTGCTGTTGCTTTGGTGGGCGTGTAACAGTACGATTGGTTGGTGGCATTGCAGATCGAAACTGATGAACCTGAAAGGCGAAGGGTCAGAAAAGATATTTGATATGAGTGCCTCAGATGCAGCGGAATATGTCATGGAAAATCTTGAGATGAATATAGTCCAAGCCAATGATTTCCTGACACAGATGGCCATAGAGGAAAGAGTGCACATCAGAGCTATTAAAGTCGGGGAGTCCACCAATAGTCCGGTTCCTCATGGGGTTTTTGAGGATTATGAAATGTTCTTAATAGGAGATGAAAAACAGCGTGATCAGGCTCAGGCTTTTGGCTGCGCATTCTCTGAGAAGGGCTGGATTGTAAAGAAAATAACACAGCAGCTTGATGACCAACTCCTATATGACGCCCCACGCTTCATATCCAAAGATCTGGCGGATGTTTGCTCATGGTACAAACAAAGTAGCCCAAAGCTGCCGTAGGGAATGTCTCGCAGAGACCTGCCCATGAATATATCATTAGCAATATTGGTGGTGGCAGGTACGGCACGGACCTGCCCTACATAACTGATTACTTGTCCTGTTGACTACGTTTTGTGGCCCACCTTTGAGGTGGGTTTCTTCGGTTAACGTCCAACCCCGCACGCGAACCGGTTAATCTCTGACAAACCAGGACAGTTCTTTCCGTTTTGGGCACGACGGCAACGGCCGCCGGGGATAACCCAGCGGTGTCACCGTGGCCACGTAATGGTTCGCCGGTACCCCCAGTTTCTCTTTCACATCGTCCCTGTCCATAGCGGCAATCCAGCAGGTACCCAGTCCGTAATACCAAGCCGCCAGCATGAAATGGTAAGCGGCGATACATCCATCCTGAACATACCGCTTCGATATTTCCGGATCAGAGCAGATGGCGACTGCCAACGGTGCCTGGCCGATAGGGCCGCTGCTTTTGCCTCGCACCCCGGCCAACCGGACGATAGTTTCTTTATCCCTGATAACTTTGAAATAATACGACTGGGTGTTTCGTGAGGTCGGTGCATACCGGCAGTTGTCCAGAACCAGTTTGAGAACGTCGTCGGTTACTTCTTTCGATTCGAAAGTGCGCACGCTGCGTCTGGTCAACAGCAATTCATCGCCGCCAAGATACTTGTCAACGGGATGCTGGAAATGCTGAAACTCCAGCCGTCGTCCCTCGGGATCACGCGCAAAGAATTGATAGATGTCATACTTCTCGTTCTTCGAGGGAGTCGTATCGGCGAAGTTTTTCAGTGCCTCATGAATGCGGTCAACCTCTTCGGATGTCTCGTAAAAAAAGGTGACCAGGCCGCCGGGGTCGGGTTCGTCTCGCTGGCAGAGACCAAACAGCAGGTTGCCGTGCTGTAAGATTACACAGGCGGCCTGCTCTAACCACACCCGGCAACCGATCCGCTCTATGTAAAAACGTTTCAGTTGCTGAAGCATCACGGTTCCGGAAAAGAATATGCCGCTCATAAGCTGTATCCGCTTAACACTATGCTATGGTTCAATTGATCTTCTCCTCTTCAGAGTACCGGCTCACATTGCATATCGAACACCTTAAACAGAAAGGCAAACTTGTCGGACAGTTCTTCAATCCTTTTCTCCGTCGGTTTGCCGCCGCCGTGCCCGGCTTTGGTTTCGATCCTGATCAGAATCGGGTTTTTGCCGCTATCGGCGGCCTGCAGGGTGGCTATGAATTTCTTGGAGTGAGCCGGGTCGACGCGATCATCGGTGTCGGCGGTGGTTACCAGGATGGGCGGGTAGCTGGTCCCGGCCTTGATGTTGTGCAGGGGGGAATAGGCATACAAGAAATTGAAATGCTCCGGGTTGATCTCGGCGTTGCCGTACTCGCCGGTCCAGTAACGACCGATTGTGTATTTGTGGTAGCGCAACATGTCGATAACCGGCACCCCGCACAGCACCGCTCCGAACAGGTCCGGGCGCTGCACCATGCAGGCGGCCACCAGCAACCCGCCGTTGCTGCCGCCTTGTATAGCCAGTTTCAGTGTGCCGGTGTATTTGTTTTCAATCAGCCACTCGGCCGCGGCGATAAAATCATCGAAGACATTCTGCTTATTCTCCAGCATCCCGGCCCGGTGCCACTTTTCGCCATACTCGTTGCCGCCTCGCAGGCAGGCCACAGCCAGCACACCACCCTGTTCCATCCACAGACTGTAGGTGATTGAGAAAAACGGTCTCTCGCTGATCTGAAACCCGCCGTACCCGGTCAAAATCGTCGGGTTGTTGCCGTCCAGCGACAGTCCTTTCTTATGCGTAAGGAATACCGGCACCTGCGTACCGTCTTTGGAGGTGCAGAAAATCTGACTGGTTTCGAACTGCGATGGGTCGAAGTCAACTTCGGACCTTCTCAGCAGAATCATTTCATGGGTGGCAAAATCATAACGGAAGTGACTGGTGGGATACAGAAACGACTTGAAGCCGATCAGCAACTCGGTATCGTCCGGCTGTCCCGAAAGTCCGGCCAGCGATCCCAGGGTGGGCAACTCGATGTCTCTGACGAAATCGCCCTTCAGATCGTACAGCTTCAGCAGGTGGTAGGCGTCGTGCGAATAGGCCGTCACCAGATGGTTGTTGACCACCCTGACACTGGAGAGGACGTCGTCCTGCTGGGGTATGATCTCATCCCAGTGCGACCGGTCGGGTTGCTTGATATCGATAGCGATAACACGTCCCCGGGGAGCATCGAGATCGGTCTTGAAATAGAACCTGGTACCGACGTTGTAGATGAAATGGTAACCGGCGTCGGCTTCATCCAGTAACCTGATGAAATCACCCTGGCTGTCCACTTCACGGTAGTAGATGCGGTTTTCGCGGTCGGTACCGTGCCAGATATTAAGCAGCAAATACTTGCCGTCGTAGGTTATCTTCGGAGACAACCCTAACTCTTTGTCATCGGGATGTTCGTATACCAGTTCATCCTGCGACTGTGGTGTGCCCAATGTGTGCCGGTAGAGACGGTTGTAATTGTAGTAGTCCTCAGGCGCCACGGTGGTGGTTTCCGGGTAGCGGTTATAGTAAAACCCGCTGTTGTCGTGTTCCCAGGCCACGCCGGTGAACTTGCACCAATAGAGGACCTCATCATAATCTTCGCCGGTGTCCAGTTTGCACACGTGGAATTCCTGCCAGTCACTGCCTCTTTCGGAAAGCGCATAAGCCAGCAGCGTGCCGTCTTTATTAAACGCGGTGGAACTCACGGCAATAGTGCCGTCATCGCTGAAACTGTTGGGGTCGAGTATAATCTCCGGCTCGGAGTCGAGCGTTTTCTGCATGTACCAGACATATTGGGCTTGCAGTCCCTCATTTTTCAGGAAGAAGTAACGATTGCCCTTCTTGTATGGCAGGGAATAGCGCGGATAGTCCCAACGGTCGGTCAGTTGTTGTTTGAACGTCTCCCGCGCCGGAGTATTGAGGAAATCCGCCGTCAGTTTGTTCTGCGCCGTCACCCAGTCTACCGTCTCATCCGAGCCGGCGTCTTCCATCCAGCGATAAGGGTCGGCTACGATGGTGCCGTGATAGTTGTCGGTCACGTCACCCTGCCGGGCTGGTGGATAAGTATAGTGCCCGCCGGTGCTCTGTTGGTCGGTGTTTGAGCAACCCGAAAAACTCAACACTGTTGCGGTCAAAATCGCCGGCAGTACTGTCAGGGCGGTGACGGTCAATCGTTGACTTCTATTAAACATCGCTTCGTCTCCTGCTGTTAGATATATATCTTCTGATTTTCTCTCCGAGCACTCAACTGTCTGCTATCCGCCTGTTATTCAATACGGAGCCGGTGGCAGGTAAAATCACCCGGAAGTAGAGCATCTTCTAATTTAGGGTTTCACCCCACCTTTGTCAATCGTGCCCCCGAATCCCCGATAGTCGAAACCGCCCTTCGACAAGCTCAGGAAGGGCAGGGGTTCCAACCTGATTTGGACGGGTGGCTTACCGCTCGCGGTGAGTTTCTGTTCCATTATATATATACTGAGGTCATAGTAGGAACTGTAAACGCACCTCAAGGGGCTTGTTGATAAAGTCCTATTCTCGTCATTGCGAACGACAGCGTGGCAATCTCGGATATTGAATGTCAACGAGATAGCCACGTCGCTTCGCTCCTCGCTATGACGTTTGTTAGGTTTTTCAACAAGCCTCAAGAGGTGCGCTACCCCTGCCGTTGCAGATCTGTTTGATAACAATGATCGTCGATTGCAGTGAGAAAGATGCTCGACCGGTAGTCCGGTTTTTGTTGCTGTCGAACGTCCCGAACCGTTCCTTGTTACGGTTGTATGACTGAGTGAAAAAGTGATTCTATAGATATGTTCTTTATGCTCGACACCGTCCTTAAATATCGCCTAAGGTCGTCTTGAATTACGCCCGCCGACATTTGTGGATATGGCTGGCCGTCTTTCTGCTGACTGCCGTCTCAGTCGGCCAGGCAGAGGATTCTGCCCCGAAGACCTCGACGCTCAACGCATACCGGCACGCGCAGCTTCCCAAACTGCAGCGGACGCTGACGGAACTGTTCCCGGAATCGGAGGGGTATCAGGTTACTGGTCCGGTTTATCCCATGAACGGCAGATATCCGGCAATGTTGCAATCAGTGCGAGTGATCTGCGCTGATTGGACGACATTCCTAAAGGCAGTTGACCGGCTTGCCGTGCAGACCACGGTTCAACTGCGTCCGCTCAAAAAATACGTAGACACGCCGGGAGTGTATGGATATCGTGGTGCCCTGGTAGAGATGGGTCCGGAACGCACCGGGCCATTTGTGCAAATCAATACGACTCAGCAGACACGCTGGTTGATATGGGCCTTCCGCAGCATTCATATCCCTAGTCCGAGGCACACCGTCAACGATGAGTCTCGGCGTAAGTATGGCCGAGCGGTGTCGGACTATCTGTTTGCCATCGATACCGGTAATCTGCTGGCTGAACCGCCGGTTGCAGTTGACTACGGTGTTCCCGAGGAGTGGGATTTCTATGGTTCGCTACCGCAGTACGTCATCAAGGGATATGAAAACTACCGGGCGTTCATGGACGCTCACCGCGAGATCAAGCTCGATTTCGTCAAAGGTGTGATGGCGTTTGTGCCTACAGAGGAGACGCTAGAGTGGTTCAAGGAGAACGCCCCCGAGACAGTCTTTCCCAACAAGGAAGCGGCCTTTTTGCAGCAGGAGTACCGCGAGTTTTTTGAGCGTGGCGGCAACGTGCGAGAAATGAGTACTTTGACTCAACCGGGGCTGGATACACTTTCTCCGGGAGAATACCTCTATGTCGTCAGTTTGTCCGGCTCGATCCGGTTCGTGCGCGAGTTGTCGCGCCGGGAGGCGGCTGAGATTAAAAAACGGACCGGCCGTGCGGCTGCTCGCGCCAACCACGCCTTTCTATTTCCCGGCGAGCCGGTGCTGACTGCCGGAGCCTTTTTTGTCGATAACTCCCGACCCGGTCGGATAGCCGGAGTGAATATCGATACCGGGCACTATTTCTTCAGCAACAGCACTCAGTCGATACGCGAGGATATAGCCGTACGTTCCGATTACTACCTGTTGAGCCTGGGTCATTTCTTCAGGGCACTGGACAGCCTGGGCATTGAGTACGATGATATAATAGTAAGCAAGCTGTGAGGTCACCACACCGGGTTGTCATGAGGTTAGTTTGATTCGTTTTGGAATTATTGGGAAAACTCATTTTATCACTGCCGCCGGACGGTTGTACCTCCCAGGGTCGGTGATACTGACGCTGGTCTTGTTGCTGTTGCCGGCGACACCGACCGATGCCACCGAGTTTTTGTCCGTCTCGGAGGTAACTTACATATCTCTGGGCTCGGCATCGGTGCTGGGTTTGGGCCAATGGGCCAAGAAGTTCGACAGCAGCCGGACATCGCTTATCACAGGTCCCTTGCCGGTTGAAATGAGAGTTCAGAAACTGCTGGGCGGTGACTATCCGACAGACCGGCGGGACAATTTTCTCAATCACACGCTGGGTTCCATGTACACACCGTCTATCGGTGCGATAGCGCTGTTGGCTATCGATGCCACCCGCGGTGAGGAGGACTCTCACCGTCGGGCGGCGCAAAACATGTTCCTGTATACTTCCGGCCTGGCCGCCACCAAAGGTGTCACCGGGCTTTTCAAGGGGATCTTCGCGCGGCCGCGGCCGTATGTCTGCTTCGAGACCGATCCGGCCCGTCAACTATCGGGAAAAGGCTACGCCCGCGACCATCAGTCATTTATCTCGGGGCACACTTCGAGCGCCTTTTTTGCGATGGCGTTTTTGAACAAGCGTATCCGGGGGGTGATGCGTCAGGAAATGAGCACTCAGGAATACCGTACCTGGCGCTGGGCACCATCGAGCTTTCTGCTCGGCTGGGCCTCGTTTGTCGGCCTGAGTCGTATACAGGCCCATCAGCATTTTCTGTCCGACATTGTAGTGGGGGCGCTGACGGGGTATTTGATAGCGGAGTTGTACTATTCTTTCGCAGATGAGATCAGCCGCCGGGGTATTGACAGCAGTCAGCAGGGAACGTTGCTGAAAATCACATTCGCTTTCTGACCTCCGGTCGTACCGGTGGAGACGGTATCAGACAAAAGTCTTGACTATTTCCTTCTGCATTTTCTGCAGTTCCGCGTAAGCCGCGTTGATCTGAAGTATTTTCTCGTTAAGTTTCTTCATCAGTTGCTGTCGTTCCAGTCCGTTGCGCAGCACCAGGAGAATATCGTCGTTATCCCACGGTTTCTCGATATACTGAAACAGCCCGACGTCGTTAATGGCCTTGATGGCGTTCTCTTTGTCGGCGTAGCCGGTCAGAATGATGCGCGGGACTTCCGGCTTGATCTCTCTGACCCGGGCCAGAAACTGAATGCCGTTCATCTCCGGCATCAGGTAATCGGACACCACCAGATCAATATCGTTGTTCCTGACAAACTCCAGGGCCTCCCGGACCGAGGTAAAGGTCCTGACGTCATAGTTGGTTTCGAGGCTCAGTAATGAACTGAGACTGGTCAGCACCATTTCCTCGTCATCGACGATCACGATCGTGTTGGCGGCGGTTGTATCAGCCATAGTCATCTATCTCCTGTCATTATCGGGCAGTGACGGCCACAATGGTAACGTCGTCATCGACCGCCCCGGCAGCGAACTGCCGCACCATTTCCCCCAGCGCAGTTGCCGGGCCGATGTCTGATTCCAAGCCGGGAAGCGCAGTCAACTGCTCCGACAGGGCCGTTTCACCATAACGGTCACCTTCCGGATTCTGAGCTTCACTAAGTCCGTCGGTGTATATAATCAAACTGTCGCCGAAGTCAAGTGTGACGGTAGTTTCCTCTCCGGGCTGATAGAGTTCCTCACCGGCAAACCCCAGCAGCAACCCCTCGCCGGCTACCAGTTCGGCTCGTCCGGTTGATCCGCAGAGGACGTATGGGTGCGGCAGACCACCATTAGCCACCGTGCACCTGCGGGTGCCGGTATCGATAGTGGCCACCGCCGCCGCCACGAAGGAACCGGTCGGCAGACCCGTGCGCAACATGCTGTTCATGCCGGCCAGTATTCCGGCCGGTGTGGCGCCGCTACCGGTAAACGATCCAAAGGCAAACTTCAACAATGCCGTGCTCAACGCCGCCTGAATACCATGTCCCATGACATCGGCCAGCAGCAGCGCCAGTCGTTTCTCGCCCAGGTCGATGACATCGTAAAAGTCCCCACCCACTTCCATTGCCGGCTGGTAAAAAACATCAAAGGCAATCGCCGCGGTCTGTGGCAGGGACGACGGCAATAGTTTCTTCTGCACCATGGCAGCCATCCGCAGTTCTCGTTTCATGACACTATCACGCTCGAACAACTCGTTGCGCTGGCGCAGGACATCGTCGAGTTCATCAATCTTTTCCCGCAAGAGTTCCTGCCGGCTCCTGGACGTAATGGCATTGTCTATCACCAGTTTCAACTGATCGATATCCCACGGTTTCTCCACGTACTGGAAAAGTCCCACCTCGTTGATAGCCCGGATGGCGTTTTCCTTGTCGGCATAGCCGGTCAACAGGATTCGCGGGGTATCGGGATGCAGTTTCTTGACGGCCGCCAGGAACTGCAACCCGTTCATGCCGGGCATCAGAAAATCTGATATGACCAGGTCAATCGGTCGCTGCCGGAGTAACTGCAGAGCCTCTTCCGGTGACTGGAACGTGTGGACTTCATACTCCGTTTCCAGTTGCAGAAACGACATCAGGCTTTGGGTAACAATCTCTTCGTCATCGACAATGACGATAGCGCCGGCGACCCGACCGCTGGTCTTATCTCCGGAGGCGTCGTTCATGGCGGATCAACGGGCAGTGTCAAGCGGATGGTTGACCCACGGCCCGGCTCACTTACTACCTCAATACGGCCGTGGTGAGCCTCGATTATCTGATGTACGATCGACAGACCCAATCCGGTGCCTACCCCCGATCCCTTGGTCGTGAAGCCGGGATCGAAGATCTGTTTGATCGTCTCGGCGTTCATCCCCCGGCCGGTGTCGATAAACTCAACCACCACCTGTCCGTTGCTGTGACTGGTTCTGATGGTGATGGTGCCCTTGCCTTCAATAGCCTGGCTGGCATTGACCAGGATGTTCATGAATACCTGGTTGAGTTGGTTGGGGAAGCAACTGATCGGGGGGATGTCGCCATACTCCCTGACCACCGTGATGCGGTCCTTCAGTTTATGATTAACCAGGGTCAGGGTGTTTTCCAGACCCTCCAGAATGTCCACCCGGTCCATTTCAGATTGATCCAGCCGGGCAAAACGTCTCAGACTGTTGACGATACCGACGATGCGCTCCGAGGCCGTCTGGTTAATATCGTTGAGTTGCTTGATCTTGTCGAACAGTTCCCGCAATTGGGTGTTCTCACGCATTTCAACCGGTGCCCCGGCATCGGTGACAATGTCTTGCATCTTTTTCAGGGTACGCATGAACAGATCGGTGTTGCTTCTCAAGGCTCCCAGGGGAGTGTTGATTTCGTGAGCGACGCCGGCAACCAGGTTGCCCAGCGAGGCCATTTTCTCGGCCTGTATGAGTTGCGTCTGTTTCTGCTGTAG
>SDBU01002283.1_pt1 | contig 25830 bp, 31 predicted proteins | sample 2277071 | NCBI WGS metagenome assembly SDBU01 (sample SAMN10397929, study PRJNA504765) | marine sediment metagenome | isolation source: marine sediment core GS08_GC12, 126 cmbsf | place: Arctic Ocean: Gakkel Ridge, Loki's castle | collected 2008
CATGATCTTGATTATGATCATGATCTTGATTATGATCATGATCTTGATTATGATCTTGATTATGATCATGATCTTGATTATGATCTTGATTATGATCTTAATTATGATCCTTCATGATCCTTCATGATCCTTCATGAAATTACAAGTAAGGATAGGATAGGAAAGGATTTGTTTTGTTTTGTTTTGATTCCAATTCCAATTCCATTCATACATGTACATACATACATTCGTTTCATTTGTAGGAAAGGGGACATAGAATTAAAAAAACCTTTAGACCAAAACCGGCCCTCTGATCTTCCCACACATTAGGGGGTTAAGTTCTTGACGGACGTTGTCCATCGAAGGGTTGTGGTGCCGAATGATGGTTGCGGTGAGTTGCACGAAATTGCACGAAATTGTGTGAATGAAATTCTTACTGTGCGCCGATCGTTTTAACGTATACGGACGGTGGTGACTGGCGTACAATGAGTGATGAGTGTGAAAGGAGCGATTTGAATGGCGAATGGAAATAATGCGCAGCTAACGGTACGTGGGACGCACAGACTGTCGAGGATGTGCAACCGGCCGTATTTAGCGGGGTTTGTCAGCGTAGAAATAGAACGAGAGATACGAAAGGCGCGGATTGCGAATTACTCGCAACTCGTAGCTGCTGGTATACCGATTAAGAATAGAAGGTGAGTGAAGGAGTGCGTGGTGATCTGTGAGTAAGATATTATGAAATTATCAATGAAGGAACACCAAAATGCCAGAAAACGTATTAGGTGAACGATGAGTGAAAACGTATTAGGACCGACGGACAGATACAGCGCGTATGCGGAAGTCACCGAGAAAGCACCGAAGAAGCCGAGGATGACGGAGACGAAGCTGTTAAAAAAGCGGTTGATTTCTGCGTTTGACGAATTAGGTGGGGAAAAGGGGTTAGTACTTTGGGCGATGACGAGTGATGAGAACATGCGGTTTTTGTACGGGCAGATATTCCGGATGATTCCGGTAGAGCGGCAAGTTACAGCGGAAGCTCCGCTAGTGGCAGTGCAGATAGTGAGTGCTGTACCAAGACCGGTAGTGGCAGGACACGACTTCACGGATGATCTGCAAGAACTCGGAATTAACAGACAGAAAGCGCTGCCTGCACCGATCGTGGTAGATACAAAGAACGTGAAGAACCCGGTTAAAAAGATGTTGAAGCGCAAAAATGAACGTATTGAAATGAACGCGCGCGTGCGTGTATACGTAAGAAAGACGAAGAGATAAGGCTGGTATACCACATGATGATTAGCTGGTATACCGTATGATAGGAGAGCGTCATACATGAGCGGAAGCAAAGCAATGTCGTATTCTGGAATCGCAATTGATAATGCGGGTATCGGCAAGATCGATCTCACGAAGCGGTATCTTCCGTTTCCGAAACAGCAGATTGCGCATAGCGCGCCGGAAAAGTACGTGTTGTATGGTGGGTCGATGAGGTCGGGAAAAAGTGTATGGATGGTAAATGAAGGTATACAGCTCTCACTGGAGTACCCCGGTAATGTAGGTGCGTTGTTCCGGTATGAACTATCTACGTTGAAGAAAACGTCGTTGGTCACTCTCGACCAGTATCTCGACCCGAACATCGTGAAGTACCACCACCATACCGATCAGTTCGTGGAGTTCGTAAACGGTTCGATCATGTATTACGGCGGGCTAAAACCGACGCAAGCAGATAAGCCGTTTGAGCGGATTAAATCGTTTACGTTGGGGTGGTTCGGTATCGAAGAAGCCACCGAAGTTTCCGAAGAATACTTCTTGTTGCTGATGAGTAGGCTCGACCACGTTTTACCGAATGGCACGCGACCGTATTATAAGGGGCTACTGACCGCTAATCCGGAACCTGGTTGGGTGCGTAACCGATTTATCATCAACAAAAACAGAAATCACCGATTTATTCAGGCGCTACCTACCGACAATCCGTATTTGCCGAAAGATTATATAAAAGAACTCGTGCATAATTATCCGAAAGATTGGGTGAAGAAGTATTTGGAGGGTAACTGGGATGAAACAGAAACTGGCCATGAGCTGGTGCCGCTTTCGTGGGTGATACGTGCGATCAAAAAGAAGAAGGCGGTGCGCGGTCGGCGGGTGATGTCGGTTGACCCTGCTAGAGGTGGTTCGAACTTTTCGTTGATTGGACGGCGATGTGGGTACCGTGTTTTTCCGTTTAAGACGCTAGTTCGGTCGAAAACGATGGAGACAGTCGGAGAAGTTGCAAGAGTTGCCGATGAGTTTAAACCGACAATAATCGTCATCGATGTTGTTGGTGTTGGCGGCGGTGTCTACGATAGGTTGAATGAGATGGGATATCCGGTACAAGAGTTCATTGGTGGTGCAAGTTCAATAGAAAACGATATATTCTTTAATTTGCGTGCAGAGGCCTATTGGAGATTGCGTGTTTTTCTCGAAAACGGAAAGTTAAATCTGCCGAGAAATGATAATCTTTCCGCGCAGTTACCAAATATTTTATATAAAAATAGAAGCGACAAAACGATACAGATTGAGTCAAAGATAGAAATGAAAAGACGTGGAATGAAATCGCCGGATGAAGCAGACGCTCTGATGATGCTGTTTGCTGACAGCGAAGGTTCCTTTAAGATTGAATACCTATAAGGAAATAAAAAAATGAAAGTGAAAGTAAAGCGACACAGAGAAGCAGTTGGGGAACTGGCAACTACACGTGAGATTAAGAAATCGCTGGTTTCTAGAGACGTCGAGAAGAAATCATCAACTTTGCCGCTATTAATCAGTTCGTTGTTCGGTTCCGGTGATGTTGGAGTACCTTCGAACATGTCGGAGTATATCGAATTGTATACGACGATGGTTTGGGTATACAGCGCGGTATTTGCGATTGCTAATGCCGGCATACGTATTCCGTTGAAGTTGTACAAGAGAGTCTCCGGTGGAAAAGAAGAAATCACCAGTCATCCGATTCTAGACTTATTGAAGTCGCCTAATCCAATGATGACGTGGAAGGACCTGCTGGAAGCCACCCTCATCTACTGCGAACTTGCAGGTGAGGATTACTGGGAGATAACGTACAACAGAATGCGGCTACCGCAGGAACTCTGGGTGATCAAACCGACGAGAATCACGATTAACACATCGAGAGATCGCAAGAAGATCACGTCGTATACGTTCAAGATCGGCAGTTTCAAACATAAATTTCCTGCCAATAAAATACTGCATTTCAAAAACTTCGCACCAACCGATGATTGGCACGGGCAATCGTCGATACAGGCGGTAGTCAACGCTATTGTTACCGAACAAGCAGCGTCAGAATATCAATCCGGATTTTTCAAACGCGGTGCAACCCCTACAGGATATATTGAAGTTGAAAGGATGCCGGGCAAGAGTGAACTCCGGAGATTGCGGGTGGATTGGAAACAGCGTTTCACCGGCATAAACAATTCGTACAGAACGCCGATACTTCCGCGTGGTATGAAATATATGCCGATTGGTCCGTCTAATCGGGAAATGGAACTGCTTTCACTCAGAAAGGCGAATGTTGAGGAGATCTTGAGCGCCTTCGGTGTGCCACCGGTAAAAGTCGGTTTACTCGGGTTTGCAAAATATGCGAGTTACGAGTTACAAGATACCATGTTCCATATCGACACCGTTATTCCGAAGTTGCAGAAAGTAGAGGGTCTCCTAAATCTGCAGCTGTTACCGCATTACGGTGACGATAGTTTGTTTCTTGAATTTGACGTTGACAAATACACCCAGGGTGATCTTCGAAAAACCAGCGAAATGTTTAATCGGCAGATCGAACACGGTGTGCGAACTCCGAATGAAGTACGCTTAGAACTCGGACTAAAGCCGTATAAAGGCGGGAATATTCATTACATCTCTAAGCAAATTGTACCGGTTGGTTTGGTAGAAAGAATGTTGCCGAATAATGCGCCTAAACGGGAAGATGCGGATTTCGGTCAGACTGAAAGAGAGAACAACGAACAAAACACAACGCCGAATGAGTCTGAAAAGCACGAGAGACCTAAAAAATACAGGAAAAAACACAGGATACAAAATGATTAAGAAAGAAACACACAATTTACGTATCGAAAATGTCACAGAAGAGTCGCTGAAAAGTATATCGGAAGAAGCGCTATATTCTCTACGATTGCGGTTTGTGCAGCTTTGGCTGAAAGAGTTTCGAGCTGGTAAAAAAGAAGCACATCTTGCCGGTTTAACTCGTTTGGATTTTCTTGTACGATATAAAGCGGTGGTTAACGAATTCAAACAGAGAAATATGGTGATTAAACGGAGAGCGTCGATAGACTGGGCGTTGTTTAGAAAAGCGATGCTTGGCGTTGAAGTGTCTGCTATGAGCGATGTTGTACTCGTGTCCGATTACGTTGCGGTTTCTGGCGGTTTCGTAAAGAATCCGAATAGTTCGAAAGAAATCGATGTGGTAATAAAGGACGAAACGTTGAAATCGGAGATTGCCAATAAATTGCAGAAATCGTTTAAGTCGCAATTGTCTTTACCGTTAAAATACTTTTGTCAGCCTTCAGGTCCGCAATCTGCATATATTCCGATTTATGATTTGGTACTTCGCGCAAAAAATAAAGGTGTAAAAGTTGAACGACCGAATGCGTTAGATACCGATGAGGTCTTCAAATATTACCATGAGCTCGATAAGTGGGACAGTCAACGGATTATTGTTGGTGCCTCCGTAATGAAAGCGATTGCTGGATTTAATCCGAAAAGTATTCTTGATGTTGGATGTGGTTCAGGTCGGTTGATGAAGGTGCTGAAAGAGACTGAGAGTTATGAGATTAGCGGTATCGACAACAACATTCTAGCCGTGCAAGTCACGAAAAGTAAAGACCTTGAAGCGTCTCTCGGCTTTATGAAAAAGTTGAAGTTCGACGATGGGCAGTTTGATGTGGCGGTTTCCGTAAATACTCTAGAACTTTCAAACGATATTCCGCAAGCGGTAAAAGAAATGCGGAGAGTATCGAAAAGAGGGGTAGTCGCAATCATTGACAGCGAAAGTAAAGAGAAGGTTAAAAAGAGCTTTGGAGACAGCGCACAGTTTGAACTTCTGTTCGGTTGTAAATCTATATTGATCGTTGAAAAGAAAGAAGACATTGAGAAGAAAAAAGAAAACGTTAAAGATCAACGAGCCAAGTTTAAACAAATAAAAAAGAATGCAATGTTACATATAATTTCCGGTGTTGTTTATGCTCCGGGTGAAATGGATTCAGACGGGGAATATGCTACTCAAGAAGCTCTAACAGAAGCAATGCATTCATTCATGGAAAATAGATCAGTAATAAAGCTAGAACACGGTGAAGTAATTGAATGTGTGGTTTTGGAAAGTTTCCAAGCTGATGAAGACACAGAGAAAGAAGGCGGAATTATTCCGAAAGGTGGTTGGTGGTTGTCACTCCGTGTAAAAGACGACGATATTTGGGATAAAATACTTGACGGAGAATTAGTCGGATTCTCTTTTGGAGGTCGTGCAACATCTTAACGAAGGATAAAAAACGAGTGTTTGGTGCGACTTGTATATTGAGGGTCTCAGAACCACTTGTAGGTCAAACACTACACCAATTAGAATATCATCTTGATATTGTTTTATTAAGAATTATACCAGATAAACCATATGATTGCGTTTTTTTCGTTTTGCGCAGTCTCAGATTTCCGTCTGATTGGGAAGGAAAAGAGATTTGTGCGTTTGTTTATTCAGAACAGAACGGGCTTTTGTTTTTCAAACTGTATTAATTTTCGAAAGGAGAAAATATAATGACAGGCTATGGAAAAGAATTGATTTTGGATTTACATGAATGTGATATTTCTACTTTTTATAGAGCTAGCTTGGAAGTTTTTGGTAAGAGATTGTGCAAATTGGTTGATATGAAACAAGAGATTTTTCATCCGTGGGATGATGATGATACGCCGGATGCTTATAAAGAAACCGAACCACATTTGATTGGATATTCTGGAGTTCATTTTATACGGACGAGCAATATCACTATTCATGCAGTAACCTTGTTAAGGTCTGTGCATGTCAATTTATTTACTTGCAAAGAATTTGATCCTGATATAGCTGCAAAGTTTGTGGCTGATTGGTTTTGCGGTAAGATTGTTCAACAAGTAGTATTGGAGAGATTATGAACGTTGTTTTTATTATTCCGACAGGTTTGGGCTGTGCTATTGGCGGTCATGCAGGTGATGCAACGCCAGCGGCGAAGATAATTGCTCAATGCTGCGATAAAATTATTCTTCATCCTAATGTTGTTAACGCTTCCGATATAAATGAAATGCCCGCTAACGCTCTATATGTTGAGGGTAGTATTTTAGACCGTTTTTTGCAGGGTAAAATAGAATTACAGGAGGTTGCAAGTAACCGGGTGATGGTTGTGGTATCTGCTCCATTAAAGCCGATTACTATAAATGCTGTGAATGCTGCTCGTGGAACTATCGGGTTGAATACAGAAATTGTGGAGCTTAGAAAGCCGTTTATTATGAAAGGCTGGGTAGAAAACGGTAAGGCTGTAGGAGAATCCGAAGGTGTTGAAGATCTGATAAAACAGGTTTCAAAATACAAATATGATGCTTTGGCTATTGCTTCTCCGATTGAGGTTGGTAAGGGTGTTGCTATGGAATATTTTAAAATTAGTGGTCCATGTGTAAATCCTTGGGGCGGTATTGAAGCAATAATTTCTAAACAAATAGCGAATGCGATTAACAAGCCGGTTGCTCATGCTCCGATTGATTGTAGTTATGAAGAGAGTGAAGAGGAATTCCAATTACCGTATACTACTATTGTAGATAAAAGAAAAGCGGCAGAGGTTATTTCTTGTTGCTATTTACATTGTGTTTTGAAGGGTTTACACAAAGCGCCGAGAATTGGACGAGGAATTAACAGATCGAGTGTATCATGTCTTGTTTCTCCGGTAGGTTGTATAGGTCCGCCGCATGAGGCCTGTTTCGATGCTGGTATCCCTATCATCGCTGTTAAAGAAAACACAACAGCGCATAAACTGTATGATGAGCGAATTACTTACGTTGAGAATTATTTAGAAGCTGCAGGGATAATATCTTGTATGAACGCCGGTGTTTTTCCCGATTCTGTCAGAAGCGATGGCTTATAAATTTTTTGATTTCCCTGCGACTTTTTTGTTTTTTTATTTTTCAAACGATTATATAATTTAATTGTGGGCGGATGATCGAAAGATGTGTTGAGGCTGGTATACGACATCTTTCGATGCTCTCTCACTAAAGGTTGCCGGTAAATGCCGACTTAAAATAAAGGAACAGAAGATGGCAACCACAAGAAGTAGAACGGCTAGGAATAGAGTCATGCGGCACATCGAAGCGAACGAAGTGTCTCTTGTCGAATACCCAGCTACATTTAGAAAATTCTTTGTTGTAAAAGGGAAAGGTTTTAAAATGAAAGACAAAATGGTAGAGGCCCTTGTAAATCTCTGCGGAGACGATGCTCCTGACGATTTCGAAGAAACTCTTAAAAGTGTGACGCTTCCGAAAAAGGAAGGGAAAGCGCTTGAAAGTTCACTGCGTGTTCTGAATGAATACCAGGAAGAGTTTCCGGATGAAGTTCAAACGGCGATCGGGGTAATGGCCACTGCGGCAGGTATTGGTTTTACGAAATCTGCCGGCAAAGAGAAAACGAACAAGGTTAGGCTTTCAACGGAAGATCGGGAGCGTCTGGATGATCTTGCGACAGCAGTCAGTGACATGCAGGAAACTACGGAGAAACTGAAAAGTGCGTTGAAAAGTGAGAAAAAGAAATCAAACAAACACGTCAGCAAAAAGAAACGGCAGGAATCTGACGATGAGAACACGGTTTCGTTTACAAAAGAAGATCTTGAAGATTTTGTAGACGGGATTACTGCACAGACATTGCAAGGCGTAGGTCTAATCAACAAGGACGACGTCAAGAAAAGTGAACGTGAGAACGATGACCCATTTATGGTCGATGAAGACGAAATTGAAGAAGATCGAGATGGAGACGACGACGATCGACTCTATGAAGATGCTGATGAGGATGACGATGAAGAATATTACGACGACGATGACGATTAAAAATCGGCGACGGTTGGAGATCAGTCAGTGAAAGGTAAAGGTTAGGTATGCTGATTAAAAAGAAACGAAAAGGTCGCGCAGATGGGCGCAAAAGAAAGGGTTCAAGTGACCCTCTTGCCAGTTTCGTGACGAAAAGAATAGACGATTTTCTCAGCCCGTTGAAAAAAACGAAGAAGAGAAAAAGTCGGTTTAGTACGCCGTACAGGCGTATTCATATTGCAAAAGCGATGAAGCATTTTTCGATTGCCAAATACATCCGCGGCGTGTCGAGAGGCGACTGGACGGATGCACCGCTTGAGCATTGGCACTTCAAGAAAGCGTTGAGTTCGCAGACGATTGCGGCTGGTGGCGCATTGGTGCCGATGGAGTACAGCAAGGACTTCATTGATTTGCTGAGAGCGAAAGCGGTTGTGCGAAATATGGGCGTGTCTACCTACAACCTGCGCGGTGATACTCTGATGGTTGCTGGTCAATCTGCCGGCGTATCGGTAAGTTGGATTGCTGAAGGCGCAAACAAAGAAACGTACAAAGATGAACCAACATTCATGCAGAAGCAGATGGTGCTGAAAGAGGTTATCGGTCTTGTACAGATTCAGAACAACCTGCTTGCAGATTCTTCGCCGGCTGCTGACGATATTGTGAAGCGCGATTTGGTTTCTGCACTGCGTAATGCAGAGGACCTCGCTTTTATTCAGGGTGTTGGTGGAAACCAGCCGATGGGTATTGTCAATGACCCGTTGGTTACCACTACCACTCTTGGCGGTGGAAACGGTGCTATTCCGACGTATGACGATCTGATGGATGCGATGTACACGATCGAAGCAGCGAACGGTACGTATACCGGTTGGGTTGCACATCCACGAACGAAGAACACTCTTCGACAGCTGAAAGACGGTACTGGTCGGTACCTGTTGGAACTCGGCAATGTTGCTAAGGGCCTCAACGATCAACTTCTCGGTATGCCGGTAGGATGGTCGACGCAGGTTCCGCTCAATCTGACGCCTGGTACAGGTACCGCTTGTTCGTATTTGATTCTTGCCAATTGGCCAGAGTTCTTGATCGGACAAAAAGAAGGAATTGAGTTGGTTGCTACCGATGTTGGCGGCACCTCATTCCAATACGACCAGACATGGGTGCGTGCAGTCCTTCGAGTTGATTGTATGGTACGCCAACCGAACGAGTTCGTGGTAATCGCCGGAATTAAGGCGTAAGAGTTTGGATGGTAATCCAAGCGGAAAGAAAGTAGGTATTACACATGCATGAAATAAGTGAAATTCTTAAAATTAAAATGGGAATTGCGGCTGTATCTGATGCTGGTAATCCGGCTGAAGATGGTCCGGTATTCTACGATGCAATTGCGTATGAGCGCTTTGTCGGCATTGTGAATTGCGGAATTATCACTGCAGGCCAGTCAATAGTAGTACAGCTGTTACAAGCGTCTGATACTACCGGAACAGGTGTAAAAGTTCTCGGTTCTTCAGCGACGTTCTTAGCGGCTGGTGCTGTTGTGACCGGTGTTGCGCAGTGCGATGCACGGGCAGAGGAGCTCGATTCTGCTAACGGTTTTAGATATGTCGGTATTAGGTTGACTGCAACTGAATCCGATAAGGTTGCTGGTGCTGTAATAGGCTTCGGAATGCCCAAACATCGGCCCGCAGCCCAATAGGAATTAACTGCTGTATGACAGAGTTAAAGCGAATAAATTGGTTGTTAATTGTTAGTTGTTGGGCAGAGTCAATGGGTTTTTCTTTGGAAATTCTCCTTACCAAAGGCTCTGCCCAATAGCTAGCGCTTATACGAAAGGAAATGGTAATGCAAAAATTTCCGACGCTAGTAAATGATAATCCGACGACGATTGTTAACAGGATGCCGGCGGATTTACAGACGTTTATGTTGGGTTCAATGGCGCGTGGTAGTAAGGCGTTTCATGCCGGTGTTATGGACCCGCGTAATTGGTTCCATATTCACGAAGACTTTCAGGGATATACGGCAGCTGAGTGGACGTTGACGGAAAACGGAAATGCAGGTGGCACTGCCGCTCTAGCAAATCTCGCTAACGGCGTGTTGCTGATGACCGGTGTACACGTTGCCGACAACGATGACATACAGTTACAGTGGAATAATGAAACAGTTTGGCTTGCTACTGGTTATCCGCTTTGGTTTGAAACTAAGTTATCTATTATCGATGCTGACAAAATGGCGTTGTTTGCAGGTTTAGTGGTAACAGATACCACGATACATGGAGGATGGCAAGACGGTGTCGGTTTCTATAAAGAGGACGGTGCTGCCGATACCAGTCTCGATTTTGTTTCGGATGCTGATGGTACGCCGACGACAGTTGCCGGTGTGCATACACTGGAAGACGATACGTTCGTTAGTTTGGCGTTTGGTTGGGACGGTGTAAGTTTGCTGGTACCGTACGTAAACGGCGTAGCAGGTACAGCGATAACTACCAACATAAACGATGATGTGGATATGACGGTTACGTTCATGATGGCGGTAGATGATGGTGCGCATGCAGAACCGACAATGTTGATTGACTATTATGATATTTGGAAGTTAAGAAGTTAAAAGAAAAGGAAAGGAATAACAAATGTTAGATTTCCCGACACTAATTAATACCAATCCGACTGAAGTTAGCGGTGAAAGGATGCCGGCTGATCTTCAGCAATTTATGATTGAAGGTGAAGAGGAAGGCACGATGGTGCGCGGTAGCAAAGCGTTTCATACAGGTCTTCAAGACCCTAGAAATTGGTTTCATATTTACGAAGATTTTCAGGGTTTCACCGCTGCGGATTGGGCGATTACGAAGAATGGTACAGGTGGTGGAACGACCACAGTAGCGAATATCGCGAATGGTGTTCTTGCAATGGTTGTTGATGTTGCAGATGATGACGATATCAACATGCAGTATCCGAATGAGACGATCATGTTCGCTCAAGATAAACCGGTGTGGTTCGAGGCAAGAATCAAAGTCGACGATGCGATTCTAAGTTCGATTTTTGTCGGAGTTGGTGAAACAGACACAACGATGATGCCTGGTTGGCAAGATGGTGCTGGTTTCTTTCGGGAAGATACTCCAGGTGATGCTCTTCTGGATTTCGTTTCCGATAAAGATGGAACTCCGACGACAGTAGCAGATATTCATACGATGACTGATTTAGGTTGGGTAAATTTAGCGTTCGGTTGGAACGGTGACGATTTGCTGGTTCCGTACGTTAACGGTGTAAAAGGTACGCCGGTCACAACGAATATCTGCAACGACGAAGAGATGACGGTGACGTTTGCCATACAAAATAACTCTGGTGCTTCCAGAACGATGTTCGTCGATTATTTCGATGTATGGCAACTGAGATAATCGAAGTAAACGAGACAATTAAAGAATAGAAAGGACGATTTAAAATGGCTACTAAATCTATGACTACGAGAATGCAATTGAGGTTGATGGCGACGTATGCGGCTGCATTCGACCTCACAAGTGCGTCTGACCCGCTTGACCAGTCATACACGCAGAACTTGGCGAATGGTAATGCAGACAATCAAGCGAACAGGTTATATCACGACCAGCATGTGATTAACAACACTACGTATGAATGGGATTTGACTGCAGTTACCGATGTATTCGGCGATGTGCTTGGTTGGGATACTCTGAAAGGGCTTTTACTGTTCAATAACAGTACAACTTCCGGAGATTATGCAGAACTGGTTTTGCATGATGAACCGCCAACTTATGGTGTTATCGAGCAAGTTGATCTTGCAGTTACAGCAGGTACTCTGACTGATGAGACCACGTTGATGCCGCTGCTTCCAGGCGGGATTATTTTCTTATGGGGACCCATTGATGGTTGGGTGATTGACGGTACACATAAAAACATCGGTGTGACTACCGTGAACAGTACCAAATCGGTAACCGTCGATATTGTAGCGATTGGCTCTGTTTAACAGATTGCGCGTGACATTCTGTTTGATGGGCGACTTTAATCTAAGGAGTTTGTAATGGCAAATACAGTGAGAGTACGAGTGCGAAGATGTAAGTACATTCGCCATAAAGGTAATTTATATGGTGCCGGTGAGACTTTCAAAATCGATGCTGATGATTGGTCGTTATCGGGCATTGGCGGATTGGTAGAACTTGTGCCTGGAAGTACGAGTAATTTACGACTGCCGCCTAGAAAAATTAATAAGAAAGTGAAAAGAACGATAAGAACGATAGGTAAGAAAGTTAGACGCAGAATAACAGCGTAGAGGTGATAATATGTCGTGGGATGGTGATAAAACTACGCCGATTGCGGTTGCTGGGACAACTGTTCTTGTAGACATCGATATTGAAGAAGGTGCAAGTGTTCTTTGGACGGAAATTACGAACAATGACGGCGCGAATGTGTTAGACGCTTTTAATCTGTTGATTAGAGGTCCTCTAACATCTACGCTTTTGGTTGTTGCTAGTGCTACGGTAGACTTTACTGTCGGATTGAAGTTCCCGCTGCTTGCGTGCTCTCTTGACCCTGTGACTTTGGGTGCTACGAACAGGAGTCTGATAGCGATGGAAGTAAGAGGTTTGAGTCTTGTCCGTATGATTGCGTCGGCAGATACTGCTATATGTTCAGTGACAGCGCTTTGGAAGATGAGGTAGAAACATGGCATGGTATACGAGAGAGTACATTAAAAACCTAACATATTCACGCGTTGATTTCATTACTGCTGGTGCTGTTACGACTGAGATAATGGCTAAGACTGCGAATGAAACTCAGCGCTTACACGCTTTAGTCCTTACTATAACAGGTGCCGCTCTCGTCGAAATAGAAGACAAAGACGGCGGTGTATTGGCGACGTGGAACTTTGGCGCTACAGGCGGTGTTGTTATACCGTTCCATCATTCAATTGAAAGCGCGATACAGGCGACGGTAGTCAATAAGGGATTACAAATCGTTAACAGTGCTGGAAATCTAGGTATATGGGCTGTGGTCTCTACCGGATAAGGAGATAACAATGGCGAACAGATACCTTATTTCTACTGGTGGTTTATGGGCAAATGCTGCTTCAGATATTTGGGCTGCTAGTTCTGGTGGAGCAGCTGATGGTGGTGGTATAGCTGGTGGAGATACCGCAATACTTGATTCCAGTTCAGGAAATTTAACTATAGATGCAAATGCTGTTTGTGGAGGTTTCAATGGAACAGGGTATAATGAGACTGTTAGATTTTTTGATGGCAAAGATTTAGATATAAATGGCACCGCTATACTGCCGAATGTTACTACAACGGCAGGTACTGCTACAATTTATTTTGGTGGTAGCACAACATTTCTTGCAGGTTCAACGGTAGAAAGAATAGAATTTGTTTTTGACGGTGGTGCTGGTAATTGGACGCTTACACACAACGATGTAGAAATTGGCGGTGATTATACGGTAAATAACACAGCGACTTCGTTTACTGTTGAAAATGGTTTACAAGTTGCAGGCGATGTCCTTTATACTGCCGGAAAGCACAGCGAGACTAGCATATTTTTAACTGGAACCGGTACTCTCAGTTGGAATGCCGCAGCAACTGTTAGACCGACATTTACTATTGTTTCTGGTACTAGAACTGGTAATGGTGTTGTTAATTGTAGGGGATTTTATTCGGTTGCTGCAGGAACATACGTATGCGATACCGTTTTAACGATTTATCCGGCAGCTAATAATTTTATGGAAGTGCTCGGTATATTTACTGGTTCTAGTTACGTCGTTATAAATATGGCGGATAGCTATTCGAATGCTGGACAAATTGTACTGAACAATACGCATGCTACCGGTCTTCTAGTTACAGCATCATCAAAGGTATTAGTATTATATGGAAAGATTGAGGTGCTGAATTCTCAATGGCATGGTACTGCTGGAGTTGATACTATAACAGTTTATTTTGAAGATTCATATTCAAATTTAGGTACTTTATGTGAACTTGGTTTTAATGGAACAAATAGACATGCTGCTTTTAATTGTTCAGGTATTATGGAATTCGGAGAGATACGGTTGGATGTTGGTGCCAATGCAGGTAGCACGATTGTGCTCGGTGACTGTGTAGTTATGTTGAGCGGTGTATTTACTGGTACTGGTATCGCAGTTTCTGCAGACGATGAGTTAGTGCATTTTGTTAATCCGACTGGTGGTGCCGGCCAGTTAACAGACGTTGATATTGCCGGTGGTGCTCAGGCACATGCACACGACTGCACAGTCGATGGAACATGTACAGGCATAAGCGATGATACACAGGTACGCCACGATGCGATGTTAATGATGGGCATCGGTGGCTAACAATAAAGGTGATTGAAAATGGCTAATTTGATTACGACTGCAGTGGCTAAAGACCTGTTAAGAATTGATGACAGTGAGTTGCTGATTGATTGTTTGGAACTTTATCAGCCGGGTACTGGCGGTATCACCTCGGCGGCTGTCGAAGTCACGGCGACACAATTGGTAGTCACAGATAATGTGACTGGTGCGACTTCTCTTACATTAGCGACGTACTCAACGGTGACGTTGTTGATTGCGGCGCTTGTAACAGCTAAACCGTTATGGTTCATCGATATTCTCTTGCTGCCAGGTGCGGACCCAGTTGATCTACCGAAGATGTCGTCGACAGATGCGTTTTTGGAAGCTAATACAGTGACTGTACCAATAACGAACAATTGGTTGATCGGAGAATTAATTGACGGTGTAAGCGCACTTGCAGAACGAATTTGCTATCGGACATTTACTGCGACGGATTATGTTGAAGAAATTGATGGTAGCAACGATGAAAGATTACTTCTTGAACAGTTTCCGATTATTAGTGTTTATTGGGTCGCTACTTCTACGACCGATGGATTACGAGTAGCAAATGAATCAGCGAATGCTTCTAGTGCAACTGCGCAAATTACTACGTCTGGTATAGAATTGAGCGTGGTAATTGCGGGTGTAGAAAGCACGGATTCAATCACGTTTGCAGGCAATACTCTAATCAGCGATCTTGCTACCGCTATTGTTGCTGCAGGCGATGATTGGACGGCAGAATCGGTTGTTAGTGTTCCAGCACCTTCAACAGACCTGTTACCAGCCGGCGGTTTTGGTTGTAACGGGTGGTGGGCAGTTTTTGCTATACCGTCTGTGCGAATTTCTGATTATACGATTTATAAAGAAGATGGATATCTAAGACGTAATGTTGGTTGGCTAGACAACGAACGAAATATTATAATACGATACCGTGCCGGGTATGAAACGATTCCGGCAGATTTGCAGAAGGTGATTGCCGATGAGGTTGGAATGCAATACAAAAATACCAAACGTAACTTAACGCTTAAATCGGAAACACTCGGTGATTATAAATGGATTGCGGAATCTGTTGCGCCGTCAAGTAGATTTGAAGAGGCACTTGTGCCGTTTTTGGGAAGGCGATTTGTATAATGGTGAAGGATAAAAGTAATGGCAGCGTATTCTTAACGAATTTTTGCAAAATAGTAGGTTTACTCTTTGTTGCCGGTATTTGTTTAGGCGGTGTATTGGTTTCACAAGTTAAGTTGCAAGAAAAAACGAAATTCAGTATTGAAAGACTTGATACTTCTGTAAAAACACAGGTCAAAGAGGCGACGACAGCGATTAAATTTGAACAAGAAGAATTTAAAAAAGAAAATGAAAGACAGCACAAAGATATTCGTGACTATGTAAAAGTAAGAACGTCAGATCGTTGGAAAAAGAAAAACGATAAATTGTATATGAACCAACTCATTCGTATTAACGGTTTGAAACCGGTACCACATGAAAGAGTGATAGACTGATGGACCCTAGCGGAATGTACATACACGTCGTTGATTTTGAAGGCCCGACAAGGGTGGTCGGCGACTATATGGGTTCAACGACTACGTGGGCGAATGTTGCCAGAAGAGTGAAAGGCAGACTTCGGCCACTTACAGGCGAGGAGTTAGTTGTCGCTGCGCAGACTACGCAAGAAATCACTCACCGCTTTTATTGTTCGCCGATGAAGGTTTCTAACGTTGTACGTGGATGTAGGATGATTTATAATTCTCGTACGTTTTTCGTGGAATTTGTCAGAGAGCCAGACGAGATGAACGTTTACAAAATGATTGAGTTATCTGAGAAAGTTCTGGTGGATACCAATGCTTAAAGCGAAACTAGTCTTGAACGTTAATTTAGACGCTTACGCTAAGAGAAAGAGTAAACAGGTAGCAGCCGGAATGGTTGAAGCTAGCAAACTTCTCGTGCGATCGATGAAAGCGAGAGTAGCTATTCTTTATCCGCCGGAATCTGAACCTGGTCAGGCTCCGCATCAACGGACAGGAAATTTACTGCATTCGATTTATGCGTATCCGATTGAGAATGACAGAAAGATTAAAGTCGGTTGTTTTGGTATTGCGTATGCGAGCATGTTGGAATTCGGTACTTCAAAGATGGCCGCTCGCCCGTTTATGTGGCCGGCATTTAAAGCGAACAAGGATAAGATTGTAGAAAAAGTCGGAGTATTTGTAAGAGGACGTAGAACGCGATGAATGTTTTAGCGTTATTTCGAGCGATTAATGACCGTGTTAGAGGATGGCCGAGTTTGATTGATAATATCAACGGCGTGTTTCTCAGCATGGCGGATGCTGGTACATTGTTTCCGTACCTTATCGTCGATCTTATTGGCGGAGAAAACTCCGAGACTTTTAAAGGTACCTTAATCATCGAAGAGCCGCTAGTTAGAATGTCAATTTATTCGAAATCGGAAAACGTACTTGAAGTTGGGCGATTAACAACTTATTTACAGAATTGTTTTGACAACGCTATTTTGGTCTTTGTAGAAGGTGGATATACCGGAATGGGTTGTAAACGAGTAGGTGAAAATCTTATACGTGAATCGGAAAAGATTTGGCACATGATAACGGAATACAACATAATGTTTCAAAGGTAACTAAAGTAAAGGAGCACAAACATGGCAGCTTTTAAAGGCTATAATGCAAGTGTTACATGGGCAGGCGCGCATGCAGATGCTACGCTAAACTCACATGAATGGTCGTTGACGGTTGAAGCTGATGAATTGGATACAACCGATTTCACTTCTACCGGTTTTCGAACGTATGAAAGCGGTTTGGTAAACTGGAGTGGTTCTATTACGTTAAAGATGGACGATGTGACAGCGTTACCAGCTGTTGGTGCAGTTGCTACTGAACTCAAATGCTTGATTCTTGGAGCATTCGGTTTCAAAGGTAATGCGTACATTTCGAGCATAAATCCAGGAGCAACAGTTGAAGGTATTGGTACAGCTGTCGTTAACTTCCGTGGAACAGGCGCGATAACGATCGGTGCCGTATAACGAATAGTTTAGAAAACGTCTATTATAACAAGGAGAAAACAAATGGACAAGAAGAGAAAAACAGAAGAGTTGTCGAAGGTGTTAAACTCAAGACGTACGTTTAATATCGGCGGAAGAGAGTTTGAAGCGCAACGTAATGACCTTCAGGATTTAGCGGATTTTGAAGAGCACATACGTTCACAGCATGCGATGAGCTTTTTGGAAAATATAGACAAATTGCCGGTTCCGCTAGATAGTACGATTATTTCGAAGACGCTTTCAGGAATATATTCGAGTGTTTTGACTGCAGAAGAAAAGATGAATGTTGCACGTTCAATTGTTGGTGCACGTTTCTTTTTGATGCGTATGTTGCAGAAATGTGACCCGACGATAACGCCAGAAGAAGTTTGTCCGCTGATAACGCTTGAAAATCTTCAGCAGGTGATGAATGAAATCGATGAGTTTAATATTCCTACTGTTCCAAAAGACGATAAAGATAGCGACGAAGAAAACGGTGAAGACCCTTTGGAAGTGGAAACTCCGGAAAAAGTATAGACTGGGATTTAGCGATTTTAGTCCTTTTAAAGTTTTACGGACTGCAATCATTTGAAGCAGTCGGAAAGTTAACGCTTTACCAGGCTTATTTGGCGTTGTGGCGTATGTTCGACGTTGAAAAGATGGTAGGACTTTGTGTACCTGACGATGACGATTTGCATGCTGAAGGATACACGAGTTCCGGTGAGAAATTTATATCGGTAACTACCGAAGACGATTTAAGAAAAATGGCGACACTTAGCAACGTGCAGTTTAAGGAAAAGTAAAATGGCGATGGAAAAAATCGGCGATGCTTATCTGCTACTTTCTCTTAGAGATGCTGATTTCATGTCTTCATTCGACAGAATTAGCCGGTCAATATCTAAGCACTCAGATAAGTACGGTAGAATGGGTGCTGTTGGTGCTGCTGCATTTTCAGTGATTGCTACCGGTATTATTGCTGCTACAGCGGCGGCCGCCAAGTTCGAATATCAGATGAAAACGATTGAGAGGCTTTTATCTGAAGTTGAACGGAAGGGTATTGGCTTCATGGCGAAGTCAGTGAAGCAGTTATCGGTCAAGTTCGGCCAATCAACGGCTAACATGACGAGAGCGCTTTACGACGTTCTTTCAGCGATGATTCCGGTAAATAAATCGTTGTACGTTTTAAACGTTGCTTCTGAATTGGCAGTTTCCAGTTTTACCGACGTTAGAACCACCGGTGATGCAGTTACCACGATGCTGAACAGTTATGCGTTGGCAGCATCAAATGCCGGTGATATTTCAAATTGGTTGTGGGCGGTTGTGCGTCGCGGTAAAATTACTATGCAGGAACTCGCGCCTGTAATCGGAATTATCGCACCGTCCGCTGGAATTGCCGGGATAAAACTTGAAGAACTTGGCGCTGCTATTTCTACGGTCACTCGTACAGGTATGCGTGCTCCACGCGCCATGACAGCGATTATTGGTTTGTTACGTGCCTTTATGCGTCCGTTGAAATCGACGAGGGATATGGGTGAAAAGCTCGGTATAACGATGGACCAAAATACTATACGAGTACTCGGTCTCACCGGTGTATTCCGTCGATTGAAAAATGCGACGGCAGAACAACTCGGCGAATTAATTCCGACAATTAGAGGCTATCGTGCAGCCGCTGCGATTCTCAAAAACTATAACGCTTTTCTCGAAGATATTCCGTTTATAACTGATCGTGCAAGTCTTTCAACGGATAAGTTCAGGATTGTGAGTGAATCGTTGGAATTTAAACTGAAACAGAATTTACAGGCGTTGATTGGAATTGCTCGTGAAATAGGTGAAGGTTTTTTACCGGCAATGAACAAAGCGGCGTCTGTGACGCTTTCTGTAGGAGCGGCTTTTTCAATTATTCCGCAGGGCGTAAAAACGACGATAGCTGTGGTTGGTGGTTTAGCGTTGGCGATAACAGGTTTAGCAGCAACTGTTGGAATTCTTAAATGGAGCTTTGTTTCTCTTGGAATTACCAAAATTCTTAGTAGAGCGATTATAAAAGCGGAGGCTCTTTCTGCTGTAATGGTAACTATGAGTAAAGTTGTTTTTCCGGTATTGGCAGTTGCAGCGGCAGCATATGCTGCTGCTTTGTACCAAATAGGAGTTATGTCTGCAAAAGCTACAAGAGAAATGAGTAGCCTTGTAAGACAATCTGAAATAAACGCTGCAAACCAGCAGAGAATACTTGATTTGAGAAATAAAATAAAAGGGATAGAAGATCTACCGTTCACTAATAGCCCGTTAGAATTGGCAGTTAGAATGGAAGAGAAAAAAGCGCTTGCTGTCAAACAAACAAATGAAAGGCTCCAATCTACGATTTTATTGGAAAATCAGGCAACACGTGCGATAGCTACACATTTTAAAGAATTTAGTTCACTTTATCTTGGTCTTAAACCAAAAGATCTGACGTTGAAGCTAATTGAAAGTATAGGTCCACCTTCTGAAAATATACCGTCTAAAATAGCAGCAAAGCAGGAGTTATTGACATTGTAAAGAACTGGACAATTAATAACGAATTTGCAAGAACAATTAAAAATAGAAACATCTCTTGCTGCTGCTGCAGTTAAACGTAAGGATACTTTATACGATCTTGATCAGGCTGAAAGATCAAGAACAAAATTTGCAGCTAAAAGAATAGTATTTGAAAAGACTTCGATAGAAATGGCGCTACGGCAGCGTAGGCTGCAATACGATCTTTTCAGTTTAGATCAGAAAAGAGATGAGCGAAAGATCGTTGCTGTTAGAGAAGCCAGTGAAGTCGAAATTGCATCGATAAATAAGGCGCGCGTTGAATATGAAAAAAGCATCAGGAAACAGATTGCTGGAATTGAAGAAAGGGCGGAGTCTCTTAAAGGTCAAGACACCATCGAATTGTTCCGTGAGTTAATGGCGCAAAGAAAAGAAGCGTACAGCTGGCTAGCAGACGGTATTACTAAATTTGATAAGATGATTTCAGATCGACGAATTATTGGTCATCGAAGAGAGAAAGAAGCGCAAGCAGATGTTTTGAAGGCACGTAAAAACAGCGCTGAAAGGGAAGCAAAGAAAAAAGTACTTGCCGCAAAAAGAGATGAGAGAGTAGCTGAAAGGAAAAAGAAATTAGAAAAGATGCGGTTAGACGGGTTATTTAATCTGGACAATACGTTAGAAAGTATTGCATACAGAGATTTACGAAATTGGGTGACAGTAGAGTCCGAGAAGCTTAAAATCACAAAGAAACGAATATTTGAATCGTTAGAATACCAGAGAAGATTAGAAAATATATACAAAGAGTTTGACAAAAACGGTAAAGAGAAGAGAGAAGATTCTAGTACGCCAAGAATAACAATTGGCGGCAGGATGCGTATGTTTGGAGAGGGCAAACCGCAGTTGCAGATTACAATCAGAAAGAGACAACTCAGTGAAGCGAAAAAATCGAATACTAATTTAGCGAAAATAGGTAAAAAATTGGATACTTTCAACAAAGACAGTGTAGACAAAATAGTTCTTGCAATTGAACGTACAGGTTTAGGTGGTGCTAACTACGGATAAGGATGGTGCGTGATGGCAGGAGTTTTTCAAGAATCGATAACTAGCGGGGAAATAAATATTAATATAGTTAGTGGGAGGACGAAGACGAGGGTGTTCACAGGTCCGTATGAAGCGATGGAAGATAATCTTGCAGGTATTGTCGGTGACTCAATTACTATCGGTGCATTACATCCAGACGATGAGAGATTGAAAATAGTTGATATACTGATAATTCCTACAAATGTTGTAGATGGCTCTACGCATTCTAAAGCGACGATTAAATATGCTAAATCGTCTTCAATTGGAGACCCAGACGGTGATGATTTTGATGATAGGGAAGATCAGCCGGATGAAGGTGATGTAGGTTTCCAATCGACGAGTATGACTGTATCGTTGGTTACACAACATCCGGACTTCGATCTTACAACGCCGACTCCGCTTGATGTCGATGAAAGTCTAACAGCATATTTTATTAATCTCTCATACGATATCGTTTACGTTCTTGATGGTTTTTCCGAACTTGACTGGTTTTATTTGATCTCACAATCTTGTCATGTTAATAACAGGCATTGGGGAGATTGGGCACCTGCTACTTGGCTATTTGCTGGACCAGACGTTACAAGAAATAGAAAAGGAAATACTGAAGTTGTACTCGAATTTATGGCTTCTTTCGGAATAGACGGTGATGTTACTGATCTTACAAGTAAAACGATTAGGAATTGGAATAAAAACCAATTGAATAATGGAACGGATTATATCCTGTATAACACGACAAATTTTGATGTACTTTTGAGCCCGTCAAAACTCGGAATAGATTTAACAGGCATTTGGGATTAACAAATGAGACCGAGGAAAGTAAAACGCGGAAGTAGAATACTGAGTGAAGATCACAATTCACTGGTAAATGCGTTGAATAAGTTGGGACCGAAAGCTCTCGGTGTTTTGCAGGGCAGTGCCAACAGTGTCTATCAAAGAAAAAACAGGGAAGTACTCGGCGTTATACACATTCCGGTGGCTGCTGATTACACGGATGCTAAATATTTTGTACGGCTTTCGCACTGTGACAACATTGCTGGAGACGGTGCAACAGATCCAATTTCATTCGATGATACAGGCGCTACTTTAGTGACAGCGACGAATTTAGCGGAGAGTTTAGAAGACACTCATTACCTGTCGAACGATACACCGGTTAGGATGTTTTGGACGTGGGACAGACAATCGCCGAAAATACGTCGGTACTATTTTATAATGGGGCCGGCAGGCACTCTCGATAATCCGTATCAACTTTTACCAGCGCTTGGTGCCTGGGAAGCAAATGCTTTACAAGTCGATGCTATTCCGACAGATGTTGCATTAGACGAGGACAGTTATCAGTTTACTATCGGACGTCCGGTATACGATCACACAACGACTCCGCCAGAGTTTAAGTATTATATGCGCACGATAAAGATTCCGATGATGTTAGGAATTGAAATCTCCGCAGAAACTGTGGAGGACATCGACGTTATAGAGCCGTGCGATGCTGATGTAGACGGAAATTCTGTGACCGTGCAGATTGCGCGTGGAGCAGGAGCGCCTGCTGGTGGCTCGCTAGTAAACGGGGAATTATACGAAGATACTACGAATGCGATTGGATATATGGGATTAAGTGGCAGTGAGTTTTACTTCGGGCAATTTATACCGGGAACTGCTGGCGTAGATTTCATTCACAATGTAGACGTGAATGTAGATATTACATCGTTTCCGAATGTGACTAACACTCCGAATTGGCAGTGGAACCAAGCTGGTGATGCTTTCAAATCCTCTCGCGGGCTTATGGCGACTCATATCACAGCGACTGGTACTGTTCAAGGCGAACAGATAACGTCGACGGATGATATTTCTGCTGCTGGTATTTACAATCTAGTAGCTACAACGGCGACAGAAGGATACCTCGTACAAAACGGCTACAGGCTCTTTCATACGTACGAACCGACAGACCAAGCAGCGTCGTTTTCCAACATCTTTATTGGAGAAGACGCCGGTAACTTTGCGATTACTAATGTTGCAGCAGCGTATCTTGGAACCGGAAATATCGGTATAGGTGAGAACTCACTAAATGCTTTGACAACAGGGTACTACAATACAACGATTGGAAGAAGAACTGGTGAATCGATAACGATAGGCGATCGCAATGTCATAATCGGTTACTCTTCAGGATTGGATTTAACAGACGGCATAAGAAACACATTGGTTGGTGCTAATGTCGGCGATGATTTAGTTAACGGAGATAGCAACACTGCAATTGGGTATCACAGTCTGTACGAAAATGTTGACGGTGAGGGTAATGTTGCAGTCGGTACAAATGCACTTAGTGGTACACACGCACAGTCTGGTGACGATACGATTTCTATCGGATATTATTCCGGTTACACTTCTTACGGTGACAATTGTGTTTTTATAGGAGCTTATGCTGGTTATAACCACACAAACCAAAATGATATTCTAATAATAAACAATTCGGATGGTTCGTTAGGAAGTGCTGCAAATGAAGTAACAGGTTCATTAATCTATGGGTACTTTGCCGATCATGCTCTTGGACCACTATTATTGATTAACGGAGCTTTAACAGTAAGTGGTGATATTACCGGCGATTTAACTGGTAACGCTGATACTGCAACTGCCTTGGAAACTTCGCGCAATATTGGTGGTGTGGGTTTTAATGGTACTGCAAGTATTGTTCCGACGACTATTGTTGTTGCTGATACTGCAGATACTTCTTGTTTTGTTGGTTTATGGACGGATGCTTCAGGTAACCTTTTACCAAAAACTGATGGAGCATTGTTATATAATGCAGGAACAGGTGTATTAACCGCTGGGGGATTTACTTCAACAGGAAAAGGAAGTTTTGGAGACTTAGAAGTCGTTTTCTCACAATCAACTATGTTTTGGGAGCAGAGGCAATATATAGGGGGATTTGTTCAAGGAATTGAGATGAGTGTTACAGGGGGAGATATTGTGACTTTTAAGGATGCATTATATCTTCGTGCATCAGCTACGGATAGTTCTCTTATATTTATGGACGCAACGTTGTCAAAGGCTATAAATATAACGTATGAGAGTGATAATGATATATTAACTTTTACAGGCGGAAATAATTATAATTTTAATAATCCTATCGAAGTAAAGGACAAAATAAAACTGACTGCTATCGGGGGCTTTGCTGTAAGACTAACTAATAAAACAGGAGTGGCTAGTGTAGCAGGTCAATTGGTAATTGCTTCCACGAGCACTGACGATGCTTTTGAAACCGTAGGTGCGAGTAGAGACAATATAATAGGCTTCGTACTGGATGGTGGCGTAGCTGATGGTTCGGAAGAATGGGTAGTTACTGGCGGAATTGCCGATGTACTTATAGATGCCGGTGGTTGTACACATGGCGATAGAATGATTTCATCTGCAATCTTGGGTAGTGCTGATGTTTGGAATGTTGGAGGTGCTGTTGCAACACACTTTTATGAAATCGGACATTGTATAGAAACACGAGTAGGGGCTGGTTTGGCGAGATGCATGGTACATTTACTCTAAAAGGAAAGAATAATGGCGAAGACAATAGAATTCGAAGATGAAGACCGTATCGATATTTCTAATGAACCGATGACTTCCAAAGAAGCAGCAAAAAAGAAGATTTTGATTACTGAACCTCATACTACTTCTATAAAGCTAGGTAGTTTGGAAGGAGTCTTACAAAACGCTGAAATAACAATAATAAAAGGGCAGAACGATAAAGACAGAGTTACTGCACAAATAGCGGAGATAAAAGCAGCGCTAAATATTGTAGGATAAATGGCAAATCATTTAAAACAATTGAACGGGCATTTGTTGTACAATCCGGCAGGGCATTTGGTGCATAGCTGCCAACCGATACCGCCTGATTTTTATTATCGATTGATTAACTGTGATATACCGTGTTCTACTGAAGGTTGCGATGGTTCTGAACCGGATATACTGACTGACAGCGATCTTGATGTTTTTAGGGGTAGTGTAGTCAAGATAGTCGGTGACTCTTTAAATTGTTGGCGAGTAGTAAGGGAAGCAGCAACTACTGGTGCTGTACCAGTTACTGTTTCTTTTTTCTTTCCGTATTGCGAAGGAGGAGTAGATCAGTGTTGCCAATTAGGTCCTAGATATAGACTTACACAGTGCGGAGCAACTTGTCCTAATACAGATTGCGATGGAAACGCTGCATCTATAGTCGTACCGTATTCAGATGCAATGAAAGCCCTTTTTGATAGTGGACGGATAGTTAGATACGACGATATATGCTGGACGATAGCAGAAACATGCGATGAAGTTACTGAAGGCGTTGTGATTGGAGATGATTTCGCTACTTGCGAATTATGTTGCGATGATTGTTATATGTGTGGTAGCTGTGAATACAATTCTGTTTCAACACTGGATGTTCAACTTGAATGGATTGGTTTTTACCATCACCGAAACACAAACTGTACAAGTGGTGTTATTCAATGTCTAGGAGAACGTTACGGGCCAGTTACACTGACAAGAGATAGTTGTAATGTATGGAGAAACTCTAATACACCTTATTACATTAATGAGGGAACAGGAGGGCCGCTTCCACCTTGTTCATGGAGGTATATAGACAATAGAGTTTTAATTATAAGAAAAAACTGTACGACAGGAAAATGGGAATATTCACCAGGAGGCACTCCTCTTGTTTACCTTCCTCTCGATGAAGCATGTAAAGAATCAACCGTTCACAATACATTTTTTGGTGATTTAGGTACAGGATGTAATGGTGGGAATGCATCTGGAACTGTTTGTTGTCATCGAGTTGGCGAGACATGGTCTAATGAGGGTGATTATGATTCGTATATTAT
>SDBU01002284.1_pt1 | contig 25825 bp, 21 predicted proteins | sample 2277071 | NCBI WGS metagenome assembly SDBU01 (sample SAMN10397929, study PRJNA504765) | marine sediment metagenome | isolation source: marine sediment core GS08_GC12, 126 cmbsf | place: Arctic Ocean: Gakkel Ridge, Loki's castle | collected 2008
AGCTATCTACCTTTGCTCTTCAAGAACTATAGTTCCGATTAGCTCTTTTGGTAATGTACGGACTCTGAGCGATTCGGGCGGTCGTCCACGTTTTGCAAGAGAGCTAGTGCGCGAACAAATCATCGCTTGCAGGTTGGCGATGGACACCTTGAGGTTGAAAAACTCGATCTTCTCGTTATGACCCGAATCATTTTAGTGCGGCATGGCCAAACGGAGTGGAACGTCGGAGCTGGGGGCGGCGAGCGCTTCCGGGGCCGGGTTGACCTGTCGCTGGATGATGCAGGGCTGGCTCAAGCTCAGGCCCTGGCAGAGCGGCTCGCCAACCGCCCCATTGTCGCCGTCTACTCCAGCCCCTTGCAGCGAGCGGTGGAGACGGCCCGGCCAACAGCTCAGCAACTCGGCCTGCTGGTGCAGCCATTGCCAGGCATCATTGACATCAACTACGGCGACTGGCAAGGGCTGTCACATGACGAGGTCGCCCAGGCCCATCCCGACCTCTATCCTCGCTGGCTGGAGACACCTCACCGCGTCAAATTTCCCCACGGCGAGAGCCTGCGCCAGGTGCGCCTCCGAGGCATGGCCGCTCTGAAAGAAGTGGCCGCCCGCCACGATGGTCGGGTTATTTTACTGGTAGCCCATCAGGTGGTGAACAAGGTGCTGGTTTGCGCTATGCTCGGCCTGTACAATTCCCACTTCTGGCGCATCCAGCAGGACAACGCCTGCCTCAACATTTTCGACTACCAGGATGGTATCTTCACCGCCGTGCTGATCAACGATACCTGCCACCTACACCAATGACGTTTCGCGTTTTTCACGTTTCACGTTTCACATTTTACGTTTCACACCTCTTGGTCATGACTCAACTCTAGCTCATTTGAGATACATCGCCCTGGCGAACTCGTCAACGAAACGCTTGTCGTTGGTCAGCTCGATGTATTCGACCTGGCGAGCGATCTCAGCAGCTTTGGCTCGCTGCTCCTGGGAGACGAGAGCCAGCTTGGCTCCCATCCCCGCCGCGTTGCCCACCTGGTTGAAGCGCTCCAAAGGAAGGGGCGGAAACATGCCGATGGCGATGGCGCTGGACACGTCAATGTAGGTGCCGAAGGCCCCCGCAATGATTACCTGGTCAATCTCCTGCGCGGACAGGCCGGCTTCGTCCAGGAGGATGTTGATCCCCGCTCGAATGGCCCCCTTCGCTAGTTGAATCTCGCCCACGTCGCCCCGGGTGATCACCACTTCACGGTCGCTCCCTTCCTCTTCGGCTGCCACCAGGACGAACTCTGGGCCGTGATCCGTGCGCCGCACGCGAGGATGATCGCCCATGTTTCCCCGCTCGTCCACAATCCCCGACTGGCGCAGTTGAGCCACCGCATCCAAAACGCCTGATCCGCAGAGCCCCACCGGTGGGGCGTCGCCGATGGTCTGGTATTCCACCCCAGAGGCGGTGATGCGCAGTCGCTCGATAGCTCCCTCGGCGGCCCGCATGCCATCCCTGATGTGCGCCCCCTCGAAGGCCGGGCCTGAGGCAGTGGAACAAGCGATGAGGCGGCCATTGGCTCTGAGAACCACCTCGGTGTTGGTGCCGATGTCCAGCCCCAGCACCGTCCCCTCGGCCTCGCCGATCTCCGTGGAAAGGATCATGGCCACGTGGTCGGCCCCCACGAAGCCAGCGATATTGGGAAGCAGGTGGACGTAGCCGCCGGGGGCGATCTCCAACCCCACCTCCCTGGCTTTCAAATCCAAAGCCTCGCTGACCGCCGCCAGATAAGGCGCCAGGCCCAGTTGCCTCACGGGAAGCCCGGCAAAGAGGTGGTGCATGGCAGTGTTGCCTACCACCACCGCCTCCACTATCTCCTCAAGATGATGGCCGCTCTGGGTGCAGAGGTCGCGGGCCAGGTCGTTCACCGCGCCGACGACCGCTTCCTGCAAAGTCGCCGCCTGCTCCTCCCCTTCCATGGCGTAGGCGATGCGGGCCATCACGTCCTCGCCGTATGCAATCTGGGGATTCATGGCCCCTGCCGCAGCCAGGGTCCGCCCCGTCTCCAGCTCCACCAGATAGCCAGCCAGCTTGGTCGTCCCCACGTCAACGGCCAGACCCAGGAGCCCGCGCCCCAGCGGGCCGAAGCTGACCACCTCACGGCCTCGCAAGCCGACCGTGCCTGACCATCCCTCCTCCCTCAAGCGGGTGGGCAGTTGGCGCAGCACCGCGAAGTCCACGGTCAAGTCGCTCAGGCCCAGCGTCTCCGCCAGATGATGTCTCATTCGATCCAGGTCGGAGCGGATGTCCTCCCGCGTGGGTGGGGGGAGTTGAACGTCGCAGCCCACCACCACGGGGACGATGGGCACCGTCAGTTCTTGCCCCTCCACCTGGGTGCGCTGGGCGGCGGTCAGCGATTGGGGTGGGATGTGGAGCTTGAGGTCGCTCAGCACCTCGGCCTGGCAGGCCAGGCGATAGCCCCTGGCGACATCATCTGGGCTGAGCTTTTTCCCTTCCGTTTCGCTCAACGGCGAGACCCGCCCTTCGAGAACCCGCACCTTGCAGCGGCCGCAGGTACCCTTGCCCCCGCAGATAGAAACCAGGCCCACCCCGGCCTGCTGAGCGGCGGTCAGTACGGAGATGCCCCGGCCAACTCGCAAGCGCCGACCGAGGGGTTCGAAATCAACTTGATAGAACATCTGGTTTCAGCCTCCAGTTATCGGTAGATGAAGTGCAGTGCAGACGCGGGTTATTATAGCAGAATAGGCTGTAGGAGTCAACGATTTGACCGCGAGGTCAGATTTCTTGGGGGGACGGTCGAGGGAAGGCCAAAGCCTGAGGAGTTTGCTCACCAAGCTAAACAGTGGGCATCGGCGTGGGGGCCAACGAGATGGGGGTGGGCGTCTTACTCGGGTTTGGTGTATTGGTCGGCAGATAGGTAGGTGAGGGGGTAGGCAACGGTCCGAGGCTAATCACGATAGTCACATTTCCGTGGCATGGCTTCATTCTCGAGCCTGCCGGCGGATCCTGCGAAATCACAGCTCCGGCTATGACGTTTGGGGCATATTGGTTGCTCCTGACAGGTTGCAACTCCAATTCAGTGAGCATGCGCTCGGCTGCTGCCTGATCCAGCCCCACGACATCAGGCACCTCGCATATCTCCGCCGGAGTAAAGCCTGCTGTGAAAAGCATTGTGCCCGCACTTATGAGAGAAGCTATCGCCACAAGAAGCAGACCGCGGATGAACATAGTTTCAGCCACCCATAGAGAATTGGCCTTTTTCAACAGAATTGGTTGGTTGAACTTCGCCTGAGAGATGTACATTACAATGCGGTCAGCAACTGACTGCCTGCATTCTTGAAGTGCCTCAACAAACTCGTCAGCGTTAGGAAGTGCGAAGCCCGCCACGCGCCTAGCATAAATAGCATAATAGACAGCCACCAAAAGGTGTGTTATCGCAAGGCCATAAAAGACCCCTACAGTCAAAGCAGTAGGTGTTGAAATATCCCACTTCTCGCTGAACAGGGCTGGCAAAGCTAAAATAACACTGACTGTCACTCCGAAGGCAGAAATGAATGCAAGGGCCTTGCTCTCAAGGGTCTCATTTCTCTCACTCTCGGATTCAAACACTAGTTTAGCAAGAGATTCACTCTCCTCTAGCAGTCTTGCGTCTTCGGGAAGCGATTTGCTAATCTCTGCCTGAATCGACTTCATTCTCTCCTGATAACTACCAAAGATTCTGCTATCAATAGCTTTCCGTGCGATGCGCTCCTCGTAAGGTGGCCAAAGCCAAAAGATGATCTTCAGCAAACCTGGCATTTATGTCTCTTTCTCTTTATCGTAAAAGATCATTAGATCACATAGCGTCTCGGCAATCGGGACATTGTTTGGCTTTTGTAACCATCCCCATTCGCCGTTAGGATTAATTTCGAGGAAGAAGAATCTTCCGTCGTGCTCGACTAGGTCTATCGCGCCGAAAATCAGGCTACTAGCCTTCACGTATCTTCTACACAGATCCTCTGTCTCAGAGGGGAGACTGCATGCAACGAAACGGAGTTCGCTCTTCTCGGTTCTCCAGTCTATATGTAGGTTTTTCTGGTTTTGCCATTCCACTCTTACTGGAAAAACGGTTTCTCCCACAACTGTGACTCGATAATCAATCTTCGGGCTTAGGGACTGCTGAAATATGCACGGACTAATCCTGATTTCTTCCTCTGCGGCGAGATCAGCAACAGTGATTTCGTTTGTGAACACAAAGAAATCTTCATCAGGTTCTTCAATCAGCGGAGAGTACAGTGCCTTTGCCACGAGTCGATTGCCGTGCCTTTTTGCCAGTTGCCGTGCTTCGTCCGGATCATTTGTGATAGCGGTCTCAGGTATTTGGAAACCGATTCTTGCGGCCACCAATAGTTGACGAGCCTTGTTTTCCATAACGTCGTTTGCTTGTGGGTGGTTGATCCACATAACATCAGGGATAAGCTGAAGAGCTTCCAACCATGAGAACCATTGATCGTTCACAAAGCTTTGTGTCGCAGGTGAGGGTCTCGCGCTTCGGGGTATGTCATCGAACGGTTTTCCTGGTCGACGATTCCAAATCACGTTGACGGCGCGCGTCAAATCGTAAACTTCTCCGCGTTTGGATACCAGAATCCTAAGATCTGGAAGACAGATCGTCGCTTGGCCTGAAGCAAGATCTTCCGTGTTAATTCGCAAGAAGTCGCATCCGCGAGCACGCAACTCAGCGACAACGAAGTCAACGGTGATATCCCACTTATTTGAAAGGATCAAGATCATGAAGCCTCACCGTTGCCTCCACATGCGGCGGTCCTTTTGATCCTCACCCTTCTCGATGTCTTTCTTCTTAGTTATTGGCCCTTCTCTTCCATGTTGTTCGATCGCGGGTGGGCAATCTGGAGAACCTAGCCACCGGACCATATCTATGGATTCATCGTAAGCGTAGTCTGGGTTCTTGCCCGCGCGCTCAGGCGAAAGGCATGGTTGGGCAAAGCGGAATAGAAAGGGTCTAATCATAGCAAACCTCCAATCGTTGCTCTTGAACAGTTCTGAGTGAGAGACGGCTTTGCACTCTGCTAAGGCCATCCCGATAATACGATAAATCTGTGTCACAGCCAACGTTAGCGCCAGCGTGTCGTTATGCACATCCCCGCTACAGTGGATGGTAGCTCACCCCAATTATACACCAAAGGCAGCGCTTGCGCAAACAAACAGCCGACCACCCACCAGGATCGCTCCCCGGCTAGGAGTCGGCTATCAATCTTCCATATCACCCTCCTCGATGAATTACAATTGAGACAAGGGCTGCGACGGTGTCATACTCTTCTGCCGGTTGCGATTGGGACAAAAGCTGCAGTGGCGTTGTACCTTTGTGGACTGCAATTGCCACGGAGGATACAAGGACGCTATACTCCGATTTGTTGCCGTCATACACAGAGCGACAAATCGCAGTGTAACTCTCCATCTCTGCTGCTTCAAAGGTCACCGCTGATGAGATGAATCAGGAGTCTGGATGCTATTTGACTACAATCAGTTGCTCAGCCTCCCTACGCCAACCTTGCTCTTTTTTGCGAAACATCACTACCATACCCTCTAACTGATCAACATCAACTTCGCTGATGTTAAGAATGTCAGAGGTTTTAAAGAATACGCGTTCGCCCTCCTCTTCGATCCGAATAACGCCATCCTTCGCAGCAGGATCGAACTGTGTGACCTTACCCATGACATAGTTTTTGCTGCTTTCGCTCATGAACGTTTCTCCTTTCTAAGTTGATAAAGCAAAGACGCATACACTAGAGGCGACTGCCACCTCTTGGAGCGTATTGTAGCTATTGATCTAATCATCGTCAGTCACCCTTGACAATGGTAACGAGAGTTCCAACCTGACCTATGTCTCTTCGGTCTTGGTGTGATCAACAGATTTGACCGACAAATAGCCCGCGTGGGAAATGCCAAGTAGAGTTATCAAACTTGCTGAGAATTCAGGAAAGTCTACGCCGAGGGGGTTTTTCCATGCACTACCTTGTAACAGTGTGTATAAAGCGACACCGTAACTCACTAGAACTGCCGCTGTGAAGAAAAACATCTGCACTTTTGACAGATCAATGATGTTATAGTTGCCGACTTCGTCCCCTTGGAACAGGTCTCCCAGCTTGGCATCATCAGGTTTATCATTCACATACAACAGACCTTCCGCTGATTCACCTTCTTTGCTTACGCTATCTTCAGCATTTTTCAATGCCATTTCACTAGTAGCAAGGGCTTTAGTGACTTCCACAAAGTCGGCATCTAGCGTTTTCTTATAACGCTGCGCTTCGTTCTTCTGTTCTTCCAGTTCCGCCTTCTTTGCCGCGTCAGTTTCACTTGCAATCTTCGTTTCAAGTTCGTTAAGTCGAGATTCTGCTTCTTCCCTATCCATATCCAATTTGTTACGTTCTTTTTCCTTCTTGTTGCGATCTTCCTCCAGGAGCGTAGCCTCCCTGCTTTTTTCAGTCTTGTACTTCTTGCCAGTTACTCTGCTTTTCTTTGAACCCTTTATCAAGCTTGACCCAGCAAGTGACGCAGTGCTGATGCCTAGAGCCGCTACCAGCTCTGCCGGGAAAGTAATGCGGAGTGGGTGTTTGCCTTTGCAATGCACCTCAGCCTTTTCCTCAACCAACTTGGCCTGGTCAGGATCTAGGTTTTTGACATCTTCTGCTTTGAAGATATCCGCCCTGCAATCAGCTACCTGCTTGTCCGTTAACGTGGACAGTCCTCCTTCCAAATGGCGCGGCAGCGCGACAGCCAGGAATGCCGACAGTGTCATGATGGTCCACAGGGTTATTTGCAAGCGAGACAAGCTCGTCCTGTTGCGAGAATCGATCAGAACACCATACCAATGACCGCTTGTTGGGATTCCTAAAGAAAGCAGCAGCAATATCATCAATGCAGCGAATAGACCCCAAAGTAAGAGAGGTCCAGTCCTTGCTTGAAAAAGCCCAAAGAGCGTTAATACCAACACACTCACTAAGCCAATCCAGAATACAACCTGCAGCCCCATACCCCATTTTTCTAGCCTTTCTTTTTCGGCCATTTTGAACCTCCTTAGTTGTTTCTAGAGTATTGAAGCAATTGGACACCGTGTTTGCAGTATACATTGCCAGATCGTGGTATTGATCTGCTTGATACTCTCCATCTGCACCTCCTTTTCTTCTGAGTATTCGCCCATTCGGCCATTGCCTCTATCACCTGCCCAGAAGCCACCCCGCAAACAAACAGCCGACCACCCACCGGGATCGCTCCCGGGCTAGGGGTCGGCTATCAATCTTTCATATCACCCTCCTCGCTGAATTACAATTGGGACAAGGGCTACGACGGTGCTACATTCCGATTTATGCTACGATTGTACTACAGATTGAGGCAGGTGTCAAATGCCCAATTTCGGAAAAACTGCTCCCGTCCGTAACAGCACCATGACAGGGGCGCTGGCTGCCTGATGCTGGCAGCGGTTGGGGCACAGGCCGAAGCCGCAGCCATCTGAAAAGCAATAAAAGCGGGCCAGCAGAACTGAAGTGCTGGCCCATTCCAAATTGCAGCCCAACGGCGGCGCTCGCGCGAACAGGACAGGGAAAGAGTGAACCAGGACTCTGTGCCCCGGCTCACTTCTCCCCAGTGTAGCGAGTTACAGCGCGTTCCGCCCCTACGGATACTGGCGCAGTATCATCGGCAGGTAGACTTTGTACCCCGCCGCCACGCCGCCACCCCAGAATCCGCCACCGAGGGTGTAATCGCCGCCAGTCAGGATGCCAGCGTCGGGCTGGCCGATGGCGCCGACCAGGATGTACGAACCGCCGCTAGCAGTGCCTCCGCCGCCGTCCACCGTCCACCAGGAGAGGTCGTAGCCTGATCGAGCCAGGGCCGTGGAGACGATTAGCAGCAAGGCGATTGTCACCAGCACTGTCGTTCGGCCTGTCATTGTGAAGTGTTTCATCTTTCACCACCTTTCACCTTACCGCAGTGTGACGAACACCGGAATCGTGCCAGTGTCCTTGTCCAGTGGAGCCAGGGCGATGCCGATCACCGGCGCGCCTTCGGTCACCATCATGCCCTCCAGCATTCGAGTGCGCAGGGCACGGACGTGGCCAGACCGACTCGCCGCCGTCAACCGCTGGCCGGGCACGATGTCGCCGGCTGTGGCGTCGGCTTTCACGTGGGCGACGCCGAGCACGGTGAGGGCCACGTAGTCGCCGGCTTTGGCCGGCCCGGGGACGCTGTGCAGTTCCAGCGGCGCGTGGCCGTCTTTATCGGCCTTGCCCGGCATGGGTTGCAGCACCATGAGGCTCTCGACGACGCCGATGACGCCAGGCCAGGTCTTGGCATCAGCCAGGCGCACACGCGGCAGAGAGCTCAGGGTATCGGGCAAGGGATCGGCCAGCCCTGCCGCTGCGACCAGATCGCCTGGCGTGAGGGAATCGGCGCCATCCACTACTGCTACCAGCGTCAGCGAACTGAAAGTCACGTTGGCAGCGCTGATTTTGTCGAGGGTGGACAGCGCCCACTCGCCGTTGGCGTCAGCCGTTTGCACGTACAACGCGGTGAACGAGACACCGTCAGAGGGTATGTAGACGCCGTAGTTGGGGAAGTCTGCGCCATCGCCGATTTGCAGGCCATCATCGCCACTCTTGTTGACACGTAGCCCATCGCCGCCCCCAAGATTGGTAGCAGTCAGCATGGGCGCATCATTGGCGCCGGTGATGAGCGCCCCACCATTGGCGCGGACCGCGAATTGATTGGCTGCGGTGGACGCAAAGTCAACATCGGTGGAGTCGGCCCAAACGAAGGCTCCGTCGTGATTGGCTTTCGCCCGATAACCAGCAGCGAAGCTGTACTCACCCTCGGCGGCATTCACTAGTCCCCCAGGAACGGTAGCATACACGCCGCTGGCAATGTTGCCCGCACCCCCGCCGATGGTGGCGTAGTCGGTCGTGGCGGCGTTCCAGTAGCCTCCGCCGATGCTGGCGAGCGTCCCCGTAACCACATTGAACGCACCCCCGCTGATGGTGGCTCCGTCGCCGCTGGCGGTGTTGAGGCTGCCGCCGCCGATAGTGGCACCTCCGCTGCTGGCGGTGTTGAAGCCGCCGCCGCCGACGGTGGCGCCTTCGCCGTTGACGGTGTTATGTAGACCACCTCCCACAGCCGCGTATTCGCTGGTGACGGTGATGTAGGAGCCGCCGGCCACCGTGGCCGCCTGACCCGTCACTCTGATGTACTCACCACCGCCTATGGTGGCGGAGTCGCCGCTGGCGGTATTCCAAAAGCCCCCGCCAACGGATGCGTGGTTGCCGCTCGCGGTGTTGAGTTCGCCCCCGGCGACGGTGGCATCTCCGCCGCTGGCCTCGTTGGCCCGCCCCCCGGCGACGGTGGATTCTTCGCCGCTGGCCTCGTTCACGTCGCCCCCGCCGACAGTGGCGTAGATCCCACTAGCGGTGTTGCCGTCGCCCCCGCCGACAGTGGCATAAGCCTCGCTGGCGACGTTGCCGCTGCCCCCGCCAACAGTAGCGCTCTGATTGCTCACCGTATTGGCCTGGCCCCCGCCGATGGTGGCCCAGGCACCACTGGCGGTGTTGTTTATGCCCCCGCCGATGGTGCTCGATTCCCCACTGGCGGTGTTGCTGAGTTCAATAGACCATAAAGAGTCGAAGCCACCGCCACCAGCTATGACCGCGCCGAAGCCACTGGCGGTGTTATACCCGCCCCCACCTACGGTAGCATAGTCACCACTGGCGATATTGTGCTGACCACCTCCCACCGCCGCGTATTGGTTCGTGACTGTGATGTGAGAACCGCCGGCCACCGTGGCCGCCCGACCCGTTACCCGGATGTATTCACCCCCGCCGATGGTTGCCTTCTCAGCGTCAGCGTAGTTCAAGTACCCTCCGCCAACGGTCACGGCGGTGCCATAGGCCCGGTTGTTGGAACCCCCACCAATGGTGGCTGCATAGTCGCTGGCCTCATTGTCCCAGCCCCCGCCGATGGCGGCGCTGTCGCCGCTGGCGGTGTTGTGCCCACCCCCGCCGACGGCAGCGGAGTCGCCGCTGGCTCTATTGCTCCTGCCCCCACCCACCGTGCCGTAGTCATCGGTCACATAGTTGATGTCACCGCTTTCTCCCCCGCCGCCGATAGTGGCGCCAACTGCCCCGCCGGTCACACTATTCCCGCTGAAGCCGCCGATGAGGTTTGGACTGGTGGCGTTGGGCTCCAGACGCAGGGCGCGGGCGTTGTTCACCCGCAGCTCCAAAGCCTGGTCGTCGGTGGTGCCCAGGAAGTTGGTGGCGGGATTGGTGCCGGCGTTGCCAGTCAGGGACCAGCCGCCGCCGCCCGCGCTGGTCTCGTCGTTGCCGCACTGCCACTGGCTGCTCGTGCTGTTCCACTTGGCTACCTGGCCGTTGCTGCAGGACAGCCCGCCCAGGGTATCAGCGTCCACCCCGTCGGCGAAATCGGGCGGGACGCCCGTGAGGCCAGACCAGGGCGCGCCCAGGGCGTAAAGGGCGTAGGGCGTCGCAGTGAGAGCCTGGCGGGGCGTGAGGGTGGTGTAAGCGCCAGCGCTCGCGCCCGGCCGCACGCCGATCTCCAGCCAGCGGGCATCGCCCGTGAAGGCGCTGCCGAAGTCCAGTTCCACCGTGAACAGGCCATCGCTCACGGTGACGTCATCTTTGGGGATGGTGCCCACCCACGCCCCACCGCTGGCAGCGTCGTAGAGCTTGAACTGAAAGTCGTAGCTGCCATTGGCCAGACTGCCGCCATCGGTCAGGCGGCCCTGGTAGGTGAAGCTTGTGCTGAGCGGAGCCGAAGCAGTGGCACCTACAGGGGACGCCTGGACACCCGCCTCGCCTTGTGGCCCCGGTTCCTGAGCCTGGGTTAGTCCCACTGCCAGGGCCAGCACGCTGATGAGAATCCGTTTTCCTTTCATCGTACACCTCCTTTGAGTTTGGTATTTGGCTCGGATAGCCCATACGGGTCCATTATAACAGAATGGGGTACAGAGGTCAACTGTTTCGGGGCGAAGGGTGCATTTCAATTAGGGGCAAGTAGGCTTTCTGTTGTCATTGCGAGCGGTTTGTGCGAAGCAATCTCCGTTAGAGTTTGGAACACGGAATCACGGAAGGTACGGAGTCGCGGAACTTCCGTGCTTCCATGTCCTCCATGCTTCCGTGTTCCCGCGTTCTCCGGATATGTCTGAGTAATCACGTTAAGCGCTACTAAACTTGACTCCAACTTGGGGGTAGAACAGTCGGGGGAAGGCCAACGTCCTGAACAACAAAAGAGGGCCAGCAGACTTACGCTGGCCCTTTGCGGTTCACCCCCACGGGTGTGGGGAAAATGCCTGGCATGACAGTGCGGCCATCGCCGGCATTACCGCTTTCAGTATCCTGTGTCGGATCGTCTGGGTTGTAACTGCGTGCTCGGGTTCGGGTCGTGATGGCGATCTCCCCTTTCAGTATCCTGTGTCGGATCGTCTGGGTTGTAACACAATTCTCCCAAATTCCATATAATCATAGATGTCAGCTTTCAGTATCCTGTGTCGGATCGTCTGGGTTGTAACACCGTGGCATAAGCACCCACCACCTCACACACCTGCTTTCAGTATCCTGTGTCGGATCGTCTGGGTTGTAACGCCCTGAAGTCGATCCCGTCGCTCTTGTTCGTCTCCACTTTCAGTATCCTGTGTCGGATCGTCTGGATTGTAACGCAGACAAGGCGGCGAGGGACGCCTGGGAATACACCGACTTTCAGTATCCTGTGTCGGATCGTCTGGATTGTAACCAGGCGGAACGGCTGACGGTGATAACGACCTGCTGGCTTTCAGTATCCTGTGTCGGATCGTCTGGATTGTAACATTACTGGTGGTGGGGGAAGCCGACTTGGATGTCCAGCCTTTCAGTATCCTGTGTCGGATCGTCTGGATTGTAACCCTTGACCGCTGAATTGACATCTTCCATTGAACTATACTTTCAGTATCCTGTGTCGGATCGTCTGGATTGTAACACGTTGCAATGTGCGCCACGACGTAGTAGGTTCTTATCTTTCAGTATCCTGTGTCGGATCGTCTGGATTGTAACAGTCGAGGGCGTGAGCGGGGAGACTATTACCTTCGACTTTCAGTATCCTGTGTCGGATCGTCTGGATTGTAACCTCGTCGAATTCGACGCCTTCCTCTTCCAGCGTGTAGCTTTCAGTATCCTGTGTCGGATCGTCTGGATTGTAACTACTTTGGGTGTCCATCCTTGCCGAGTACCTGGTAAGCTTTCAGTATCCTGTGTCGGATCGTCTGGATTGTAACCTCACGGCCATGATTGGGGACATCGCGAGGCGTCAATCTTTCAGTATCCTGTGTCGGATCGTCTGGATTGTAACCCGCAGAAGGTAGAGGCTACATTTGACGCCAGCCTGCTTTCAGTATCCTGTGTCGGATCGTCTGGATTGTAACCCCCCGCTTGGTGCGGTGAATCTGCCTCAGATGCCCTGATGGGCCGACAAACACGATTAGAGAGCTTCCTATGGCTTCCATCTTACCTCCTTCCCGCTTCGCTTGAGCCCGCTATCATGTGCTGGGTCGCAAATGTCTTTTTGCTCTCCCAACGGCCCGATTTGCGACTCAACGCCCAGGGAGACTAAACGTCGTTGCAGAAACGACGAAACTCACAGTTGACACACGACCGGCGCGACCGGGGAGGGCCGGGCATGGCTTCCCGCTCTACCATCTTCCGCATCGCTGCCACTATCTCCTGCACTTCCCCACGCAACCGCTCCGTTAGCGCTACCTCCTCTGCTTTCCTCGTCACCAGGGAGTAGACGAAGCCTCGTCGGACCACCCCTCCCCACGTCTCCCCCAACATCATCCCGTACGCCGCCAACTGTCGTTTGACGTGGCGTCCGATGCGCCGCCGGGTCTGCTTGTACTCCACCGGGATCAACTCTCGCCCTTCTCCATCTCCTACCTCGATTACCATGTCCACCCGCCCCCGCAGGCCAAGTATAGACGATTCCAGCCAGACGTCAAAGCGCCGCTCGCCTTTCTTCAACCCGTAGGCAGCCAACGTGCGCCGCCGCTCTCCTTTCCCCGCCTTTTCGTGCGCGGCGATCCCAGCTTCCATTTTGTACGTGGTCGGACGGATGAGCGGCAGGCAGTAGGTGTAGTAGACGATCCGCGGGCAATAGGTGTATTGCTTCAGGTCGGTCACGGTGAAAATCAGGCGATCCTTGGCCTCATTCCCCATTTTCATCTTGGATGATCTCCAGCCGCTGCCGCCAATCTGTCTTGCAGATGGCGAAGAGCTGCACTTTGCCGGACCGATCGCCCAATCGGTCGCCGATCTTAAGCATCAGCTCCTCCCGATGGGTGCGCGTCAGATCACCGACGAAGGCCGAATACTGAATACGATCCAGCCCGTAGTCCAGGCAGAAGTCGGCAATCTTCGTCCGCGTGCGGTCATTCGAGATGTCGTATACCAGTAAGCACTTCATCGTGAGTTAGCCAGTTACCAGCGAGCGACGAAGGGCTCGTAGGTCTCACGATCACCGCGCACGAAGGTAGCGATGTGTCGCGCCTGACTCTGGATAATGATGCGCAAGGACTGTCGCTTCTGCTCGTATCGCTCCGCCGCCTCCAGCCGCGCCAGCACCTTCTCCGCGATAGCCCGCCGACTCTTCTTCACCAGCCGCCCCTTCTCATCCAATTCCAGCGACGTCTTCTTGTTCGCCATCCCCACGATGGTTCGATCCACGACGACCTGTCGGAACTCCTCGATCAGATCGAACACCAGGCTGGGCTTGCCCGGCCGGTCGGTGTGGATGAATCCCGCGTACGGATCGAGCCCGGCCAGGACCAGCGCCCGCTCGATCTGGCCGTAGAGGATGCCGTACCCGTAGTTCAGCGCCGCGTTGATCGGATCCTGCGCTCCTCGCGTCTTCCGTCCCGGCCAACCGTACCGCTCGGGGATGATCTGCTTGAGCGCACTCCAGTACTTCTTCGCCGCCCGCCCCTCGGCCGAGAGGATTTGGTAGCGTACCTCTTCGACCGTATCACTTTCCAAGCGTCGTAGTTCCTCCAGGTGATCCTGTACCTCGCCGATGTACAGGTGCAGTTCCTCGTACAGCTCCGGATCGGTTTTCTGGCGATATTTGGCGGTGTAGCGCAGGAAGCCAGCCTGGTTAGTGACCTTGCCCCTGGCGAAGGCCACGGCCAAAGTCAGGCCGCGCTCGTCGTGGTAGGCTTCCAGTTGCGCCCGCCGCGTCAGAACAGTGCCCGTCAGCCCGGCCGAGTAGATCGCGGCGTAGGGCCGCCCCCGATGATCCACGAAGTGGATGGGGATACCCTCTTTGGTGCAGGCTTCGATGGCGTCGGCGGAGATGCCAATGCCTCGGCCACTGATGAGCACGCTTTCCAGGTGGAGCAGCGGCGCTTCCTGCACCAGCCGCTCCGATGGCGTCCCGTCGCCGCTGCGCATCACCTGCAGCCGCTGGCTGTGCTTGCCAACGAAGGCCCCGTACTTGTCCACGATCAGATTTTGGATGATGGGCATCACTCTCTCCTGCTCGCTATCTCATACCACCCATTCCCCTTGACCGCATCCTTCCCCACGTGCACGATCTCCCCCCACACCAGCCAGGGGAGAAACGGCTCCAGATCTCCCTCAAAAGTCACCTGGCCCACGAAGCCACCCATGGGCGTGCTGGCGCTTCGCCGCGTGGAGAAACTGTCCAGCTCCACCCAGTGGGTTTGATCCTTCACCACCTGCACCCCCTCGGCCTGGGCCATCACCTGGCGGAAGTCGAGCTCCCAGCTTTCAGTATCCTGTATCGGATCGAATGGGTTGTAACAGGGGGTGTCGGTGAACTCACGGGTCAGGTCGCGCAGTCGCTGGTGCAGCCGTTGGATCAGCGGGCGGAAGGTTGGGCGATGCTGGAGTTTGCCCTGCTCAATGATGCGCGTGGGCGTCTTGAAAACCAGGGTGATGCGATCCCTGGGCAACTGTGCCGCCCGCGCCAACACCTGCTCGTTGGTGACAGGCAGCTCGGGCACCGAGACCATCGTGTCTCCCTGACGCAGCACAGGCTGTCGCTCCCCGCTCAGCCGATTCAGGGCGCCGATCTCTCGAATGGTGAAAGTGCCCCGCCGCCAGCGGCCGTCCTCTCGCCGCAGTTTCTTGCCCAGCCCCCCTCGTTCCAGCGATTGACTGCCCAGCACCACGTAGGGGAAGAAGCTGAGTGCCTGAGCGAACATGGTCAAGCCGAACACCAGGGTCTCTCCGGGCTGGTAGCGGGTTTTGCCGTCCAGGGGCGGCTCGATGACGTACGGTCGTGGCACATCCACTCCACGTTTGCCCTCCGGGTTGCGAGTCGCCACCAGGAAGCAAATGGGGCAAGTGGCCCAGAGCGCGCACTCTCCGCAGTCCTTCACCTTTTTGTTGAAGCAGAACTGATTTCGCAAGGCATAGAACAGCGCGCCGCGAATAGCCGAGCCCTGGTGCTCGTTAAGCAGGATGGTCGTCTGCACCTCATAGGTGAAGTGCAGTTGGTGGGCGGTGAAGTTGTCCATAGTTTAACTCCTTTTGAGTATCCTGAAAGCGGGTAGTTCCCCCCTTAGGTGTTGCTGGCCTGACCGTGCCAAAATATGACATCGAATTTCGAGGATTCACCGAATTTGTCGTCGTGAATTCGGTAAATCCCTTGAATTCGTTGTCATATCGGCCGAACATCCATCCGGCAACACTCGCAGGGAGACCACCTGAAAGCGGATCGAACCATTGTCATTTGTCTCTATTCCTTTTTTCGAGTATAATTATGGCAGACAAGCCAACCGACGAGGTGAGTGAAATGGCGACTATTACCCTTAGTGATATCCTGGACGACCTACAGGTGGCCGAGCGAGGACTCCGCAAGTTCGAGCGTCGTTACTGGATCAGCTCAGCCGACTTCTACAAACTCTATTCCCAGGGCAAGTTAGACGATGGACAGCATCGCGAAGATTTCTCTGAGTGGGCCGGTCACTACAAGCTCAAGCTCAAGCGCGAAGCGGCTCTGGAAAACTTGTCGCAGCAGCAAAGTGACCAGGAGACCTGTCATGAACCGTCAAGAAATCGTCCAAGCACTGAAAGCCCTGGAAGAGGAACGCCGCCAGGCCGACCTGCCTGACCTGCGCACCCTTCTGGACGAAGAGGTCTACAACGCCAGTCAATCCTTTGACGAGCGTTTCCTTTGCGCCTGCGGCGGCGGTCACACCCGGCTCTGGGCCTGGGTAGAACTGGCCCAGGACGAGTTCGGTGTCACCTTCTACCTGACCGAGTTTACCGGCGACTCGTCGCTCCGGTATCGTCTCCAGACAGCCTGGAAGGTGCTGCGCGGTCGCAGCGTCGAGTTCGGCCTGATCTTCGATTTCAAGGACCTCCCCCGCCTCAAAGCCCTCATCAACCGCCTGCCCTAGCCTCGCTTCCATCTGACCGCATCCCCCGCTGCCTGCATGACCTTGATCGCCAACTGCATTGCCCTGTAAGAACAGCGGATTGGCAGGATGGTCGGATTTGGCCCCGCCTGATCCGTTCATTCTGCGCACCCGTGCTCTCTCTCGGCAACGGATGGCCTTCGGCAGAGCGGATAAGCGGATGAGGACAGCAGTTGGCTATCCGCTTATTCGCTGCCTATCCGTTGCGCTATATCTGCTCACCACTCCCTCTGGTGGTTGGCCAAGGGCGGCGTGTTCGGCCCGCAGTTCTTCCAGGAAGCGGTGCAGTTCGGCCCGCTCCAGAACCAGATGAGCGGCTGGCCCCTCACCACCGTAGCCGCGGCGACGAGCAGCCCGTTCCAGGTCAATCTCAGCATGGATGTCGAACAAGTCGTCGTCCAGTGGCCCCTCTGGGGCTGGTGGCTCCTCTTCCCCCTCCACCGGCTCCCACTGGGGCTCTGGCGCCAGCTCAATGCGCAACTGAAAGTCCGGCTCCATCGGCTCGAAGCGCAACTCGTTTTCCTCGCCAGCCACCAGCTTCTCTAGCCCTTCCACCAGCCATGTCCAGTCGTAGTCGGCGTGCAGCGTGCCATGGTCTTCCAGGATGGTTTGGTCGAGCATCTCCAGGGTCACGCGGTACTTGATCCACTCGTCTGAGTATTTGCGGAAGGGCGCGGCGGCGCGCTCCTCTGGCGGTCGACCGGTCATGAACTCCCCATGTTCGTCCACCGGGTAGCTCTCCCAGCCAGTCAGTTCCAGCGTGAACGCCAGTTGGGCGGTGCCGGGTGGGGTAGAGAGAGTGGGCACGTCTTCACCTCCTGAGCATCTGATCCACCCACAGGGCATCCTCGAGCAGGTGGTGATGATATTGCGGCAAATACTCCAGCGTCAGCGGCCCCTCCATTCCACTCTCCACGATGGCGGCGACGATTTCCTCAAAGTCGAGAGCCCCCTCCGGGTGGCGCAGCGGCAGGTGTTGTTGTCTCCCCTCTGCTCCCCGATTGGACAAGTGGAAGCAGCGGATACAATCGCTGTAGTCCACGACGTCGGCCAGCACCTCTGCCTGGGGCTTGTGCAGGTGAGCCGTGTCGTAGCAGGCTGCGTGGTGCTGCCGTCCCCGGCAGAAGGCGGCGATGCCCTCGATGCCTGACAGAAACCGTCGTCGGCCAGCGAACGTCTCCCAGCACAGCGTCACCCCGGCCTGGGCCAACAGCGGGTCCACCGCCGCAGCGATCTTTCCCTCGACCTCTTCGAGCCGGGCGTTGGTGGGGTGGACAACGATAAGTGAGCAATCCAGCCCCTGGACGATGGAGATGGTCTTGCGCAATACGGCAAGGAAGGCGCCGAAGTCGGCGATCTTCGCCTGGGCCATGTGCACCGAAGTGGCGGTCAGGGGCAGGACAGAGAAAGGGGCTAGCACCTTCTCCATCGTCACCCTTTGCAAGAACAGCTCAGGCCGGTAGAAGGCCACCTCCACACAGCCCACCTCGGCGTAGGTGGCCAGGGCCTCGTACCAGTTGTAGTCCCCGCGTTCCGGGTAGGAGACGCGGACAGCGATGTGGGTAGACAAGATCACCTCCAGGCAGCGGATGGCCTGCGGCGGAGCGGATAAACGGATGGAGCCATTGGCCAGCTATCCGCTTATCCGCTGCCTATCCGTTGCGCTATATCCGCTCGTAGAAGCTGAAGCTCCTGCTGGAGCGTACCAGGCGGTAGGGGAGGACGACGTGGCGCAGTACCCGCTCCTTGCCCAGCCTGATATTCTTGCCGCTGTAGATGTCGGCTTTCTCGAACGTCAGGCTGGAGTCGCAATCATCTAATTGCTGGATGATCCCATTGGCAGGGAAGGACCTGGTCGGGTCGCCATCTACTACGATAAAATCTGGCGGAGCAGCCGGGCGGTTCACCCCCACGCGGGTGGGGAAAACGGTGAGAGCTGGCCTTCGAGGACCCGCACCTTGCAGCGGCCGCAGGTGCCCTTTCCCCCGCAGATAGAAGCCAGGCCCACCCCGGCCTGCTGAGCAGCGGTCAGTATAGAGATGCCCCGGTCAACTCGCAACCGCCGACCGAGGGGCTCGAAATCAACTTGATAGGACATATTCAGTTTTAGCCTCCAGTTATCGGTGATGAAAAACAATGGCTGTGCGGGCCTATTATAACAGAATGAGGTGCAGAGGTCAACCATTCGTCGGCGAGGTTGGATTTGGTGGGTGAGCGGTCGGGGGAAGACTGTCAATTGAACAGCAACAAAAGAGGGCCAGCAGACTTACGCTGGCCCTTTGAGGTTCACCCCCACGGGTGTGGGGAAAATGCCTGGCATGACAGTGCGGCCATCGCCGGCATTACCGCTTTCAGTATCCTGTGTCGGAATTCCGATGCAAATCATGCGCCGAAAACACGACTGGGGAAGATCACTGGACGTGTTTTTCATGGTTGGGGTTGTGGCTTTAGAGCATGGTTGGAGTGTTTCCTACGCCGCCATTGCATAGATACTCCGCCCTGCTCCCCAGTAGTTGTCGTAGACGTGCTGGTAGATTTGGGTGCTTTTCTGCTGGCACATCTTGTTGGTGTAGCGTTCGGGAAGTCGCCAGATCATATCTTTGATAACGATCAGTACTGCCGCGCGGGATTGCTGGCGCTTTCGCCAGTCGAGCACCAGTTTCTCTCGCTTGAGAGTGTCTAGGAGCTCGCGAGCGATACGTTTGATTTCAAGCTTCTCTTTCTCCTTCAGGCCGGGCTCGGGGCGGGTAAGGATGTCGAAGACGGCAAGCTCTTCTTCACTGAGAGTTTCAGCGATAGCACGTTGCTCTTCTTCGTCAAGTCGTTGGGCGAACTCGATCAGCTTGTCAAAGAACTCTTCGACGTTGCGAGAGCCGGTATTGTACTCATCAATCATTCTCTGGAACTCTTCCAAGTAGTTCATCCGGCTCCGGTTCAGGCGCACCAGGCGCCGCAACCTGGCATTGATGGTGCCCCGTAGCTTCTCAGCCTCGGTGCGCTTGCGCCCCCGCTCAAACTGCTGCTTGAGCGCCTCGAAGTCTATCTGGCTCAGATTGTAGAAGACCCCGGCTTCGCGGATGACGTAGCCCCTGGCGGAGACCGACTCGTCCAGCAACTCCTCAACCGCGCCCATCACCTCGGAGATGTCGGCCTCGGGCGTTAGCGCGCGGATCTTTTCTGCAAGTACCGTGAAGACCTTTCGCTTGGGACTGAATTCCCCAGCCCGCGTGTCGGGCAGGATGGCCTTGAAGAGCCGGTCCACGTTGGAGGCCAGGGCCAGGTACTTGGTCTTGAGATCGTCGTTGATGATGATCTTCTCGACGGCGTCATCCATCAAGGCAATCCGCTCGTAGCCCTCGCTGCTCAGGATCGGCTTGATGTCCACGCCGCGCTCGTCGCAGAAGGTGGTAGCCTCTTCAATGGCCTCGCGTAGCCGCTCGACCAGGGCTTCTTTGTCCTCGACCGGCTCCTCGCCTGGCTGGAGTTCGCCACCCGGTCCGGTACCATAGATGGCCAGCGCCCGCTGCAGGTCGCGGAAGATCCCGACGTAGTCCACGATCAAGCCGTTGACCTTCTCCCCGAAGACGCGATTGGCCCGGGCAATGGTTTGCATCAAGGTATGGTTGCGCATCGGCCGGTCGAGGTAGATGGTGGAGCAAGAAGGCACGTCGAAGCCGGTCCGCCACATCGCACAGACGAAGACCAGCCTGAAGGGGTCGGCAGGGTCTTTGAACTCCTCGTCCAGGTTCTCGGTCATTATCCGCCTTCGATGGTGTAGGATGTCCAGACCCTTCTCCTTGAACTTCTGCACTTCCCCCTGTTCTGGGGAGATGACGACGGCCATGTCGGTCTCTTCCATAAAGGCAATCTTGGCCTCCAACACGGCCCGCTCCTCCGACGACGCGGTAGCGAGCCTGGCCCGCAAGTCCTCAATGGCGTACCACCAGTATTTCTGAACCTTGTTGAACATCTGCACGGTGGTGAGCTTATCAATGGAGACGACCATGGCCTTGCCCAGGTAGCCCCGGTTGATAAAGTGCTGTACAATATCCTCAGCGACTTTTTCCAGGCGGTCGTCGCGGGTGATGAGGTGGTACTCGCGGGCGAACTCGCGCGCCAGTTTTGCTTCCTGGGCATCGTCCAGCTCCGCCTCCTCCAGCAAGCGATTCATATCCTCGTTCAGTTGCTCATTGGTCAGCTCCAGCTCGGGGATGCGGTTCTCGTAGTAGAGCGGGACGGTGGCCCGGTCTACGGTGGATTGCTTGAAGTTGTAGGTGCTGACGTAGCTGCCGAAGACCTCCCGTGTTTTCTCCTCCCCGACCATCAGCGGGGTGGCGGTGAAACCAATGAAGGCGGCATTTGGGAGCGCGTGCCGCATGTTCATGGCCAGGATGTCGTACTGGCTGCGGTGCGCCTCGTCGGTGATGACGATTACGTCGGAGCGGTCTGAGAGTTTGGGGTAGCGCTCGCCCCTGCGGGTGTGGAACTTGTGGATCAGGGTGAAAACGTAGCGGTGATCCTCCCTCAACATCTGCTTGAGGTGCTCACCGCTCTGCGCCCGAACACGCTTTTCCGGCTCAGTGACGACTCCGCAACGGGCGAAGTTCTTGTAAATCTGATCGTCCAGGTCAATGCGGTCGGTGATGATGACGAAGGTCCAGTTACCGGGTAGCTTGCGCAGGATCTTCTGGGAGAAGAAGATCATTGAGAAGCTCTTGCCGCTGCCCTGGGTGTGCCAGAAGACGCCCAGCCGCCCTCGGTTATCCCTGATCTGACCCACCGCTGTGATAGCCTTTTCCACGCCCAGGTACTGGTGATTCTTGGCCACGATCTTGATGAGACCACCACGCACTCCCTGAAAAAGGACGAAGTTCTCAGCAATGTCCAGGAAGCGACCCGGTGCGCAAGAGCCTCGGATCAGGGTCTCCAGGGAGATGATGCCTTCCTCGCCCTCGCTGTTGATCTTCTTCCATGGGCTGAAGTGCTCCCATTCGGAGGTGATGGTACCGATGCGGCTGTCGCTGCCGTTGGAGAGGATGATGAAGGCGTTGTACCAGAGGAGGTGGGGGATGGTGTCCTTGTAGTCGCTGAGGTTCTTGCGATAGGCGTCTTTGAGACGCTTGTGGTGAGCCTTTAGCTCCCCAAAGAGGAGCGGCAGGCCGTTGACGAAGCCCACCAGGTCAGCGCGGCGGGTGTAGATGTCGCCGGTGACCCAGAACTGCTGAACCATCAGGAAGTTGTTGTGGGCAGGATTGGCCCAATCAATGACCGTGACCCGCTCCACCTGCTCCTCGCCATCCGCGCCTCGGTAGGCTACCTTGACGCCGTCCTTGAGCAGCGCGTAGATCTCCCGGTTGGCGTGGACCAGGGTCATCGCGCTGCGGTCGCGGGTGAGCTGCTCGACAGCTTGGTGGAGGGCTTCCGGGGGTAGATCGGGGTTGAGCCGGGCGAGGGCGGCCTCCAGCCGGGGGTGCAGGATCACCTCGGCCCGCGTGGCCCGGCCAAGGGAAGGCCCGCCACCTGAGACATCGTATGCCTCGGTGTAGGTCTCGCGGAAGGCGTTGACCGTCTGCCAGCCCAGCTCTTCAAAGAGGTCGAGGGTAGCGCGTTCTAGGGCATCTTCGGCGTCTGGAGTTAGGGGCATTTGCCTTCTCAATCCTTGTTCTTCGATCTATCAGTCTTCGAGTTCTTCGTACATGGCCTCATATTGAAGAAGGTACTCTCGATAGGTTTGCTGATCTTCGTCAGTGGAGAAAAGAACTTGGCTCGGCAAAAGAGTTAGATCGAAGATTTGAACAGCCTCGTGCAAGTCATCGACATATTCATTGAAGCCTTTGTGGTCCTCGTAGTATAGGCGGCCTTTCTCTGTGTCCGGTGGATAGCGCTTGTGAGCCTTGTATATGAAATGAACGATGGTGTCAGCGGCACGGGCTGCTAGGAGAATCTGGATTGGTTCAAGAGATAGTGTGTACGCATCTGGTCCGTGAGAGGTTATCCCTTCGCGGTTTCGCAGTTCACAAAGCCCTTGGACTGATTGTTGCAATCCTCGCACCGTCCTGGTTAATCCTTCGTGCACTGCACGTGAGTCGGGATGGTCGGCAGGCAAAAGCTGCAGATTCTGGAGAGTGTTCCGGAACAACTGTGGCGTATCCAACTGCCCGTTCGCCGCCGCGGCTCTGTCGTTTAGGATGGTTTGGCAGACGCTATCTACTAAAGACTTCGCAAGATCAAATGCTCTCGGAGATCCCTTATTCACGGCTCTCTCTAGTTCTTCTACCAACTCGACTAGAACCGGAGGTGTCCCAGCAATGTCAAGTATTTCACGAGCCCCATGCATTACAAAAGACACGTTATCGTCTCCATCCCCCAGATGGTTCTATTCCTACCCGTCGATTCTCACTCTGCCAACCTTTATCTCTCCTGATACCAGTCTCGGCAACAACAAGTCGCGGGTGCGACGAAGAACATCATTCTTTGCGTGCAGGATCTGCTTCTCAATATAGAAATCCGAAACGATCCTATGGTATGTATGCAGAAGCTCACTAGGAGGCAGCATGACATCAGCGTTCTCAAAATCGCCAGTGTTCACAGCCGGATACGCTGCGCCAGTGGCGTGATTGGTCAGATACTCAGCGAACTCATGCGTAGTCACGGCATGGTGGAGATAAGTGTACGGTGTGGTCCGCGGTGTGATGACAGCAAATCCAGTGGAAACAATCATGTTGGGCACTGGGTCAAGAATCAGACAGTATGATTTACGATTTGGGCGGACAGTAGACCAGATGGTGTCTCCATGTCTTACAACGCGGCGTGCTCGACTTGGAGCATCAGCAAAAGCCATTGGCTCAATCCTCTCAATTCGGCCAGTGGAAACTGAGCTGATAGTAACATAGTTGATGTGGCTTGGCGCATTGCGTTTGCTGATGCTGGAGGCGTTCACATCAGCGATGCTCCTCAGTTTCACCACCTCCCAGCCCTCCGGGACGGGGCCGAGGGCCACCTCCTCATGGCCGGGGAAGCAGAAGTGGACGAACCACTCGCGGTAGATCGCTTGCGCCATCTCCTCCAAGATAGCGATGCGTCGGGTGTTGTTCTCGATGAGGTCGTCGTAGGCGGAGAGGATGGCGGCGATTTTGTGCTGGGTGGGGAGAGGAGGGATATTGCACCTTTGACCATATGCTACGTTCCGGTTGAGACCTGGTACCGCGGCATCGGTGTTGAGCCTGTTCAGGTCGAGTTGCAGGAGCATGTAATAGACAAATCTCAAATCGTGTTCTGTTGTGTCCAGCTCAACATAGTAGACCGTATCAATGGGCCAGAAATCCCGTTTCTCAAAGTAGACCGTGCCTATGGATCCCTTACGTCCAACGATAATACCCGGCCCACTTATGAGCGGTTGGCAATGGTAGCCGGTGACTCCGCCGGAACCCACAACAGGATACGGACCGCTGATCCGCTTGCGTTGCGGCAGCCCTTTTCCGTATTCAAGAGAGAGTACTTGGCGAAGTGTTAGTTCCTTCCACTGAGCGTTCCTAGAGCTCACTGAATTATCCCTTCTAGCAGCTCCGTGATGGTTTCTACTATTTGGCTTTCCAACTCTTGCGCCTCGGCGTTGAGCACCTCCAACTCTTCCTGCAGTTCCACCAGCCGCTCGGCGAAGTCGAAGTCCTCTTCCTCGCGCTCGGCCACGCCCACGTGGCGTCCGGGATTCAGGCTCCAGCCCTGTGACTCGACTTCATCCAGCGTCGCTACTTTGCACAGTCCCGCCACATCCTGGTAGACGCCGTCAGGGAAGTGCTCCGCCATCAGGTCGGCGCTGCCCTGGGCCGTCTCCGGCTCCCAGCCTCGGTAGAGCCGCACGATGTTGGCCAGGAACTCGATCTGCGCCGGGGTGAATTCGCGGTGGGCGCGATCAATTTGGGTGTAGACATGGCGGGCGTCGAGGAACAGCACCTTGTCATGGCGGTCAGTCCCGGCTTTGCCCCGGTCCAGGAACCAGAGGGTGCAAGGCAAGGTCACGGTGTAGAAGAAGTTAGAGGCCACAGCGACCATCACGTCCACCGTGCCGGTCTGAATCAGTTTCTTGCGGATCTCCAGCTCGGAGCCGCGGGCGTCACTGGCGGAGTTGGCCATGACAAAGCCGGCGCGACCCCATGCGTTCAGCGCGCTGAAAAAGACCTGGATCCAGATGTAGTTGCCGTTGTCCACGCGGGGCAGGCCAAAGGGGAAGCGGGGGTCATCCTTGATGCGATCCTTGTCAATGCGGTTGACGTTGAAGGGGGGATTGGCCATCATGAAATCGAACTTGCCCACGCTGCGGTGGATGTCCTCGTAGTAGGTGTTGCCCTGGCGAATGTCGCCGGCCAGGCCGTGGACCGCCAAATTCATCTTGCACAGGCGAACGGTTTCGGCTACGCGCTCCTGACCATAGAGACTGACATCGCTGCTTTGGCCCTGATGCCGCTGGACAAAGCGCGCACTCTGCACAAACATGCCACCTGATCCACAGGCCGGGTCCAAGATGCGCCCGTGGTAAGGCCCAATGATCTCCACGATCAGCCGGACGATGGAGGTAGGGGTGAAGAACTCGCCGCCCCGCTGCCCCTCGCTCATGGCGAACTTGCCCAGAAAGTACTCGTAGATCTTCCCGAAGACGTCGCCCTCCAGGTCCATCTTGATAGCGTTAAAGGTCTTGAGTAGAGTGACCAGGATGTCATTGCCCAGGCGGTTGTAGGTCTTGGGCAGCACATCTTTGAGGTCTGGGTTCTCCGCCTCGATGACCTTCATCGCGCCGTTGATGGCCCGCCCGATGTTCTCACCTTCCGGCAGTTCCACCAGGTGTTGGAAGCGCGCTTTGTCGGGCAGGTAGAGGACGCCCTGGGCGTGGTAGTCGTCCCGGGTGATGGGGCGCTGGCGGCGTGTGGTGGCTGGCACTCGCTCCGCCGTGATCACCTGCTCAGCATGGGCGAATCTGTGGTCGGCGTAGCGCAGGAAGATCAGCCCCAGCACTGGGATGGAATACTCGGACGCCTTGAGCCGCGAGTTCGCCCGCAGCTCGTCGGCGGCGTCCCAGAGTCGTTTTTCGATATTGGTGTTATTGGCTGGCATTCAGAAATCTCCCTGGTGCGTAGTCTCACAGAGTCCGTCTCTTGGGCCATCAAGAGCAAATGTTGGGATTGCTGGAGTCGCGACTCCGTAACCCCAAGTCCATGTGGCTAGGCATAGTATACAACATTTCATCTCCTTTGGCAACACCCCGCATTCATTCATGTAAAATGTTACCGAAACGGTATGGTTCACTCAAATGATAATGTTACCGGAGGGAACTACGCCCACAGAAGATAAGATGACCA
>SDBU01002285.1_pt1 | contig 25809 bp, 25 predicted proteins | sample 2277071 | NCBI WGS metagenome assembly SDBU01 (sample SAMN10397929, study PRJNA504765) | marine sediment metagenome | isolation source: marine sediment core GS08_GC12, 126 cmbsf | place: Arctic Ocean: Gakkel Ridge, Loki's castle | collected 2008
GTTGGGGTTGCGGTCGGTACTGGTGGAGGCGCCGATTGGGTTGCACAAACATCATCGGCTTTTGAGGCAGTCGGTGCTAGATCAGGGAATTCCCAGGCGTTAAGCGCGCCGATGTATTGCTCTGCAGCGCTGCAAGGATCACCTTGATCCCAGAGCAGATCGCCGTATTTCCATGCAGTTTCAGCGTATTTTATACAGGAATCGAGTGTGGCGACTTGTTCGCAGAGTGGTAGGAAGAGCTCAGAAGCGCGAGCCCAATTTAGTCCGATGTAGCTGTTTGCTAGAAGATACTGCTGCGCAAGAGTCATTCGGAACATTGCATCTCGATCGAGAGGGCCAAACCGTTTTGCGAGGCTCAGGTTATACAGTCCTTCTTCCATAAGCCCCTGGGAGATTAGCTCCATACCTTTGTTTCGAAGTGCGATGTACATCAAACCATCCACTTTCACAGGTTGGTACATTGGATCTTTGGCGCGCAGCGCGAGCAGTTTGTTAATGACGGTATCCCAATCCTCGTCCGTCATTGCGGCTTTCGCTTGTTCCATAAGATCCTCGGGCGGGGAAGGGTCCGGGGTGGATGTTGGGTCGGATGTGGGTGTTACTGTCGGCACATTAAGATTTATTAGCGCTTCAACGAGCATGTCCTCTGCGCCGGGATAAGTGGGGTCAAAATTGATGATGGCTTCAAATCGCTGTCGAGCAATCTCATAACGGCCAGCTTCAAGATCGGCTATGCCAAGCTCAAACTGCTCATACATCGCCTCGGAGACCTGTGCTGCCTTCTCGGCGCTATTGAACCCACGTCCTTGGAAATAAGCCACCAGACCGATGGCGACCAGCACAACGAAGTAAACGAGAAAGATATGGAACATTCTTCGTCGCGTCGAGCTTCTCGATCGTGAGGGTGTAATCTGCGAACCACCGGGTTCGATTTCCGCTATGCGCTGAGGCGCGGTCTCTTCTGGATTCGGTAATGTTGGCTCTGATTCCACGGGGCGCATTATACCGTACTTGAGTTTGAAGCTGGTCTCGAGGGAAATAAGTTGGTTTGGATTGTTTGGCACGCGATCTTAAGATGATCGAAATAGTAATAGCAGGGAATGCGGTGGAGATATGTAGCGCGTCATTTCTTGACGCTCGGTTGCAGCGGGTGGTAAGATGCTCACCCATGCTATGATGTGACGGGGTTCACAAAACCGGATGTATTTAAGTGGAAGTAAATGGAATTTACGGAAGAAGCGCAGGCGTACCCGCCCCTGGCGTGTTCTTCTGATATTGGTTTTTATCGCCGCTGCTGTGTATTTCTGGCAGATTTATATCCCCACCATACCGCCTCCCTTCATCCCGACACCCACGCCAACTCGAAGTCCAGCATCTTTTGTCTTGGAGGCGGAAAGCCTTTTCGATTCCGGTAAATTAGAGCAGGCAGAGGGGGCTTATTTAGAGGCGATTTCGGCCGACCCGCGTGAGCCGGCCCATTATATTGAACTGGCGAGAGTGCGGATGTTCGCTGGAAAGTACGAGGATGCGGAAATCACAGCTCGGGATGCGCTTGTGCTCAATTCGGAATCGGCGTTAGCGCATGCGTTCTTGGCTTGGTCGCTAGATTTCCAGGCTGGCGAGGCGGAGGATCGACTCACCAAGAGTGAATTACTGGCCGAGGCGTTGCAAGAAGCCGAAACCGCACTCGAGCTTAACCAGAACATCACCGAAGTTCAAGCGATATACGCTGAGATTCTGATTGATACAAACCTTGAAAATTACGAAACCGCGCTTGAGCATGCTCGAGCTGCCGTAGCCATGGACAACACCTCATTGGAGGCTCATCGCGCCCTGGCTTACGTATGGGAAATGACGGGGAATCGAGAACTAGCTCTTGAATCCTACGTAACTGCACGTGGCCTTAACTCCTTTCTTCCACGATTGCATCTCGACATCGGAAATATGCTGCGTGCGGTGGGAGATTATGATGGGGCTCGAGAGAGTTACCTCCACGCTGTCGCTCTATCCCCCACAAGCACAGAGCCGCTCACTTATCTGGTGCAGCTTTATGCAGGCATTGGGGAGTATGGTGTGGCTAGTCAATATGCTCGAAACGCCGTTGAACTTGATCCGGCGAACCCCCGCCTGCGGGGGAATTTGGGTCGAATGTATTATCACAATGGTGTATTAGATGAAGCAATCGTCCAGTTTAATCTGGCGATCCGCGGCGGGCAATCCGACGAAGGTGAATGGGTAGAAGGCTTCCCTCTGAACAGAGAGGATTTCCGTATCGTAGAGTTTTACTACACTTATGGCCTGGCGCTAGCAAAACGAAGTTCTTGTGAAGAAGCCATTCAGATCTTCGAGGCGATCTTGCAAACCGTCCCAGAAGATGAGGTCGCTGTATTCAACGCTCTGGAGGGACTCATCCTGTGCGGTGAATTAGAGCGCCCACCCACACCTGAGCCGGATTCCAGTCCGGTCTCCTGATCCCAATCATTGCCATGCGTTTAACCGGTGAAAGACTCAAGCTGAGCCAAGGTCGAGGTCGATCAAATCCTTGGCGCATCCTTGCACTTTTGCTATTAATTGCCGGGGGCTTTCTGCTCGTCCGTGCTGAAAGGCAAGGAGATGTTCAGCCGCTGTTCTCGGCCACGCCAACTGCAACCCGTACCGGGGCTTCTTATGCCGATGAGGCGAAGGTCCATTTCTTCGCCGGTGACTTGGAGAGCAGCATTGAAGCCTACAAACACGCCGTACGCGTAGATCCGGAGAATGCAGATCTATGGGCAATGCTGGCCCGTGCACAGACGTACTCGAGCGACCTCCTGACAACGCTCGATCTACGACGTGAACGATTGGATGAGGCGCGCGCTTCGATCGACCAAGCGAGAGAAGTAAACCCGGACAATTCATTTGCCTACGCGATCCGGACTTTGGTTTACGACTGGTCTGCTTCATCAGAAGTGAAAGACACCATTACTGCCGGCGATACAGTCCACGTTATCGCAACGATCGGCGATGGAGGGCGGATCTCCGCTAACGTGATTGAACTCGAAGGGGCGGCAGGGGAGGAAACACCTGCATTGGGCGTCGAAACCGAAGCGAACCTGCGCTTTTCGGGTTTAGTCGAAGCAACCGGCGATGAATACTGGGTGATCAGCGGACGTACCGTCTACCTCACCCCGCTTACGGTGATCCGGGAGAAGAATCGCAAAGATGCCTTCTTGGCCGAAGCCGTCCAGGCTGGTGTACGAGCCGGGCAGTTGGACCGGGAAAACTTCCTGGCAGATGCCTTTCTGGCAGAGGTGTACGTCGATCAGGGCGACGTGCGGAAAGCTGCTGACATGGCGCAGATTGTGATAGACTTGGCCCTTGAGAGGGGGATCGAGCGACAGTTCCTCATGGATATATACCGCGTCTATGGCACCGTCCTGGAGAATCAGGCATGGTATCGCAGCGCGATCGAAGCCTATCAGGAAGCGGCGAATATCACACCAAACTTCACTCTCCTATACCTTCGCATCGGAAACAACTATCGAGCTTTATCCGATTTCGACACCGCGCTCACGTACTACGATAAGGCTGCAAAGATCAATTCGCAGCTTGGCATCGAGGACCCCACACCCTATCTAGCGATTGGGAATACCTATGCGCGGCAGGGGGAGTTCTTTGTTGCTGCGTTGAATATCGAAGCGGCGCTTGATATCGATCCATCGAACCCGAATATTTATGGCCGCTTAGGGAGCGTTTACTTCCGGGCAAGGAATTACGAGAGCGCGATCCCGGTGCTGAAGTGTGCCGTGCGCGGCTGTGATAAACCCGAGGCTGGTGACTTGCTGTGTGAGTTAAAAATTTATCTGTGCGACCCAGGCAGTGAGATCGCTTTGGAAATCGGCGAAAATGTGCTCAGATTGCCGCTGAGCGATGCAAGTGTGGAGTACTACTACACCTATGGATCGGCTTTAACCTTCTATGCTGAAGAAAAGGATGCCTGCAAGAGGGCCGAGGAGATATTCTTGGAATTAATGGCGGTGTATGGGCGGGATCCGATTGTAGCCGCGATTGTAGAGGAGGGACGGCTTGTATGCCGAGAGGCGCTGGCTTCCCCGAGTCTCCCAACCGTAAGCTTGTCCACCCCAACACCGATTCCAAGCGAGACCCCTTGACACCAACGCCTGAATTGGTTAAACTTGCGAAGTGTTTAGCACTCTATTGACTAGAGTGCTAATGGACAGAAACCCCAAAATTCTTAGTAGGAGGAATGTCGGAATGGCACTCAAGATTAAACCTCTAGCCGATCGACTGGTGGTCAAGCCTCTCGAAGAGGAAGAAGTGACCCCTGGAGGGATCGTGCTCCCTGAAACGGCAAAAGAGAAGCCGCAAAAGGGCGAGGTATTGGCCGTAGGGCCAGGTTCTCGCGACGATGACGGAAAGCATATCGGCATGGAGGTCTCGGTAAAAGATCAAGTCCTCTTTGCTAAGTATGCAGGCACCGAGATCAAGATGGATGGTGAGAAACTGCTCATTCTCCGTGAGAGCGATATCCTTGCAATCTTAGAGAAGTAGATTTCAAAGAAGTTCGTAGTTCATTAGAATTTATGTGATAGGAGCAATAGAACAATGACTGCAAAGCAACTAGCATTCTCAGAAGATGCCCGTAGGCGTCTTAAGGCCGGTGTTGATGTGCTGGCCAACGCGGTTGCTACGACTCTCGGCCCGAAGGGACGCAACGTAGCGCTTGACCGCAAATTTGGTTCGCCGACGATCACTCACGATGGTGTGACTGTCGCCAAGGAAATTGAGCTTGAGGACCCATTTGAGAATATGGGCGCGCAGCTTTTGAAAGAAGCTGCAACAAAGACCAACGATATTGCCGGTGACGGCACGACGACTTCGACGGTCCTTGCACATGCGATAGTGACCAATGGTCTCAAAAACCTGGCGGCCGGTTCTAACCCTATGTTGTTGAAACGGGGAATTGAAGCCGCTGCTAAGGTTGTATCGGACGCGCTCACTAAGCAGGCGATCGATGTAACGACCAAAGAGGAAATCGCATCCGTTGCAGCCATTTCCGCACAAGATACCGAAATTGGTGACTTGATCGCGGAAGTGATGGACAAGGTCGGCAAGGATGGCGTGATCACGGTCGAGGAGTCCAAGGCTCTTGAGTTTGAGACCGAGTATGTGGAAGGTATGCAGTTTGATCGCGGTTACATTTCGCCCTACTTCGTCTCCGATCCGGAGAACATGGAAGCAGTTGTCGAAGAACCCTATATCTTGATCCACGACAAGAAGATCTCCGCCGCAACAGACATAGTTCCCATCCTTGAGAAACTCGTCCAGATCGGTAAGCGTGATCTTGTGGTGATTTCTGAGGATATCGATGGCGAGGCGCTGGCTACGCTGGTGCTGAATAAGATTCGCGGCATGTTGAACGTTATTGCGATCAAAGCCCCCGGATTTGGCGATCGACGCAAAGCCATGCTCCAGGACATCGCTGTCCTGACGGGCGGGACTGTCATCACCGAGGAATTGGGCCGCAAGCTCGAGTCCGTCACGGTCAACGATTTGGGCAAGGCAGGCAAAGTCGTCGTGACCAAAGATGACACCACAATCATCGAAGGCGGTGGCGAGAAGGATCGCATCAAGGGGCGCATCGAAGAGATCAAGGTCGAGATCGATCGTTCAACAAGCGATTACGACACAGAGAAACTCCAGGAGCGCTTGGCCAAGCTGGCTGGCGGTGTGGCAATAATCCGAGTCGGCGCTGCGACCGAGACCGAACTTAAAGAGAAGAAGCACCGTGTCGAGGACGCGCTTTCCGCAACACGCGCAGCGGTCGAAGAGGGCATTGTCCCTGGTGGTGGTGTCGCTTTGATCAACACCATGAAATTGCTCAAAAAGGTTAAGATGGATGACGAAGACGCGCAGATCGGTGTCAACATCGTCCGTAAGGCGCTTGAGTTCCCCATGGAGGGCATCGCCGAGAACGCTGGTCAAGATGGAGCGGTCGTTATCGAGACCGTTCGCAGGAAGCAGGAAGAGGCCAAGAATACAAACATCGGCTATGACGTCATGAAAGAGGAGTACGTCGACATGGTCGAGGCCGGCATCATCGATCCTGCGAAGGTGACGAAGGGTGCGTTGGAGAATGCTGCTTCCATTGCAGCCATGATTCTGACGACAGAGGCATTGATCACGGACGTTCCAGAAAAGGATGCTCCGCCAATGCCACCGATGCCGGATTATTAAACCGGTGAGGCAGAATGACTTGCAGCCCCTCTACCAGAGGGGCTGTTTTTTCTTGTAAATTACTTCAGGCGCGACTTCATCCTAAAACATCCGTATATTATTATTGAGAGTCCATCCGTTACACTGATGTTGGTTGTCAGGCGTATGTCACTCAGACTCCTGAGGAATCTGTATACTTATTTTGTAACGACTCATGTCTCTCGTAGCATTGTCATTCTGAAAAATAGAGCGACGAAGAACTTTAACCAACCACCGCGATCTCTTAGGTACAGCCGAGTTTCTTTGTTCCCGGAGCCTGTCCTGAGCGGAGCCGAAGGAGTCGCTTAGAATGACATTGCTGAGCAGATACTTTATTCGTCTAATGGAGGAAAAACATGTCTGATTCACAAACACGTTTATTGCGTCGATCGAAATCGGATCGTATTTTGGCCGGGGTATGCGGCGGTTTGGGAGCCTTCTTTGGGATCCGTCCTCTCTGGTTTCGCGTCGGTTTCGTGGTCGCGTCGCTTCCAGGTGGACTACCGGGGATGCTGCCCTATCTCGTTTGCTGGATTATCATCCCAAAAGAGGGCTAAAGGGAACACGAAGCTGAGAAAATTAGGCGCGGAGAAGGCCATGATTCCCGCCAGGTGCGTGCATCTGGCGATGCAAGATATGTGTTCAGGTATCTTATGCCGATAGCTAAACGTGGGTTAGTCGCGTGGGGTTTAGCGTAGAGAACAGAAGCGGAATAGAGTTTCTTGAGCCATTAACTATTCACCATATATAGGTGAAGAGAGCCCAGGCGACGACGGCGACCACAACGACTAGACAACCACATCTCAGGAATTTCGCCGTCGTACGCAAGAGGAAACGTAAAACAAACCAACCGAGAGCCAGCGCAATCGGAATGAGCAAGATATATTCCCAACGAAATTCATCGATTAAAAAATCCATCTGCTGCCCACCTCTTTAGCTATTCGCGAAGACCAATTCCCCGTTCTTGATCACCATAGATACAAGGTTTGTACCAAACCGGTAACCCAGGTGCCGGTAATCCGTGACACTCAGAAGCACGATATCCGCTTGTTTTCCAGCCTCGATGCTGCCGAGAATCTCGGCGCGCTGGATCGCCGCTGCAGCGTTGATGGTTGATGCAGCAATCGCCTGCGCCGGCGTGAGCTTCATATAACGACAGGCTAGAGAAATTGCCATCTGCATGCTCTCACACCAGGCTGTTCCCGGGTTAAGATCGGTCGCCAGCGCAAGGATCCCACCCGCTTCGATAATTGATTTCGCGGGGGTGTAGTCCCTCTCCGCTAAACCGAAGGGAGTGCAAGGCAGCGCTACTGCGACGGTGTCAGATTGGCCAAGCGCGGCGATATCCTCAGGAGGCGTTCTGACCAGGTGGTCGGCCGAAGTCGCGCCCAATTCCACCGCCAGTCCGGTTCCGCCCAAACCATCGAACTCATCCGCGTGGATCTTAAGCGGAAAGCCGATCTCCTTGGCGTACGACAGGATACGGCGGCTCTGACCCAGATTAAAGGCGCCGGTTTCACAGAAGACATCTACGAAGGGTAAGGGTTCGTCACTCGTTTCTTCCTCCCACCATCGCTTGACCGCGGGGAGCATCTGTTCGACGATCTCTACGGTGTATGCTTCGTACCCTTCTTCTCCCGCGTCGGCATATTCTGGAGGTAAGGCGTGGGCACCGAGGAAAGTCGGCGCGAGCTCGATGGGACCTTCGTCGTTAAGCAAGAGAATCGCATGAAGCATCTTGAGTTCGGTTTCCAATTCAAGCCCGTATCCAGTTTTCGCTTCGGCAGTTGTAGTGCCATGCGTAAGCATGCGATTAAGCCGTGAGCGAGCCTGGGAGACGAGCGATTCAATACTGGCAGCTCTTGTTTGTTCAACGGTTGAGATGATCCCGCCACCTGCATCCATAATCTCCATGTAACTGGCGCCGGCGATGCGCATCTCAAACTCAGCTGCACGATCTCCTGCAAATATTAAATGGGTGTGGGGATCAACGAAACCTGGGAGCACAACGGTCCCGCCGGCATCGATCGCTTGATTCGCCTGGAAACGGCGTTGGATTTCATCCGTTGTCCCAACCGCTAGAATTATTCCATCAGCGACCGCGATCGCGCCATCCTCGATAATCCCAAGGTTACCCAAAGTGGTCCCTCTCTGCGGTCCGCCAGCGAGGGTGAGGAGCTGGGATGCTGAATGAATAATCAGGTCTGCTCGAGAATTGTCCATCATAGGTCATCCTCTGGAAAAGTTATCTTATTCTACCTTGACCCAAACAATCAAGATGGGAAGCGCGATGATTGCCATCGCTGCTCCAAAGGCCGAGCTTGCGAATATATTGATTTCAAACAGTGCAGGACCGATCAGTGCGCCCAATGCTCGACCGCCGGCGGCTGCGGTTATGCTAGTGGCCATCAATGTGGCTCGGGCGGAGGGCGCAAGCTCGGTGAATAGGGAGATCAGGGTGACGAACGTGAACTCGAAAGTGAGATAGAAAAGGAAGAGCCCTATCAGGGCGGAGATCAGGCTCCCTCCGAGAAAGGGGAGCAGAAGGCAGGCGAGCACAATAGCGATAATTCCCAGACAGAGGGAGCGTATATTTCCCAATCGATCCGTCAGACTGGCTACTAATCCCACACCGCTTAATTCAGCGAGCCCGATGAGCACCGAAGCTGCGCCAAGTGCAATAACCTGCAAACCGAATGAATTTTCGAGCCAGAGGCCATAGATGACGTTGATGGATTCGTTGCCGATGTTAATCAGCAGAGAAACAGCGAGCGCTGCGAGCGTGGATGGGTGAGAAAGGATTGTCCTGAGCGAATGGGTCAGCGTTGTTCGCGTCGAATCAGCGACGGGATCGGAGGGGAAGGCGCGCCAGATGAAGAAGGCCGCGAAGGCGGCAAAGATTCCCAGGATGGGGAATGGAGCTGCCCAATTACTTCGATAGATGATCCAACCGATGATTGGCAACCCTACTAGCGCTGCCCCAGACCAGCCAATTTCCGTGATCGCGATCGCACGCCCTCGTAAGTTGAATGGGACTCTATCCCCAAGATAGGCTTGCATCGCCGGATCGAAGACGATCTTCCCGAGGGAGACCAAGAGCAGAGCGATGATGAAGCCGATGTACGTGGGCCATAAGAGAATTACAAGGGAACCCCCCGCGAAAATACTCAACCCTATGAGCATTGCCGATTTGCGACCCATCGAGTCGCCCGCTGACCCGATAAATGGGCTTAGGATGCCGAGGCTGGATCGGGCGGTGATCGCAAGCGAGATGGCAGAGATATCAACCCCTAGCGCGCGAGCGAATGTCGGCAAGAATGGGTAAACCATCCTGAAACCGGTATCCAAGATGATCCGGGTAATCAGGAAGAGCGTCAACTGGCCGCGCAGCGGAGTAAGCGACGGTTGTTTCACCGGCGCTCAAGTTCTCGCTGGCGCAGCCAATGACTAAGCCACCAAAGGGCGAAAACACACAATCCTAACAGGGTGAAGAAGAAAAGCTGGATCTCGAGTGAATTTGAGGAGAGGATCGGAGAAGGAGGGTGCATAACCTGCTCTGTATGTGCCAGAGTGAACCAAAGCGCGGCGAAGTATCCGATGTTAATCAAGCTGGTGATGCGGGGTTTCCGCAAGATCAGGATGGCGAGTTGAAGCAGGATGCCAATGAGGGCAAAGTCTATGGCGAAGCGGAAGCGCGGTTCAGCGAGGTATAGCCCGTTCCAATTTGCTTGCATCGTCCACAGGCTGAGCGGAAGGTAGGTGATCCAGAAAAAAATCCCGGCTCGGCCTAAGGCGCTCGACCAGGAGTGCAGCGAAAGCCTTGAAAAGAGCCATCCCATCAGGCCAGTTACCGCAGCTGCGCCGAAAGCGATGAGCGCCGTCCAGACCCATGCACCATGGATGTAAACAAGACGAACATTGGTTCCCAACGAACGTTCGGTAGGACCGAAAAACGAAACTATGCCGATGACGATAAGGGTGAGTAGGAAGAGCCTGAGAGATGGTATTTTACGCATAGGATGGATATTTTACCCGGAAGTCATTACGGGACCGATAATCAGGTTAAATTTACAGAATTCGCGCTCTGCTGCAATTGGCATAATTTCATCGCAGGGTTTAATAGACTTTCCTCTGGGTTTATTTAAGCATCGGCATTTTCAATCGATGGCGTCGAGCGGCTCCGATTGCCTGCTCATAGCCGGCATCAGCATGGCGGACGATCCCGGTACCTGGATCAGCGGTCAGCACACGTTCAATTCTCGCCGCAGCTTCCGGTGTTCCATCAGCGACAATGACCTGACCGGCGTGTTGGCTATAGCCTATACCGACGCCGCCTCCGTGATGGAACGAAACCCAGGTTGCACCACATATGGCGTTAAGCATGGCGTTCAACAGCGGCCAATCGCTGACGGCATCCGTTCCATCGAGCATCCCTTCAGTCTCTCGATTGGGTGAAGCGACCGAGCCTGCATCGAGGTGGTCACGCCCGATAACGATCGGCGCCTTCAGCTCACCGCTGGCGACCATCTCGTTGAAACGTAAACCAGCCTTCATCCTTTCTCCGTAGCCCAACCAGCAGATGCGCGCAGGCAATCCTTGGAAGTGGATCTGCTCGCGCGCCAATTTAAGCCAGCGAAGCAGGTGTTCATCGTCCGGGAAGAGTTCGGCGATGGCTTCGTCTGTGCGGTAGATATCCTCAGGATCACCGGAGAGAGCTACCCACCGAAAAGGACCTTTCCCAAGGCAGAAGAGGGGTCGGACGTAAGCTGGGACAAAGCCGGGGAAATCGAAAGCGTCCCGCACTCCGTGGTCGAATGCGCGCTGGCGCAGGTTGTTGCCATAATCGAAGACCTCTGCGCCGTGGCGTTGGAAGGCCAGCATAGCTTCGACGTGGCGGGCCATGGATGTCATAGATTGACGGGCGTATTCTTCGCGATCGTTCTCACGCAGATGGTTGGCATCCTCGAGTGTCAGACCATGCGGTACATAGTCGTAGACGTTATGAGCAGGTGTTTGATCGGTCACGACGTCTGGCGTGATCCCTCGCTGTACGAGCTCGGGATAAATGTCGGCCGCGTTTCCAACCAAACCAATCGACCGAGGCTCATTATCCTTTTGTGCCTCTTCGACGAGTGTCATCGCCTGCTCAAGGTCATTCACAACATGTTCCACGTACCCATGTTCGAGGCGGCGCATTGCCCGATCCGGATCGACCTCGACGATCAGGCCAATGCCCTCATTCATCGTGATTGCCAGGGGTTGGGCACCGCCCATTCCGCCTAAGCCAGCGGTGAGGACGAATTTACCACGCAAGGATGGCCAACCGTTCAGGCGCGCCAGGGATCCGAGTGTTTCGTAGGTCCCTTGGAGGATGCCCTGGGTGCCAATGTAAATCCAGGAGCCGGCGGTCATCTGACCGTACATGATCAAACCCTTCGCGGCCAATTCGTCGAAGTGCTCCTGGGTAGCCCAATGAGGTACGAGGTTTGAGTTGGCGATTAGTACACGTGGAGCATCGGTGTGGGTCGTGAAAACTGCGACCGGTTTGCCGGATTGCACGAGCAGTGTTTCATCATCTTCGAGCTGCTTAAGCGATTCAAGTATTGCCTCGAAGGAATCCCAATCGCGGGCTGCTTGTCCGCGCCCTCCGTAGACTACGAGCTCATCGGGTTTCTCCGCGACTTCGGGATCCAGATTGTTTTGGATCATGCGGTAGGCAGCTTCTGTGAGCCAAGATTTGCAGGTGAGTTCTGTGCCACGCGGTGCGCGTACCGGTCGCGATTGAGACATATTCGCCTCCATTATTACGAATTCAATTCCCGTTAGACTTAAGATGTAACCTGGTCTTGGTATTTATGACCAGACAATGAATCTAAAAGGTGATTCGGGATGAGAAGCGCCTCATGTTTGACGGTAATTAAAATATCACTCACCTACTTCATGGATGCCATCACTCCAATGTTCCAGGTGGGTGACGTCCCCGTAGTTCTTTCGCCCTCCAGCTTTAGCTTTTTCGGTCATTTGTTCAGGGTGGGCGGGATAACCAAAGGATAGCGAGACATGGAGATGCAAGTCCTCCGGATATCCGAGGAGCGCCCTGGCTGCCTCCGGTTGATAAATAGTCGCCGGACATGAGCCCACACCGAGATCCCAGGCGGCGAGCTGCATGTAAGCGGCTGCCTGCCCTGCATCGAATAGGATGGACCAGCGTTGGTTCGGATCCGGGGTGACGATCGCTATCCCCAGGGCAGCTCCTGCCAGGTGTCCGGCATAGGTGCCTAATTCCGACAATTTCGCGAGGGTCTCGCGATCGCGGATAACAATGAAGTGCCAGGGTTGTCTGTTCTTCGCCGATTGTGCTCTACGTCCAGCGTTGACGATCCTTCGCACGACATCTTCCGGAAGAGACTCATCGCTGAACTTGCGAATAGCGCGTTTGATACGGATTGCATCATGGACGTTCATACTGTCCTCCCAGAATAGTCAATTGCAATTATACGGCTCAATTGAACGACCCTCCAAGTCCTGGTAACACGTATGACCCGACATATTGCGCGCCGGGTCATCGATGTTAGGATCGAATGGAGTTGCTAATATCCTGCTTATTAATTTTGACGGGTTCTGCTCATTGGTGGGTCAAAGCGGCGAAGGTGGTGCTGCGAAGCGTCTTAACCAACGTTGCCTGCGCGCTGCACCATACGTCATGGACCGGACAATCATCGCCGAATACACATGCGTTTGCATCGAAGACGCACTCATTCAGCATGATTGGGCCATCGATGGCTTCGACCACTTCAAGCAGCGAGATTTTATTTGCAGCGCGAGCCAGGGATACACCCCCGCGCGCGCCGCGCGAAGTCTGGACGACGCCAGCGACGGAAAGCTGAGATACGATCTTCGCCAGGAATGAAGGCGGGATGTGCTGTATCTGAGCGATTTCGCTTGTTGGCGCCCGTCGCCCGTTATCCAGACCTGAAAGGTAAAGCACTGCGCGGACAGCGTAATCCGCTTGACGTGTAATCTGCATTCTATATCCTCCAGTTCGACCTAAATACTCTAACCATCAGGGTAGGAGTTGTCTAGTTATAAGAGTGTACGATAGAGGCTCCAAAGGGAACAAGTGCATTGTGTCACAAGGCCTGTATGACCTTTTACGATAGGATATGGTTGCTTTGAAAACCAGCCATGGTATGATTGCGCCAGCGCACGTTTTATGCATGGTTTTTCATAAAAGGAGGTTCTGTGAAGCAGATCGCTGTCGTAGGCGTTGGCTATGTCGGTCTGGTTAGCGCCGCAGGTTTTGCCGATCTCGGCAATCGCGTGATCGCTCTTGATATCAATGAAGAGCGGATTAAGGGTCTCAGGAAAGGCATCATGCCGATCTACGAACCCGGTCTGGAGGAGATGGTCGAACGCAATGTCGCTTCAGAGCGATTGTCTTTTACAACTTCCTATCCGGAAGCGATTCAAGGGGCGGATTTTGTCTTTATAGCCGTCGGAACGCCATCCGGGGTCGATGGCGAAGCAGATTTGAAGTACGTCAAGTCGGCCGCAGAATCCGTCGCGCAAGTGATGGATGGCCCCCTGATCGTTGTCAACAAATCGACTGTACCTGTCGGGACGGGCGACTGGGTCGCGGAGATCATCCGCGCCAGTCAACCCGAGCCGATTCCATTTTCTGTTGTATCTTGCCCCGAGTTTCTGCGAGAAGGGTCGGCGATACTCGATTTTATGAATCCGGCGCGCACAGTTCTCGGATCCCAGGATTATGAAGCTGCTGATCAGGTCGCCCAGTTGCATCTACCTTTACGGGCGCCGATCATGATCACCAACCTGCGTACAGCAGAGATGGTCAAGTACGCGTCAAATGCATTCCTGGCCACACGCATCTCCTTCATCAATGAAATTGCAAATATCTGCGAGGAATTAGGCGCTGACGTCAAAGAGGTCGCCACAGGCATGGGTTATGATGTTCGCATCGGTCCCTACTTCCTGGATGCCGGTCTTGGATATGGCGGATCGTGTTTCCCCAAGGATGTGAAGGCTCTTGCCCATATGGCTGATGAAAAGGGACGGCACCCGCAGCTCCTTCAAGCCGTCATGGATATCAACGATGATCGGCGTCGATTGCTCATCGAAAAAATCCGACAAGGTGTGGGTGAATTCGAAGGGAAGGTGATCGGGGTTTTGGGGCTGACGTTCAAACCCAATACCGACGATCTCCGTGATGCGCCAGCGCTCGAGATTGCTGAGCGTTTGCTCGAGGGCGGCGCCACGGTCCGTGCTTATGACCCGGTGGGAATGCCCGGTGCTGCAAAACTCATGCCCGCGATCGAAATGGCGAAGGACCCCTACGATTTGGCAGAAGGCTCCGACGGGTTGGTTATATGCACTGAATGGAATGAGTTCAAACAGCTGGACCTACAAAGGATTAAAGATCTTTTGCGAAATCCGGTCGTCGTCGATGGCCGCAACATTTATGAACCTCATGAGATGGCGCAATTGGGGTTCACTTATTTTGCGGTTGGTCGAGGATATAATGACGGCAAACCCATAAGTGGATAAACTCTCCCATGACTAACGCCTCCAAGCCCACCCTCGTTACACGTCTGCGCAATGGGCTTGAGGTACGCCTTAAAGAGATTCATACCGCACCTCTGACAACTTGCTGGGTCTGGTATCGAGTAGGGTCGCGCAACGAAACCCCCGGAACGACCGGGATCTCCCACTGGGTCGAGCATATGCAATTTAAGGGAACCACCGCCTTCCCGGCCGGAATCTTAGACCGTGCCATTTCACGCAACGGGGGTGTTTGGAACGCCTTCACCTGGTTAGATTGGACTGCATACCTTGAGACGTTGCCGGCAGACCGCATCAAACTGGCTCTCGAGCTTGAAGCCGATCGGATGGGGAACAGCCTTTTCAACGTAGACGAAGTAGAGGTGGAACGGACCGTTATCATCGCCGAACGCCAGGGGCATGAGAACGAACCGACCTTTCGTTTGGCAGAAGAAATTCAGGCAGCCTCCTTCCGTGTTCATAGCTATCACCATGAAGTCATCGGGGATATGGTGGACTTGCAGTCGATGACGCGTGACGACCTCTTCGCGCATTACCGCAAATACTATATTCCCAGCAATGCAGTGCTTGTCGTCGTCGGTGACTTCAACACCCGTCGAATGCTGGACCAGATAAGAGAGATCTTTGGTCCGTTGCCCAAGGCTCCTGCGCCGCAGCACAGGTCAAGGCGAGAGCCCCCCCAGAGAGGGGAGCGGGTTGTTAACCTTAGTGGACCCGGTGAAACGCCTTATATTAAAATTGCCTATCATGCTCCAGCGGCAGATGACGACGATTTCCTCCCGATGGCCGTTCTGGGCAGCGTGCTTGCGGGGGCTTCCAGTTTTAATTTCTTCGCTGGAGGGATCTCCAATAAAACATCACGCCTTTATCGTGCCCTCGTTGATGGCGAAGTTGCCGCCTCTATTCAGGGAGGTCTGGCCGCATCCATTGACCCTTATCTCTATAACTTCCATATCACGGTGCGCCCAGACCGGACGCCGGAGCAGGCGCTTGCCGTGCTGGATCAGGAGATGGCCCGTATTCTCGAAGCGCCGATCGATGAAGATGAGTTATCAAAAGCGATAAAACAAGCGCGCGCTCTTTTTGCTTACAGCAGCGAAAGTATCACCAACCAGGGATTCTGGTTGGGTTTTTGCGAGATGTTTGCTGATGGTTCTTGGTACGAGAGCTATCTAGACCGCCTGGCAGAAGTGACCCCTAAGATGACGTGGGAAATCGCTCAAAAATATCTCGTTGACTCCAATCGCATCGTTGGATTCTACCGTCCGAATTCGAGCTGAAATCATGCCTAAAGAAACGACACTTCTACCACAGCTTGATCTTGCTGCCTTACCTGGGCCAGAAACCATCCACAGGGAAGAATTACCCAACGGTGTTGTTGTGCTCATCCGCGAGAATTTCTCCAGCCCTTCTGTTGTACTCTCCGGTTATCTTCCAGTCGGCGCGCTGGCGAACTCAGCGGATACCGCTGGGCTGGCTTTCATGACAGCGACCGCCATGACCCGCGGCACACGAACTCGCTCCTTTCATCAGATTTTCGAATCCATAGAATCCATCGGCGCACACCTGTCGCTGTATGGCGGGACACACTCCACAGCTTTTCAGGGGAAGGCGCTTGCAGAAGATCTCGGTTTGCTGTTGGATCTCTTAGCTGATGTCCTGCAGAATCCATCCTTTCCGAAAGCGGAATTTGAACGACTGCGCGCCCAGCAGCTCACTGCGCTGGCGATTCGTGAACAGGATACCGGGGCACGGGCGCAAATGGCGTTTGACACATTGGTGTACCGCGACCACCCATACAGGTTGTCGGCGGGCGGTTACGTAGAGACCATCAGCGAATTGGACCACTCTGATTTACGAAGATTCCATCGCGAGTATTTTGACCCATCTGGTCTTGTGATAACAATCGTTGGTGGAGTCAAAGCGGAGATGGTTTTAGACCTCGTGGCTTCTACGCTCGGCCAGTGGAAAACGAAGCAGCGACAGAAGATGCCTGACCTGCCGAAACTGATACCATTGAAGAAATCCAGGAGAGTAGAAGTCCGACTCGAAGGAAAAGTACAAAGCGAACTGGTAATCGGAGCCGCTGGACCAAGTCGGCACGATGAAGAATACTTAGCGGCTGCGCTGGGGAATAGCATCCTCGGGCGTTTCGGACTCATGGGTAGAATTGGCGAGGCTGTGCGTGTCAACGCAGGATTAGCGTATTATGCGTACAGTGCGATCTCTGGCGGACCGGGCCCTGGTCCCTGGCAGGTGGTCGCCGGGGTAAACCCGAAAGACGAGAATCGAGCGATCGAGATTGTTCAGAAAGAGATCAAGCGTTTCACGTCTCGTCGTGTGAGCGAGGAAGAGCTTTTCGAGAACAAGGCTAATTTTATCGGCCGTCTTCCGATGCAACTCGAGTCAAATGAGGGGGTTGCAGGGAGGATCTCGCATATTGAACGTTATGGCTTAGGGTTAGATTACTATCAACGCTATCAAAAACTGGTCGCAGGAATAACTTGCGACCAAGTATTAGCTGCGGGAAAGCGCTATCTCGACCCTGACCGGCTTGCAGTCGCCATCGCTGGTCCGGATGGGGGTGATGTATGATGCTGATCTCCTCTGGCATAGACATTGTCGAGGTCGAGCGCATAGACCGCGCCATCATACGCCATGGTCAACGCTTCTTTCGGCGCTTGTATACATCCAATGAATTGGTTGATTCGGGTGGGCGTACACCGGCACTTGCAGCTCGCTTTGCAGCGAAGGAAGCGGTAGCGAAGGCGCTTGGCACCGGCATCGGCGATGTAAGTTGGAAAGAGATAGAGATTATCAAGGGACCACAAAAAGAGCCACTGCTTCATCTGTCTGGCCGTGCAGAAGAGATAGCCTGTGAATTAAAGATCACCGCCTGGTCGATTAGCTTGAGTCACACCCATGAGCACGCGGTTGCAGTCGCAATTGCGCTGCGGCAAGCCCCATAAGTTTTCATAACGGAGAATTATTAGGCGATGGATATCCAGGAGATTTCCGTTGGAAATCGCACTGAGGATACACAGCAAGTTACCCTTGAGCGAGTCGCTTCGAATCTAGGGAGTGGAACGCTCCAAGTGTATGCTACGCCAGCGATGGTCGCTTTCGTAGAACAGACATGCCGGAAGCTTGTGGAACCTCACTTGCCTGAGGGTATGACAACGGTGGGGATTGCCCTTACCGTACGCCATATCGCCCCAACCCCTCTGGGGAGAAAAGTCTCCATCCAGGCGGAAATTGTCCGGATCGAGAAAAACGTGATTTCATTCCAGACTGCGATATGGGATGAGATGGAAAAGATCGGTGAAGTGACCCATGAACGTGCAGTGATCGAGATAGATCGCTTCACCGCTCGCGTGCAGAAGAAATCCCTTTAACCGTACGAGTGCATGCGAGTGAATCCGATCATTTGATCAAGGTTCATGGTCTTCAATTGAAGGAGATTGAAACGCCATCACGCACTCCTCGATTCGACCCTCAACTTGATTGCTTGACTGGTCTGTATGTTGAACGAGTTATTGCGTTCTTTGACGAAGGTTCACGCCCATGATATACTCTCCTTCGCTCCCGCCTGATCATGAATCCGGGCGGGAATAATTCTGCCCAATGCGGGCAAATACGCACGCCTCAGGATTACGCCGGGCGTGCCGGTTGGCCAACTGGTTCCGGCGTAGAATAAATGAGGCGGAGGTTTAACGCATAGGAGGTTACCTCATGGCCGTCGTTAGTATGAAAGCCTTGCTTGAAACAGGGGTCCACTTCGGTCACCGAACTCGGAAGTGGAATCCACGGATGAAGTCATACATTTTCACTGAGCGAAACGGCATCCACATCATCGATCTTCAACAAACTTTGGAAGCGCTCGAAGAGGCCTACGCTGTCATTCGCGATATCGTCGCCGCAGGCGGCGGTATTCTCTTTGTTGGCACGAAGCGGCAAGCGCAAGAAACCATCGAATTGGAGGCTGTACGTTGTGGTATGCCCTATGTCAACTTGCGTTGGCTGGGGGGAACTCTTACGAATTGGATGACGATACGCAGCCGGATTGACGAACTCGAAGTGCTGGAGCGCCGCAGGGATGCGGGTGAATTAGGGCTTCTCACGAAGAAAGAAGCGCTAACTATTACGCGGCGTATTAACAAATTGGAAGCTCGACTGGGCGGAATTCGCGAGATGCGAACCGTTCCGAAGGGGCTTTTCGCTGTCGATGTCCGCCAGGAGAGCACCTCCATTCACGAAGCGAACTTACTAAACATCCCCGTTATCGCACTGGTCGACACAAATTCCGATCCGAGTGTCATTGACTATGTCATCCCTTCAAACGATGATGCGATCCGCGCCATAAAGCTGCTAACGTCCAAGATCGCCGATGCTGTTCTCGAAGGCAAGGCGATGCGCAAAGATGAAGAGGAAGAGCAAGTCGCCGATGCGGGTAAAGCCCTGTCCGTCGAAGGACACGAAATGAGCGATGAAGAGCTGCTGGGTGAAGCCACACTGGCGAAGATCCAAAGCGGCGCCTTCGGAGAAAAAGAAATGGGCGAAGAAGAACCCGAGAAGAAAGAGGGTTCCGAGGAACAGGATACCAACGAAGGACCGGAGACAACTGAGGAAGTTGAAACAGTTAAATCAGTTGAAGCAGATGAAGAACCTGAAGCGAAGGAAGAGCCTGAAACCACAGAAGAGTCGGAAGTGACGAAAGAACCTGAAACGGTGGAAGAGTCGGAAGTGACCGAAACGGCTGAAGAGCCTGAAGCAACTGAAAACGAGGACACTGGGGACGAGGAGAAAACAGAAGAATGAGCATCGCAGCGAGTGACGTAAAAGCTCTGCGTGAAAAGACAGGCGTCGGAGTTCTAGAATGTAAGAAAGCTCTAGAAGAGACCAGCGGCGATATGGAGAAGGCAATTGTCCTGTTGCGTGAAAAAGGATTGGCCGCTGCAAAGAAACGCGCTACTCGAGAAACTCGCAACGGGAGAATTGAGCAATACAGCCATGGGGAAGGCAGAGTGGGGGTAATGGTGGAGGTCAATTGTGAGACGGATTTTGTCGCGCGCACTGATGCCTTCCGTGAATTTGCCCACGAGATCTCTCTTCAGGTTGCGGCATCGTCGCCGCGATGGGTCCTTGAAGAAGATGTCCCTAAAGAAATCATCAAAGCGGAGCGGGAGATCGCACGTAAACGTGCTCTGGGTGAGGGAAAACCGGAAAAGGTAATTGAGCGGATCATAGAAGGCAGGCTAAATAAATTCCTCGATGAAAACTGCCTCCTACGTCAAGAATACATTCGGGATGATTCCAGGACCATCTCCGACTTATTAAATGATATTATCATGAGTACGGGTGAGAACATCACATTACGACGGTTTGAACGATGGGAAATCGGCGAGGAGCTAGCGTGATAAATCGGGCCAACAATTTGTTGGCCCGATTGCTTAAGGCGATAAATACCCAGGAATTTATGAGGGATAAAAATGACTGATCCTGTGTACAAACGAATCCTACTCAAGCTCGGCGGAGAAGCTCTGGCGGGAGAAGGCGGCATCGGTATTGATCCCCAAAAAGCGGAGGAGGTTGCTGCGCGCGTAGAAGACGTTCGCAAACTCGGTGTCCAAATCGCAATCGTCATTGGTGCGGGGAACCTCTGGCGCGGCTTAGAGGGGATCAAGCGGGGCATGGAACGGGCCACAGCTGACTACATGGGGATGCTCGGGACCGTGATGAACTCTCTGGCGCTCATGGATGCACTCGAACGTGGGGGATCGGTTACCCGGGTGATGTCGGCCATAGAAATGCGTGCCGTTGCGGAACCCTATATCCGCCGCCGCGCAATTCGCCACCTGGAGAAGGACCGGATCGTGATCCTCGGCGGAGGGACCGGAAATCCCTATTTCTCCACCGATACTGCAGCGGCACTGAGAGCGATGGAGATCGAAGCCGACATCGTGATCAAAGCCACGAAAGTCGACGGGGTCTATGATGCCGATCCGGAGAAAGAACCAGACGCAAAACGCTTTGACCACATCACCTATATCGACGCGCTCAGCCGGCGTTTAGAAGTCATGGACAGCACGGCGATCTCACTTTGCATGGACAACAATCTCCCAATCCTGGTTTTGGATATGTGGGAGTCCGACAGCCTCACGAAAGCTGTTTTAGGTGAGCCGGTTGGCACTGAAATCTCAGATACTTAAATTCCCAAAATGTGTCCGTGATCCCTGATACTTTTTTAGGGATGGCGAAGTGAGACAAGATTTGGGAAGATGGTTCTCTTTCCGGGCAATGGGCATGCACGCTCCTTGAGTTTCATGAAAGTTACCCCTTCACAAAAAAACCAAAATTGAGCTATCCTTATAGGGAACCCACACTTAAGGTAAATTTTTAAAAAAGGAGAGTATCTATGGTAAAGGATGCGCTCGCAGAGGCTCAAACCCGCATGAAAGGAGCGATCAGTTCCTTTGAGGAGGATATCGCCTCGATTCGAACAGGCCGCGCCTCTCCCGCTCTTGTTGATCGTCTATCTGTCGAGTATTACGGTAACCCAACGCCGTTAATGCAGCTCGCAACGATATCGGCACCTGAACCGCGACTTCTCACGATCCGTCCTTTCGACCCAGCCAGTATTAAAGATATTGAACGCGCGATTATGTCTTCCGATCTGGGTCTCAATCCCAACAATGATGGCAAGCTCATCCGCTTGAGCATCCCCCCGTTAACCGAAGAGCGCCGCCATGAACTCGTCCGTGTTGTTAAGAATCGAGGGGAGGAAGGCCGCGTCGCAATAAGAAATGTGCGCAGGGATACCCAGAATGACATGCGGGGGTTCGAGCGCGAGAAGGTGATTTCGGAGGATGATCTCAGGCGCGGGGAGGACGATCTCCAGAAGCTAACGGATCAACATATCGATCAGATCAATGAAATCGGGGAACGCAAAGAAACCGAGGTCCTCGAAGGTTGATTAAAACTTCGCATAACCTATGACAAACGAATCTGAAATTAAACTTCCAGCGAAAATCCCTGAGCATGTTGCCATCATCATGGACGGCAATGGTCGTTGGGCGCGCTCACGCGGATTGCCGCGCATGGCGGGTCACCGCGCTGGTGTTGATAACTTGCGTCGGATCATCGAAGCTGCAGTGGAATACGGGATCAAGTATCTTACGATCTACGCTTTCTCAACGGAGAACTGGAAACGCCCTCCGGCAGAGGTGAAGGGATTGATTAATATTCTCGAGGACGTCATCGATAGAGAGCTGAAATCGCTTAATGAAAATGGCGTTCAGTTGCGCCATATCGGCCGTCTTGAACAGCTGAAACCGGCGCTTCAAGATAAGGTCAAGCAAGCCATTAAAATGACAGAGAACAACACCCAGTTGATTCTCAACATCGCATGGAACTACGGTGGTCGCGACGAGATCGTTTGTGCCATTAAGAAGATGATCTCGGATGGTATTCAACCCGAGGAAATCACCGAATCCCTCGTCGGCCGGTACCTTTTCACTTCCGATTCCCCCGATCCAGATTTAATCATTCGGACGTCAGGCGAGATGCGTGTGAGCAATTTCCTCATCTGGCAAGGCGCTTACTCAGAATGGTATGCCACAACAACCTATTGGCCTGATTTCGATCCTGAAGAATTACTAAATGCGCTGCACGTCTACGCGCAGCGGGAACGTCGCTACGGGAGTGTCTCAGACAAGGAATCATCAAGGTAAATATGCTGCGTGAGCGAAGCGCAATTGCTCTCCTCCTCTTCCCACTTATTGTATGGGTTATCGCCGACGGCAGTTGGTTGTATGAAGCCAGCATCATGGGCATTCTGGCAATGGCTGCCTATGAATACGGCACCCTTTTTCGTGCTGGCGGTTACCGTCCGGCAATACCCTTATTAATCTTAGGCGTTATCGCGATTGTACTTATCCGCGCTAATTATGGATTCGAGGTCGACTATCTTCTTCTCGCCGGCATCGGTTTAATCGCGATGACCTGGCATGTGATCGACTTCGAGCGGGGAGCGCCTAAATCAGGAACGGATTTTGCCCTGACCCTCACCGGGATATTTTATGTCGGATGGATAGGAGCCTTCTTTATAACGATCCGCCATATGCCCGATGGCCTCTGGTGGTTCTTATTATCCCTGCTGTCGATTTGGATCGCAGATTCAGCAGCCCTCCTTTTTGGACGCCGGTTTGGTCGTCATCAGCTCGCCCCACGCGTGAGTCCAAAAAAAACTTGGGAGGGCTACGTCGCAGGTATTGGAATGGGGATTCTAGGCGGGGCGGGCTTGGCATTGCTGTGGAGAATTGGGGCTGGACCGCTCGCGGGTATCAACGCGATGTCCGGTGCTATCATCGGAGGGGTAGTCGGCACCGTTGCGCCGATTGGCGATCTCGGCATAAGTATGTTCAAACGTCAATTCGGCGAGAAGGATACAGGGGCACTACTCCCTGGCCATGGGGGAGCTCTGGATAGAATCGATACTTGGCTATGGTCATCCGTAATCGGTTACTTTCTTGCGATACTATTAACGAACGCAGGATGAGCCACAAACTCGGAGAGTATCTGAATGAGTAAAAAACCATCACACAATCTCGCGTTGGATCTCGTCCGCGTGACGGAGGCAGCAGCGCTCGCAGCCGGACGGTGGATGGGACGAGGGAAGAAAGAAGATGGGGACAAGGCGGCTGTGGATGCGATGCGCCTGGTGCTGAATTCTATCGATATTGACGGAGTAATCGTCATTGGCGAGGGTGAGAAGGATGAAGCCCCGATGCTTTTCAATGGTGAGAGACTCGGAACGGGGGATGGGCCAGCATTAGACATCGCAGTGGACCCGGTCGAAGGCACGCGTCTCCTCGCCCAAGGCAGACCGAATTCTATTGCGACCGTCGCCTTAGCTGAGAGCGGCTCAATGTTCAATCCAGGGCTGATTGTTTACATGCATAAAATAGCCGTCGGTTTGGCGGGGAAGGGGCATGTTGATATTGACGCTCCAGTCGAAGTGAATCTAAACGCGATCGCTCATGAAAAGGGTGCAGATGTGGACGACCTGACAGTTGTTATTCTAGACCGCCCGCGTCATGAGGAACTGATCCAACGCGTCCGCGAGACCGGTGCTCGAATCCGATTGATCACCGATGGTGATGTCGCGGGTGCTATGTTGGCCGCGCAACCCGACTCGGGCATCGATCTGCTGATTGGGATCGGCGGGACTCCCGAAGGTGTCCTTGCCGCCTGCGCATTGAAATGCATGGGCGGTGAGATCCAGGGGCGGTTGTATCCTAGAAACGAAGACGAAGCGAAAGCGGCGAAAGATCTGGGCTACGATTTGGATAAAATACTCAGGATCGATGACCTCGTCGCAACCGATGACATCTTCTTCGCCGTCACCGGAATCACCGACGGCGAGTTAGTGGATGGAGTGAAGTACTTCGGTGCCGGCGCGCGAACGCACAGCCTTGTCATGAGAGGGATAACCGGAACCGTACGTGAGATCACCGCAACCCACCGCTGGGACAAATTGATGGTGGTAAGCGAGATTCAGTATGATCGTATCGGGTGACCCTGCCGCGGACCGAAAGGGGTCATGGCGTACAAGAGAAGGCGCGAAGATAAACTGCCAGGATTCTAATTAGGTTAAAACCGCCATAAGCAAATTATCGAAGATTTTCGAAATGATTCGTTTTTAGCATTTTTGTGAAGGGCAGGAATAATTTGGGAGAGTGGCTTGTGAATGAGAACAGAGCCCTGCTTGCTTCCGTCCTTCCTGCGTGCTATAATGCCTGCGTTCAAGAAGATTTGTTGTCTCAGGACAGCACCCCCTTCAATCAACTCTGACAAGAATAACATTTGAGCTTTCCTCGAATATTTATCACTATATGTGATTACCTACTTATTAATCTCGAATACCAATCGATAAAAACAATAAACGAAATTTTCCATTGGGAGCATATTAATGAATATTGGGCAACTTGAAGGAATGACTCTGACCGACCTAAGGGATTTGTCGAAAGAGTATGATGTGAGCGGCGCCTCCCGCATGAAAAAAGAGGACTTGATTCTCAAGGTTATGCAGGCGGATGCGGAACGCAGAGGACTGGAACTGCGCGGGGGTGTGTTAGAGATCATGAACGAGGGGATGGGGTTTCTGCGCGCAGATCACTATCTTCCAGGTCGTAATGATATCTATGTCTCACAATCCCAGATGAGGCGCTTTAAATTGCGAACAGGGGATATGATCATTGGTCAAATCCGCCCTCCGAAAGATACTGAGAAATACTTCGGCTTGCTCCGAGTTGAATCGATAAATGGAATGGATCCGGAAGAAGCGAAAGACCGGCCCAGGTTCAACGACCTTACGCCGATCTTCCCCGTGGAACGGTTTGATCTCGAGACGGATCGATTCACGCTCGCGACGCGATTGATCAATTTAATCTCGCCTATTGGTAAAGGGCAGCGCGGGTTAATTGTTTCTCCACCAAAAGCAGGGAAAACGACGGTATTAAAACAAATCGCCAACGCGATTTCCTTGAAGTATCCTGAGGTTCACCTCATGGTTGCGCTCATTGGCGAGCGGCCGGAAGAAGTGACCGATATGGATCGTTCAGTCGATGCAGAAGTGATTGCATCCACGTTTGATGAACCGGTTACTTCACATGTCCGTGCGGCAGAAATGGTGCTGGAAAGAGCCAAACGTTTGGTGGAGTGCGGGAAGGATGTCGCCATTCTTCTCGATTCGATTACGCGCCTGACGAGAGCTTATAACCTGATGGTGACGCCCTCAGGTAGGACGCTCTCGGGTGGTATCGATCCTGCCGCCCTCTACCCGCCGAAGCGATTCTTCGGAGCGGCACGGAAAATTGAAGAGGGCGGATCGCTCACGATCATCGCCACAACTCTCGTGGACACGGGCTCACGCATGGATGATGTCGTATATGAGGAATTTAAGGGAACTGGGAA
>SDBU01002286.1_pt1 | contig 25795 bp, 30 predicted proteins | sample 2277071 | NCBI WGS metagenome assembly SDBU01 (sample SAMN10397929, study PRJNA504765) | marine sediment metagenome | isolation source: marine sediment core GS08_GC12, 126 cmbsf | place: Arctic Ocean: Gakkel Ridge, Loki's castle | collected 2008
AGACATGATAGGATTTATCGTACTGGCGATTATAGTGGGGCCGGTCATCCTTCTAACTATTGCCTCTGTATTTAGTGCCCCGAGAACGTTTAGAGTTCCAGGCTTATTCATAGGCTCGCTTATATTATTATTTGGTGCAATTATATTGGGTTTCGCAATATCTGGTGTGCTACTGCGGTTTATCGTTCCTCAGTGATGGCAACCAGAATATAGATAGGGATGAGAGCTAAAGAATGAGACATTTAGTCAGGGCTGGAGCAATATTATTAGCGGTACTCATACTTGTTTTTATTGGTCTTAGAGTCATGCCTGTTCCAGCGTTTCTGGCCGAATTTGGCTTCCACTCGAAGAATATTGAGGAGAATGTAGAAGAGTGGTCAGACTTGCCAATACAGTATGTCCAGTCATCTATTTGCCTTGATTGCCACCAAGATAAATATAGTATGTGGCAGAAAGGGGACCATAGGACCGTCGCCTGTGAGAACTGTCATGGTCCGGCAAGGGCACACCTAGAAGCAGGAGCGCCCGAGGTTCTGGATACCTCAAGAGCGCTCTGTGGATTATGTCATGCCCAGCTTATTTCCCGACCCAGCGACTTTCCGCAGGTGGATATGGAAGAGATGGGAGGGCAAGCGGAGTGTGTAACCTGCCACGACCCACATGACCCCAGGGCGGGGATGCCACCCGAGGTAATACATCCCCTAGAGGGACGCAGCAACTGCCAGCTGTGCCATGACCCGCGTAAGCATGAGCCTTGGGTTGCACCACCACCCCAGGCTCCACATCCTCTAGAGGAGCGCACCGAGTGCCTATCCTGCCATGGTCCGCACGAATTCAGAGGCGCAACACTGCCCCAGATTCCGCATGCCTTGGAGGGACGTGCCGATTGCCTGGTGTGCCATAACGCCAGTGGACTTAAGCCTTTCCCTGAAGACCACGCCGGGCGCACTAGCACCACCTGCTTGAATTGTCATCAGAGTAAATAGGAGACAAAAATGAAGATTTCCCGTCGGGATTTCATAAAAACCGGGGGCAAGGGTTTGCTGGGGGGAGTTGTTGTTTATAGTATTCCATCCCTTACGCAAAATTTTGTGCGGGCGGAATATTTTACTGAGTCTATATCCACAGCAAACCTTAACGAACGCAACTGGGAAAAACACTACTGGGGGTTCGTCTGTGATAACGAGAAGTGCATCGGTTGCGGCAGATGTGTCGTGGCTTGCAAGCTTGAAAACAAAGTTCCCTGGGAGCCTGAATATAACCGAACCTGGGTAGAGAGATATACCATCAGTACGGACGGGGAGATTTTTGTGGATTCTCCGAACGCCGGCAGAGATGGGTTTGAAGCTGAGTACCAGAATTTGAAGTACCGCAATCTGGAGGTCAGGAAAAGCTTTTTTGTCCCCAAACTATGTAACCAATGTGATAATCCCCCCTGTGTAACCGTTTGCCCGGTTAACGCTACTTACATGACCGAGGATGGAGTCGTTTTGATTGACCAGGAACACTGTATCGGCTGTGGATATTGCATACAGGCATGCCCCTACGGGGCGAGATTTTTCCTTCCCGACTTTTCAGAAACTCATTTTGGGCAGGTAAGAGTGGTAGACAAATGCACCTGGTGTTACCACCGCATCCACAAAGGACTCCTTCCAGCTTGCGTGGAAGCATGTCCGGTGGGGGCAAGGGTTTTTGGTGACCTACGGGACCCGGAGAGCCCGGTAAGAAAAATACTTGCCGAGAAGCGCGTCTATGTCTTGAAACCAGCCTTGGGGACGGAGCCAAAGGTCTATTATATTGGATTCGAAAAGGGGGTGCATTAAACCGTGGCCGGGTTCATATATCCTAACGAAGGTGTAGTAGTATGGGATCTGCTCATCGTTATCTATCCCTACATCACCGGATTGGTGGCTGGTGCCTTTGTCGTATCGTCACTCTACCATGTGTTTGGATTGAAAACACTTAAACCGGTTGCCCGATTTTCCCTGGTTACCGCTTTGGCTTTCCTTATCGTTACTCCCTTGCCTTTGCTCATCCATCTGGGTCGACCCGAAAGAGCTCTGGAAATGTTCCTAACACCAAATCTCACTTCTGCCATGTCAGCCTTCGGTTACATATGGCTGCTATATCTACTTCTAGTACTTGTAGAAGTCTGGCTCGTTTTTAGGCCAGATATCGTGAGGTACGCCGGGTCAAGCGAAGGGTTGCAGAAAACCATTTACTCAACCTTAGCGCTGGGAGTATATGACATATCCGAAGAATCTCTTGCCATAGATAAGAAGCTCATTAAGGCACTGTCTTTTATTGGAATCCCCGCCGCCTTCCTCCTTCATGGCTATGTCGGCTTTATATTTGGCGCGGTTAAAGCTAACCCGTGGTGGTCTACCCCGTTAATGCCAGTTATCTTTCTGTTATCAGCTATAGTCTCTGGCATAGCACTATTAATTGTAATGTATGTCATCGTAATGAAAATTAGAAAAGCGCCCCTCGACCATAGTTGCCTGCGTTCCATGTCCCTCTGGTTATGGGGGTTTCTTAGTATAAGCGTAGTCCTCGAGGGCTTAGAGGTCTTTACCATGCTCTACGAGTCTGAGGAGAGTTGGGGAATCGTCTCTCAGCTTTTAACCGAGAAAATAGCCATCAGCTATTTTGGTATCCAGTTTATTATAGGCGCTGTGCTCCCGCTCTTTATCCTGGGGGGCGTTGAATTCAGTAAGCTAGAGGAGAATGTTAAGGCATCGATAAGAGTTCTATCGGCTAGTCTCGTGCTCGTCGGGGTCTTTGCCATGCGCTGGAACGTGGTGATAGGGGGACAGTTGATATCCAAAAGCCTCAGGGGTTTCACCAGCTATAGTCCGCATCTATTAGGTATCGATGGGATACTTGTTGCCGTTGTGCTTATGATACTGCCATTCATAATTTTCGCCGTATTAATTTATTTGCTTCCTCCCTGGCGGGAGGAGGTTACGCTACCGGAGCAAAGAAGGTTAAGCTTTTAAAGAGTCAATCTTAAGCGAAAAAATAAAGACGGAGGGGTTGAGCTATGAATGAGCATAATCCTACAAGTGGTAGTGTGCTGCGTATTGCGGGGGCCTTCATTGCAGTCTTCAGTTTGGTAGTGGGTTTACTTGTTTTGTTCGTTATACCCGGTGCATGTACCTTCCTCAGCGGACTTCAGTTGATTATCCTAACCTTCCTATTTGTGGTCGGGATTCTCATTTTCTTCTTCGGAAATACCTTGTTACGCAAAAAGAGGAGGGGGGTAGAAGCTAAGGCAAAGGGCAATCCTCAATAAGCAATAACAAATGAGCTTTAGGTTAGGGGTCAGGAGGTGAGGCTTGGTTCTAGCGTTCAGCTTTTCCTTACTCCCGGCGTCCAAGCTTGTCAGTAGTACCCCTATATTATATTATGAACAGAGAAGCTATCAGCGGAAATAGGAGTTAGTTAAAAGTAGTATTTATTCGCAGGAGGGAATTATGCCATTTCGTATAGGACCATGGGAGATCGGGCTTATCTTGGTGATTGTCTTAATTGTCTTCGGGGTGGGGAAACTCCCGCAAGTAGGTGGCGCTATTGGCAAGGGGCTGAGAGCGTTCCGTAAGGGACAGCGTGGCGAAGAAGATGAAGAGGAAACGCCCAAACCCAAAAAGAAAACCGCCAAGAAGGCAGACAATGACAGTGCAAAGCAAGAGGAAAACTAATATTCCTGGAGCTGTAGACTGTAGCTGAATCAGCTCGTGATTTAGTATCAAAGTAATCAGCAGTGAGGCAGGGGTGATGGATTTTTTCGGCATGGGCATAGGAGAAATATTGCTGATTCTTCTCATTGCCCTGATAGTATGGGGACCGGGGAAGATAGCCAAGATTGGTAGGACGCTGGGGAAATTGGTGCGTACCCTGAGGAAAGCAACCTTTGACCTAACCGCACAGGTAACTAAAGAGATAGAAGAGCAAGAGAAAGAACGTCCACCGCAGCAACACAAAGGCAGTAAGTCTTCAGGTAAGCAGGGTATTAACCGGAATGAGCAATGACAAGAAATTGACTGCTCTCGGGCATCTCTCCGAACTACGGGGCCGTCTAATCAGGTGTGCTATTGCGGTACTAATTACTACCATTATATCCTTTGTATTTGCCAAGCAGATATTTGCCATTCTGATTTCTCCGATAGAGCCACTGCTGGTGGACGGAGATGTCAATCTCATCTATATCGGGATGACAGAGATGGTTGGCACCTATATGAAGGTGTCCCTCGCCAGTGGTATTATACTGGCAATGCCCTATCTAGTTTATCAGCTTATTATGTTCGTCTCCCCGGCGCTTAGCCGTAAGGAAAAGAAGTACGTTTATCTGGTACTTCCCTGGATAGCACTGATGTTTGCCGGTGGTGTCATCTTTAGCTACTTCATTCTGGTACCGCCAGCGACAAAGTTCCTGCTTACCTGGGGGGCTGATATAGCGACTCCTCAGATTAAGATCGGGAGTTATATCTCAATCGTGACCAGATTGCTATTGACAGTTGGTCTTGTCTTCGAGATGCCGGTAGTGACAACTTTCCTGTCAAGACTGGGCATTATCACGCCAAAGTGGCTCGCCGATAAGCGAAAGCCGGCAATCATATTAGCCTTCATCCTTGCTGCCATAATTACGCCTACGTTTGACCCTGTAAATCAGAGTCTTGTTGCCGCACCGTTAATTGTCCTGTATGAGATGAGCATCTGGCTAGCTAAGCTTTTTCGGCGCAAGGAGCGCCAAATGGTCACACCCTTAACTTAGCCTGCATCACCAGAGTGATAGTGCCAAGCGGCACTATCCTGTCTTGCGGTCGTAACGCAACTTATGTTATGTTGACAGTGTTCGAAAACTAAGTCACAGACATTACATATATACTTTTGAAGATCTAGAGGATTCAGTACTATTGTGGATAAAGTATCTAAGAAAATAGAAACCGGTTCAAAAGTTGCCATCATCGGTGGTGGGCCTGCGGGCAGCTTTTTTGCACTGTATCTCTTGCGCTACGCCAGGGAAAAGGGCATCCACCCCGAAATCACAATTTACCAGCAACGGATTTTTGATAAACTAGGCCCAAAAGGATGCAAAGGCTGCGCGGGCATACTCTCTCCATCTCTGCTCAAAAATCTAGCCGAACTTGACCTAATCATGCCCCGGGAGATAATCCAGAGCAAAATAGAGCACTATGCTGTCCACAGTCCCTACACCTCAATCAGTATCAGCAGCCCGGAAAAAGGAGTGCAGATTGTCAGTATTTACCGGGGGGGTGGGCCACTGATATCCCATTATGAGAATCCTATTAGCTTCGATGGCTGGCTCTTAAGACAGGCTCAAGAACGTGGCGCTAGGGTGGAAAATCAAACCGTATCCCGCATCTGTCTCGAACATGGAGCAACAATAGAAGTAGCAGACAGGAGACTGGAGTATGACTTAGTGGTATTAGCCTGCGGCAGAAATGCGCAACCAATTCCAATCCTCGGACTTGATTATGTTCCGCCGAAGACAAGAATTATGGCCCAGGACGAGCTTTACGCCGGCACTGCCCAGGTAAAGTCACACCTAGGTAACATGGCACATGTCTTTCTAGTTCCACATTCAGAACTAATTTTTGGAACTCTAGTGCCCAAGGGACCATTCATAAATGTTTCAGTCCTTAGTAGTGGTAAGCATCCTGTTTCGGTCGCTGACTTTTTGAACCACGACATGGTGCGGAGTGTACTACCAGACCACTACGAGCGTACCTGTGGTTGTCAACCTCGGGCAGTAGTTGGTCCCGCCCACAACTATTATGCTGATAGGTTTGTGGCCGTTGGTGATGCCACCGTCTGCAGGCTATATAAGGATGGCATCGGCTCCTCATTGCTAACGGCCCGCGAAGCTGCCCGCACTGTAGTCTATCACGGATTATTGCGCCAGGACTTCAGGCGTTACTATCAACCCTTCTGTAACAGCATAGACCAGCATAATCGGTGGGGACGACTGTTGTTCTCAATAAATAACAAGGCTAAGGATTCACGTGCCTTTTTTTTGGCACAGCACCGGCTGATTGGAGATGAGCAGAATAACATGAGAGGCCCACAACTCATTACTAAAGCTGCCTGGGGCATGTTTACTGGAAGCTACAGCTATAGAAGTATAGCCTGGATGACTCTTAACCCAGCTTCGCTACTGAAGCTTTCTGTAGCCCTGCTTTGGGAAAGTATGCGGGGGTTGTTCCACAAAGAACCCACCAGTTATAGGAGGCTACACGTAGGCAGCAGAAGAGTCTTGATATTGGGTAGCGGATTTGGCGGCACGTATGTCTTACGGCATCTGGTTCCTTCCCTGAACCGAAATGAGAATGTAGAAACCACTATGGTAAGCGATGAAAATTTCTTCCTCTTTTCTCCCCTACTACATGAGGTGGCTATGGGAAGCATAGAGTCCCGTCACGTCGCCTATCCCATCAGAAGATTACACTGGAGAGATAGATTCAACTTTGTTAAGGCCAGCGTAGAAAATATAGACCTCAGTGCTCGTAAGGTAATCACCACTATGGGGACACTGGACTTCGATTACCTTGTCCTGGCACTGGGTAGCATTACCGATATACCGAAATTTGACTCTACGGGGGGAATTATTTTTACCCTGAAAACTCTACACGATTCTATGCTCATCAGGAACCATATCATCGGAGTCTTTGAGCTAGCCAGTATGGAAAGGGACCCGGAACGGCAGAGACAACTACTTACCTTTGTTGTCTCCGGGGCCGGCTATACCGGCGTCCAACTAGTAGCTGAATTGAGGGACTTCATTTACAGAAGCCTGCTTAGATTCTACAAGTCAATACATCCCGATAACATCAGGATCATTCTGGTTGAGACGGAGCCTAAGATTGGTGACCAGCTACATACCAAGCTTGGTGACTATGCCTTGAAGTGCCTTCAACATATGAGGATTGAAGTCAGGTTAAGGTCACGGGTAACGCGTGTCTGGGAAGACCGTGTAGAAATCAATAGTAGTGAAATCGTACTGATAAGTACCCTTATCTGGGTGGCTGGTGTGGTAGCCAATCCACGGATTGCTGAACTCGATGTTGAAACGGATAGCATTGGTCGAGTTTTGGTCAACGAATACCTGGAGATACCGAGAGTCCCTGGTGTGTATGCCGTTGGTGATTGTGCCCACTTTGAAGACCCAAGGTCGGGGCAGCCTATACCACCCCGAGCACATACGACAGTACGCCAAGCCAAAGTAGCTGCCCGCAATCTTCTGGCTGAGATCCGGGGCAGAGATAAGAAACCTTATCGTTATTCTGACACGATGGGAATGATATCTTTAGGTGCTTCCAAGGCCATGGTTCATATCCATGGCTTGCGGCTTTATGGCTTTCCGGCACGTCTTATCTGGCTTGTGGCTCACTTGTTGCTGGTCACGGGAACATACAACCGCATCAGAATCATAATGGATTGGCTATTGTCCCTTGTATTCGGCCGAGACACCACCTTTCTCAAACTAAAGATGTGATAATCTCATGTGCCAGCCGGGACATACCGCCAACTAACATCAAGCCTTAGCCTGAGACTTCCATCAGTCTTCATTTGCATCACCCCCCCACGCCTTCTCAATTGAGAATATATTTCAGGAAAACGGGCATTTTAACAGAAAACAGGGTGTTATTTTACAGAAAACAGGGTATTATTTTATTCCAAACCACCTAGCAATAGCCTATAATAATAGGGGGGTTAACTATGAACATCTCTGTAATACCACTTGCATCCAGTGTTATCAGCTTTGTCTTTGCAGTGACAGTTCTTGACCAATTCTTTGCCAGAAGGAAATCCTATCAGCTTGTTTGGGCGATAGGTTTGTTCATGTACTTTATCAGTACCGGGACTGAGTTCTGGACAGAGGCCTGGGGACTGAACGAAGTAATCTACCGGTTATGGTATCTATTCGGAGCTATATTTGTTGCCGCCTACCTTGGAATGGGCACCCTCTATTTGCTTACCTCACGACGCGTGGGGCATATTATCATGGCGATTTTATTAATGGTATCGTTCTATGCCGTCTTCAGAGTCTTTACTGCCAGTCTTGACCTGAGCACCCTGCAGAGTCTCTCTGGCATTGCCATGCCCCAAGGGGTGAGACTTATGACTCCTCTCTTCAATACTTTCGGCACGGTTGCCCTGGTGGGAGGGGCGATATATAGCGCCTGGGTTTTCTGGAGACACCGGTTCATGCCGCACCGAGTGCTTTCTAATATACTTATTGCGGTGGGAGCACTATTGATAGCTTCCGGTGGAATTTCGTTCAGAGCCGGAGGGTCTGTTACGGCTTATTACCTACTTCATTTACTGGGGATCATAATCATCTTTATTGGTTTTTTACGGAACCGAGAGGTGTTTGGATTATATCGTTTCCCCCTTATTCATGGATTCAGCAAGATATCGGTTGATTGACATCAGCCTTGTTTCTCACTAAGGGGCGGACGGCAAGAAGGTAACTTTTGACAATGAGGACGGGCGGTGGGTTAGGGCGAACTTCAAGGCAAGGACTGAAAATGAGAAGATTGTTCCCTTTTCTAGCTATAGGTCTTGCCGTGGTGAGCTCAATGTTGACGTTTAGCTCTATCGAGGCTAGTCCTCCCTTTGATGAGAATAATTGTCTAGAGTGTCATGGCAACCCGGACCTGACCAAGACCACTGAGAAAGGTGATGAAATATCACTGTATGTTAGCAAAGAATGGGTAAATACCACGGCTCACCGGTATATTGAGTGCACTACCTGCCATACTACTGAGCCGCATAAGGTTGCCACACCACTAACCAAATTATCTTTGGCAGAAAAGTGTGGTAGTTGCCATCAGTATCAATATAAGTTGCACCTGGAGAGTATCCACGGGCAGCAGTTACTCCAAGGTAATCCTGATATGGCTACATGTGTTGATTGCCATAGCTCTGAGGGTAATCCCCATAGCGTAATTCGGGTACTGGAATACAGTGCCCCAGCCTATAAGAAGAACATTGCTCAGACCTGTGCTAATTGTCATGGCGATGAGGAATTAATGGCAAACTATGGCATTGTGGAGAAGATCTATGAGTCATATATGCGCAGCTTTCATGGCAAAGCAATGCAATTGGGCACTTATGAGATAACCCAACTGGATAAGGCGACCTGTACTAATTGTCACGGTGTTCACGATATAAAGAGTGTAAGCGACCCCAGTTCTCCGGTAGCCGGCTTGGATAATCTAGCGAAAACCTGCGAGCAGTGTCACCCTGGTGCTGGTGTAGAGTTTGCCAGTGGTTTCCTGGGACACAAGGAAGCATCACCAGAGAATATCCCGGTAGCACATTATACGGAGATATTCTTCACTATTCTGCTGATATCCGTTGTTTCTCTTGGTGCTTTTGTAGTGCTGGCGGCTAGTATACGATTCGCCGTGAATAAATGGAGGGAATAAAAATGGTAGCAGCGACCAGGGCCATTTTAATAGAGAGAGATTTAGAAAAGAATATTACTCGCTTTGATATTCATCAGATAATTCAGCACGCGGTGCTGATGACGAGCTTCATCCTGCTGGTGGTCACCGGGGTACCTCTAAAATTCCACGACTGGGCAATTAGTCAGTGGTGGGTAGGAGTGTGGGGAGGAATTGAGATTACTCGCTCAGTGCACCATTTTGCTGCCTGGGTAATGGTTCTAGTTTGCATTTATCACCTAGTTTATCTCACCTATTCAACCCTTGTCCTTAAAAGACCCTTCCCAATAAAAATGTTTCCCAGTGGCCAGGATTTCGTAAAGTTCTTTCAGGAGCTCGGCTATTTTCTGGGACTGAAAAAGGAGCGACCCAGGTATGACCGCTTCAACTGGAGAGAAAAGTTTGACTACTGGGCTATTTTCTGGGGAATGCCCGTCATGGCTGGCTCAGGCTTTATTCTGATGTACCCCACCTTGGTCACCAAGTTCCTGCCCGGCTGGGTCGTCCCCGCGGCGCTAGTAGCTCACAGTGATGAAGCAATGCTGGCCTTAATCTGGATTTTCATGGTGCACATCTTCTTTAACCACTTTACTCCGGGGGTATTTCCGGTTAATACATCTATGTTTACCGGGAAGGTGCCCAAGGAGCGATACCGCCGGGAGCATCCTTTAGAATATGAGAGATTATTTGAAACTACCGATGAGAAGGAGGAAGATTGAGATATTTGCGTGAGATTTTTGACGATTGGCTGACAAGAGCCGCCGGCATAATCTTTATACTCATTGTAGGACTAGTTATCTTTAACACTGCCTCTGACCTGCCTGAAATGTATCCTCTTTTTGGCGTATTCAACTTTTCTCTGGTACCTATTCTGTTTATTGCCGGAGGGATAGTTTTCATCCTGGCTATCTTAAGAGAAATTAGATAACTGAGGTAACGATGGAATATCACAAGCGGCACCGCGAGAAATTGCTCTTCCTCATGTTCGCTGGGGCAACAGGGATAATACTACTAGTCATTGGTGGTTTTCAACTTATGGAATTCATGGATTCTGATGCCTTCTGTGGCCGTCTCTGCCATCAAGTAATGTATCCTGAATACACCGCTTATCAGGCCTCCCCTCATTCTCGGGTGTCCTGCTCAGAATGCCATGTCGGCTCTGGGGCTGATTACATGGTCAGGTCAAAGGTCAGCGGCGTACCCATGATTTTTGCCACTATTTTGGGTACCTATGAGCGTCCTATTCCAACACCAGTGGAAAACCTCCGCCCTGCCCGCGAGACCTGTGAGCAGTGCCACCGTCCGGAGCAGTTTGCCGGCGACCTCGTCCGCGTCCACACTACCTACTTACCAGATGAGCAAAATACCGAGAAGGTCGATACCAGAGTGCTCCGGGTTGGTGGTGGAGAGGCCGAGGTGGCACAGGATATCCACTGGCATATCGCCGCCAGGGTTTGGTATCTAGCCATGGATGAGAAACGCCAGGAGATTGGCTGGGTTGGCGTTGAGAGTAGCGATGATGAACTTACTGAATATATTGACCCTGATAAGGTGGCTGAGTTCACCCCTCAACGTATAGAAGATGAGAAACGCCTTATGGACTGCATGGATTGCCATAACCGGGCTACTCATATCTTCCGTTCGCCCCAGGAATTAATTGACACGGCGTTTACCCAGGGGAAGATAGACAGTAGCCTTCCCTTCCTCAAGAGGGAGGGGCTTAATGCTCTAGACCCCCCCAATCCCAGTTTGGTTCAAGCCATCACCAAGGTAGAAGCTATCAAAGAGTTCTACAGAACTTCCTACCCCCGGATTTATGAGGAGAAAGAACAGGCGATTGATAAGGCAATAAAGGAGTTAAAAGAGATTGCCCGACTTACTACCTTTCCTGATATGAAGGTAAGCTGGAAAACATATCTTGACAACATAGCCCACCAAGAATCGCCGGGGTGCTTCAGGTGTCATGGCAAGCTGGTGGCAACCGCTGATGACCAAAAAGATAAAGTCATTGATGCTGACTGCAATTCATGCCACTACTTTACACTGCAATAAACAGGGTCTTTTCTTCTCAATAAATAGGTATAAATACTCATAGTAAACGAGGTAAGTATTTGATAAAATCTAATGGGTTGTAATACCTACACACGACTTTAGAGAACAGGCCAAAGGGTAGAGAAACAGGGCACTTTAACTTTCTTCTCTAAATTCCGAAAGGAGGGATAAATGCACAAAAGTATCAAGAGAAGTCTGAGGTGGGGGGGGATTATGGGGCTGGTGGTGATGATGGTGATGATGGTAATTCTTGCAGTTAGTTGCGCAGGTGCCCCAGGCCCTCAGGGTCCTGCTGGCTCCGCTGGTCCTGCTGGCATTGCTGGTCCTGCTGGTACTGCTGGTGCTGCCGGTCCTGCTGGAACGGCCGCATGTTCCGACTGTCACAACAACACTACACTGATCCTGTCAAAGAGGCTACAATCGGATACAACGACTCATATGACGGGTGGAGCTCATGATTATGCCGGCGGTAGAGCCAGTTGTACTGCATGTCATTCCAGCGAAGGCTTCCAGGAAATGGTCGCTACGGGTATTGGTATAGAGGATTTCGAAGAAGCGACGGCTAATCCATCACCGCAAAATTGCCGCACCTGCCATCAAATTCACACCACTTACACCGAGGCTGATTTTGCCCTGACGACTACTGCCCCGGTGACTTTAATAGCCAGTGGGGAAACTTTTGACAGGGGCAGCGGTAACTTATGTGCCAGTTGCCATCAACCCAGACGCCTGGGACCGGAGGAGGGTGGTGGTGATTATGAGATTACTTCTACACACTGGGGTCCTCATCATGGTCCGCAGTCCACAGTGCTTCTTGGTATCAGTGCATATGGTGTGCCAGATTCAACGAGTATCCATTATACGTTAGTAGATGATGGCTGCCCGGTATGTCATATGGCCGATGGAAATCATACCCTCGCGGCATCAACGGCAGGGTGTCAGAGCTGTCATGCTGACCTTGATACTTTGGATCGTAACGATGTCCAGACAGAAATCAAAGTCTTGTTTGATGAACTGGGAGAACTTCTAGAGGCTGCTGGGTTGCTTCATGATGGGCATCCAAATCCAGGAACCTATACTGAAGAACAAGCCGGGGCTGCGTGGAACTGGATGATAGTATACGAAGACAACAGCTTTGGAATCCATAATCCTTCATGGACGAAGGCGATCCTTGAAAAAGGTATTGAGCTGATGAAATAAGAAATGAATATCAGCTTACCAATACAGATTTTCTAAAAGGAGGGGAGCCTGACAAATGGTTGGTCTCCCCTTTCCTTGTGAGCGAATATATACTATAATGAATTAGGAGGTTGCTATGGTAAAGGGTAAACCTGTGTTGTGGTTTGTTGTAGTGGTGGCGCTGCTAATTATGGTGCCACTGCTTGCTTCGTGTGGTGGCTCGGCACCAACCCCAACCCCCACGCCAACGCCAATACCCGCACCTGCACCTACGCCCGCACCCGCACCTACGCCTGCACCTGCACCTGCACCCACACCTACGCCTGCACCTGCACCCGCACCAACACCAATGGCGATACCACATACGCTAGAGGGGCGCGCTGACTGCCTGATGTGCCATAGTGAAAATGGGGTTAAGCCGTTTCCTACCGACCATGCCGGGCGCACCAATGACACCTGTACCAGTTGCCATCAGTCAGGATAGTAATTGCGCGAACTTAAAAGCTGGCAGGTCGAATGGCGTCCGTATTTGGAGGGTTGCTTTACTAATATCTGGTAACTTTAACCAGAGTGAGTTATTGACAGGAAGAATACCCTATGGTAGTATATAGTATGGTTTTACTTGATACTTCGTCAGCATCCCTAAAATCTCGATTCAGAGGTGAGCAGTGCTAAAGAAGAAGAGGTTTCTAATCGGCGGAATTATTATATTCCTCGCTATAGGCTATCTGGGGTTTATGGGTTTTCAGAGTTCGGCAACCTTTTACTATGAGGTCGGCGAACTTTTAGCGCAGGGAAGCTCAATCTATGACGAGAATGTACGGGTGAATGGACAGGTTGTTCCTGGCTCTGTGGAGCAGGAGGCTCAGGGGACTATACTGAGATTCACCATGGTTGATGTCGAGGGGGATAAGAGCTTACCCGTGGTTTACCAGGGCGTCGTCCCTGATACCTTCAAGGTTGGTAATGAGGTCGTTGTTGAAGGTCAACTTAACTCAGACGGTATTTTTCAGGCGCACACTCTAATGCCGACGTGTCCCTCCAAATATGTGCCTGAGATATGAGCGTCAATTCAGGAAAGTAATGTATGGCAGATATAGGCTACATCGCTCTGTTTTTAGCACTGCTAGCCTCAATTTACTCGGCTATTGCTTTCGTATTGGGGAGAAGGAAAAGAGACCTACCACTGATTCACAGTGCTAGAAATAGCCTGCTTGCTGCCTGCGGACTGGTTTCCATATCGGTAGCCGCTCTAGTCTATGCCCTGGTTAGTCATGACTTCCAGATAGAATATGTCGCCTCATACACCAGCCGCGACCTATCGCTAACTTACCTCTTAAGCGCTTTGTGGGCGGGTAACGACGGTTCGCTACTGTTTTGGGCATGGCTCCTCTCACTATGTGCCGCTGTGGCAGTGCTTCAAAAGCGAAATATCGGTAGGGAGCTAGTACCTTATGCCGCATCAGTTATCATGGGCACCCAGACCTTTTTCCTCATTCTATTGCTCTTTGTATCAAACCCTTTCCAGAAACTCTCCTTTGTCCCTGCCGAGGGGATGGGACTTAACCCTCTGCTTGAGAACCCGGGAATGATAATTCACCCACCAACCTTACTGATTGGCTATGTTGCCTTCACCATCCCCTTCGCCTTCGCCATGGCTGCCCTGCTGACCAGAAGGCTTGACGATGAGTGGATAATAGCGATAAGAAGGTGGACACTTCTAGCCTGGCTTTTCCTGGGGGTGGGCAATATTATCGGCGCCTGGTGGGCATATGTTGAGCTTGGCTGGGGGGGCTATTGGGCATGGGACCCGGTGGAGAACGCCAGCTTTATGCCCTGGCTGGTGGCAACTGCCTTCCTCCATTCTATTATGATGCAAAGAAGGAGGAGAATGCTTAAGGTCTGGAATATAGTGCTGATAATACTAACCTTCAGTCTTACCATATTTGGCACTTTCTTAACCCGGAGCGGTGTCCTTTCCTCGGTTCATACCTTTGCCGAGTCTCCCTTATTAGGTTATTTGTTCTTAGCCTTTATTGGTGTTATTCTCTTCGGTTCGCTGGGCTTACTTTACTACCGCAGCGAATGGTTGAAGAGTGAAGCCGAGATGGAGTCACTTGTCTCCAGGGAGAGCACTTTTCTGCTGAACAACCTGCTGATAGTTGGTGCTGCCTTTGCCATCTTCCTGGGGACGATTTTTCCCGTCATCTCCGAGGCAGTCCGTGGGGTCAAGATTAGTGTCGGTCCACCCTTCTTCAATCAGGTGAATGGTCCTATTTTCTTAGCTATTATTCTGCTTACCGGTATTTGCGCCCTTATTGGCTGGCGACGGGCATCAATCAAAAACCTGGTTCGTAATTTCCTCTGGCCTCTGGTAGCAACACTGATACTGGTGATAGCTCTTTTCATTCTGGGGATAAGGGAGTGGTATGCCCTTGTCGCCTTCGCTGTCTGTAGCTTCGTCCTCTTTACCATACTCTATGAGTGGTTCCGAGGGACGAGAGCCCGCCACCGAATGAGGACTGAGAACTATCTGAAAGCATTCTGGGGCTTAATCGGGAGTAATAGACCTCGCTATGGTGGCTATATTGTTCATATCGCCATTATTCTCATCGCCATCGGGATCATCGGCTCCTCCTTTTACAATGTGGAAAAAGAAGCCACACTTATACCAGGTGAGTCGATAACTATCAAGAACTACACTCTCACTTATGAAAACATGGATAATTATCAAACCCAGAGCAAGACGGTGGTTACGGCTACCCTCTCTGTCTACAACCAGGGGAAATTGATAGGTAAGTTAATCCCAGAAAAATACTTTCACCGGAGCTACGAACAGCCAGTGACTGAGGTCGCTATCCGCTCTACCCTCATTGAAGACCTGTATGTCATCCTGATTGGCTGGGATGAGGACGGCACCACCGCCTTCAAGGTTCTGGTTAATCCGCTGGTCAACTGGATATGGATTGGGGGAGTTGTCTTTGTTCTAGGGGGATTGATTGCCTTCTGGCCGGAGCGGCGGAAGCTGCCAGTCTCAGGACAAGATAAGAAGAAGAGGAGGAAGAGGTAGGTATGGAATTAAAAAGGAAGCTTAGCATTATCCTCATTACTGCACTGCTTCTTTTGATTCCTGTCAGAGCGAACGCAGCTACGGTGAGTGACATATCCAAACAGTTTATCTGCCAGTGCGGCTGCACCCTGGTTCTGAGCAGTTGCACTCATGCCGAATGCATGTCGCGGGACGCGATGACTGCTTCGATTGAACAGAAGCTGGCTCAAGGTCAATCAGAAGAGGAGATTATCCAGTTCTTTGTTGCCCAATATGGAGAACAGGTGCTGGCATCACCCCCCAAGCGGGGCTTTAACCTGGTGGCTTGGGTGTTGCCCTTTGTTGCTATATTAGGTGGGGGAGGGGTAATTTACATTGCGCTAAGGGTATGGGTAAGGCGAGGCAGACGTTCTCAAACCAGCGCTATAGTTCAGGTTGAAGAAGGGGATGAGGAATACCGGCGCCAACTTGAGCAGGAGCTAGAAGAGTTTACCGGGAGGGGTTTCAGATGACTGTTTTTGTTGCCCTGGTACTAGCCGTGTTGACCTTTGCCTTCGTCACTTACCCCTTATTTAAGCGAAGGTTGTCTTCGGTTGACTCCATCGAGAATAGGAAATTGCAAGAACTATTCTCCAACCGGGACACCAGTTATTCCATGCTCAAGGAGCTGGAGTTTGACTTCCAGTCCGGCATCCTAACTGAGGAAGACTACCGTGACCTGGAGGCAAAATACAAGGGAAAAGCTATTTCCATTCTCAAAGACATCGATAATTTAGAAAAGGATACCAATGTGGAGGAAGAAATAGAAAAGCAGGTTCTGGAGCTACGCCAGAGCAAAGGTCGTTTCTGCCCTCAATGTAGGGCGAGGTGCCAGCCGGACGACCGCTTCTGCTCCCGTTGCGGGGCAAGCCTAGAGCAAGAGGAGCGTGTTGATTAAGCGTATTACTCTATCGGTGATGATATTTATCCTGAGTCTGTCGGCGTCCGCCTTGGCTGCTGAACCGGATAGTGGAATAATCGACGGTCAGCTAGTTAATGGAACTGAAGGTGGCGGCAGCGTAGCCGACCTGGATATTAGCTTGACCACCTACCTAAACGATACTGAGGTAGGCTCAACCACTACCAAAACCGATGCCGAGGGTCGGTTTGTATTTGATGGTCTGTCAACTGAGTCAGGCTATAGCTACCAGGTAATACTCACCTTCCAGCAGGCAGAATACAGTAGTGAACGGCTCAGCTTTGATGAAGGAGAGACCAGCAAATCTGCCGAGGTCATTGTCTATGACTCAACCACTAGCGATGAAGCAATCAAAGTGGTAATGTCACATATGATAATATATGTTGGGCAAGGTACCCTTCTGGTGAAGGAGTATTTTCTATTTGTTAATGAGTCTGACCTAACTTACATTGGGTCAAAGGAGGTCACTGCCGGTGGAGACAGGGAAACACTGAGATTTTACTTGCCCAAGGAGGCCACCGAACTGGAATATACCTATGGGCTAATGGGGTGTTGTATCGTCGGTAATGAAGAGGGCTTCGCTGAGACCATGCCCACTCTACCTGGAACTAAGGAGGTAGCCTATTCCTACACACTTAATTACAGTTCCGGGACATATACATTATCCCAAAAGGTAAATTATCCCACAGCTAATTTCGACCTGCTGGTTCAAGGTGAAGGCATTGAGATTGCCAGCGACCGGCTAACAATAGGTGAGCCAATGGATATCGAAGGTGCTCGGTTCAATCATCTTTCGGGTAGTGATTTTGCCTCGGGTAACATACTAGTGTTTCAACTCTCCGGCCTACCTGAGACCAATGACAAAGGGGCTATCATATGGGTAATCCTGGCGCTGGTAGTGCTAACCGGTGGTTTTGGCTTTATCTACATGCTGAGAAAGAAGAGGTTCCAGCCAGTGCCAGTAAGCCCTGAAGATAGTCTTGACCAGACGAGACAAAGATTACTTGTTGAGCTTGCTGAGCTAGATAATGACTTCGAGGGTGGTAAAATCCCGGAAGAAAGCTACCGCAGGCTACGGTCAGTAACGAAGGCACAATTGGTTGAGCTAATGCAAATATCTAAAGAGGAGAACGGCGACAGGTAATGGAAAAACCGAGTTCTGCTTCCCAAGCTTGGGTAATCGAAGCCCAAGGTCTTACCAAGTCCTTCGGTAATCACCTTGCTTTAAATGGATTAGACCTTGAGGTAAGGCAGGGGGAGTCTGTCGTCATCTTTGGTCCTAATGGAGCAGGGAAGACCACCTTAATCAAGGTCCTGGCTACTATCATGAATCCCTCCTCAGGGAGGGTTTTGATTGATGGCCTGAATCTTAAAAACAATGCTGAAGAGATAAGACGCAGGATTGGCATAGTTACTCACCAGACCTTTCTTTACAGCAACCTCACCGCTTACGAAAACTTAAAATTCTACAGCCGTATGTATGATGTGCCTAAAGCTAAAGAACGAATACACGAGGTAGTAGCCATGATGGGAATGACATCTCGTCTTCATGATCGAGTGGGTACCCTTTCTCGGGGTATGCAGCAAAGGCTGTCTATTAGTCGTTCCCTGCTTCATAAGCCAGCCATAATGTTGCTGGATGAGCCAGAAACGGGATTAGACCAGCAGGCCACCTCTCTGCTTTGGGCAGTATTGCAAACAGGGGAGGAAGGAAAACGCACCATTATTGTCACTACTCACAACCTGGAGCGAGGACTCGAACTGGGCGAGCGTCTGCTGATTTTGGACCAGGGGAAGATTGTCTATGAGGGGTCTGGGCAAGATTTAGACCTGGCCGGTTTAAAAGAGGCTTATCAACATAGCACGAGGACTACAGCATGAGATTCTGGAGTAAAGTCATCGCCATCACCTGGAAGGACACTCTCTCTGAGATGCGTACCAGGGAGATTGTCTCCTCAGTACTGGTTTTTACTCTTTTGGTGATAGTTATCTTCAATTTTGCCTTTGGGGCAAGTCAGGAGACAATGACGCTGGTAGCTCCGGGCATCCTATGGGTGACCTTCGCCTTTGCCGGAGTGTTGAGTCTCAACCGCTCTTTTATCCCGGAGAAAGAACAGGGTTGCCTTGAGGGATTAATGGCGTGTCCCATAAGCCGAGAGGCTATCTATGTTGGCAAGATGCTGGGAAGTTTACTCTTTATGCTAATTATAGAAGCAATAGCGTTACCTATCTTTGCTTTCCTTTTTAACCTGCCGGTTTTTTCACTGCAGCTCGTTACCGTTATGGTTTTAGCTACCATAGGATTTGTCAGTGTCGGCACCCTGTTTGCTGCCTTGGCGATTAATACCAAGGCACGAGAGATGGTACTACCTATTCTCTTCCTTCCCATCGTTATCCCAGTAATTATTGGTGCGGTTAAGGCCTCAGCGCTGGCAATTTCAGGTAGACCCTGGAGTGAACTATCGTCTTGGCTTCAGATAATAGGGGCTTTTGACGTCATTTTCTTAGTGGTATCGTTTTTAATCTTTGCCTTCGTTATTGAAGAATAAAAAAACAATGAAGGAAAAGGGATTATGAAAAGAAATATCTTATTCTGGCTGAGTCTAGTGCTGATGATGGCAGCCCTGTATCTTGTCTTCGTCTATGTTCCTACCGAGAAGGAGATGGGGATTGTGCAAAGAATCTTCTACCTTATGGTTCCTATGGGATGGCTGTCTTTGCTAGCTTTCCTTGTTGTTTTTATTGGCAGTATCCTCTATCTTGTCAAGAGAAAAAGCAAATGGGACATCCTCGCCCACTCTTCAGCTGAGATAGGTATTATCTTTACCACCCTGGCTCTGATAGTAGGCTCCCTCTGGGCAAAACCAATTTGGGGGGTGTGGTGGACCTGGGAGCCCCGTCTGACGGCTACACTTGTTCTCTGGTTGATATACCTCGCCTACTTCATGGTGCGCTCCTTCGCCACTGAGGAGTCCCGAGGTGCCAGGTTCGCCGCGGTGGTGGGCATTATCGGCTTCATCGATATGCCTATTATCATTCTGGCTACCACCCTCTGGCGGGGGATGCATCCCGGACCAATAATTTTTCAAGGCGGGTTAGCCCCCTCCATGCTTTTAACTCTTTTGGTCAGCATAACTGCCTTCACCACTTTATATTTTCTTCTCTTGATTCAAAGGGTTTCAATGAAGAATGATGAAATCGAACTAAAGAGATTGAAGGAACTAAGTATTCAGGCATACAATCAAGGAGGGAAATAAAAATGGAGAATGCCAGCTATCTATTTGCCGCTTTTTCTATAGTCTGGGCAGTGGTTTTCGGCTATGTGCTTCTTCTGTTTAATAGACAGAGAAGACTACGACGGGAAATCAACTCACTAAAAGAGGCGTTTAAGGAAAGACAGGTAGAACAATAATGGGATAGGGACCTCACCAGGAGGGGCCTTTATCAATAAAGCAAAAAGCTTCTTCAAGCCCAATACCGGTAACTCTAACTTAAAAGATGGCACAACTATTGGGGGCAGGTCAGTAAATACAAAACTCCTACTAAATGTTTTACCTTCTATACAACGCGGCTTCCCTCACTCTTTTCCTCTAGTCTACTTCTCCCTCATGTAAAACAACGGTTCTTAATTGCACATCCTGGCGTTTTACGCCACACCAGAGACAAAACGGCCAATATCTCCATTTATTGATACTGCCATGCGTTGTTAAAATGTCTACTGGCTACCCTATTGACAAATAATATGACTTATGGTAATATTCTGGCAAAGCATTGGCGGCAATATAGTAATCAAAAAGTTTCCAAACTGGCTCCAAGTTAGATGAAATCACTGGACATGTTAGAGGCAGCCAGGATGAAAGATAAAAGCAAGACAAAAGAGCAACAAAGATGATTAAAACTGCTATCAGGTTTCCAAACAACATGGTAATGGTATTTAATGAGATAGAGGAGCAAATTCCTAAATATCAAGGTCAATATGACGAAGTAAGGGAAAGCATTTTAGAAGATGCTCTACCGGATACGGTATTTGGTTATTTTTCGGATTATGGGGCTGAATTTAAGATAGTTTCAAGAGAGGATTGGTGAATGAAAAGCTATTAGGGAGTGGTTATGCGAGACAGAAAATACCTGCGCCCCAAATGGGCTGAGATCCTCTTGAGAAAAAAGCACTTCTCTTACCTGAGCGGCTCATCAAGAGCATGCCTTAGACTTCTTATAAAATCGCCAACTGATGTAAAGTTATCTTCAGCCTCCATAAGTTGAATTATCCGACTGCCCACAATCACCCCGTCAGCTATGCGGGCTACCTGCCTTGCCTGCTCCGGGGTAGATATTCCAAAGCCGATGCAGAGCGGCTGGGTAGCTACCTTTCTGACCCTGGTAACAAATGTTTCCAGATTCGCGGGTAGCCTGTCCCTAGCCCCGGTAACCCCGGTTACCGATACCAGATAGATAAATCCCCGGGACCTATCAGCTACCAGTCTGATACGCTCATCAGTACTGGTCGGAGCCAGGAGATAAATGAGGTCGAGGTTTTGCCTCTCGGTGATAGCTTCTAGCTCCGAGCCTTCCTCCGGGGGTAAGTCGGGGATGATTAAGCCGTCAATACCAGCGCTTGTACCGGCAACGCAGAATTCCTTGAGACCATAACTAAAGACCGGATTAAAATAGGTCATAAACACTAGGGGAATATCTATCTTCTGACGCAACTGCCTGGCTATCTCAAGGCAAAGCTGAGGAGTAACCCCATTTTCTAGGGCACGGAAGCTTGCCTTTTGTATGGTGACACCATCAGCCAATGGGTCAGAGAATGGTATCCCCAGCTCCACTATATCGCAACCACTACTGGCAAGCAGGGGGACCACCTTCAAGGTAGCTTCAATGCTGGGATAACCTACCGTAATATAGGGTATAAGAGCAGTGTGAGCTGGCTGAGTAAAGACAGAAGCAATACGGCTCAAGGCTCCACCCCCAGTGCTTCAATGACAATATCCATGTCTTTATCACCGCGACCGCTCAGGTTGACTACTATAATTTGCTCTTTATCTAGTGAACCCGCTGTCCTGGCAGCATAGAATATAGCATGAGCTGACTCAAGGGCAGGGGTAATCCCCTCGGTATGGCACAGCAACTTAAAGCCCTCAAGCGCCTCCTCATCGCTTACCGCAATATAGGTGGCGCGCTTGGTATCCTTGAGATAGCTATGCTCGGGACCAACGCCGGGGTAGTCCAGCCCGGCAGAGATGCTGTGTGTTTTCCGAATTTGCCCACTACTATCCTGGAGAACATAGGATTTTGTCCCATGGAGCACTCCAGCCCTTCCTGTAACCAGTGAAGCAGCGTGTTCCTCACTCTCAAGTCCTCTCCCGGCTGCCTCCACCCCGATAAGTCTAACCTCCTTGTCATTCAAAAAGGGGTAGAAAATACCAATGGCATTACTCCCTCCACCGACACAGGCGATTATGTAATCGGGCAGACGACCCGTCTCATCCAGAATCTGCTGCCTGGTTTCCTTGCCGATTACCGACTGGAAATCACGTATTATCAGGGGGTAGGGATAAGGGCCGACTGCTGAGCCCAGAAGGTAGTGGGTGCTACTGACATTGGTTACCCAGTCTCTTATCGCCTCGTTAATGGCGTCCTTTAGCGTTCGGCTACCCCCAGAAACTGGTCTTACCTCGGCACCCATCAGCTTCATACGGAAGACATTGAGTGATTGGCGGCGCATGTCCTCCTCACCCATATAGATGATGCACTCAAGCCCTAGCATGGCGCATACAGCCGCGGTAGCCACACCATGCTGTCCAGCCCCGGTCTCGGCGATGATTCTATGCTTTCCCATCCTCTGGGCAAGAAGACCCTGTCCCAGAGCATTGTTAATCTTATGGGCTCCAGTATGAGCCAGGTCCTCTCTCTTAAGGAAAATCCGGGCACCACCACAGTGGTGACTTAGCCTTTCGGCTGAGTAGAGTGGCGTTGGTCTTCCTGAATAATCACGGGATAGTGATTCAAACTCAGCCCAGAAGGCAGCGTTAGCCCTTGCCTCTTTATAGGCTGCAGTTAGCTCATCCAGGGCTGGTATCAGGGTCTCAGGGACAAACCGCCCCCCGTAGTCTCCAAAGTATCCCTTATCATCAGGTAACAACGACTATCTCCTTCTGCCTATCTCTCGGCTCTCCTCGCCGCCTCGACGAAGGCTATGATTTTTGCCGAGTCTTTTTGACCGTTAACCTCAACACCACTGGAGACATCAACTCCCCAGGGCTGAACCTCTTTGACCAGTTGACCAACATTTGCTGGGGTCAGTCCTCCGGCAACAATCACCGGAAACCTTGCTGATACTTCTTTCGCTAATTGCCAGCTAAAGGCCTGTCCCGTCCCGCCATAAGCGTTCCTGACCTGTGCATCCAGAAGGCAGAGTAGCTCCTGTTTTTGGTATAACCGGTATCCCATCTCCATCTCAGCCAGGACTTCCTCAGTTTTCTTACTGGCGGATACATGAATAGCCTTGATGATTGGCTTTTTAATCTCTTGGCAGTAGTGCCAGGTTTCATCGCCACTGAGCTGCACCCAGTCCAATCGGCAGTAGTCAGCAATATGGTTAACTTCCTGAGACGGTGCATTGACAAAAACACCAACTACCGCCGGGCGGGGTTTTAGAGCATGGGCCGCCTCCAGCAGCCGGAGTGCTTTCTCAGGAGATACCTGACGGCGAAAGGGAGCAAAGACCATCCCCAGAAAATCAGCGCCGGCTTCGCCTGCCACCAAAGCATGCTCAACCTCAGATAGCCCGCAAATCTTAACCTTAGTCACCAAAGCTCCCTCATCTTAGCGGCAATATTGGGCGCCGACATTAGAGACTCACCAACGAGAGCTGCGTCAACACCCCACTTTTTCAGCTTCTCCATGTCGCTACGGTTTCTTATACCGCTTTCACTGACTACTCTCCTATCTGGTGGAATAAGCGGACGGAGACGCTGGGTAACAGTCAGGTCTACGGTAAAGGTTTTTAGGTCCCGGTTATTAACGCCGATGATTCTAGCCCCACTTCCCAGGGCAGTTTCAAGCTCAGCTTCATTATGCACCTCCACCAGACAACTCATCTTTAACTTATGGCTTATGTCAAGTAGCTCTTGCAGTTTCTCCGGCTTCATGATAGCCACGATGAGTAGCAAGCTATCGGCGCCATAAGCCCGGGATTCATATATCTGATAAGAGTCGCACAAGAAGTCCTTTCTGAGCAGAGGCAATCTCTTATTTCTCAGAGCATCTCCGATGTCCTTGAGATGGTTAAGGCTGCCCTGAAAGTATTTGGCTTCGGTTAGTACCGATATGGCTGACGCACCATTATCGGCGTAGGTTTGGGCTATCTCCACCGGGTTGAAATCGGGGCAAATAATCCCCCTGGATGGTGACGCCTTTTTGACCTCAGCAATAAGTTGAATACGGTCGCCACGTAGAGCCGAAGCGAAGTCAAGAGGCGGAGGCTGCTCTAACGCCACCCCCCGCAGCTCTGCCAGAGGTAAGCTACGCTTTTTAGCTTTAAGTTCCAATAGATTACCGGCCACTATCTGCTCTAGAATCATTTAGGACTCTCTTGCCAAACTCCGGCTTAACTCAATCCACTGCTCCAGTTTTGCCAGGGCACGGCCACTGTCTACTACCTCTTCGGCTAAGGCTACCCCCTGCCGAAGCGTTCCCACTCTGCCTCCAGCTAGTAGCACGGCGGCGGTGTTCATCAGCACCACATCTCGCTGAGGACCCGTGGCACCAGCCAGGATGCTGCGTGACAGATTAGCATTTTCATCAATAGTACCCCCCTTTAGACCACTCAAGCCAGCCCTGGATAATCCGAAGTCCTCGGGAGTAACGGAATAGCTCTTGATACCACCGCCTTTGAGTTCACAGACCAGGGTTTTCCCACCGACAGTTATTTCATCCAAGCCGTCCTCACCGTGGACTACCAGAGCCTGATTACAGCCCAGACCCTGGAGCGCCAATGCCATCTTCTCCACTAGCGACCCATCGGCTACACCTACCACTTGAGCTTTAGCGCCAGCCGGATTGGTGAGGGGGCCGAGGATATTAAACACGGTGCGAATTCCTATCTCGCGCCGGGGGGCAGAGGCATATTTGAAAGCAGGATGAAATAGCGGAGCAAACATGAAACCTATCCCCACCTCCTGTAGACATTGCTGCACCTGTTCGGCATTAAGGTCAATCCTGACTCCCAATGCCTCCAATACATCGGCACTACCACACTGGCTGCTCATAGCGCGGTTGCCATGCTTGGCTACCTTGAGCCCGGCGCCAGCGGTGACAATGGCAGCCACCGTGGAGATGTTGAAGGTGGATAAATCGTCACCACCGGTTCCACATGTATCCACTACTGGCTCGGCAATGGTCACCGGAATAGCTTTAGCCCTCATCGTCTTAGCCAGGCCAATGATTTCATCAACTGTTTCTCCCTTAAGCCTGAGGGCGGTGATAAAGGCTCCAATTTGAGCCGGGGTAGCCTCGCCCTCCATTATCTCCTCCATAACCGAGGCGGCTTCCTCCAACGCTAGCGAACGCCCAGATACCAAGGTTTGAATAGCCTCTTTAATCATTTTGGTTTACTCCTACTACCAAAGGCATCAAAACGTTCCTTTTCCGAGACTTCTTTGAATTCTAACTCACCGGCTACTACATACACTTCTCCTTCTTTAGTGGCTTTGCTCAACTTGAAAGGCAACCATGTTTGGTACCATATGTGTTGTGCTTGACGAGACAATATGCTTTGGTATTCGGTTACAAGATAGAAGGTAATACCTTGTAGGTCTACCAGTCCAGTTGGCGAGAATTCTAGGGGAGTTTCGCCGGCTCGAAGGAAGCTCTCCCTATGACTTTGTCTTAGACTCTTATCCTCATTCAGCAAAGAGGTTTCCACTTCTATTGCTGGACCGCTTCCAGCATTGCATATTTCGAAGTGAGAAAACCAATCCGCTCCAAAAGTGGCAAATTCTGTTTCAGATACAGCTACGGCTTTTTGAATTATTACAGATCGTGATGCCATTATTCTCTGTTCTCTCATCTCTTTAGCTT
>SDBU01002287.1_pt1 | contig 25794 bp, 16 predicted proteins | sample 2277071 | NCBI WGS metagenome assembly SDBU01 (sample SAMN10397929, study PRJNA504765) | marine sediment metagenome | isolation source: marine sediment core GS08_GC12, 126 cmbsf | place: Arctic Ocean: Gakkel Ridge, Loki's castle | collected 2008
CAGCCTGTATTCCATGTTGGTGAAATACGGCGTAGATGCCTATTTCTGTGGTGATACCCACAACTGCTCACTTACAAAAATGAATGATCTATGGCAAATTGATGTGGGGCATGCCCGAGGTCTTGAGGAGTTATTTCCAAAGAACATATACCTTGAGGCGGAGCAACTGGTTGAGGAAAATGGGCTAGGCGCCCTCGAGAGCTATTTTGAACCTCGGATGTACAGAATCAAGAAGGCACTCTACTATATGGATCTAACCGAGGGAGTCAATTATAAATCACTTGAAGATCAACCCGCTCTGGAAGCATTTAGAGTGTTCTACCAATTGGTCCAGGAAGATTCCTCCCGGCTCAAACCATATGATGAAGGCTACCGAAACAGGTTCAAGACGACACAGAGCACATTCATTAAGGTGCAGGTTTATCGTGATGAGGTGAGGCTGGACGTCTACCGGGATGATGCTCGCGGCGGGGAATATTCTCTCACAAAATCAATGGTACTCAATTGAATCCTCGATTCCGTACGAGCAAAAGCTACAATCATCATTGCGGCTCATCCATCGGTCAAGTTCCGGCCCTATCCACAACCTACTGGACCAAATCGGATGGGTGAGAAATACCTGGCCAAATATTCATTTGGCCTTGGCGACCGCTTCGCCCGTCAGGCCCAGGCCCAATTAAGAGCGATCCAACTGGCAAAACAGGCTGGCGTGCAGATAACGCCAGTGTGGAACAAGTCATTCCGTGAGCACCAGATAATAGGCAGCAGCTCGGTGATGACGCGCCGCCGCAATTAGGGAAATACACGAGTTTTGGCTACCGTTTCGTCGCGCGGTAGCCCAAGTGTCCCAGGCTGCTATCAGTCAGAAGGTTGGCCGAAATGAACCTTGTCCTTGTGGCAGTGGCAAGAAATACAAGAAATGTTGTGGTGCTTCTGGATTGTTTGATTAAGGATCAGCAGATCCTGTATCGGCGTGAAATAAATTAGCGGAAGACGCTTCAGATGAGGCGTGAATTAAACCTTGGAACGGCGGAATGTCTCTCCTAGTTTTTAGCCCCAAATGTCCACAAGGGTCTGAACCGGTACACGGTCTCGGGACTGATCCGCTAGACCCCCTCAGTATAGGCTGGTTGTTTCAATGGCAGGGCATAGGGCAAGAAGATAGGGCGCGATAACGCCATTCCAAGGATTATGTGTCTGGTAGTAGCGGTTGAGATATCTAGAGCGGTAGATTACCAGACTACTTAGTATACCACTGTCAGGGAGAGCATGGAGTGTGTCAGCAGTATGCCGTAATCCATCCAAGCGTAGTCAATTTTCACCCTCAGATTAGGTGAGAAAGCATGATCGAGGCCGGCTCCAAGGCTCAAGCCACCCACTTGATCCACTACGTAAAGGGTGCGAAATCCGGCCCGTAAAAATATCCGGTTCATGAGACCAAGTTCAGTGCCCACATTGATATATTCGGCATTGTCACTGGGGTGTAAAGCATCCACCGCAAGGGACAGGCGCAGCTGTTGGGAGCTGATCAGCTCGCCGGCCAGACCCACCCGGAAAGTGAGCGGTATTGCCCAGTAGCCGAGTTCATAGTTGGCGGGAATCTGGTCGTTATTGCCTTCCATGAGTTCATAAGGATCGTAAAAGAAGCGGGTGTCACGTCCTTGGAGTTGCAGTTTTCCACCAAAGTTGGTGATGGCCATCCCAAACCGGATACCCCTGAAGGGAGTAATGAACAGGGCGCCCAAGTCGATAGCCGTAGTACTTGCCCGCATGTTCCAGATCCTCTGGCTGACCAGTTTAAACTGTCCCCCAAGAGAGAAATTGGTGGTGAGATTACGTGCATAGGCCAGCCCGAGCGTCAGATCTTGAGCTGAGTAACGTTCACCGGTGCCCATTTCAGCACGTTCGGTAGTGACATCTTCTTCGCCATAATCCAGGACGGTAGCTTGCACACCTAGAACACCGGCGTTGCCAAGATTCAATGCGGCAGCGAAATGCAACAGATCTGTATCGGCGAACCAAGGCATTTGCGAAAAAACCACTTCCTGCACATTGTGGCGGGCCAATCCGGCCGGGTTCCATTGGATGGCGGATATGTCGGGCGCATGGGCCACCGAGGCTTCACCCATACCCAGAACACGGGCGTGAACCCCAATTTTCAGGAATTGTGCCGCCGTGGTGCCGGTCTTGGTGGTCCTGCGAGCCTGCGCCGGAAGCAAGCCGGTTCCCACCATCAGGAGCAGGAGCATAACACTGGAGGGTCTCATTTGATCACCGCGAACTTCCCGATTTTCTCACCCAGCCCCAATTCCCGGGCATCCACATGCCAGATATACATTCCGAAGGCGATCTCCATGTTCTCTTTGTTAAGGAGATCGTAGGATTCCCGGCTTTCCCAGAGAGATCCTTTGTGTTCAATAGTCCGAACCAGTTCCCCCGCTATGGTGAATATCTTGATTGTACATTCCGGCGGCAGGTTGATGAACTGTACCTGCCGGTCGCCACGGCCGGCGGCGAAACCGCTGGGGGGCTCGTAAATCGATACCGCCACGTAGGGATTAGGCACCACCCTGATCTGGTCAAGGGTATTCTCGGTTGTCTCCGGATTATAACTGGCCGACTTGGTTGTCAAAGTGAAAACATCATCCGAAGAAAAGGGTTTATCCAACCGGATCCGGAAAATATCACCGCCCTGGGGCGGAATGGGATCAGCGTTGACCGGAGCGTTGAAATCCACCTGCCAGGTCATATAGACCGGATCGAGTTCAGGCACCTCCAGGATGCCGATCTTGTGCCGGTCAATATTAAAAGTATCTGTGGGAGCCAAGCCCTGATAATACCATGCCACGGTCGTTAAACTCTCCGGATAAGTTATATCATATATGATAAAGGGAGATTTTTGTTGGGAGACCATGGAGAGTACTATTGTGTCCTGCCAGACGATTTCATAGCTGTGGGGATAGGCGTGACCGGGTGGATCGCCTGGCCAGATGCCTACTATATGATTATAGTTGGTATTACTATTCAGCCAGCCGGTTTCGGCCAGGTTCAGTCTGACGATTTCATCCTGTACGTAAAGCCGGATGCCATCGAACACCTGATTGGCATCTTCGTTTGCCATGTAGGAGCTCTGAAATACCGGTTGAGGATTGTAGGTCATCAGCAGGTTAGATCCGACCAGTTCACTTTCGAACCGGATGGTGCCGGCGATAGGATTGTAAGTGTACAGGCTGTCCGGCACAACTCCTCCAGCCGTACCATATTCCACCTCCAACCGGGTTACGTGCTTATGTACCGGTGACACACGCACCCAATCGGTATTCTGGACGGTAAATACGGTATCCAGGACGGTTTCATCCGTCACATACATAACCGTATCGGGCCCTCCGACGTATGGATCGCCAAAGGTGATGGTATAGACGGCATTCTCACGAACGGCGGCCGGGTCAAGAATCTCCGATAAAACGGTACCAGTACCCGGCCCCTCATGCTCCTGAGATATTACCTCCGGGGGGTCCATGCCCGGCACTGAAGCAGTGGGTACCACAATCTTTACATTGGGATCGGGGACTAGCACCCCAGTAAGCTCTTCCTCCATGATGGTCATGGCGCATTCGGTGGGAGGGATTTCCAAGCGGCCAGTGGTATCACCCGCATCGTAGGAGACAACCGCATAGTAGTAGGTGGTGCCATTTAAAACATCGTCATCCACGTACTCGTGCTTGAGCCCTGTGTCGTCCCCCAGATCGAAGTGCAGCCCGCGGATACCTACTTTGGACTCGCCAGTGATCCCATTGATCAGATCGAAACGGGCCAGTGGTTCAAACAACTTCGGGTTACCGCTGTTGTCGGTTATGGTATATACCTCCGTGAACCCGGGATCAGTGGCCCGGTAGACGGAATAGCCTTCGAAATCATAACCGAAGGTCGGGTCCCAGGAAGCCTCGGCCCGGTCATCCCAGTAGAGGGTCACCTGGCGGTCGCCAGGCACAGCTGAGACCAGCGGTATGTCCGGTGCCTTGGCGAAGCGGTAGCCGCTGTTGTAGATCCGCTGAACAATTTTAGCGGTGGCGAAAAGGTCTTCAGCGTCGCGTCCCATTAGCAAAGCGATGGAAAAGCGTTGGGTGTCGCGGGCTTTTAAGGGGAAGTACCCGGAGCCGTACAGGAACACGTTATCGGCGTTCTGTATTATTTCGGTAAAGGCCGCCGCCGAGTCCACCACACCCACCGGCCGGGTCCGGCGCCAGATATTTTCATCCATTTTGATGGCATCAGTGCCGTACCGGTAGGCGTTGAAACTGGTCAGCCCAATCTGGTCCGCTTCGTCCAGATCGGTGCCGTCAAAGTTCGGTTCGCCGGGTCGCAGGGGGTCGTAGCGGTCTCCCGCCGTGGGCTGGCCGTCCCCTTCCCCCTCGTCCGGTCCCAGATAGAAGGGATTATCCGGGCCGATGCCGTCCACACCGACATCATCCTTGATGGGATCCCAATCACCGTCGTCGTCAATTCCATTGGTCATGGACTCATCGATCATACCATCATCGTCATTGTCAATACCGTCATACTGGTTTCCGGGGCTCTCCAGGAACATGTAGCCCAGCCAACCGGTTAAACCGCCCCAATCGCCTTTATCATCCCCGTCGTAACCGAATACCATGTTGATCTGCTTGTCGAAGTAGGCATAATCGTCGGTATAGTCGTTTGAACCACCAATGTGGGGATCGCCGAACATGCCGAACAGGACTTTCTCGTAATCGTTGTCGCTGGTATTGGTGATCTCGTAGACGAAGAAGATGGCGTCTCGGGCCAGGGGGTTGGCCCATTGGTAGATCCGCACTTCCACCCGCAGTCCCATGCCGCCGACAGTCGGGTCATCGGGGAAGGGATAAAAGGAAACACCGCCCGGTGGATTGGTGGTATACTCCAGGTTATAGCGGTCGTCCATCACGTAATAGGCGGCCTGGTCGGCTGAGGAGGCGCCCACCTGGTAAGTGCCCGGCCATTCCTGCTGCCAGCGGGCCGGCCAGGTATCCGGCTTGTTGGACAACGGTATGCTCTCACTCTCATCCGAGCCGTAGCCTTCGACCGGTTCCCAGGTCCAGTATTCGCCATCCGGGGATAACTCCTCCGAAATACCGGCGGCGCCGCCATCACGGAGACCGTCAGAGATGATATGGTGAGTAGTTCGCCATGCCGGGTTGGATTTGTCATGGGCGATTGGCTGGCCGTTCTCGTCGAAATAGGGCAAAAAGTGTCCATTAGTGTCCACCGGCACCTCCACCCCCACGAATGGACCGAATTCATAGCCGTAGCCGTGGGTGGAGAAGGTGGGCCACTCCAGGGAGGGCTCCGCCGCCGGCTGGCCGATGGAACCGTGGTCCCAGATGATGGTCCGGATCCGGTTCCCGGAGATGATGGCCCGTCGGCGTGGCGGGCGCTCGCCCAGGAGCGCAATTTGGGCCTGGTGGGCATACCAGGCCTCGACTTTGCCATGGGGCCAGGTTTTCGGGGAACCGATCTGAAACTGGTCTTGGCCTCCTGCTCCCAGACAAACGGATATAAATGCAGTCAGCAGAAAGAGCTGTATTTTCATTGGCATATTAAAATGACCAGCCGAAGCTCAGCAGTATTTGCCGCGGGCTACGGTAGTTGCTCGGATTGCTAAGATACTCGGCGAGCGAGTGAATTCCCGCTACACCCGGATAATGTACCTGCGGATCGCCGGCATAAGTGGGCCGGAGCGAGTAGGTCGCCCGCCCGGTATCGGTGAACACATAGCGTTCATTCAACCGATCGAACAGGTTATAGATTTTAAGGGTGGCGGTTAACCGATGGTGTCCCAACAGGAAGCTCTTGTTGGCCCGCAGGTCGGAGGTGAGATGCACCGGCTTAAGACCCGAATTCTCCTCGGAGTTACGCTGCCCCTGAATGGTAGGGGTGTACCGCAGGCCGGTTGAGTACTTGGTGATCAGGCTGATCCCCAGGCCGCCCGCGGTCTGATAAGAGACTGTCGCGTTGGCGGTGTGACGGACGTCCCAGTCCAAGGGCACCACTTTTTTTTCGCTCTCGATGGCCGGGTCCTTCAAATTGTCATAATAGGCTTCGTCTGCCGAGGAAGCGTTTCCCTCCGCGATCTGGTAGGTATAGTCCAGATTCACCGCTAAACCGGTGCCGGTCCGTTGGATCAGAGCCAGCGTGATTCCTCGAATATTGCCAAAGTCCTGGGTGATGTAACGTGTATACTTGAAATCGTTATTGATGAAATTATATTCGGAGGAGAGCCAATTCGAAATATCCCGGTAGAACAATGTCACATCGACGGCAGTGGTGTAGTTCAGCTGCTGCTGCAAACCCAGTTCGTACATCACGGTTTTCTGCGGTTCCAGATCGGGATTGCCGAACTTCAATACCGTCCCGGGGTATCGCTTCAGATCCGGATTGCGGTACAGGTACTTGAAAGGTGGCATCTGGGAGAAATGGCCGTAGGAGAAATGAATATACCCCTGGTCCGTGATGGGGAAGCTTACCCCCAGCCGGGGACTGATCTGGGTCTTGGCGCTGGCCACCGTGTCATTCTTCGGATCGGTCTTATTGGTAAAGGTGCTGTCATTCGAATTAAAGTAATCATAGCGAATTCCCACCTGCAGGATGATAGTCGAAAGTTCAATCTTATCCTGCAGATAGGCGGCGAATTCAACTGGTTTACGGACATACTCGGAGTGCCCCGGCCCGGTGGTGGAAGCAGGCTCAATTTTTGGCTGCCAATAGGTGCCGGCATGCATCTTAATACCGACGTCCATGGAATGCATGCGGTAGAAATTGGATTCGATCCCGGTACGGATCTGGTGAGAAGGGGTGACTTGACTGGTCAGGTCAAACTTCAAGGTCCTGGTCTCAAAATCACTCAGGAAATAGCCCATCCGCTGCCCGCCGTAGACAAAGTGGTCCACCGGTGTGTTTCCAGTATCTGAGCCGACATAATAGGGAATGTCAGAAGAAAATGTTGTATCACCGACGGGAAAGTCTACCGTATACCAGTCAGGATTGGGGATATAACCGCCCCTGACCCTTAGAGTATCCCAGTCTACCAATAATTCAGTATAGAGGCCATCCCCGTTGACATCGTCCCGGATCGGTTCACCGCTGGCGGTGTACCCCAAAGTATCATTCTCATCCCAGATAAAGGGCACATTCAGTTTATGCACGTACTGTTCGGCCTCGGATCGCCTGAAGGCGCCCTTCAGAGTAAAATACGTCCTTTCCGATAGGGATTGCGAAAAATGCAGGGCATGCAGATACCTGCCGTTCTCGTATTTGTATCTGCCATCGGGATTAAATTTCCAATCGTGGACGTATTTTTGATAGAAGCTTCGATCAGCCTTGAACTGGTAAGTCAATTTGGCGGCGTTCCAGGGTTTGATATTCAGCTTGGCCATCAGGCTCTGATCATTCCGGGGATTCATAGGCACCCGGCTACTGTCGCCGGTAAGGAGAACGAAGGCCTCCTCGCCGACACCAAAAGAACCGAAGTCAATAGTATTATGCTCTTTCCAGCCGTACAGCCAACCCTCGGAAACTTTATACATGCTGGAGATTATGAATGAGCCGCCCGGTAATATGGGCACCGGACCGCTCAGGTTGAAATCGGCGCGCGTGAAGGTCGTCGGCGTGAATTCGTCGGCATCCTCGAATACATCGGTATTCTGCGAAGACATATCTCCGGCCTGCACAGTCATTTCTCCGCGCAGATGTCGGCCGCCGTCGCGGGTGACCACGTTCACAATCCCGCTCATGGCTTTGCCATACTCAGCATTGAATGTGCCGGAAACCAGTGTCACCTCGGAGATCATGCTGGTAGGGATGGACAATCCCAGTGTGTTGCTGAATGGATTGGTTACCTGGATCCCGTCCATCATATATAAGACTTCCGAGGCCCGCCCGCCCCGCACATGGATCGAACCACCGGCATCAACGGTAACGCCCGCCTTGGTGGTCAACAAGGCGGCGAACGATTCGGCCGGAAGGATCTTCAAGTCTTCCTCGGTAATCGTGTGTTTGGAGGATGTCCGGTCGGGCTGTATCAGCTGTCGCTCGGCGGTAACTATTACCTCCTCCCCCTCGAGGATCGTAGTTTCCAGGGCAAATTTAATAGTGGTGGTCTGATCAGATACGGCCGGCACACCGGTTTGGGTCATGGTCTTATAGCCGACAAACGAGGCCGATACGGTGTGCCTGCCCGGCGGGACATTCAGGATAGCAAAAAAGCCATCCTGGTCGGAAATGGAGCCCAGTTGCTGTTCCGCAATATAGACATTAACTCCCGGCATGGGAGCGCCATCTTCCGCCGATCTCACGTACCCGGCGATCTTGCCCCTGGTGTCGGCCAGCATCAGCCCCGGACACAGCAGGCCCAGCGCCAGCCCCAACCTCAGGATGGCTGAGATTGTTCCTTTCATATACAGACGCTCCATCCCCCTTCAACGGGTAAAGATTCTACCGTAAGACTCATCTGAAGTTACGAAGCTTGATCCCGGTCCGGAAATTCGGTGTTAAACATTACAACCGGTCGGTGGCCGGCAACCCCCGGCGGAGCCGATAGGCGGCGTTCGATCCGATAAGCGGGAGACCCGGGGGACCGGCCAACCGGCCCCCCGAAGCCTCTTTGGTATACTTATTTCAGAAAAGTCACCCGCTTGGATTTCGAGAAGCTATCCCATTTCAGGACGTAAATATACATCCCCGAGGCTACTTCCGCACCACGGGCGTCCAGGCCGTTCCATCTGACTTGATGGGTGCCTGGCGTATTCAACTCGTGGTCAACCAAACGGACTACCTCCTGTCCGCGCAGGTTATATACAATCAGCGATACTTCCTTAGCCAACGGCAAGGTGTACTCGATGTTGGTGGTCGGGTTGAACGGGTTAGGATAGGCTGCCGCCAGCTTGAAATCCTCCGGGGTTATGAGACGCATCACCCGGCTGCTGACCACCCTGTCCGCGGCCCACTCCGAGACCCGGATGGACCACCAGGGCCGCGGATGGACCACGATAGTGGTATCATCGGGCGTACCCACGGTATCGATCACCAGGACGCTGTCACCCATGGTGCCCTGGTAGCCGGTGATCAGTTCATCGTAGCCGTCACCGTCCAGGTCTGCTACGGCGATCCCCATGGCCAGGGGAGGATCGAAAATATCTTCCGGGTGTATACCTCTTACGTTGGCCAATGAATCGGTGTTCAGGGCATAGAAGGTCCAGTTGGTGCCATCGAACTCCATGTCAACGATGTCATAGCCGTAAGCCGTCGAAGCGCCAACGTAGATGTCCGGGTTGCCGTCCTGGTCGATGTCACCGGCAGCCGCGCCCCACTGGGCGTTGAGCGAGATGGTGTCATCGGCGGCGGTAACGTAGAAAGCCGTATCCGCCAGTATGGTGGACATCTCCGATGCAGTTAACGTGGTAGACTCACCGTCGGCGTCATCGAGCATGACGACTGCACCGGTATTGTAGACGGGCAGGAACACCTCGTCCCGGTTGTCGCCATCGATATCATATGCGGTGCCATGCTTGAGGCAGACGTAGTCGGAGGAATAGTAATTTACGTTGGTCGTATCCCCGAACGAATAGGTGTTCGCCGCTGTCGCTTCCACAATGAAAGTGTTGAAGTTGCTCCAGGCATGGCAGACAATCTCCTTCAGCCCATCACCATCTGTATCGGCAATCACCACGTTCATGGCGCTGCCGCTACCCAACCGGTAGTCACGGCCAAACAGTGCGCTGGCGGTATCCATCACACTACCCATATCTATATCGCGGGCCGAGGTGGCAAACTCTACAACAATCGTACCGGGGAAAGCGCCCTGCAGATCATCAGTGGCGCTCAGGACCCCGAAGAAGTCTTCGGAGTGTTCGTAAGTGTCGTAGGTGGTGTCGATTCCGACGATGACCGTATCGATGAAATCGGTGATCCACGAGTAGCGGTTGGAAGCAAAGATCAGTTCATCGACGCCATCACCGTCCACGTCGTCAACCAGGAAGTGTTCCACCAATACCGACGTCAGATGGTTCATGCCATTGAACGTAAACCCCAGGCTATTATAGCCGAAAAACACAGGATCAGCGAAGGTGTTATTGCCTGTGGTTTCGACGATATATAGCCCCGCGGTCGTATCAGAGACATCCCGGCCTGCGAAGTAGATTACCTCTTTCAGGCCGTCATGATCCAGATCACCGATCTGTACCCAGCGGGTCGCGGAGTACGCGCCGCCGGTAATGGAACCGGTGGTATCGGCATAGATGCACTCCAGGGTACTGTCGTCGATCATCTCGAAACCGGCCACTCCGCCGCCACCGGTGTAAATGGAAACCCAGATTTCCGGGATATTATCGCCGTCCACATCCTGGCCGGCGATCAGCCCCCGGTGATCGAAGACGTCAATACCGTTTACATCGGCGCGCTCCCATTGGGCTATCACCCCAATGTCGGTGTTGTCGCCGATGGTCTGGGGCCAAGCCATCGTGACCAGCAGCCCGGTTAATAAGGTTACTTTTAACAAGCGCATATGCTTTCCTCTCGTTTCAGGTTTACTGTAAGAAAGTTGACTCCAGACCGCCTCTACATCACCGTTACCCGGTCCAGTCATGGGCCTACGGCACGGCGCGAGACAACTGTTAAATCTCGTGTCCTGATTATGAGGAAGAAGAGCAGACGCTCGCCAGGGAACCGCTTGTACGCGGGCGGCTATTTCAATGTACCATCGTAGCAATGAAGTTTGGCGAAAGCTCTCCCTTTTCCCCCGCAGAGTTTAAATGGCCTACTCGAAGTGAGCAAGTCATTCCACCCCATATCAGGCACAAAAATTTATGAGAAGCTAATATACGATCAGGCCAGAAGCAACGACAGACTTCAGGCCCAGGGGAATATCGGAGGATGGATTCTCCCGGGAGGCAATCTACTTTCTCAGAATCATCTTGCGAGACTGCAATTCCCCACCTCCAACCTGAAGAGTGATAATGTAGAGACCTGAGGCCAGCCGCCGGCCCCGTCGATCAAAGGGCAAGAAGGTGTACGTATAATGATCGGCCGGCTGGTAGCCCGAGACCAGGCGCCGGACCTGGGCCCCGCGCAGGTTATACACCGTCAGGCGAATATCCCCGCCGGCCAGAACGTCATAGGAAATATGAGTCTCTTCCATGAAGGGATTGGGATAGTTCTGATATAGCCGGTCGGCAAGCATTGTGCCGGGGGTGCTGGTATCGGGGACCACCTGGAAGAAATGGAGGATACGGGCCATGACTGAATCGCGGGCGGCGGCGGGATAGATGGTTTCAAAACCCACGGCCAGGTACACGATCCCTCCCGCGGTAGTCCCACTACCGAAGGTTCCCCGGTAGGCTATGCCCGCTCCACCCATCACCAGGTAGTCAACTTCCTGATAACGGGCAATCAAATCCGCATCACCGGTAGGCTTGATGCCGTCGGGCCAGTCCACGAAGTAGGTCCCGTGACTGCCGTCGTCGAAATTGAAGGCTGTCAGGCCTGCCAGTAGAGTGCCCGGTTCCGGGTCGATCCGGAAACTGATGTCGCCGAAAGTGTCCCGGGCTTTATCGACGATGTACTCGGCCTTCAGGTAATTCCGGTAAAAAGCCTTATCAGCGGTGGTCCCCTCGTCCACCAGATCGTAACCTATTTCTGAACCGGATATCAGCAGGTAGCCGCCGCCTGTCAGATATTCAGCCACCAGCTGCTGCTCGGCCAGGTTGAAGCTATCATCGCTGGTGGCATCCTCGCCCACGATCCAGATTACCGCCTGGTAGTCGACCAGGTCCACCAGGCCAGCCACCACCGCCTCATTACTGGCGGCGTCGTAAACCAGGTCCAGGCGGGCCACATGAGGACCATACCTTTTGATGAAATCGAAGGTGTTCACCGTACCGGTGATGCGGTCGAAGCCGTTGACGATCAACACCTGGCTGTTCCGGTGACGGGTAACACCTCCCAGCACTTCCGACAACGGCCCCTCACCGCCAGTATTGATACCCTGAACCCGAAGATAAATCACGGTATCAGCCGGCAGGCCGGCCACGGTGAATGGGGGCTCGTAATATTCGCCGAGTACGGTTAAATCACCAGGGGCCGTACCGGCATACACCCGGATGCTGTCCGCTTTCAAACCGGCCACGCTTACATCGAGGGTACCATCGCCGTTGCCGGTTACCGCCCATACGGTAGGTTTGGCAGGTGGCGGCGCCACGGTGAAGTGGTCCGCCAGGGCGCCCCACAGCTCGGTGCGGGAACCATCCAGTCCCAGAGCCCACATGCCCACCCCGGCCAGGTCCTTTCCCAGCGCCAGCTCATATTTGAGTGAGAGGCTTAAACTATCGTCGTACCACACCTGCCGGGTACCGTTATCCTGGTAATTGAACCACGGGGATGAGGAATTGGGGTCCCATTTACGGCCATAGGTCTGCGCCATACCCGCCGCCGCGCTATAAACCTGGGCTTTGCCCGAGCCTCTGGTAGCGGCGTATTTAGTGGAATCATCCACTGGCCAATCCCGGGCGTAGTATGGCAGCCCCAGGATTATTTTATCGGTGTTGTTACCGGTCTTGCTCAGGTAGTCGTTAACGGTGCGGCGTACGTTCCAGGACATGCTGGGGGTGGTACCGTCCAGGGGGCTGACCGGCCCGGCATTGTCGCTGCCGTTCCAATGATAATCGTAGCCCATGATGAACAGCCCCTCCACAATCTGGGCCAGGGAGTTGTAGTCCCACCGGTTGGACCAATCAACCGCCGGCATGGCCATAGTCACGATGGAATTGGGGATATTGGTATGGAAGGCCTCGGTCAGGTCCCGCATGAAGGTGACCATATTGGCTTTCTGGCCGTCGGGCATGACCTCAAAGTCAATATCTATTCCATCGGCCCCTACCGCCTGGACCGCCGCCAGTAGATTGTTTATGGCCCGCTGGCGGTTATCGGAACTACCTAACAAGGTACTCAGGGCCGAGCTGCCAAAAAGGATCGCGGTGAGCTTCACCTTGACCCCCCGGGCGTGAGCGAAATTCACCAGATTGATGTTGCGCCAGTTGCGGTCGGTCAAAATGGTCCCATCGGGATTGAGTTCCGCCCCAAAGTAGTTTATCTGGGTTAGCAGGTTGTAATCGAGGGCATTGAGGAAGTCGACCCCATAGTCCCAATAGCGCAGGTAGCCCACAATTTCCTTGGTGGGCGCCAATACCCGGGGCAAGGGCAGCGGTAGGGTGGCCGCCAGGCTATCGACGCGCCGATAGTCGACCACCACATCGCGATGATCGAGCAGTTCCTGGATATGTATAGGCAAGCGCTCTTGCGCGAACAGGCCTGTTGGCGATACCATAATTAGAACCAGGCATACAGTCCAATACCAGCGCGGTGCCGGCAGATCAGGCCCGGGTCTTTGAATCTTAGCCTGATGGGGTAACATCGCCGGGCAATTTATAAATTACCTCTAGTGGTGCGCCCCATTTTTCCTTGGTCGGTGTATGACCGACCACTGGCGCAAGTCCTGAAAGCTACTGCTCGTCTTACTGGTTAAATTGAGCACCGCTGATCTGATGCGAAAAACAGTAGAACTGTCCTGAATTCATCCCGGAAAACAATCCACATAAGGGAGCAACATATCAAGCAGGTACTGATAATATTCTGGCTCATTTCCACATGGATCTCAGCCCAGACCAGGGATGCGTCAGCAATCGCAGTTGACGAACCAATCCGTATCAGCGAGGGCGGGGGATCGTACATGGCACCGGTATGGTCTCCGGCTCAACTCGAGCTCCGACCGGCCTGGTCTCCTTCCGGCCGGTATATTGCATATGATACTATAGCGGGCGAGATTTTTATTCTGCCGGTGAGATGATTCACACTTCACGAAAAGCCAACTGGATCAGTCTGTGGATCGGCCTGATCACCTCAGGTACTGCCGTGAGCGGACAGATTACCGGCCTGGCCGGATGGGATATTCTCCTTGATCCAGGGCACAGTCAGGAAGAAAACATGGGCATTTTCAATTATCCTGAGGCTCATAAAAATTTACGCGTGGCACTGGAAGTGCAAGACCTGTTGCTGACAAAAACCGATATTGACGCGGTTTATATGTCAAGGACTGACGACCTGCAACAGGTAGGACTGAGCCAGCGGACCGATCTGGCCAATCAGTTGGGGACGGCCTGGTTCCATTCGTTCCATAGCGATGCCTCTGGTTCGCCAGAAACTAACAGTACCTTGATCATGTGGGGCCAATACCAGGGTGGAGGGGAAAAGATTCCCAATGGGGGCCGGGCAATGTCGGATATCATCATCGGGTACCTCGATGCCGGCATGCGCACAGGGCAAGCATCTCGGGGTTCAGTAGGCGACTGCTCATTTTATGGTGGGTGCAGCGGTTCGGGGCCATACCTGCATGTTAACCGCGAAACTAATATGCCATCCGAGCTCAGCGAAGCAGGCTTCCACACGAGCACCAGACAGAACCAGCTAAATATGAATGCCGAGTGGAAACGTCTCGAGGCCTATACCTTTTTCTGGTCGATCCTGGAATATCACGGAATTCCCAGACCACAGGTAAGGATATTAACCGGCATTGTCACCGATTTGGAGACCGGTGAGCCGGTAAACGGTGCTACCCTGTACGCCGATGGCAAGACCTACACCACCGACACATACCGATCACTTTTCAGGTACTACAGCGGTGATCCGGAGCTACTGCGAAACGGGTTCTATTTTTTCGAAGACCTCACCCAGGATACGGTGGAATTGATAGTAGACGGACCAGGCTTCTTCGCAGAGACTCTGCAGGTGGCTCTGTCCGGTTCTTTTTTCACTTTTCGGGACATCCAGCTGAGTCGTCGCAAATACCCTTGGATTATCACTTCCACCCCGTCCATGGATGACAGCACCCGTTGGATTAACGATCCCATCACAATTTCTTTCAGCCAACCGATGGATCGCGCATCTGTACTACGGAATATTTCAATTTCGAATGGCGCTCTGGGGTGGACTCACTGGACTGCCGATGGCACCGAGTTGATGATAATCCCCGATTCGCTGGAGCCGTCCAACTCCTATACATTGATCATTGACGACGCGGCCAGTGATACTTCCGGTTTAGGGTTGGACGGCGATAACGATTTTCTCCCAGGGGGAGATTTCCGGCTGGAGTTCACGACCGGGACCATGGACCTTTCCCCGCCGGTACTTGTAGCCTCATATCCCGCCAAACAGGGAGAGATCGTGCGGACGGAGGCAGTTTTCAATTTCTATTTCAATGAACTGTTGGATACCTTATCATTAGTCGGCGATGAAATCCGGCTGCGGCGAAGCACCCGTTACCAATACTTTACAGGCCGACAGGTGCACACCAGCTTTATGGACCGGAGCCTGCTGACTTTCATACCCGATGAACCACTTGAACCTGGGGAGGAATACCGCCTGATCCTTTCCTTTAACCCTGTTGATCGACAAGGCAATTCAGGATCGCAGGAGTTCACGCTGACCTTCGAATGTGCTGACGAACAATATTTCGTCACCCCCCTGGAGCATTTTCATGGTGATGTGCTGGGCCGCTGGACACTACCCCTGGGAGATGGTGACAATCCCGGGTTAGTGGAGAATAAAACCAAATTACAGCTGGAGATAGCTGATGAAGTTCTACCCGGCGAGGCCACAGCTGCCCTACGTCTTGACTATAGGTGGCAATCCCGTGATGAACACTACCTATTGCAGGCCAGGTTAAAAAAGGAGCCACCCGAATCAAAAGGCTTTAATTCCAATTATTCCCTGAAGTACTGGCTGTACGGAGATGCCAGCGGTAACGAGTTCTCAATCACTTGCCTCCTGTCCGATGCTACTACGGGTGTCTCATCCAATATCTTGACGGTGGAGGTCCCTATTGACTGGGTTGGCTGGCGGTCCGTCGTCGTGCCACTGGAGAGATTCGATCTAGTAGATGATTTTAATAACCCATCACTCACTAGTGTTGTCCAGCTGGCAGGTATGAGCGTTACACACCCACCTGGCAGCACTGAGCAGGGCACCTTGATGTTGGGCGCCATATCACTCGCCTATCAGCATTCGGGTAACGAACCGGCGCTACCCGCCAAGGCTAGATTATACGCCCCATACCCTAATCCCTTCAACAGCGTTGCAATGATACCTTTCGATGTCGCCCTGCCAGCGCGCATATCCCTGGTAGTATTTGACTTACTCGGCAGAAAGGTGACAACTCTTCTGGAAGGTAATATGGCCCCCGGGAGTTTTACCGTGACCTGGTTTGGCAGTGGAGGTAAAGGACAAATGGTACCGAGCGGTGTTTATTTCATCCGGCTGCAGGGTGCTGATTTCCGTAAATCCATGACGGTGACATTGATTAAGTAGCAGCTACCCGTATCGTGCCGGTCGGCGATACTCCGATACCGTAGATGGTGATTGTGACCCGGGGATCACGGGCCAGAGCCCGAATGCTATCACAGTATCTTTCCTACTGGAGTGCAGAAGGCTCTGGAGGCCTAGCTCATTAATTAGCCGTAACGGTCTCGCCGGGCATCATCGTCGGTAACACCCCAGACGAACGTGCGGGTGGGGAAGGTGAAGTGAGTCGAGCTTGTATCACCAAGGGGGTTGCTCCGGTAGCGGAAGTCGATGACGGGTGGTGTGTTGCGTACCGGCATTGTGATCCGGGCCGGGAAGGCATCCCGCAGGCTGTCGGCATCCAGGGCGGCGACTTCGAAAGTGAATACGTCGATGGCAGTCCTGATCGGGATGATGAATTCGCGAGATTCATCGGTCTAGCTCAGAAAATACTGCTATCTCGATGCTGAAAAACCGTGCTGCATCTCAAGGAAAACTCCTCGAATCTATGGCTCGCGGTTGGTTCTATAATCCCCAGAAATGGGCAGGACTTAGTATTCATGCCCAACAGATAGGACATGAGTTTACCCCTTGAGACTGGTTGAAATCAATTCCCAGCATACAGTTTGGGAAGCTTCAACGGAGCCCTCGTCGCCTTGACGGCCGGACCTACAAGGCGAGGTGCACCTGCTACATTTAGGGCTGCCTGATGCCGGTTGAGATGATCATTGATCAGTGGAAACCTCAGGAGAAGCGCTGCCGCCAGGAGAACTTCTGCTATGGCCCCAAGTCGTGCTCCTTCTACCGGCCAGGCGCTACCCGAAAGGTTCCCGGTCGGCAGGGAATGGCTTGGGAAGAAGAGGACTGGGTAGATGAGGAGGCTACGGCACACCGAGGTCCTGATGACTGACAACCTTGTCCTCTCAATCCAGATGCTATGGCTGGGATGCCGCAGACTCAGAGGACTGCCTCTACCGCACGCTATTTTGTTCTAATCTGGTGGATCAGTCTGAGGCCCTACCTAAGGTACGACAACTCCTGTTTCGTAGCGACAACATAAAATCTTACTACAGGGCCGCCAAGAATCGAAATCTATGCCTTCTACTGAGTCGATTTCAGCGGGCAACACGCATAATCGCGCTGCATTGACTCCAGTTGCCAGACCCATAAGGCATGCCGGATTCCCTCATAATCGCTTACATATTGCTTACACGGTGGCCATAACCCTGACTCAAGCATAAATAGAGAAGCCCCTGCAATCCTAACGATTACAAGGGCTTAGCTAGTGTGGCTCGGGACCCCTCCACCTGACGGTGATCGGGACAGGCTTCATTGAACCGCCGACACATGGATTGCACCCCGCAAGGTGCGGGGATCCCCCGTCATTAGCGGGGTTCAGTTCATGTACATCTCGTCCTGAGATACAAAAAGGGGCAGGAAAGAGAGGCAGGGACCTGCCATAGGTGACCAGAGGTGTCCAGTTCTGGATGATGGAGGCGTTTCGCAGAAGACGTCAACTAAACCTTGGAAACGCAGAATGTCTCTCTTAGTTTTTAGCCCTAAATGTCCACAAGGATCTGAACCGATACACTATGGAATAGACTGGCTGGAGGCAAGAAGGGGATCACGTGAGCAGAAGTGGACATTCACCAGTCCTGAGGCTTGTAGGGGTAGCCTGTTTTGTCCTCACTTTGGCCGTCTGGTCGTGGGTGATTAAGCAGCAATTTGGTCAGGTCCTGAGACCGCTCATTATGTTCGGTGGGGGCAGGAGCTGAGTAGCGTCTCAGGATAAGACTGCGGCCATCTACGCGGCTTAGACCAAGTTATTCGATTACTCCCAGGTACCTGAGTAGATGGGATTGCTTGATTACAGGAAGCTCCAGCCTGGAAAGGGAGGCATTATGCGGCGTTTTATGATTAGTACAATCGGAATGCTGGTTTTTCTCCATGCTTTGGCGGCTACGAACCTGACTGCATCGGGCCGCCCCCGCGCCCGGGACCTGGGCCTTGAGCCAGGTATCTTCCAGCCGGGCGAGTACAACGCCATCACTGATGTAGCGGGCGTTAAAGTGGGGCATCTCACCATCATCGAGGGAGCGGACGTGCGCACCGGTGTCACCGCCATTTTACCCCACAGCGGCAACTTGTTCGCGGAGAAGGTTCCAGCGGCGGTCTACGTTGGCAACGGTTTCGGAAAGGCTGCCGGATTCCTCCAGGTCCGGGAGCTGGGTCACATGGAGAGTCCCATCATCCTCACCAACACTCTCAGCGTGGGTACGGCTCTGGCCGCTGGTGTGGAGTGGACCTTGAAGCAGCCCGGCAATGAGAATGTGCGCTCGGTGAACGTGGTCGTGGGCGAGACCAACGACGGCTATTTGAACGATATCCGCGGCCGGCATGTCAGCGTCAAAGATGTGATTATCGCCATCGAGGCCGCCCGGCCTGGACCGGTGACCGAGGGCAATGTTGGTGCCGGCACCGGCACCCGGTGTTTTGGCTGGAAAGGGGGCATCGGTAGCTCCTCGCGTATACTGCCTGCCTCCCTGGGTGGCTATACGGTGGGCGCCCTGGTGCAGAGCAACTTCGGCGGCATCCTTACGATGGACGGTCTCCAGGTGGGCCGCCGCCTGGGGCAGTACAGCTTCTACTCACACGTGGAAAGTTCCAGCGGGGAGGCCGCTCCCGGGGAAGACCAGGAATACGGTTCGTGCATGATAGTACTGGCCTCTGACGCGCCATTGTCCTCGCGTAACCTGGAGCGACTGGCGAGACGGGCCGTCCTGGGGCTGGCCCGCACCGGATCGTTCATGAGCAACGGCTCCGGGGATTTTGTCATCGCCTTTTCCACCCGGAATAAGGGGCCCTACAATACCGGCAGACTTGAAATGGAAGTCAGCGACCTGCGCAACGATGCCCTTAGTCCCCTGTTTTTAGCGGCGGTGGAAGCGGTCGAGGAGGCGGTCTACAACTCCCTGCTGCAGGCCACGACGGTCAAAGGGAGAGAAGGGCATACCGTGGAGGCATTGCCGATAGACAGGTTGAAAGAGATTATGTCTGGTAAACCATGTCCCTAGACTCGACACTCAGCCTTGAAAAACGACTTGACATTTGTCCTATCGATAGTATCGGTTCAGACCCTTTTGGACATTTGGGGCTAAAAACTAAGAGAGACATCTTGCGCTTCCAAGGTTTAGCTCACGCCTTCTCTGAAGCGTCTTCCGCTTGATCAGTTCGCGCCGATCCAGGATCTGCTGACTTCGCCCTTTCAAACTAAAAAAATCCTGGGCCGGCAAAGGATAGTGCTGCTGAAATAGGCTGAACCAGAAACTAGAAACCAGTAACTAGAAACTAAAAAGCCCCGGTTCTCCGGGGCTTTTCACGTGGCTCGGGACGGAATTGAACCGCCGACACATGGATTTTCAGTCCACTGCTCTACCAACTGAGCTACCGAGCCAATGTCAATCAGACCTGATCCCCACGGGCAAGGTCTTTCCACCACTGCTGGACCCCGCAGCCTGCTTGTCCCGCCAATCCCGCCATCGGCCTGCCCGGGACTCCCCGTGGGGCCTCGGCGGAGCCGGTACGGCGAGTCTCCGCCCAGGGCCAGGGCGGGGAACTGAGCTACCGAGCCGCTGCGCGTCCAGGCCAGGCTTTTCTTGGCCGCCTGACGCGGGCCAAAATTAACAACCCACCTGACGGACCGAAAAGCGAAATGCTGATATCGGCCATATTTCCTTGAATGGGTGCTGGTCAAGTAGTGAAATTCGTCACGTTAAAACCGGAGTGGTCGTGGTAATATCCACCTGCGTGGGAACCCGGTGCAGGGTGCAAACGTTCCCTGAGAAAACCCACGCTCGTGGAACTAAAGCGTTGTGACTGGAGAACCCAAACCGGAACACTATTGCATTCTGATCGCGGACGACCTGCCGTCGAACCTGTCCTATTTCGACGAGGCCCTGCGCACCTTCGGCTATCGCACCATCACCGCTCAGGACGGCCGGGAAGCCCTGGATAAGATCGCTGACCAGGTCCCCGACCTGATACTCTCCGACGTAAATATGCCCCGCATGGACGGTTTCCAACTCTCAACGAGTATCAAGGATGATCCCCGCACCTGCGACATCCCGGTGATCCTGGTTACTGCTATGGATGACCGGGAATCGCTGGCCAAAGGCCTCAGCAGTGGGGTGGACGACTTCCTGATCAAGCCGGTGAACTTAAGCGAGCTCCAGGCCCGGGTGCGTAACCTGCTGCTGGTCAGGGATTACCGCACCCACATGCGCCGCTACACCGCCGAGCTGGAGGAACAGGTGGCGGCCCGCACCGCCGACTTGAAACAGGCGTTCGAGCAGTTGAGCCAGGCCAACGATCAGCTGCGCCACGCCTCCCTGGATACCATCCGGCGCCTTTCCACGGCCGCTGAATATCGCGACACCGACACCGCTGCCCACATCTGGCGCATGAGCAAATTCTCCCACGCCATCGCCCGGCAGCTGGCCCTGGGCGACGAATTCACCGATGCTATCCTCTACGCCAGTCCCATGCATGACGTGGGTAAGATCGGTACCCCGGATAATATCCTACTCAAGCCGGGTGCGTTCGACCCGGATGAGCAAAAAGTGATGCAGCAACACACCCTGATCGGGGAGAATATCCTGGGAGACTCCGGCCATCCCCTGCTGGCAATGGCCCGCACAATCGCCGGCGGGCACCACGAGAGATGGGACGGCAGCGGCTATCCCAGGAGCCTGGCGGGGGAAGACATCCCCATCGCCGCCCGCGTGGTGGCCGTGGCTGACGTGTATGATGCCCTCACCACCCAGCGGGTCTATAAGCCCGCCTGGAGCTCGGAAAAAGCGTTCGAACTGATCCGGCAATCCGCCGGCACGCACTTTGATCCCCACTGCGTGGCTGCCTTCCTAGATATTCAAGGTGAGATCCTTGACCTGCAGCAAAAACACAAACAGAAACCTTTGGATAACGATATTGTTCTGGCTGTGGATAAATGAGTGCTGTTGGAACCGAAGTGAGTCTTAACCAGGCGCTGCGCCGGAAGGATCACGCCCTGCGCCAGCTGATCCAAAAAGTTGTGCACGACTCTAACAATTACTACGGAGTGTTCCAGGGCTATATCTCTTTGATGGAAATGAGTTCGCTGGATAAGGAAGTGTTGGGAAAGTACCTCCCGCCGATGAAGGACGCTTTGCAGTGCGGAATCAAGCTGAATACCTGTCTGGCGGCCTACTACCGCGTCGCGCTTCCCATGCGGATTGAAATGGACCTGTCCGCCCTGGCAAATGAGGTATGTGCCCAGCAGGCCGCCGAACATAACTTTACGGTGACTGTCACCGCGCAAGAGGACCTGCCACCAGTTTTGGTGGAGGAACCGGCAGTGCGCTCTCTGTTAGCCAATCTCTGCTTACTGGCAGAGGAAACCGCCACTGTGGCTGCCAGCTGGCGGCTGGACTCGAGGCGGTTGGATGCGGCGCAACTGGCCGGGATGGTCCTGGATAGCCAGCCGGGAGACTATCTCCGTCTGCAACTCACTATAATGACCACAAACTTCGACCAGGAGGAAGTGACGGAATTCCTTAATCCATACAAAATCAGCCTCGATCGCAACACCGACCTGGGGCTGGGGATGCTGCTGCCGGTGCTGCGCAACCACGGCGGAAACCTGGACCTTGCTTTGAAAGGTGAGCAATTGATCCTGGCTATTTACTTCCCCGTAAGGCGGCATGAGTAACCCCCGAGCCCAGGACTTCCAGTTGTCGGTACTGGTGGTGGACGATGAACCCAGCATCTGTTCCTTCCTCGAAGAAATTCTTTCGCTTAAGGGCTATTCCGTTGTAGTGGCCTGCGACGGGGCCACTGCCCTGGAGCGGTTGGGGGAGCGGGAATTCCATCTGGCCATCATTGATCTGAGTCTACCGGATTGCATCGGCTTCGACCTGGTGAAGCAGGCCAAGGAACTGCGACCGGACCTAGTGGCCATTATCATGACCGGAATGGAGTTGGAATACCAGGAAGATATCATTGCCAACCGCGTGGACGACTTTCTGACCAAGCCTTTCAGTATCGACCACCTGGCCTACCTTATAGCCAAATACGAAAAATTCCTCCGGTCACTACACGACTGTCGGCGGCTGGACGAAAGTTTGGCCCGGGAAAAACAGAAGAGCGAATTCTTTATCCAGGCCGGGCACCAGCTAAAATCGCCGGTGGCCGTGATCAAGGAGTTTCTGCAGCTGTTCACGGAAGGTTTCGGTGGCCCCCTGACCGAGAAACAATCCCAGTATCTCGAAGCCATTAACCATAACGTAAATCATCTGCTCTACCTGGTTGAAGGTATCGAAAACCTCTCCCGGGTCGAAAGCGGCACCTGGGTCGTGAACCGGGAAGCGGAGGACCCGCATGAGATCGTCAAGCAAGTAGACGGCACCTGGGGGCTGATACTGGAGCGGCGTAACCTCAAGTTCGTCACGGAAGTAGCCCCGAGCCTACCCATGGTGCGGGCTGATGCCACTGCCGTGGAGCAGGTGCTTGGCAACCTGATTGACAACGCCAGTAAATATAGTACCCCTGGAACAACGGTTACCCTGCGCTGTTGGTTGGAGGGAGAACAGTGGGTGTGCTTCCAATTGGAAAACGAGGGTCCGGGAATCCCCGAGGAGCAGCGTGAGGCCGTCTTCCAACCGTTCTCCCGTCTGCCGCAGCATGAATCCTCGCCCGGCCTCGGTTTAGGGCTTACGGTGGCACTGGAGCTGGCTAAACGCATGGACGGCGATTTGCTCCTGGATGGTGGTGGTCAATCCGGCGCTCGCTTCCGGCTGCAACTCCCGGTGGCCTGATCCGGCTGGGACCTCATACCACCGTCAGGCGTATCATAACCAGGCTCAAGCCGGCAAGTGAGTTGCGAATCCCATTGACATGGCAGATTGATGGACATAACATTAAATACTCTCAATAAAAAGGGCTGACTATGTTCCTGGGACGGGTGGTTGGAACCGTATGGGCCACCAAGAAAGAAGAAAGTTTACAGGGTTTGAAGTTTCAGATCGTGAAGAAGGTGGACGAGCAGCTGCGCCTCAAAAACGATTTCGCGATCGCTGTAGATGCCGTGGGCGCCGGGGCCGGCGAGCTGGTGTTGTGCGCCTCGGGGAGCTCCGCCCGCCTGACCTCCACCACCCACGAAAAACCGGTGGACACGGTTATCATGGCAATCGTTGACCAGGTGGACTTCTCAGAGGCATGAATATTGCAAAGGTAATCGGGAGAGTCTGGGCCACCCACAAGCTGCCCGACCTGGAGGGGCTAAAGTTCCTGATCCTGCAACCGATGGAGGTGACAGGCTCCCAGCCGCAGGGCGATTTCCTGGTGGCTGCCGACAGCCAGCAGGCCGGCCCTGGAGAGTTGGTCTACTATGTCACTTCCAAGGAGGCGTCCTTCCCCTTCGACCGCGAATTCACCGCCCTGGACGCGGCCGTGGTGGGGCATATCGACCGGGTGGACCTATGAAATGGGTGGTGGCTACCCGAAACCGGGATAAATTGAAGGAGATCGAGGCCATTTTTGCCGATCTGCCGGTAACTTTGTTGAGTATGCGGGATTTTCCGGCCCTGGGCCCCGTGGAGGAGACCGGGACTACTTTGGAGCAGAACGCCCTGCTCAAGGCTCGGGCCGTCCACGCGGCCAGCGGGCTCCCGGCCATCGCCGATGATACAGGCCTGGCAGTGGACGCCCTGGATGGCGCCCCTGGAGTTTACAGCGCCCGGTTTGCCGGTCCCACCGCCAGCTATAGGGACAATGTATCAAAACTGATGGAACTGCTTAAAGATGTGGCCCCGGCTCAACGAACCGCCCGCTTTAGCACCTGCGCCGCCTTTGTGGATGCCCACCGGGAGCTTACGGCCGAAGGGACCGTTGCCGGTACTATCACTACCCGGTCCCGGGGCCGGGCCGGTTTCGGATACGACCCGGTGTTCCAGCCCGATGGCGAAACACGCACTTTTGCCCAGATGCCGCTGGCCCAAAAACAGGCCCGCTCTCACCGCGGGATCGCATTTGAAGCCCTTTGCCGCCAGCTCGGCGATACTTTCAGTACCAATCTTCTCGAGGAGACCACAGCTTAAGCACCTCTGTTACCGGTTTTTGTTACGCGGTTTAAGTAACTAGGAACTGGCAGGTGTTACGACATCAGGTGCCTGTAAGGATCATTGCGCTGATTATCGGCGGCTTCCATATATTGGCGGGAGCCGAAACGGAATCCGTGCGTACCTGGCAGCTGCACATCCCCGACCGCCTGGCCGCTACTATCGCCGTGCCGCTACCCCCTGCCCCTGCCCCCGGTCTGCAACTTACCGGTTGGGCTGAAACCAAACCGGATAGCACCACCCTGGCAGCTATCTCCGCCTTTATCAAGCAGGATTCCATTGAGACCCTGCAGTTGTTAGACTCTGAGCAAGCGGCTGCGATTCGCCGGCGGGCCCCGAGCCTGTGGGAGATTAGCTCCCGGGAATTGGAAACCTGGTCCGAGATCGATCGGACCGGTAAATATATTACTTTCTATGAGGACCACGACGGCACCCCTTTGAAAGTCTCGGCCACGGTACAACTGGAGTGGTACATTCCGCAAAAGATCCAATCCAGCTGGCAGAGGGAATTGCGCCGGCAGCTGAGCCGGTCCGTAACGACCGATGTACAGGATCGCCGTCGAGGGCGGCGCACCCTGGAACTGATCGGCGCGGATATCGCCGGTCAGAGGGTAGCGCTCAGTGTCACCGGCAATGTGGCCATCAAAGGCGGAATGATATTCAAGGACCAGTCCAAGAGCCTCACCAATTTCCGGGCTAACAAGAATTGGCAACTTGATGTCGACCAGACCCAACGGTTCGATATCGAAGGCACCATCGGAGACCGTGTATCCATACTGGTACATCAGGATAGCGAGAACGCTTTCGAGTTTGAAAACGATATGAAAATCGCCTACCGCGGCGCAGAGGACGAGATACTCAAGAGCATCGACGCCGGCAACATCTCCCTCTCCTTACCAGGGACCCAGTTCGCCACCGGTGGCGGCGGTAAGAGCAGCGGCCTGTTCGGCCTCAAGTCGGTCACCCAGTTCGGGCCCCTCAGCCTTACCTCGGTGGCGTCCATTGAGCGTTCCCGGAAATCGACCAAGTCCAACACGCTGGGCGAAGCCTTCGCAGTCAGCGATCAACACTATATCAGGGGCCGCTATTTTTTCTTAGACACCCAATTCCGGAACACCTATTACCCGCTCGAAACGCTGGGCTATCATTCCTACAACCGGAACCGGGTGGTGGGCTGGTTGGAGGTCTATCGCTCCAGCGTGGAGGAATCCGACACCTATCCCGGTACCGCCTATATTGACCCTGATCGACCCGATTT
>SDBU01002288.1_pt1 | contig 25778 bp, 24 predicted proteins | sample 2277071 | NCBI WGS metagenome assembly SDBU01 (sample SAMN10397929, study PRJNA504765) | marine sediment metagenome | isolation source: marine sediment core GS08_GC12, 126 cmbsf | place: Arctic Ocean: Gakkel Ridge, Loki's castle | collected 2008
AAGAGCATAAAGCTCACTGCGCCCTGAACGCAGCGCGTCTGCCAGTTCCGCCACTTCGGCTCGCTTCGCTATTCTACCTGATGTAGTCACAGATATCAACGAAGGGCGCTCAACGATCACCTTCGGGGGCTCCGATGGGTTCCCGAACAGACCTACACCCTCCGCCTAACTGGCAAGCTCCTTTTCCAGTTCATCCAGCTTGAGCCCAATGACCTTGCTGGTGGTGTCGGCGCCCATGCTGACCCCATAAACGACCTCTGCCACCTGAACCGTGAGCCGGTTGTGGGTGATTAGAATAAATTGAGTATCCTGGCTTAGCTCGGCAAGCATGTCGGTGAAGCGGGTCACATTCGCTTCATCAAGCATCGCGTCCACCTCGTCCAAGACACAGAAAGGGGTAGGTGAGACCTTGAGCAGCGCGAAGATCAGCGCGCTCGCCGTCAAGCTCCTCTCACCCCCGGAGAGCATCGCCAAACTCTGCGTACGACGACCGGGAAGCCGAGCATCGATATCGATTCCAGTCCGGGTAAGATCGTCGGGGTCTGTTAGGGTCAAATGCGCCGATCCGCCGCCAAACAGCCGCGTAAAAGCCTCGCGGAACGCAATGGCGACAGCATCAAAGGTCTTTCGAAATTCCCTCTCCATGAGCACATCGAGTTCAGCGATAACCTCATGGATCTGACCCTCAGCTTTGCGCAAATCGTCGACCTGTGATGTCAGGAATTCAACTCGCTCGTTAACCTCACGATATTCGCGCCGCGCCTCAGGGTTTACCGGTCCCATGCGCCTCAGCTGTATACGCAAGTTCCGGCTCTGTTTCTCGATCTCAGGCGGTAATTCTTCAACGCGCGGCAAGCGTTCAACGATACCCTCGAAGGGCAGCGGTTCCTGCCCCGGGATGTCCTCTTCGTACTCGAAAGCCACCAATCCGAAATCATCCTCGATCCGCCGCTTCAGGCTGGTAAGCTCTTCCTGCTTGCGAGCCAACCCGATTTGCATATGGGAATGCTCACGCTCAGCAGCCTGAAGCTCTAATCGCACTTCACTCTCTTGAGCCTCGAGCTCCACACGGCTGTTTTCCGCAGCAGTAAGCGCTTCTTCCGCAGGTCTCATCTGCTCTTGCAGCTCTTCTAATTTCGCCCGAATATCGTTGACTGCTTCTCGGCTAACTCGGACCTGTTCCTGCAGACGCTCTGATTCCACCCGATTGGCGTTCAATCGCTCCTGGCGCCCCGTGAGATCACGCTCGATAAGTGAGCGCCTATCAAGGAGCGCCTGAACCCTGACCTGCGACTTGTTGTGTGAACCCCTCGCTCGTTCCAGGCGTGATTCGATCGCCGCAACTTCGGATCCTTCGCCGAATCCATCCAATGCAAGCAGCGCGGTCTGATGCTTTGTTTCAACATCGTGTCGCTCTTCGCGGACACCCACAGCCTGCTCAGCAGTCTCAATAAGTTCGAGCCGGACCGATTCAAGTTCATCTTCGATTGTGCTTAATTCTCCTTCTAATAACGAGACCCTATGCTCGATGGTTTTCAAGTTAAGTGAAGCTTGATCCGATTGATCCCTGAACTGCCGGCGTTTTAATTCACTACGTTTGTGATCCTCTACTGCCATTTCAATAGCCTTGCGACTGGATGCAATCTGGGTTTGAATCTCCTCCAATTGTCCCAACATTGAATCCAGCACCAAGCGTTTCGAATCATGTTTATCCTGAAGCTGCTTTGCATCACGCTCGAGCCCGCCGACCCCCTTCCCAAGACCGATTACCGCCTGGCCGGTTGGGTAAAATATGTCTCCTTGCAATGTAACAAGCCGTCCATCTGTTGGAAGTTGGTTGATCAAGCGTTTCACCGAACGCCGGTCGCGCACGACGAGCGTTCGACCCAGGAGCAGCTCAACCGCCGGGCGAAATTGATCGGCAACCGTCACCAGGTCAGCAGCATTCCCGACGCAGTCGGTATCTTCAATGGGGTCTAAATGCTGAACGGGGCGCCCTGACTTCAAGGGCAGAAGCGAAAGGATAGTCTCTGTTGCATCCAGTTCCGGACCTTCAAGTGCTAACAGAATTTGATCCAGGTCGGCAAAGGTAAGGCTGTCAAAAAAATCCCCCAATGCAGCGTAGATCGCCTGATCATACTCTCGGGGTATCTGGATTTGACGCGTGATGCTGCCAAGGTAGCCGGTGAGGCGGCCTTCGTCGCGGGCAGAATGCAAGCGGGAGAGTTTCGCCTCATCCAGTTTATTGGACTGGCTGGCGGAGAGCTGTGCGCTCAGCGTGCCTAGTTCCACCTTCTCCACGTTGATCTGCCGAGTGAGCTTAGCCTCCCCAGACTGCAGAGTTTCCAGCCGCTCGCGCCCCGCGGTTTCAGCAGTTAGAGCTTCTTTAACCATCTCCTCCGCTTCAAGAAGGAATCGCTTCTCCTCTTGCAGAATCCCCTCGCCTTCATCCTTCTCTTTCCGTAAAGCCTGCAGGTCCTCCTTTAAACGCTCCTCCCGTCCAAGAAGGACATCCTGCCTGTTCTGAAGCTGCGTCTTCTGCGCCTCAAACGTGATTCCACGCGCGAGCAGTGTCTCTAATGCACCCTTCAGCCGCCGTGATTCCTCAAACAAGGTTGTCCGTTGTGCGCTGTCGATCTCACCGTCCTGGAGCAGCGCCCCAAGTCTCCTCTCAAACTCCACAACGATGGTTCTCTCCTCTGCAAGATCGGTCTCTGCTTCGACAACTTGCTTACCAAGCAGCGTCAGCGACTCCTGAAGCGCTTGAATCTCAACGCCTAGCAGGTTATCCTGCTCCGTCAGCCACCGCAGTCTTTCTTCCCCCACCGCCAGTTCGCGCCCAGAACGCTCGCGATCCTGATAATGGTCCGTAACCCGCTGCCGCCAACCCCGCATCTGGGACCGAAGGTCATTACTCCGTGTACGCACCGCTCGCATCTCGGTTTCGATTTCAGCCTGCTTCACCCTGCGGTCATCCCGCAAGCCAACCTGCCTGTCGGCCCCTGAAACTTGTGCGGATACGGCTTCCATCAGGCGATACCAGTGATAGCCGTACCATATTCGCAGTATTTCATGCAGATCCGTCCGCACCTGGTCGTAATCTTTCGATCGATCCACCTGCCGCTTTAAGCTTCTCAAGCGCGGCTTTAACTCCGCCAGAATATCCTGGACCCGTTCGATGTTACGTTTCGTCGTATCCAGCCTGCGCAATGCTTCCTCTCGTCTGCTGCGGTATAGGCCGATGCCGGCAGCTTCTTCAAACAACTGGCGGCGCTCGTCGGCTCGCAACGAAAGAGCCGCATCGACAAGCCCTTGCCCAATAATGGTGTAGGTCCGTTGGGAGAGCCCGCACTTCGAGAGCAAATCATTCACGTCTCGCAAGCGGACGCGTTGACCATTGAGCATGTACTCATTCTGCCCATCGCGATAGGCGCGGCGGCCTATGGTCACCTCTGAAAAATCGATCGGAAGCCAGCCGTCGCTGTTATCGAAGGTGATTGTGGCCACGGCCATCGATGCGCGTGGTCGTGTGTCTGAACCGGAGAAAATCATGTCCTCCGTTCGTTTCCCGCGCAGCAACGAGAATGACTGCTCACCTAACACCCAGCGAATGGCGTCGGTGATGTTCGATTTCCCCGATCCATTTGGGCCAACAATCGCCGTAATAGTCGGTGCGAAACTGAAGTTGAACTTCGTGGCGAAGGTTTTATAGCCCTGGATCTCCAAGGATTTCAGACGTGGAATTTTCTTTTCCAAGTTATTTGCTCGACCGTTGAGAATTTGTCGAATTGTTTAGTCCTAATTTCTCAAGTGCCTTTGCCGCTGCCGCTTGTGCAGCATCCTGTTTGCTACGGCCTCTTCCATCCGCTTTAACCCTCTCCCCAACCGAGACCTCGACAGCAAATTCTCGATCGTGATCAGGTCCAAATGTGCCAGTGGTCCGATAGTTCGGTATCTCTCCAAACTCAGACTGGGACCACATTTGCAAGATACTGCGCGCATCGATTAATCGCTCGTCTTCGAGCGCGACCTTGGCCGCGCGTTCAAAACGCGGCTCAATAAAACGGACGACTGTTTCGATGCCGGAATCGAGATAGAGTGCTCCGATTAACGCTTCGAACGCAGCGCAGAGCAGCGCAGGTCGCTGGCGACCACCTGTTGCGCTTTCTCCCTTCCCCAGGAAAATAACATCACCCATCCCCAGCTCGCTGGCGAAGGCTGCTAATTGTTCCGTACGAACCAGTGCCGAGCGCAGCCGGGTGAGTCCACCCTCATCCATCTCCGGGAACCGGTTATACAGCCAGACCGCGGCGATGAAATCCAGAGTGGCGTCACCAAGAAATTCCAGACGCTCATTATCCTCCAATGCCTCGGGGTGTTCGTTTAAGTATGAGCGGTGCGTCAGGGCGCGGCGGAGCAAACTGGGATTTGAAAAAGTCAATCCCGTTCGCCGGATGAACTCATCCGGTTTCACTATGACACTCTCCATGAACTTGGGGGACGCCGAGAACTCAGTCGATCTGGGTACTCCGCGTTCCACCAGTTCGATCAATACCGATTGGTCAACACGATCCTATTTTAACCCGTGAATCTCCGAAACGCCAGCACCGCATTGTGACCACCAAAACCAAAGGCGTTGCTCAGGGCGATTTCAACTTCAACCTGGCGAGCATGATTAGGAATGTAATCCAGATCACATTCGGGATCGGGATCATCAAGATGGATCGTTGGCGGCAGAACCCCATCCTGAATCGCCATGACGCAGATGATCGCTTCCAAGGCGCCGGTCGCGCCCATCATGTGTCCTGTCATAGATTTCGTGGAAGAGATAGGCACTCCATAAGCAGCCTCTCCCAGCGCGGCCTTGATCGCCTTCGTTTCCGAGATATCATTCAATTGCGTGCCCGTCCCATGGGCATTGATGTAATCAACCTCATCGGGGTTGACTGCAGCAGTTTCAAGCGCTTTTTCAATCGCTGAAGCGCCTCCCGCGCCTGTTTCAGATGGCGCCGTGATATGGAACGCATCGGTGGTTGAACCGTAGCCTACAAACTCAGCGAGAACCTCCACGCCTCGATTGCGTGCGTGTTCCAAGTCTTCGAGGATGATCACCGCCGCACCTTCACCGATCACCAAGCCATCACGGTTTGAGTCAAACGGCGCGGGGGTTTGAGAAAAGTCTTCGTTTCGTCTTGAAAGTGCTCCTAAACGATCGAATGAGGCGACGCCGAACTTGGTGATGCTCGCCTCCGCCCCGCCGGTCAGGCAGGCATCGATTACACCTGTGCGAATCAGCGTTGCAGCCAGACCAATCGCATCGGCGCCTGAGGCGCATGCTGAAGCGACGGAGAATGAAGGCCCCTTGGCGCCGATGTCGATAGCCACACTCCCTGAAGCGCCATTGGACATGAACATCGGGATCGCAAATGGGCTGATCCGGCGGGGGCCATCGCCGACCATCACCTGCATGCCCGTCTGCAGCGTATTCAAGCCGCCCACCGCCGATGAGATGACAACTCCGACCCGCCCTGCACCCTCAGGTCCTATCTCCAACCCGGAATCCCGCATCGCCTGTGACGCCGCAGCGCTTGCGAATTGCTCAAAACGATCACGACGGCGTGCCTTACGCGGGTCCATATACAGCATGGGGTCGAAATCCTTGATCTCACACGCGATTTTTACCAGGAGGTCACTCGCGTCGAACAGCGTGATCCGTCCAACACCCGAGGCGCCGATCTTGAGAGCTTCCCAGGTCTCCATGACGTCGAACCCCAACGGGTTGATCGTACCCATCCCTGTTATCACCACCCTGCGTTCCATACTCATACCCTCCACAATCTCCGTCCTTACTTTTCTAACAACCCGCTTTCAAACGCCGCCGATCCCATTCTTAAGTGGTTCATCCTTCCAGCGCCTTAAACCCCGAACCTGTGAGGATCAGAACGATTGGATCCGGGCAATTTTCAAGCACATCTTCGAACGCCGATACGACCAGTGCCGAAGTCGGCTCTACATACAACCCGATTCGAGCCAGTGCGTCGCGCCCTTTCAGGATTTTTTCTTCATCGACGGCGATCATCTTGCCCCCACTCTCATCGATGGCTTGCAAGACAGCGTCCCCGCGCAACGGCTGGATGATGCGCACCCCCTCGGCGACCGTTGCCCCCTCAGAGGCCTTATGTACCCCTGAAGCGCCGCCGGAAAAGACCGCCCATAGCGGCGCACACGCGCTCGCCTGAACGCCAATCATGACCGGGGTCCGATCGATTACGCCGGCTGACTGCAACGCTTGAAAACCTCGGTGCAAGCCCAAAAGCAGCGTCCCATGACCGACGGGGGTGATGATTGTTCCTGGAGATCCTGTCAATTGTTCCGCGATTTCAAAAGCGATGGTCGCTATTCCTGCGATGCCGTGTGGCAGATACGCATGGCTGGCATACACGACCTCTCCCTCGGCCTCACGCTGGACAGCCTGCGCAGTTGCCGAGCGTGGGCCTGGGATCTGGACAACTTGCGCGCCATACGCTCCGATCTGCGACCGCTTAGGGCCCGAGGCGGATTCCGGGACATAGATGCGCGCTTGAATACCCGCCCGTGCGGCATAGGCGGCCAAGGAAGCGCCTGCGTTTCCGGAGGAATCCTCAACGATCTCTTCAACTCCCGCAGCGATGAGCGCGCTGACCAGTACCGCACTTCCGCGGTCCTTAAAAGAGCCGGTGGGGTTCAAATGCTCACACTTGAAGAAGATCTCGTGAGAGAAGATTCGGTGAGAGATTAGCGGCGTGTCCCCCTCGCCAAGACTGACGAAATCTACATCCGCAGGCAGGGGAAAACTTCGCCGGAAGCGTTCGATCGACTGGCGACCAGGTCTAGAGGGCTGGACTGGATTAAATGAGATTGGGTCTTTATAATCAAAAAGACCGCCGCATTTCTCACAGCGGTAGGGGAACCCACTCGTTGGATAGGGCTGGCTGCAATTCGTACACCGAAACGGCCACTCCCAGAAATTTCTGTCGGCAGACATATGCCTCCCCGAACCTCTCCATCATCCTCCCCGGGATCGTGAGAGTCCTAAATCCACAGCTCTCATTCCGGATCGGATTTTTTCTCGAAAATGGGGCCGTTTTGTTCTATCCGATCGAGGCCATGACTTGCCGCTTCAAACACCTCGGCATCACGATGGGCTGCGGTGCACACAACCATAACAGTTGGTTCGCCAGGCTGCACCTCACCGCGGCGCTGGACGAGTGCCACACCCTCGACTGACGCCCAGCGCTCACGAATTTCCTGAGCGACTTGTTCCATTTGCTCTTCGGCCATCGGGGTATAGGTTTCGCAGGATCGGTGGGCGGTTTCCAGGGGCTCATCGCGTTCGCTGTGTACCTGTCCGATACCGGTCAAAACGCAGGCTGCTTCCGCAGTGGGTGTCATGATCTCCTTTAATAAGACATTCATATCCAGCGGTTCCCGAGTGACGCGTAGAATTGTTGGATGATCGACGCTTCCGCCACTTACCGGTGGGAAGATCGCCACTTCATCACCTTCCTCGAGTGGATGGTCGTCAAACGCGAATTCACGGTTCACGGCGAAGATTGCAGAGTCAAACGCTTTGATGAGCTCCGGATGTTCCCGGCCAAGGTGACTCTTTAAGTCATTAACCCGTGAGCCTTCAGGAAGCGACACGTTCTCTTCCCGGACTCCCGCCAAATCGCGGATCGTAGCGAAATAGAGGATCCGCAGCTTCATCCGATATCCCTCCCTGAGACCCATTCCCCACTCGCTCCGCGATGTTTCTCACGCAGACTACTTTTCTTGGAGCAGGCTTCTTTTTCCATGGGTTTGATCCCAACCAATACCCGAATTATACAGGGCGCCCGTCTGTGCCACCATACCAGAAACGCAGCGCTGAAATACTTGACAGACATATCTTAGGAAGACACTATATTTCTATACTAATAAAATAGGAGCCCGGAATGACTGAAGACGTTATGCTAACAAAGGTCACCAGGAACGGACAAATCACGCTGCCCGCGGCCGTCCGGCAAGCGGTGAATATCGAGGAGGGAGATCTCATCGCAGTAGTTGTTGAGGGGGACACGATCAGATTGAGTCCCCAGAAACTGGTCGACAAGAGTCAGACGTATTTCTGGAGTTCTGATTGGCAGAAGAGCGAACTTGAAGCCAGCGAAGATATGGGTGCAGGGCGCATCCAGGAATTCAATGATGTTAATTCTCTTATTGAGGCTCTTGAAGCTGGCGAGGCCTGATGCGCCTCATCCTCACCAATCGATTCAAAAAGGCTTATGAAGCCTTAGCAATTGATGACCAAGGGCGGGTACAGAAAGCCATTCGCCTCATGTCGGGGGATCTTCGACACCCCAGTCTGCGCCTAAAACGGATTAAAGCTACACGTGGCATCTGGGAGGCGCGCGCAAGAAAATCCTTAAGGATTACATTTGAGACTGAGGGTGATGCACTATCCTTTCGCAATGTCGGCCATCACGATCAAACACTGAAAAAGCCGTGAGGGGGAGCTCACTATGAGCAAAGACATCATCTTAAACGATAGTTGAATGACAGAATGAATACGAAAACCTTGACAGGTAATCGTCGACTGCTATAATGAGCCCGCCTGCCTGAGGGTGGGTATTTCTATGATTACGAATGGAGCAAAGTTATGCCTGCTGTACCGAAGCGCAAGATCTCCAAGGGCCGACGCGATCGCCGACGGACTCACCACGCGCTAAAGCTGCGTCATCTAATCAACTGCACGAATTGCGGCGACCAACATCTTCCGCATCATGTCTGCCCACATTGCGGTCATTACGCTGGCCGCGAAGTGATCGAAATCGAAAGCACCTAAGCACGATCTACACAAAGCCGTGCGTTGACGCGCGGCTCTTTTTTTAAATCAACTATGCCTCTAATACCTGAACTGACGGCGTTTATTTTTCCCGGCCAGGGCTCCCAGGCAATCGGAATGGGCATGGCTTTGTCAGAATCTGCCCCCGAAGCGGCGCGGGTTTTCCAACTCGCTGATAAGATCCTCGGTTACCCTCTATCGCAGGTTTGCTGGCATGGACCGGAAGCAGACTTGAACTCCACCCAATATACGCAGCCAGCGCTCCTTACACACTCCATCGCCGTGCTCGAGGTATTCAAAGCGAGATACCCCGGCTTTACACCAGCTTGCACCGCCGGACACTCAATGGGTGAGTATAGCGCGTTGGTTGCTGCCGGCGCGCTCTCCTTTGACGATGCATTACTTCTAACGCGAGAACGAGGAGAAGCGATGAGCTACGCCGGCGAGATCCACCCGGGGGGAATGTCCGCCGTGCTCGGCCTTGATGTAAAAAAAGTTGAACGAGCTTGCAGCGAAGCATCAGCGCAATCGGATGGTGCCGTCGCTGTCGCAAACGACAACTGCCCCGGACAAATCGTAATCTCCGGGGATGAAAAAGCGCTTGCACTCGCTCATGATCTTCTGGACAATGCCGGTGCACGGAAAGTCATCCGCCTGGCAGTGAGCATCGCCTCACATTCTCCTTTGATGATTCCTGCTCAGGATCGCTTAAACGACGCGATTGCAGCTGCATCCTTCAATGATCCTCTCATTCCTGTCGTGGGGAATGTGTCAGCCAAGCAACTTTCTTCAATAGAAGAGATCAGAGAAGACCTGAGCGCTCAACTCACTTCCCGGGTTCGCTGGACTGAGTCGATCGAATGGATGGTAAATTCAGGCGTAGATACATTCATCGAGATGGGTTCGGGAACCGTTCTCAGCGGACTGCTGCGCCGAATCGATGCTCAGCGGCGAGGAATCTCGCTCGATTCTCCACCGACCTGGGATACGCTATAAGTTGAGCTGATCTTGCGCCGCTCCTAGAAATTTCCTCTCCTCCATTTTCATGCTGAAGACCTTTTTCGGATTCGTTGAAAGATTAAGCAGCCGGTTCGGGTGCGCGGGAGAGCCCATAACCCCTCAGACAAGATCGGTTTAGGATTCATCCTCTTATTGGCTTCTGGTGTAAAATCCAATGGATAAGATATGACCCTCGGAGATAAGGATCCAACCTGAGCAAACTGCCGATCTGTAAAATTTTCACTGGTCAATTCATGCAGACGGTCAATGCCGGTAGCTGACATAATATGGGGTCGATCTGACCCCGTATCGCAGGAACAAGGAAACGACATAAGCCATCATGATTCTTGCTGACGCAGCATCCCTACTCACGACACCTCCGGGGAGTCTTGTCTACCACTTGACGCTGATCATTTCACTCTTAATCCTGTCCGCGTTAACCTGGAGCAGCTCCCCCCGCGCAGTCGCACTTGCAGCACGTTGGCGCGTGACAACCGGTGTAGTCCTAGGGCTCCACCTGCTCACGATGATCGTCGCCGGATTATCGTGGCTCGCTATCCTCAATGGACAGATACTTCTGCCCCCACTCGACCGCTTCGTGAGCTTCACATCCCTGTTGCTCTTTAGTTACACTCTGCTCTTCAACCCACCCACCCATCAAAGCTCACGCATACTTGCGGTTATCCTCAGCGCTGCGATTCTCGCATTATTATGGACAGTCTACTTCCTTATCGGGCAAGAAATCCTGCTCCACTTCAACCGGACTCCGGCCGATGCTGCTTGGGGGATCTCAACATTAATCATCTCCGGCCTCACGCTTATCTTCCTGATCGTCCGTCGACCAGCACAATGGCAAATCGCCTTATCTGGGTTCATCCTGCTTACTGTTGGCTACAGCCTGCACATGACTCTGGGTCCCCCGGATAGTTCTTTTGCACCCTTCGCGCGCTGGAGCGAGTTGGCTGCCTATCCTGCGTTGATCATCGCCGCCGTGCGCACATTCATCACAACACACGGCACGATTGTGAAAGATGCTCCTCCTCCAACCACACAATCGCCTGATCTGGAACCCCAGTTCATGCCTCAAGTCTTCGCCAGCGTCTATGATGTCTTCCAGGCAAAGGAACCCGGGGACCTGGCAGACGCAGCAGTGCGCAGCGCTGCCTACTCAATGAAAGCTGAGATATGCCTGCTTCTCACACCCCCGGAAGAATTGGAATATCTATCTGTTGCGACGGGTTTCGATCTGATACGTGAACAGCACATCGAAGGACAATCTTTCGATACAACGGACCTTCCCGTCATCGCCAATGCATTGCGCAGGAAACGCTCACTGATCTTGCCAGCCGAGAGCCGTGCGCCTGACCTCGTCACACTCCGGCGGGGCTTAAATCTCAAGAAAACAGGGCCCATGCTTTTCGCTCCTCTTACCTCAGGAGAGCATATTTTTGGGGGGTTGCTGCTGCTTTCTCCTTTCGCCCGGCAACGCTGGTCGCAGGATAATCGCGCCGCACTCGTGCAACTCGCGGACGTGATTGCGGACCGTTTTGCGGCGCTTGCAGAAAATGATGAGCCCCTTTCAGCGAGCCTGTTAGAGCCCTTCGCTTTAAGCTCTGACCTGGAGGAGTCCCGCCGGATCATTCAAAACCTCCTGACCAACAATACGCAACTGACGGATCAACTCATCACCGCAACCGATTTAGCAGGACAGGAACTCGGCGAGTTTCTCTCCAGCCATCAAGACGCGGAGGGAACCATTCTATTTCTCGAGGGTGAGATTGAAAGGATGCGTATGGCGATAGAAGAGCCGCCTGCCGCCTCCGACCCCAAACAAATAGAATTGCTCTCCCAGCAGCTTCAACTAACGCTCCACGAATTGGCTGAATCGCGCGCCAACCTGGCCATGATCAAGAACGGAAATGATTCGTTTGTGCCCTCAGCAGGACGATCGCCTAGCATCGCCCATATAGCAGCGCTCTCGGTCGATCTCCGTCAGCCGATGTCGGCAATATTGGGGTATGCCAAACTCCTTCAGGATGATGCGAATGAGGCATTGGCAACCAGTCAACGGGAGTTCATCGACCACATTTACATTAATGCCGAGAGACTGGCGAGGTTGCTGAATGATCTAATCCATCTCAGCGCGATTGAAGCCAGAACCCTCGATCTCGTACCCACACCTATTGATATTGTGCGTTGTATTAAGGATGCAATCCGCCAAGTTTTCCCATCGATTCGAAAGAAAAATATTGAAATGCGCGTCAAGCTGCCTCAGAATCTCCCAAAAATCCTGACGGATTCAGATGCAACCTTTCAAGTTCTGATCCATTTGCTCAACAATGCCATCGGTGCGACACCTGAAGGTGGAAGGATTAAAATCAGCACTAGCCTCAGCGCCTCGGACCGATCAGGGTTTCTCACACTCCAGGTGATTGACGGAGGGGCAGGAATTCCCGCGGGGGACTTGGGACGGATCTTCAGCTTCGGTAATTCGCTAGAGGAAGCCCCAATCCAGGGCATCGGCGGTGATGGAATTGGTCTCTCCATCGCCCGCTCACTGGTTGAGGCCATGAGTGGCCGCATTTGGGTAGACAGTCAACCAGGCTCTGGAACTACATTCTCCATCTTGTTGCCGTTCTCAACACAAAACCCTGCCATTAGTGCCAATACGGAATAGCCCGGATGCAATTGCTAAAGGATCTGATCGTTGGTCTAACCATCTCGATTCTCGCGATCGCTGTACTCCTGGGGACCTGGTTGACCGTATTTGCTGAAGCAGAAGTATTATCCTCCTCAGACCGTCAGAAAACGCTGGACCCAGAAACTGGATGCATCCCGCCCGAAGGCTGGTCTGTATACCGCGTCCACAATGGGGACACACTCACAAATCTCGCGGACCAGTTTCGGATTGAGCGGGCGACATTAATGTCGATCAATTGCATCGAGAGTGACATCACCCCTGGTGATACGATCTACCTCCCCGTTCCTAAAGCCACTAATCAACCCCCTGCATGCGGGCCGCCTCCGACCTGGGTCCTCTATCCACTGAAAAATGGCGACTCATTAAGCAGGCTCGCTGAGCGATTGGGGGTCGATGAACCATCGCTATGGCACGCAAATTGCATAGATATCCACACCGTGCTGCAACCCGGGATGAGTATTTATGTACCACCTGTAAAGTGAGTTGGAAGGCCAGTCTTGAATCAGTCATCTATACCACGCTCTTTTCCTAGATCTTACAACATCGCAGCAAAGAAGCCGGGTGACCTGATGGGGAACCAAAGAGTTGACTCTTGCGTTAATATGATGAGCACAGTCATCCAATGAAAACCTTTAATCGTTTTGATCGTCTTTTAATCATCGTTACGCTTCTTTTTTTGATCCTGCTAGTTGGCGCCTGCAGTAATCTGGTAGGCATGCTAACCGGGGGCTCTCCGGCGCTTGCCAATCCACTTGTAACAATGGATCCGAATGCGGCCGCCACTGGTACGCCCTTTAATCCGGTCCCGCTCACACAAACACCACCGCCGCCACCACCACCTACTGCCACACCTAGAGCTAGTCCGACGCCGATAGACCCGTGGAGCGGTTTCGCCGCCCCAGTTGAACCCTCGGCGATTGAAATCCACCGGCCGATCCCACCGTTCCAGATGGGGGAAAATGTCGTAAATATCATGGTCCTCGGCTCAGATGAACGTCCCTATGCCTACGGACACCGAACCGATACCATGATGCTGGTCTCACTTGATCTCGAATCGGGTATCGCCACATTACTCTCCTTCCCTCGCGATCTATACGTCTTCATCCCCGGCTGGCGAGTGGACCGGATCAATGTCGCCGATGCCTATGGAGGACCCGAGAGAGTCGCCCAAACGATCCTCTACAATTTCGGCATCGAGGTTGATCATACGATTATGATCAATTTCTACGGGTTCACACAAGTGGTTGATTCGTTGGGCGGAATAGATGTGAAAGTCGAAGCATATCTTCAAGATGAATGCGGTCGTAGAGATTGGTCATACTATCCCGGAACCTATCACATGGACGGATTCACAGCGCTCTGCTATGTCCGAATGCGCAAAACTACGGGGGATTTCGACCGCTTGCGGCGCCAGCAAGAGGCTCTGCTGGCAATCTTCAATAAGATGTTATCCCTCGAAGGGCTCTCTAGAATACCGGACCTCTACGCTCAATTTCTCGCCTTTGTTGAAACAGATCTTACTCTCGAAGACAGTCTCCGCTTGCTGCCGTTGGCAACGAAGCTGGCCGCCGACCCGGATCGAATACACCGCTATTCCATCGATCCCACGATGGGGTCACTTTGGAGGGTGCCCTATAGCGGCGCCTCAGTTATCCTGCCAGACTGGGAGGCGATCGAACCCATGCTTCACGAAATATTCGAAAGTCACCCCCAAGATTAGAGCCGCTCATCACGACCTCACCAGATCCACTGCCTTTAGATTTGACATTTCCCCTTTCCCAAACTAGGATTGACCCTATGAATGACTACACGAAACCGACGTTTGCCGGAGGCTCTCATGGCTGAGCCGCTTGAGGATCTCCCGCTTTTTTCGTACCAGACGACAAGCAGCGTTTCCGAGAGTGAGACGACCGCGCCCCTTAAATCCGATTCCAGCCTCAGCGCAGCAATAAACGCCTGGGGCGAGGCGCTCGAAGCGCAGGGCCGCTCAATTCATACGGTTAAGGCATTCACGGGAGACTTGCGCCTGGTTGGGAAGTTTGTGGGTACCGGTCAGCCCATCAACCAGATAAGCACAAGCGATCTTAAGAATTTCCTCGATTGGATGTTGAACCGGCGGGGCGTCTCGTGCAGCCCAAAGACCTATGCCCGCCGCATCACATCGATTAAAGCCTTTTACCGCTGGCTGGTAGAGACGGGCGTTCTTCATGAGGACTCCGCAGCCCCGATCCCCCAGCAATCGGTCATCAGCCCCCTGCCGGATGTGCTCACACTTGAAGAAGCCGATGCCGTGGTAAAAACCGCCGGATTATTGCGCAAGGGTTCTGGTCCTGATGCACGCCCCTACACACTTGTAAAGTTGCTTCTCGATACGGGGATTAAGAAAGGGGAGTGCTTAAACATCCATCTGAACCATGTTGATTTGAATACTGTAGATGGACCGATTCTATTCATCCGCTATGGAAGTATGAACAGGCGCTATAAGGAACGCAAACTTGAATTAACCTCCGAGTGGGTTGAAGCATACCAGGAATACTTCAAGAAGTACAAACCCACAAACCAGCTCTTCCCCTGGTCGCCACGCAGGCTGGAGTACTTACTCGAGGATATTGGAAAAGCCGCAGGTATGGATAAGCATCTCTCCTTCGAGATGTGCCGCTGGACCGCAGCCCTTATTGATTACATCAATGGCTTGGACCACGACAGAATTCGACAAAAGCTCGGCATCTCGAAAATCCAATGGCGTGAAGTGGGTAACAAGCTGCACCGATTAGCTGAGAAAAACCCCTAAATCCAATCCACCCTTTTTCGTAACTACTCAGGTTTGTCCTTCTGAGCTCCCGTTGGGAGCGAAGGATCTCCGCCATGCCTGAAAGCGCTCAGTAGTTGGGCGAGATTATTTGTCGTTACACTCCTCAGAAAGAAAATGCCGCGAGGGACCTGAGTAGTTGCTCCTTTTTAATTAAGCACAGGGCTGTCCAAAGCTACTTATTGAACAGCCCCAAATATAACCATCATGATGCGCCTAAATATTACATTTTCTTTACAACGATATCCCCGATTACATTGGCTGCCACGTCTCCCCGGTCTGCAGCGTTGGAGAGGTGACGGTAGATCTCGCGCAACTTCAGCATCTCTACCACGTGATCGAGGTCACGCGGCATTGCGAAGAGATCGGCGATGGCCTCCCGATAAACTGCCTCCAACCTGTTCTCCAAAGCTTTCGCCCGCACGGCATGATCGTTTGCAACATTGGGGTGATCTTCCAAACGCTGCACACCCATGTGGATCTCACGGGCAGCATCCGCCAGAAGGGAGACCATGCGCTCTATGAAGGTGTTCGGCTGCACGCCGAGCATGTGCATCTCTTCGACCGTTGTATCAGCATAATCGAGCACATCATCGATCGTTAAAGAGAGTGCGAAAATGTCCTCGCGATCGATCGGCGTGATGAATGTATTGTTGAGTTCGTCAATCAGGATCCGACGCACCTCATCGGCGTCTTTCTCAAGCTTGGTCACCGCCATTGCAAGCGCTTCGCTGGGTTCTTTAACATATTCGAGCAGCTTCTGCGTCCCCAAAACAGAATATTCCGCCTGCTTAATAAGCAGTTCGATAAAGCGGTTTGTCTTTTTGCGAGAGAAAATACTCATTTTTGATTTCCCTTCATACTAATAAATCATCTCGCCGCGGACGAACGCCGCGGTTCTTGGATCGCGCGGGTTCTCGAAGAAGGACTCGCTGCCGCCGATTTCGAGAATTTTACCAGCGAGGAGCATCGCCGCGTGATCGGCCAACCTCCTGGCCTGGAAGATATTATGCGTCACGAGCACGACGGTGGTCCAGCCCGATTTCACCGTCGCCTTTATTATAGACTCAATCAGGCGAACGTTCTGTGGGTCGAGGTTCGCTGTGGGCTCGTCCATGAGCAGCACAGCAGGCTCAAGGACCAGAGCGCGGGCCAATGCGACTCTTTGCCTCTCGCCTCCGGAAAGATCCCTCGCCGGGACACTGCTCAAGGCATCTAAATCAAGCTCGCGCATCACCTCGGACACGATGTCCGGTTTAGTCTGACCTCGCATTCTCAATCCGTAGGTGACGTTAAAGGCGACGCTCCCGGAGAACATGTACGGATGTTGGAAAACGGTCGTTACCTTGCGCAGCAACTCGATCGAAGCGGGGAATGTAATACCCCCACCCTGGAATATGATCTCACCCGCGTCAGGCGCATCTAGAAAGTTTAGCAATCGGAGCAGTGTTGTCTTCCCCGAGCCGTTAGGTCCCACAATCGCGAAGACACCGCCGCGTGGGATATCCAATTTATCGACATCCAAATGCCAAGGTCTGTCATACGACTTAGCGACCGCGCGCAAGCAGTAGAGTTGCTCCGTACTCAACGCCACCTCCACATCGGACGATGCAATCGAAGCAGGATCCAATTGACGCTGAAAGCTAGGCTAAGCAAGGCTCCACCCAGGGCGAGCCCAAGCCCGAAATTACCTTTGCGAGTTTCGAGCACGATTGCCGTGCTCAAAACTCGCGTGCTGCCCTCGATGTTCCCCCCCACCAGCATGGCTGCCCCAACCTCTGAGATGATCGCCCCAAAACCGGCGACGACTGAAGCCATGACGCCCCCCCTTGCCTCGCGCAAGATCGATATGGTCTCCTGCAGCGAGGTCGCCCCCAGAGAACGCAGCTGAAGCCGCAGTTCGGGGTCCAACGCCTCGATCGCCGACATTGTCAACCCTGCCACCAAGGGGAATGCCAGGAGCGTCTGCGCGAACACCATCGCGGCTGGAGAGAAGAGCCAGCTCAACCCGCCCAACGGACCGCTACGTGAGAGGAGGAGATACACCGCCAATCCGACGACCACCGGCGGAAGTCCCATGCCAGTGTAAATCAGCGCCTTGAGCATCTGTCGAGCGCGAAAACGCCGCAACCCCAACAGCGCGCCCACCGGGATACCGATGAGTGTACTTATGACCAGAGCCGCGCCCGTCACCATTAATGTTAAGAGCGTGATTTGATAGAATCCTTGAAGGTCACCCGCCATCAGCCAACCTCACCACGAAAAACCTGATTCCTAATCCGATCCATTCGCCGTCCTCCAGGCCTTTGAATCTGGGTAGAAAAGCGGATGCCCTAAACGCTCCAAGCCGAATGCCCCAATGATGCGCTGCGCCTGCAATCCGGTCATCCAGGTGATAAAGCGATCCGTTAAGACGGCATTCAAACCCGGATGGGTCTCAGGGTTAACCGCGATCAACGCGTACGCGTTTCGCAGCAATGGATCGCCATTCTCCTCGATCACCTGACCCCCTACCATGATTTCAAGATCGGGAAGATTTTCTTGCAACGCCAAGAAGGTCCCTCTGTCGGAGATCGTGTACACACCACGCTCCTGCGCGAACTGCAGCGTCTCACCCATCCCCTGTCCAAGAGATAGATACCACCCATTCGTCTCATCGGGGTTCGATCCTGCAAGGTGCCAGAGATCCAGTTCCCGCGCATGCGTGCCCGAATCGTCGCCGCGCGAGGCGAAGGGCGCCTGCGCGGCCGCGATCCGCCGTAGCGCTTCCGCGGCCAGCTGCTCACCTCGAACATCTGCCGGGTCATCAAGCGGACCGAGCAGCAAGAAATCGTTGTACATCAACGGGTGACGTTCGATACCTTGCCCGGCTTCGATAAACGCGCGTTCAAGCTCTTGATTGTGGACAAGTACCACATCCACATCTCCGCGCCTTCCCATTGCAAACGCCTGCCCGGTTCCAACCGCGAGCAATTCGACATGGACGCCATTCGCCTTCTCAAAAACCGGCAGAAGGACATCCATCAACCCGGAGTCATACACGCTGGTTGTGGTAGCCAATCGGAGTGTCTCACTCCTATTGGGAACACAAGCCACCAAAGTCAGGACCAGACCGCATATGAGAATGCTGCGTTTCAATACGCACACCTTCTGAGTAGTATGTCGAGTCATCATAACGACCTGAAACGCGCCTGTCAAGCAAAACATGTTACGGCTTGACAGCACACATCCTTATCACCACAATTAGGCTATGGAATCGCTGGAAGTCCCTGATGGTCACCGATCTGGTTTCGTCGCCCTTGTTGGCCGCCCCAATGTAGGAAAATCCACGCTGATCAACCGACTCCTTGGGCAGCGCATCGCCGCGGTGTCACCGAAGCCGCAAACAACCCGCCAACGCCAACTTGGAATCCTCACGATTCCGGAGGCGCAATTGATTTTTGTCGACACACCGGGGCTGCACAAACCGCTGCATAAATTGGGCGAGAAGATGAATGAGGAAGCCCTTTCTTCTCTGCGCGAGGCGGATGTTGTATTAGCGCTCTTCGACCTCACCCGACCGCCGAACGAAGAAGACCGGCAGGTCGCGGCGCAGATCAGGGAGATCCAAGGACAGATACCAACCCTTATCGCCCTTACAAAAGTAGATCGCGTGCCCGATGAGCGTTTGTCGGACCGGCGCGCAGCGTTTCGGACCCTGCTCCCAGAAGCCGATTTCCTGGAGATATCTTCGACTCGAGGGGATAACCTTGATGAATTGGTCGAACGCATCAGAGCAGAAATGCCCGAGGGACCTCGTCTCTTTCCTCCTGAAACAATAACGGATGCTTACGAGCGCGACATCGCCGCTGACATGATCCGTGCTGCAGCTTTGAAAAATCTGCGCGACGAAGTTCCGCATAGCCTAGCGATCCGGATCGATGAATTCGAAGAACGAAATGAACATGGCGCCTACATCGAAGCTACTATATTTGTCGAACGTGATTCCCAGAAAGGGATTGTCATCGGTAAGGGCGGCACAATGCTGAAGACGATCGGCACGTTCGCCCGAATGGAAATCGAAGCCGCAACAGGCCGGAAGGTCTATTTGAAATTGCGTGTCAAAGTCCTATCCGGTTGGCGCAACGACGAAAACAAGCTCAAGAGCTTCGGCTTTGGGGGATCTGGTCGCTAAGGGTATAAATGCATTCGGTGAGGGTTGACCTTTGAGCAAAAATAAATCGAAAGGCACAAAAACGAGTTCTTTCGGCGCGCCGGGGCACATCAGCCACGATGCCTCACCGTTCTACAACAGCCGCCTATATCAAGGCCAGCAGCAGGAAGTATCTTCCCCCCACCCCGAGAATCCTATCCCTGAAGAAAGTCTCAATTGTTTCCACCTGAAATCGTCACGCGACATGTGCGAACTCCCAGATTACAGCGTCCACCTCATGGTGACCTCACCACCCTACAACGTCCAAAAAGAGTACGATGAGGATCTCACCCTTGAGGAATACCGCGATCTCCTGCATGTTGTCTTCGAAGAGACCTATCGGGTGTTGGTAACCGGCGGACGAGCCTGCATTAATGTCGCCAATCTAGGTCGGAAGCCCTACCTTCCACTGCATGCTCTCATCATTCAAGATATGCTCGACATTGGCTTCTTGATGCGTGGAGAAATTATCTGGGATAAAGCCGCGAGCGCCTCCCCTTCCACGGCATGGGGGTCCTGGCAGTCAGCATCCAATCCTGTTTTGCGCGATGTCCATGAGTACATTCTCGTCTTCTCAAAGGAGTCTTTCTCACGTAAGCGCGAAGGCAAGGAAGATACGATCGAGCGTGACTCTTTCCTCGAGTGGACCAAGAGTATCTGGGCTTTCCCCGCCGTTTCTGCGAAGCGGATCGGACATCCAGCTCCATTTCCTGAGGAGCTTCCCAGGCGCCTGATCGACCTCTACACCTTTAAGAACGACGTGGTCCTCGATCCTTTCTGTGGGTCTGGAACCACCTGTCTGGCCGCATTCCGACTCGGAAGGCAATACATAGGCTACGAAATTAATCCGCAGTACAAACAACTCGCTGAAAAACGACTGGGAGGCGCGACCGAAGGCGATCTCCTTGGACAACCTGCGACAGACGAAACCTAGAGGAGCAGATGACCTACCAATCCCCTTTCTCAACTCGGTACGGTTCACCAGAGATGCGCGCAATATGGTCTGAGGTAGCCAAGCGCCGTGCCTGGCGCAGTGTATGGGTTGCTGTCGCCGAGGCGCAATCGGCTGCTGGTCTCGTCTCTCCGGAGCAGGTTGACGAGATCCGCACCCAGGTGGATGCGATTGATCTGACCCGGGCTTATGAGATCGAAGCCGAGATCGGGCACGATCTTATGGCTGAACTACGCACTTTCGCTGAACAATGCCCGTCGGGCGGCGCAATTCTCCATTGGGGTTTAACTTCCGCAGACATTCAGGATAACGCCGATGTCATGCGCCAGAAGGCTGCGCTCGCTCTTGTGCTCGACCACCTGCGGACCCTACTATTGATTTTCGCCGAGCGCATCGAGGAGACCCACGATCTGCCCATCATGGGGTTCACCCACCTGCAGCCTGCCGAACCGACGACGCTGGGTTACCGCCTGAGCATCTATGCCCAAGACCTCCTAGAGGGCTTCGAAACACTCCTGAGTCTGCACCGCAGGCTTCGCGGGAAAGGCATTCGCGGTCCGGTTGGGACTTCTGGTCCATTCGTAGATATGCTGGCAGACTCCGACATTACACCTGAAATACTCGAGTCGAACGTCATGAACGCCCTCCATCTCGAAGCATTCCCGATCACGACGCAGACCTACCCGCGCATGCAAGACTATCGATTGCTCAGCGGCTTAGTCGACGTTGCGGGTTCCTTACATAAGTTCGCCTTCGATCTGCGCCTGCTGCAATCCCCGGGGATCGGCGGTCTTCAGGAACCCTTTGGTGATAAACAAGTCGGATCGAGCGCAATGCCCTTCAAACGCAATCCGGTGGCAGCGGAGAAGATTTGCTCGCTAGCCCGAGAGACCGCGGCCTGGCTGGATGTCGCCTGGCAGAATGGCGCCACATCTCTTCTCGAGCGGACGCTTGACGATTCCGCCAACCGGCGCAGCATGATCCCAGAGGTATTCTTAGCCTGCGATGAGATGCTGCGCAATGCATCTCAAATTCTCCAGGGGCTAGTCATCGACCGCGACCACTTCCAATCCCAGCTTAAGCGCTTTGGGCCTTTCGCCGCGATCGAGCGCGTTCTAACTGCTCTCGTGCAGGCTGGAGCCGACCGCCAGGAGATGCATGAACGACTTCGCCAGCACAGCATGAGTGCATGGGAAACCTATCAAACAAAGGGGAAGAACCCGCTTAAAGGCTTGCTCTCCAAAGATACCGCCCTGCTTAAGCACCTGCAGCCGGCACGAATCCGTAAGCTGCTGGACGCGAGCACCTATGTGGGTCTTGCTCCAGTGAGAGCGAAGGAAATGGCAGCGCGCATACGCGGCCGATTAGCCCCAGAGCAGACAGAATAAGATTCATGAGCAACACCTTACTCGCTTGTCAGCGCACTGGGCAGATTTACTGCAGTGTTTCTTTGCTCTCCAGTCCATTGAATGGATCGGTGTAGGCCGTTGGATACCGAGGCTTGTTCGCAGCAATAGGCCGACTCTAGAGGACAGATTACGATGATGTTCTTCCTCTTTTTTGCAGCAGTGTTCGCAGTCCTTGATTGGATTGCAGTGGCAACGAACCGGCGACGTCTTGAATACGTCGCCAAACCCGCAACCATGCTAGGCCTGATCTTATGGTTCGCGACCCTGCTGCCTGCTGTGCCTGCCGCAGCCGGCACCTGGTTCCTTCTTGGAATGAGTTTATTCCTCGCCGGAGACATTTTCTTGATGCTGCCGCCGGTAAATTTCATCAAAGGCTTGCTCGCCTTCCTCCTGGGCCTCATCGCCTATATCATCGCCTTCAACCTCCCGCGACCGATATTCCATCCACTATCCCTTGTTTTTCTTGCAGTCATAGTTACGGTCGCCCTGTTCCTGCTGCGCCGAATCAATCGAGCGTTGCGTGAAAATAAACAGAGCGGACTCATCGGCCCGTTGGTCGCTTATGCCGTCGTCCTCGGTCTCACCCTCTTCTCAACCCTGTCAACGTTCCTGCGAGTGGATTGGCCTCCGCAAGCCGCTGTTCTAGCGGCGATCGGCGGCGGGTTGTTCGTCCTCTCCGACAGCATGTTAGCGTGGAACCGCTACGTCAAGCCGATCCCGAACGGACGGCTCATAACGATCATTACCTACCACCTCTCTCAGCTCTTCATGGCAACGTCATTCCTAATATTCCTGGATTTGATCGCGCTTTAAATTCGGAAAGCTTGGCTTCTGATTATCCTTTGCTAAATCAATCTGGACGCGGGTTTTATCCCACAGCACAAATCGACTTCGCCAGTCATTGGGTATTGAATTTCAGTTAATGCAGATATTAGAGGTAAGCAATACTTCCGGTATCTTATGGGGGGGTGTAGGGGGGCACTCGGTTCGTGCTTAGCCTCAATCAAACCCATCAGAACGACTGCCGAAGATCTTCTCGACTCACACTTGAGTGAAATGCGCGGCTTCAATCTCGCGCCAGTCGGCTCCATGTGGCAAACGCAAGTATGCGCCCAGGAGCGGGTGAACCTCGCGGATCATCTCCGCCATCCGCAGCGCGGTGCGCCGGATGGAAAAATGCGCGTTATCCTCCGATCGCAGCTCACAGAAATGAAATACCTCTCGCAGATTCATCGTCATCAATACTCTGCGGTTGAAGCCATTCGGCACCAGGTAGGCAGCGACATGCGGATTCCAAGCTTCAAGTTGGCCGAATGCCTCAGCAGCCTGGTCCATCGCCGTTCTGTAAGGGGCTTCGAAGCCCGCTTCCACGATCAGGCGCGGTACTGCGTAACCCAGATCAGCTCTCAGCCGTTGAGGGGTTTGGGTCATCATGCGATGCCGTTTTAGCTCGAAGTAAGCCCCTTGATCCAGCATCGCGTCGAACGTGTAATAGGCATGTTCCATCTCCCGCAGCGGAGCATCGAAGCGATCGAGTCTTCCCAGGAACGCCTCAGCCAATTCCTTCCGTCTGTCTCCATCCATCTCGCGCACGGTCTTCAATACCGTTGCAAAACTCGCACCTCCTGGTGCGTAAAGAGCAGCCGCCAGGATACGCAGTTCGGCATCAGGGTCGTAATCAATCAACTCGAGCATCCCGGCCATAGATTCAACAGGAAGAGCAGCTGCGCGCTTTGAAAAATCCGCGCCCGTCTCCTCGAAATATGGAATCCGGTCAGCGTATTTCACCAGGGTTGGTATTTCTATTTGAGAAACATCTTTAACCCTCTCGCCAATCTCCTGAACCTCGCGCAGGGGATGAGACAACATCTTACGAACCGCATGTTCAAGCACTCGAGCGTTGGCAGTCATGCCCACATTAGCCAGGGAGGCTGCTGGCAGAAGAAAGCGACACGCATCGATATAGCGGGAACGAATTCGACCATCCCAGCGCTGCTCACTCTCGTCCTCCGCGCGTGGATGAGCGCTGGCGACAACATCTTTCACAGGCGCGAGGGATTGCATGTAGGTGTCGAACAATAAGTCGCAGGTATGACGATATATCTTCTCTGTCGATCCCTCTTGGATTTCGGAGGGGACGAAGTATCCCTGGCGGTCCCATTTTTGATAGCGGGTCGATTTCTCGGTGTAGGAAGCCAGACGGTTTGACTCTATACACTCGATCGCTAAGCGGGAGACGTTCTCAAGGGCTAGATGCAAGACGGCATGCTCAGCGACTGAGGCATGCCCGTACCCGACCACCCATCGCTCATGAAACTCTGCGGATTTCTCATCCGTCAGTTCAGCTGCGATTTCACGAAATGAAAGCGGTGACCTGGATGTTTTAGCAAAGACCACCGCGATCGTTTCTGGGCTGAGTTCCTCTGGTCGCAGCAGGTAAATCTCCCGCTTGAAAGTCTCAGGCATCCTGGCCCTCCGCGTCTTGCTCCAAAATCACCCGCGCCCGTTGAATGTCGCGCCCAATGCGAGAAAGAAGCAGTTCCGGACTCGAGAACCGTCGTTCATCACGCAGGCGAGCGATAAATGCCACGCGCAGTTCCTTTCCATAGAGATCCGCGTTGAAATCCAACAGGTGAGCTTCAACAACCGCCTGTTCATGTTTCTCTTCGAAGGTCGGTCTCACACCGATATTCGTCACTGCTTTATGACGCTGTCCCTCGAATTCCGCCCAACATGCATACACACCCGAGCGCGGGTATGCCCTTTCTGACCAGATTTCCAGGTTCGCCGTGGGGATCCCCAGCGCTCGTCCGCGGCCTGAGCCCGGCACCACCTTCCCTGGAACCTCGAACGACCGGCCGAGGTATTTAGCGGTTCGAGCTACCGCCCCGGAGCGCAGTGCTTCACGCACCCGAGTCGAGCTTATAACCTCACCGCCAAGAAAAGCCGGGGGAACGACATGCAGCGAAAATCCACGCTCCAAACCCGCGGCGGCGAGGAAGTGGCGATTCCCCTCACGCTTATACCCCAGCGCGAAATCTTCGCCAACCCATAGGCTTTTTAAACCCAAACGTGTCTTCAACCGGTCCAGGAAGATTCCAGCCGGGATCTCTGCCAGGCTTCGGTCGAATTGCTGCGTGATGACATAGTCCACGCCCATATCCCCAAGCAATTCAGCTTTCTCCTCAGGTGTGTTGATATAAAACGCGGGCGTTCTGCTGCGTAAGAATACGGAGGGATGCGGGAAAAAAGTAAGAACAACTGCTGGACGATTCTCCTGATGTGCATGTTCGACGAGCGCCTTGATCAACGCCTGATGTCCTCGATGAACGCCATCGAAAGATCCGATCGTGAGATCGCTTTGTTCCAGTTGAGCGGTGAAAAAGTCTCGCAGATGCTGCATAGGTGACTTCAGCGGTTGAATACCTTCTTTGGATGCCATTTTGCGCCGTCCTCGACAGCTTCAAGGATGGCGACTAGATCACCATCAGGCCCGATGGCCACCGCCATTCCTGAGGCGGAGATGTCTGCAGGAATGAGCCGACCGAAGGTCACATCTTCGTAAATTTGGCCCTCAACTTTGATTCTTGGCAGATCAGGTAAGGCGTCAATGGCAGGCCGCAGATAATCAACCCATGTGCCGTCGATAAATCCCAACTCTAACTTTCTTAGCGAGACGCATTCTTCGATTGTGAAATGACCCGCTTTCGTCCGCCGCAGGTTTGCCAGGTGGGCGCCAGTCCCCAACTGTTCACCAATATCATGCGCGATTGAACGGATGTACGTTCCCGCGGAACACTCGATTTCTAAGACCAAATCTGGCGGGCGGTATTCTACGAGGGCCATTTTGTAG